>Ga0265293_10002716_pt1 | contig 34537 bp, 25 predicted proteins | sample Munlanlewell138R_FD_192505 | JGI IMG/M metagenome (GOLD analysis project Ga0265293, IMG submission 192505) | Leachate microbial communities from a municipal landfill in Southern Ontario, Canada - Leachate well 138R | ecosystem: Engineered > Solid waste > Landfill > Unclassified | place: Canada... | reverse complement strand
AATTCTATTATTGAAGGTTTATATTTTGGGAATATTAATTCATTTTCAATTTCGTGGTTTAAATTAAAAAACTTAAAAAGCATATTTACATCAATGCAACATATTAACGACTTATATAAAAATCTGAATTTACCAAGTGTAGCAGGTATATTGGGTTGTGATTTTTTAGTTGCTAATAATGTTTTGTTGGATTTTGAAAAGAAAGAAATACTTATAAAAAAGCAAATAAAATAATAAAAAGGCATTTAATTTTAAAAAAAAGTCTATATTTGCAAACTTTAAAAATAAAATTTAATAACTAATAATAAATTTAATCTGATATGCGTAACAAAGGAGCGATTTTACTGGTAACAGTGCTATTAACATTGATTTGTTTGTATTATTTAACATTCACGTTTGCAGTTCAAAAAGTAGAAAGAAAAGCAGAACGATATGCAGAATCGCAATTTAACTCTATGAATTTAGACACTGATGAAGCTAGACACATAGAAATTACCGATTCATTAGTAAAATATTATCTTGATTCTGTTGAAAATTTAACGGCTTTAAACCTTTTTGCAAAACATACTTATATGGATTGTAAAAAAAGAGAACTTAATCTTGGGCTTGACTTAAAAGGCGGTATGAATGTTAGTTTAAGGATTTCGGCAGAAGATTTAATTTTATCTCTTGCAAACAATCCAAAAGATTCTACGCTATTAGCGGCAATAAAAGAATCAAACAAAATAATCGATGGTGATGACGAGACTGATTTTATCAAAATATTTGGAGAATCATACGCAAAAGTAAAAACACCAAAATCAAGCAATTTGGCTGCTTTATTTAGTAAAGTTAGTAATAGTGATAAAATTAACGCAAAATCAACTGATAGTCAAGTTATTGATTATATAAACGGACAGTATGAAGATGCTATTGACAATGCTTTTATTGTTTTAAGAAAACGTATCGACCTTTTTGGCGTTGTTCAGCCAAATATTCAAAAAGATATTGCAAACAGAGGCGTTTTTCATATAGAATTACCTGGGATAAAAGAACCTGAGCGTGTTGAAGACTTATTGAAACAAGCAGCAGTTTTAGAATTTTGGGAAACTAAAGATGCTACAGAAATAAGAGAAAATTTACATAAAGTTGACAAATTTTTATCTCAAGAAGATTACGAACTTATAGACAGTTTGGTCGAAACCGAAGAAAGTTTGATAACTCAAAAAAAAGGCATTAGCGAACGTATAGTTTTCAATCTTGGCGACAGAGGTGTTTATGGACCAATTTTAGGCTATGTTAAAAAAGCTGATAAAGATGCTTTATTAAGTGATTTAAATTCAGACTATCTATCTGGTTTTTTTGGTAACGATGTTTTCTTTGCATGTGGATACAAACCAGTAGAAGGCAATATTGATTATTATGAATTGATTGTTTTGCAAAAGAGTAAAGCAACTAACGGAGCTGCATTAAACGGTGATGTTGTTACTGATGCCAGACAAGAATTTGATGAAAGAACTGGTAATGCTCAAGTTTCAATGTCAATGAACGCAGCCGGTTCTACAGAGTGGGCAAGAATAACAAAAGAAAATATTGGTAAAAGTATTGCAATTGTACTTGACCATCAAGTTTATTCATATCCAAATGTAAATGACGAAATTAAAGGTGGTAACTCCAGGATTTCGGGAAATTTCACAATTGATGAAGCTACCGACTTAGCTAATGTTTTAAAATCAGGTAAAATGGTGGTTTCAGTTTCTGTAATTTCTAGCGAAGTAGTTGGACCATCGTTAGGACAAAAAGCAATTAATTCTGGTTTAATTTCATTTTTAATTGCCTTTTTAATTGTACTAATGTACATGATTTTTTACTATAACAGAGCCGGTTTAGTTGCAAACATAGCGCTTATCGCCAATGTGTTTTTCATTTTTGGAGTTTTAGCTTCTATTGGTGCTGTTCTTACTCTACCCGGTATTGCAGGTATTGTTTTAACTCTAGGTATGGCCATTGATGCTAATGTGATAATTTACGAACGTATTCGTGAAGAAATTCGAGCTGGAAAACAAATAAAATCAGCGGTTACAGATGGTTATAAAAACTCTTTATCAGCAATTTTAGACGGAAATATTACAACTTTAATAATAGGTGTTGTTTTAGTAATATTTGGAGTAGGTCCAGTTAAAGGTTTTGCAACTACCCTAATTATAGGTATTTTAAGCTCTTTATTCTCTGCATTATTTATTTCAAGAATGGTATTCTCATTATTATTAAATAAAGATAAAAAAGTAAATTTTGGAAATAAACTAACAGAGAATTTATTTACTAATATGAGTATAGGTTTTATTAAAAACCGAAAAATCTTCTATATAATTTCAGGTTCCATGATGCTAATTAGCGTAATTTTACTATTTACCAAAGGACTAAACCAAGGAGTTGATTTTACCGGCGGACGCGATTATATTGTAAAATTTGAAAGTGCAGTTGAACCAGGTGAAATTTCTCAAGCTTTATCAAAAGTTTACGATGATTCTCCTATTGTTAAAACTTATGGTTCAAAAAATCAAGTTAAAATTACTACTAAATTTAAAATAAAAGAAAAAGACGCAGACCAACTTGCAGATTCACTTTTGTATGTTGGTTTAAAACCTTTCTTACAAGATGATGTAAGCTATGAGCAATTTAATACAAATTACAAAGAAAGATCACAAAAAGTAGGACCTTCAGTGGCTTCGGATATCGTAAGAAAATCTGTTATTGCAATTGTTATTGGTTTATTACTAATGTTTATTTACATTTTATTTAGATTTACAAAATGGCAGTATTCAATGGGTGCCACTGTTGCTTTAATGCATGATGCTTTAATGATTTTAGGTGCTTTCTCTTTATTTAATTCTATACTTCCTTTTAATATGGAAATTGACCAAGCATTTATTGCGGCAATTTTAACTGTTATAGGTTATTCTATTAACGATACTGTGATAATATTTGATAGAATTAGAGAATATTTAAGACTGTATAAAAAGCGTCCATTAGACCAAACAATGAATGATGCTATCAACTCAACTATTGGTCGTACAATAAATACTTCTATGACAACTATTTTAGTTATCTTGGCAATTTTCATTTTTGGTGGTGAAGTAATCCGAGGGTTTACATTTGCCTTATTAATTGGAGTTGCTATGGGTACATACTCTTCTGTTTGTATTGCCTCACCTATTGCTTATGACTTAACAAAAAGAAGATTAGATAAAGAAAAGCAAAATTAAAACGCAAAATATTAAGGAGCTGAAAGGCTCCTTTTTTTTTGCACAAAAAAAAGCCCATGATAGGGCTTAGAACTCTTAAAAAACAATGCTGTGATATATTTTAATACAAACAAGCCGAATAGTCGTAATGACTTCCTTGGCTTAGAAACTGCATCTTAAAATTAAGCTCATTTGCAATAGCTTCAATTGTATATGGGTCGATAAAAAACCAATTAAAATTTCCTGATTTCTTGCCTTTATACGACAAATTATATATTATTTCACCATAATATCTTTCAGTTAATGGAATACTGAATGCACCTTCATTATCGATATATAAATATTGTAAATCTGAAGAGTCGAAAATAATTTTTCCACCTGGTTTTAATAAAGTTCTAAGATGGTCTAAAAACTCAGGAAGATTTGCTAAAGTTCCGGCAATACCTATTCCGTTCATTAGCAACAAAATTGTATCAAAAGTTTTCTCTGAATAAGAAAATATATCAGCACAAACCACATTTTTCAAACCGCGTTTTTCCATAATTTCGCAACAAATTTTAGATTTGTCTAAAGATGTTACATTATATCCCAAATTTTGCAAATATAAAGAATGAGTTCCCGCACAAGCACCAATATCTAAAATATCTCCTCTTGCTTGCAACAAAGCCCTTTGCTCATGCTCTGGCATTTCTTCAAAATCTCTAAACAAATATTTTGCAGAAAGATAATCTGTTTCGGCGATATCAGAATTAACAGTAATTTTAGCAGTTTTGTCTCCTTCTAAATAGTCTTTACAGCAATTTCCAAATATATCTTCCATAATATTTTTCGACATTTTTATAGTTTTCTATCTATTTAAACGTAAAAAATAATCTAAGGTTACAAAATTGCAAGAAAATCTTCAATCCTATAACAAATAACGAAAATAAGAGAAGTTATACATAAGAAATAATTCAATAATGTTTAATTCGTTTGTGCAAAGTTTAAAATTTAATGTAACTTTGTAATCAAATTAATTATAATGCAGGATTTTTTAATAAAAATAAATTCTTGGTTTCAAGTTTTTAAAAAAACTTGCCTCTCCTATGCTAAAATTTTATTATTTTCAAAAACTACAAAACAATATAAACAACTTGCAAAATCGGAAAAAGACATTTTAATTTTAGGAAATGGACCTAGTTTAAATTTATTTTTAGAAAAAAATAAAGAGAAAATTAAAAACTATAATTTAATAGCTGTAAACCATTTTGCAACAAGCGAAGCTTATACTGAAATAAAACCAGACTACTATATAGCAATTGCTCATGATTTATTTTTGGACAATGTAATGCCTCATTTTGTGCAAGCCTCAAATAAACTTTTCAATACATTAGCAGAAAAAACCAAGTGGAAATTAAAGTTTTTTATAAGTACAGAAGCTAAAAAGCACAAGCGTTGGCAAGAAATTTTAGGAAAAAATAAAAATATCGAAATAATATATATAAACCTAACTCCAATTGAAGGATTTAAAAAATTTATGTATAGAAATTTCGATAAAGCTAGAGGAATGCCACGACCACATAATATAATGATTCCGGCAATTTTCACAGCACTGCGTTTACAAGCAAAAAATATTTTATTAGCTGGTGTAGATCACTCTTGGCTTAAAGAATTGCATGTGAATAATGAAAATAAAGTCTTAGTTTATAACCAACATTTTTATGAAAAAGAAACAAAAGCAAAACAATTTGATTATGGAGGACAGCGTTATGTAAAATTACACGAAATTTTATATACCTTAAGCGAGGCTTTTAAATCTTATCATATTTTAAAAGAATATGCAGATTATAAACAAACAGAAATATTTAACTTAACTGAAAATTCTTTTATTGACGCTTTTAATAGAGCAAATTTTGAAGAATTAAATTTTAAAAACAAATGAATATGAAAAAATATAAAGAACCTAAAGTAATTGCAGAAATTGGTTGCAACCATAAAGGCGAACTTGAAATTGCCAAAGAATTGATATTATTAGCAAAACAATCTGGAGCCGATTATGCAAAATTTCAAAAAAGAAATAACAAAGAATTGTTAACACCAGAGCAATACAATGCTCCACACCCTAACGAAATGCACGCATATGGCAAAACTTATGGTGAGCATAGAGAATTTTTAGAATTTACTCTTGAGCAGCATAAAGAATTGAAAGAGTTTTGTGAAAACAACTCTATTGGTTACGCAAGTTCAGTATGGGATTTAACATCAGCCAAAGAAATTGCAAGTTTAAAACCTGATTTTATAAAAATTCCTTCAGCCTGCAATAATCATTACGAAATGTTAGAATTTTTAAGAGATAATTATAATGGATTGATTCAAGCTTCACTTGGAATGACAACCCACGCCGAAGAAGAAACATTAGTCAAGCTTTTTGAAAAAAACAATTCTGCAAAAGAAAGATTAATTTTATTTTCATGTACCTCTGGCTATCCTGTAGCTTTTGAAGATGTATCCCTTTTAGAAATTGACAGAATAAAAAAAGAGTACGGACACAGAGTTTATGATATTGGCTTTAGTGGGCATCACCTTGGAATTGCTATTGATATAGCAGCATATACTTTAGGTGCAAGTTGGATAGAAAGACATTTTACAAAAGACAGAACTTGGAAAGGAACCGACCATGCAGCTTCTTTAGAAGTTCCAGGATTAAGAAAATTAGTTCGCGATTTAAAAGCAAGTCATAAAGCCTTAAACTATAAACGCTCCGAAGTTTTAGAAGTTGAGCAAATACAAAGAGATAAATTAAAATTCAGAAAAAAATGAGTATAATTGCTTTTGTGCCAGTTCGTTCGGGCAGTAAATCCATAAAAAATAAAAATATTAAAATATTAAATGGTAAGCCTTTGTTTTTTTGGGTTTTAAATGCTTTAGAAAATGCAAGAGAAATTAATAAAATAATACTTGCAACAGATTCAGATGCTTATGCTGAAATAGCAAAATCATTTAATTTTTCAAAATTAGAAATTTATGCCCGTAATCCTGAAAACGCAAACGATACAGCATCAACAGAATCAGTAGTTTTAGAATATCTTGAAAAAGCTAACTTAAACAATCAAGATATTTTTGTTCTAGCACAAGCAACTTCGCCATTAACAAGAAGTGAAGATTTTGATAATGCCTTAGGTCAATTTATTTATTCAGGAAATGATTCAATGCTAAGTTGCGTAAAATCAAAACGTTTTTTCTGGGATAAAGATGCAAACCCCATCAATTACGACTATAAAAAACGTCCACGCAGACAAGATTTTGATGGAATGTTTATGGAAAATGGAGCTTTTTATATAAATAAAGTTGAAAATATTTTAAAAGATAAAAACCGACTTTCGGGCAATATTGGAATTTATGAAATGCCTGAATATTCCGCTATAGAAATTGACGAAGCAATAGATTGGAAAATTGTTGAAGTTTTATTAGCAGAACAAAATGCAATAAAAAGATCACAAATATCCGATATAAAACTATTTATGTCTGACGTTGATGGAGTTTTAACAGATGCAGGAATGTATTATTCTGAAAATGGAGATGAGTTAAAAAAGTTTTGTACCCACGATGGAATGGGCATAAAATTACTTAAGGAAAAAGGCCTTAAAGTTGGAATTATTACAACAGAAGACCGCCAATTAAATAGAAATAGAGCTAATAAATTAAAATTAGATTATCATTTTCATGGCGAAACCAACAAATTAGAAACTATAAAAAACCTATGTAAAGAACTGAATATCAGCCTTTCAGAAGTTGCTTATATTGGCGATGATGTTAATGATTTTGAATTACTGTCAGCAGTTGGTTTAGCTGCTTGCCCTGCAAATTCTGTAGAAAAAATAAAAAATATCCCAAATATTATTCATCTGAGTAAAAAAGGCGGCGAGGGAGCAGTAAGAGAGTTTGTGGAAATAGTGGTTAGTATTTAGTTGTTAGTGGTTAGTTTTTAGTTGGTTAGAGGGGTTGTCTTGTCCTAAAAAAAGTTGACACATTTGTCATATATTTTATTTTTTTGAAATTGATGGCTACCCGAAATAATATAAAAACTATTTTTTTTGTAACCTTATTAATAATTTTACGTAAAAGTTTTTAGGAACGATATTTGTACAATTATAATTTAGATGAAAACTATTTATTATATATTGATTTTAAGTTTTTTGTGTTTTGGATTAAATGCCGGAGCTAAAACTTATTTGCATCATTATAATAATCCAATTTTTATTAGTGATGGTTTTCCTGAAGAAGGTAAAATTTCTGCTCCAGTTCCTAATCCGGTAAATGATTATGCTGAAATTTTTTACAATTTACCCCAAAATCAAAATGGAGAAATAGCTATTTATGATTTTACAGGCACAAAAATTAAATCTACTGCCATAAAGGGAGGTCAAGGGCAAGTTAAGATTTCAGCTTATGAACTTAAGGAAGGTGTTTATTTTGTTTGTCTAATCTCTGAAGGAAAAAATTTAGATTCTAAAAAACTTATTAAAAAATAATTAATTCAAGGATTTAGATTTAATTTAATCATTAATAAGCAATAATCTTGTTAATTATTATTTTGGTTTTTCAACAAATCATTCAAAAAAATTGTTTAATTTTAACGATTATTTTAAAATTATAAAATTATGTTCAAACCAGAAGTTTATAAACTAAGGAGAGAAAGCCTAAAGAAAGATTTACAAAAAGGCTTATATTTATTTTTGGGAAACAATGAAACACCCATGAATTATCCCGATAACACTTATCATTTTAGACAAGATAGCAGTTTCCTGTATTTTTTTGGGCTTAATATCCCAGGTATGGCTGCTATTATAGATATTGACAATGATAAAGAAATAATTTTTGCAAACGATGTTGATATTGACGATATAATTTGGATGGGACCTCAAGCAAGTGTTAAAGAATTAGCAAGTAAATGCCAAATCTTTGAGACCTACGAGTTTTCAAAACTTTCAGATTATATTTCAGATGCTTTAAAAAAAGGGAGAAAAGTTAATTACCTACCTCCTTACAAGCACGACAATATGATTTTACTTCATAGTCTTCTTGGGATTAATTTTCAAGAAATGAAAACAAAAGCTTCTTTGAGTTTTATCAAGGCTGTTGTTAAATTAAGAAATATTAAAGAAGAAATTGAAATTCAAGAAATAGACAAAGCTTGTGATATTGGTTATCAAATGCACACTATCGCTATGAAGCTTGCAAAACCAGGTATTGTTGAACGCCAAATTGCAGGCATAGTTGAAGGCATTAGTTTATCTTATGGGTCAGTTCCTTCTTTTCCAATTATTTTAACAAAAAATGGACAAACACTGCATAATCACAATCATGATAATATTTTACAAAAAGGAGATTTAATACTTCACGATTCAGGAGCTCAAACTCCAATGTTTTATGCCTCTGACAATACCAGAATTGTGCCTGTTAGTGGAAAATTTACACAAAAACAAAAAGAAATTTACCAAATTGTTTTAAACGCAATAAATGGGTCTATAAAATTAATGAAACCAGGCAAAACCTATATGGATATTCACTTACAGGCAAGTGAAATTTTAGCAAATGGACTAAAAGAGTTGGGCTTAATGAAAGGTAATATTCAAGAAGCCGTTGCTTTAGGAGCTCATGCTTTATTTATGCCTCATGGATTAGGACACGCTATGGGATTAGATGTACACGATATGGAAGACTTGGGTCAAATTAATGTTGGCTACGACGAAAAAATCCAACCGAGTAAAATTTTCGGAACTGCATTTTTAAGATTTGGGAGAGAGTTAAAACCCGGACACGTACTTACAAATGAACCAGGAATTTATTTTATTCCCGAATTAATTGACTTATGGAACAAAGATAGAAAGTTTGAGGAATTTATAAATTACAATAAAGTAAATGAGTTTAGAGATTTTGGCGGAATAAGACTTGAAGATGATATTTTAATTACTGAAACAGGAAATAGAATTTTAGGCTCTAAACGTATTCCAATCAGCATAGAAGAAGTTGAAGATATTATGAAATAATTTTAAAATAATTTTATGTTAGTAATTTATACTCCAAAAATTAATTCGAGAATTGAATATGTAGCAGAAGTTTGCTTCAAGCATGTTTTTAAATTAGATTATCAAATAACCGAAGATTTAAGGGAGTTTGAAAAAACTTTAGAGCCTTGTTTTTGGTATGCAAGTTCAAAAGTTTCTGAAAAGCCTGGAATTATTTGCGATCCTATGATGATTGACACAAAACTTATAATTAATTCTCCTGGAAGGACTATGATTGATGGTAATATGGTTTTATTTCCAACAGAAACTGTAAAATTACCTAATTTCGATGTTTTTGCAGCTAGTTTGTGGCATGTCGCTAGAATGGAGGAATACAATCACAATTCTAAAGATATTTTCAAAAGATTTTCTTCTGATATCAGTATAACAAGAAAAATCGGAATTTTAAATAAACCAATGGTAAATATCTGGACAGAAATGCTTCTTAATAGTTTAAAAAATCTTTATCCTGATTTAGAATTTGAAAAACCTGCTTATAAATTTATTCCCACAATTGATATTGACTCCTTTTTTATGTATAGAGGGAAAGGTTTTTTTAGAAGTTTTGCGGGCTTTACGCGAGATTTATTTAAGAAAGACTACCATGCAGTAAAAACAAGATTTAGAGTACTTACACGAAAACAAAAAGATCCTTGGAACTGCTTTGATAATATAAATAAGTTACATAAAGAACAAGGTTTATCACCATATTATTTCTTTTTAATGGCAAAGTTATGGAAATTGGATAGAAATATTTCACCATCAAAAAGATCTGTTAAATATTTAATCAGGGACTTGGTAAAATCTCACACTATTGGTATTCACAACTCATATAGAGGTAATTTTAAGAAAAATGTTTGGTCTAAAGAATTAAAATTACTAGAAAAGACAGCAAGAAGCGAAGTTTTTTCATCACGTCAGCACTATTTACTTGTAAAATTTCCATATACATTTAGAGATTTAGTAAAAATTGGAATTAAGCGTGATTTTTCATTAGTGTTTTACGATATGCCCGGATTTAGAATGGGGGTCAGCGTTCCTATACCATTTTTTGATTTATTAGAAAATAAAAAAACAGATTTATGGCTTTACCCAACAATGATAACCGATAAAAACCTACACAAATACCAATCTTTGAGCAAAGAAGAAGCAATTTCCCAAGCTGTAGAAATTATAAACTATACAAAACAATACGGAGGTACTTTAGTTACACTTTGGCATAACGAATCCTTATCTGACTATGGAGTTTGGCAAGACCAGAATGAAGTTTATAAAGAAATATTAAAAGAAGCTGTAGGGTAAATAAGAAGCTGTGAAGAGAATAAAACTATAGTAAAATATAATTAAACTTGTAAATTTGAAAAAGAATAGTTGCAAAATAAATGATAAAAAAACACAAAATAGTTAGTTTGTTTTCAGGGGCAGGAGGACTTGACCTTGGATTTAAGAAAGCAGGTTTCAACGTAATTTGGGCGAATGAATTTGACAAAGAAATTTGGGAAACCTACGAAAAAAATCATCCTGAAACCATTTTAGACAAAAGAAGTATTGTTGATATAAATGAAGACGAAGTACCTGAATGTGATGGAATTATTGGAGGACCACCTTGTCAAAGTTGGAGTGAAGCAGGTTCGTTAAGAGGAATTAAAGACAAAAGAGGGCAATTATTTTTTGAATTTATCAGAATATTAAAAGCAAAGCAAGCCAAATTTTTCCTTGCTGAAAATGTAAGTGGAATGCTTTTAATTCGACACGAAGAAGCCTTGCAAAATATTAAAAACTTATTTCAGGAAGCAGGCTATAATCTTTCATTCAATATGCTAAATGCTTCTGATTACAATGTGCCACAGGATAGAAAAAGAGTGTTTTTTATTGGTATTAGAAAAGATTTAGATTTTAAATTTAAGTTTCCAACCGAAACTTTTTCAAAAATCACATTAAAAGAGGCAATCTGGGATTTAAAAGATAATGTTTTACCATCAAAACCTTATAACAAGACAAATGGTAAGGTTTGTAAAGTTGCTAATCACGAATATATGATTGGCGATTTTTCGTCAATTTTTATGTCAAGAAATCGTGTAAGAAGTTGGGACGAACAATCCTTTACTATTCAGGCAGGAGGACGACACGCCCCTCTTCACCCACAAGCTCCAAAAATGGAGTTTATTGAACAAAATAAACGAATTTTTGTTCCAGGAAAAGAACATTTATATCGTCGTTTAAGCATTAGAGAATGTGCAAGGATTCAAAGCTTTCCAGACGATTTTGTTTTTTATTACGACAAAGTTTCGGCAGGTTATAAAATGATTGGTAATGCAGTACCTGTCAATCTAGCAAAAATTTTAGCGGAAGAAATAAAAATACAAATAGAAAATGCAGAAATGAAATTGAAAAAAGTAATAGATATAGAATATCAAAAAATAGCTTTATAAATGGCAAGTCAAATAATAAATGGCAAGGCTTTTGAATTTGCCTTATTAGATGAATTTTATCAACGCCTAAAGGTCTTAACATCTGTTATTGTTAAAAGAAATGAACCTTACAAAACAGCAAAAGGATTTTTTAATAGCTTTAATGAGAAGTCGCAAGAAACTTATAGAATTACAGCAAGTTCTGCTATTAATTTCTTAATTGACATTGAGCCAAGATTATCAAACGGCATAAGTAAAGATGACATTTTGGAACTCGAAATTGCACCCGACCAAATGGGACAATCAGGAGATGTGAGAGATCTTATTTTAATTCGCTCATTGCAAAAATGGGAAATTGGTGTTTCTGCAAAAAATAATCATAGAGCTGTTAAACATTCAAGACTTTCACAATTAATTGATTTTGGTGATAAATGGTTGGGCATTTCCTGTTCTAAAGCTTATTTTGAAGAAATAAAGCCAATTTTCAATATGCTCAAAGAACTCCGAGACAAAGACAAAAACACAAAATGGACAAGTATCAAAAACATGCACGAACTTGTTTACATTCCTATTTTGAACGCTTTCAGAAAAGAACTCATACGACTTGCCAAAGAAAATTCAAATATAGTTGCTGAAAACTTAGTGCAATATCTAATCGGGAATAAAGATTTTTACAAAGTCATTAAAGGAAAGAAACAAGTGGAAATCCAAGCCTATAATTTACACGGAAGTTTAAATTTACCATTTGAGAACATTAAACCAAAAGCAAGAATCCCAAAATTAAAACTTCCAACGAGATTAATCGAAGTAGTTTATCAAAACAACTCCACTACTACCCTTTTGGTGTCATTAAATGAAGGTTGGCAGATTTCATTCAGGATTCATAATGCAAGTTCTAAAGTCGAACCATCACTGAAATTTGATGTAAATTTAGTAAGTACACCACACACATTATTTACGAACCATATTTTTATAAATAGCAAGTTAGTTTAGGAAAATAGTTAAACCCGAAAATATTAATTTTCTTCTATAATTTCTTTTGCTTTTGCTAAAGCGGCATCAAAATTATCATAAATATTTCCCTTCCCGATTTCAAAAGCTATTCTTGATTTTTCAAGTTCTTTAAACACTTCGTTTTGTACACCCGACAAAATTATTTTTTTGTTTTTACTATGCAGTACATTTATTGCTTCTCTAAAGTTATGCACACCTGTAGCATCAATAAAAGGTACATGTCGCATACGAATAATCAAAACTTTTGCTGAAGATGCATGCCCTTTTAGAACTTCCCCATAATGTTTTGCTGCTCCAAAAAAGAAAGGACCGCTAATTTCATAAATTTCTATTCCTTTTGGTACGTGCCCATAATTTTCCACAATTTCACTTTCACTTTCTTTTAAAATAGCTTGTCCATTGTCTGCCATACGTTTCATAAATAAAATTGCAGAAAGAACGATACCAATTTGTATAGCCACAGTTAAATCAACTAATACAGTTAAACTAAAAGTTGTTAAAAGTATAATTATATCAAAAGCCGAGCCCCTAAGAATAGATATAAAAGATCTCCATTCGCTCATATTATATGCTACAACAATTAAGATTCCTGCTAAGCAAGACATTGGAATTAGTTTGGCATATTTACCAAAAAACAATAAGATAAGCAATAAAACCACGGCATGAACCATTCCGGCAACAGGCGTTCGTCCACCATTCTTAACATTTGTTGCAGTTCTTGCAATAGCTCCAGTAGCTGGAATACCACCAAAAATTGGAGTTATAATATTTGCAATACCCTGAGCAATTAGTTCTGTATTACTTCTATGATTAGAACCTATCATACCGTCTGCCACTACAGCCGACAACAAAGACTCAATAGCTCCAAGTAAGGCTATAGTTAGTGCAGGTGCAAAATAATAGCTGATATTGCTCCAATTTATATTAGGAATATCAATTGCAAATGAACCCTTAATTTCACCAAATAAAGTCTCTATTGTAGTTACGGGTAATTTAAAAAAATATACTACAGCAGTTATTAGAATTATTGCCACAAAAGATCCGGGAATTTTATTTGTAATTCTCTGAAAAAATAAACTAATAAATATAGTTAAAACAGTAATTGCAAGGGCTACATAATTAATACTAGCAAAATCTGTAAAGTAAGCTTCCCATTTACCTAGAAAGTCGGCAGGCAAATTTGCAATTTCAAGGCCAAATGCATCTTTAATTTGAGTAGAAAAAATTATTAAAGCAATTCCTGAAGTAAAACCAACAATTAGTGGGTGAGGAATATATTTCAAAAGTGAGCCTAAACGTAAAACGCCAAAAGCTATAAGCATTATACCTGCTAAAATTGTTGATATTAACAAGCCATCAATTCCATATTGAGTAACAATTCCAAAAACTATTACAATAAATGCTCCTGTCGGTCCACCAATTTGCACCCTAGAACCTCCTAAGAAAGAAACAATAAATCCGGCAATAATTGCAGTAACAATTCCTTTTTCAGGAGAAACGCCAGATGCAACAGCAAAAGCAATTGCTAAAGGCAGAGCAACTATACCAACAATAATACCTGCAAAAATATCCTTTGATAATTGCTGTTTATTATATCCCTCTTTTAATAAGGAAAAAAACTTAGGTCTAAAAACACTTTTCATATTTTAATTTTTGGTTTACAAAATTAAAAAAGAAAAATATCAACTGCTAATTATTTTGTATGTTTGATAATTATTATTTACGCAATTCAAAATTTTGCCCTAAATAAAGTTTTCTTACTTGTTCGTCTGCTGCTAAATCTTTAGCTGTGCCACTTTTTAAAATTTCACCTTCGAAAAGCAAATAAGCTCTATCAGTAATACTTAAAGTTTCGTGAACATTATGGTCTGTAATTAATACTCCAATATTTCTATCTTTTAAATGGCTAACAATAGTTTGAATATCTTCAACTGCAATAGGGTCAACACCTGCAAAAGGCTCGTCAAGTAAAAGAAAATTTGGGTCTATTGCCAAAGCTCTGGCAATTTCTGTTCGCCTACGCTCACCACCAGAAAGTTGAAAACCTTTACTTTTTCGTATATGAGTAAGACCAAACTCTTCAAGTAAGCGAGCTGTTTTATTGAGTTGCTCTCTACGAGATAATTTTGTCATTTCTAAAATTGCTTTTATATTATCTTGAACAGTGAGTTTTTGAAAAATAGACTCTTCTTGTGCTAAATAACCAATTCCTAATCTAGCCCTTTTATATATTGCTTCATTAGTAATATCTTTGTCGTCAAGATAAATTTTCCCAGATTTAGGTTTTATCAATCCTACAATCATATAAAAAGTAGTTGTTTTACCGGCTCCATTTGGTCCTAAAAGACCAACAATTTCTCCTTGTTTTACTTCAACGCTAACGCCTTTTACAACTGTGCGTTTTCCATATTGCTTTACTAATTCAGATGTATGAAGTCTCATTATTCAATTTTTTACAAAAATATATAAAAATATCTGTTTTTAAGCCAAAAGGCAAAGACTATATTTTATTTATCAGCTTTATAAAGATTTTCCTTGCTAAGTTTTTTCACAGACATATCGTTTTTCAAAATTTTAGAAATAAGATTATAAGGAGCAACCACTAGCTCTTCATCAATTTCTACGCCTTCAAGTATTTCAATATAATAAGAATCTTGAATTCCGGTTTTTACATTACGTTGCTCAACTTTTCCATCTTTGTAAACAAAAACGACTTCATGTAAGTCAGATTTAGTTTTAAGATTATCGTTTTTACCATCTTTTGTTTTTTGATTTTCTAAATTTAGTGAATCAAGTCGAGTTGTAACTGCAGCCAAAGGCACTGCAATCACATCAAAAACAGTGTTAGTATGAATATCAACACTAGCCGACATGCCTGGTCTAAATGGATATTTATTTGTTTCAGAAATTAAATCTTGATAAGATTCGTTTAAAATTTTAATTTTTACTTTAAAATTAGTAACTTGATCAACAGACAAACCCGTTGAACTTGCAGAATTTGCAATTTCAGTTACCACTCCTTTAAATTTTCTTTTTAGATAAGCATCAACTTCTATATCAGCCAAATCATTAAGTTTTATTTTCACTATATCATTTTCATTTACATCAACAATAACCTCCATATCCTCTAATTTTGCAATTCTCATCATTTCAGTACCGGCCATCATTTCTGTACCTACTACCCTCTCTCCTATTTCAACATTTAGCACAGAAATTGTTCCGTCCATTGGAGCAAAAACCGAAGTTTTTCTTAAATTTTCATTAGCTTCTTTAATAGAAGCATTTGAGCTCATAATTGAAAAATTTGCTGCATTTACGCTAGCTTCTGCTGCACTTACGTCTGCTAACCCCATCTGATAGGCTGCTAAAGAATTTTCATATTCTGATTCAGAAATTACATTTTGTTCATACAAAGTTTTATTACGATTATAGGACAATTCAGTTTGAACAAACTGTGCTCTTACCTGCTCTAGTCTGGCTTTTGCATTTTCTAAGTTTGCGTTAGCCGAGTTTCCTGCTGCAATTGTTCTTTCAAGAGCAGATTCGTATAAATCAGGTTTAATTTTTAAAAGAAAATCTCCTTTTTTAACCTCATGAGCTTCTCTAACAACAAGTTCAACAATTTCGCCCGAAACATCAGGACTTATTTTTATTTCCATTGCCGGCTGTATTTTTCCGCTAGCACTTACAGTTTCAGTAATTGTTCGTTTTTCTATAATTTCTGTACTTACTTCATACATATTATTAGAACCGAATAATCCTGATTTTTTTGCAATAATCAAAACAATTATTAGTCCAATAATTCCTAATATTATAATCCTGATTTTCCTCTTTGATTTTGATTTATTTTTCTTCATTTTCAATTTTTAAAAATTAAAATTTACTCCTCTATAAAAATCCAATATTTTTTGCTTAAATATAAAATCATATTTTGCTTTTAACATTTCAATTTGTGTAAGATTAAAATTGTTTTTGGCAACATTATAGTCGGTAATATTTACTAAACCCTGTTCATATCTTTTTTGAGTATATTCAAAACTTAAATTACCGGCTTCTACAGCTTTTTGGCTAGCATCGAGTTTTTTCAAAGCCGAAACTGCATCAGCCCAAGATTGTTGGATTTCTTTAAATAAATCTTTTTTTGCTTGTTCTACTTGCAATTTTGACTGTTGCAAATATAATTTTGAAGAATTTACGTTAGTTCTTGCTTGTAAACCATTAAAAATTGGGATATTCAAATAAAAGCCAACAGAAGTTGAAGCATTTTCTTTAATTTGGTCTGAAAATGCTTTGTTTGAATAAGAATAATCAAAAGAATATTGATAAACATCTAAAATATTTCCACCATTATCTGTTGCAAATCCCGATAAAACAGGATTTCCTAAATTTACTCCATTAATAAGTTTTGTTAAACTGGAATATCCGGAACCATAAGCCGCACTCATTGTTAATCGTGGATAATAAGCTCCTTTTGAAACTTGCAAAGCTTTTTGAGAGCTTAAATAATTCAATTCTGCATATTTTATTTGTGGCAAATGATTTTCAGCCTCATAAAAAATTTGTTCAGGACTAAGCAAAACCGATTCTCCAATTAGTTTGTCAACATCAGGCTTTAAAATTTCCATATTAGCAAACTCATCTAATTCAATCAATTGAGCTAAACTAAGCAAAGCAAAATTATATTGGTTTTGATAATTTACAAAATTCAATTCTTCATTTGCCAATTGAGCTTGGATATCAAATTTTGACTGAACAGGCAAACTGCCAGAAACAACAAGTTTCTCTGTACGTTCTAGTTGTAGTTCAGTAATTTCTTTTTGCTGTTCGGCAATTTCAACTAAATCAAGTGCATATAAAACGTTTAAATAAGCAGAAGCAACGGCTAAAATTATATTATTTTTTGTTAATTCTAGGTTTGTTTTTCCTGCTTCCAAATCAATTTCTGCTTTTTTAATTGTATTATATTGCTGAAGTCCACTAAATAAGGTAAGGGATGAAGATAATTGAAAGTTTGCTGAATGAAAATTATCTGTAGAAAACTCATATGAGTAGGGATCTACATTTCTACCAAAAGTTAAATTTTCATTAGCTCCAATATTTAATCCGGGCAAAATTCCATATTTTGCTTTTTGTAAATTAATATCCTGAATTTTTGTATTATATTCTTGAGATTTAATTTGAATATTATTATCTAAAGCATGTTGTATGCATCTTTGCAAAGACCATTTTTCTTGTGCAAAAATGCCCGAGGCAAACAGCATTAAACATAAAAGCAATAAAAATTTTTTCATTGGTAAATAAATATTCTGCTAAATTATAAAAAATATTAAATATCAGATTAAGAAAATAAAATTAAGATTAAAAATTTTCTTGCATACCATTCAAAAAATTAGCTTTTTTCTCTCTTTTTTCTATTCCAAACGAATATCTTAGTGTAATTCCAAACCGTCTATTATCAGTATATCTAGAACCCATTGCTTGGAGGTCATTTTGATTTACTTCAAACTCAACTATCATAGTTTTTAAAATATCTCTAGCATTTAAACTAATTTGCAAACGATTATTAAAAAATGATTGTCTTAATCCAATATTTATAGCTCCAAAATTTTTAAGTTCGTAAAAGTCCATACTTCCATTTAACATCATAAAACCACTAAAAACTAATCTTGTTGTTTTAGTAATTTTTAATTGATGAAAAGTGAAAAATCTCCAAGAACCACGTTTATAATTTAATTCTTGATTTTGATAAAAACCTTGATATTCATTATAATTATACTGTCCTCCTGCACCAAAAAAGTAAATTCCCCCCGGTGGAATACCTAGCATACCCCTAAAATAAGTTTCTTTATTTTTTCCGAGGTTGTCATAAGTTCTAACTGTAATATCAGAGTTGTATTCATCCTTATATAAAACTCCGGAAAAAATATCACTTGTATAATTTTTGCCTACAGCAAAAACAGGAAAATCTTGAAAACTAAGATTTAACTCAATATTATCAGTAAACTGAGGTTTAAGAGCGGGATTACCAGTTTCATAGGTAAATTGATCCAAAATATTTAAACTAGGATTTAGCATATCGTAACCAGGTCTGCTTATTGTACGCCTATAAATAGCAAAAGCATGAAGCTCAAACTCTCTCATTTTAAACACTCTACGACTTAAATAAACATATGGAAACAAATCAGGTCTATTAATCAAAAATCTTGTTTTTTCAGGAATTATTTGTCGCCCCAACATATATGTATGTTCAAGTCTGGTACCGGCTTTAACAACAAAATTTCCAACAAAAGTTTTTGACGCTTGAAAATAAGCAGAATTAATATTTTCAAAATAATTAAATTTATTTGTTCTAATAGGATCTATTAATTCAGAGTTCATATAATTCACACTAAAATCAGCATTGCTGTTAAAATATTGAATTGTAGATTTTGCACCTGTTTCAATTTTAAATTTATACTTCAAATAAAAAGTAAAATCTGTTTGAAGATTAATAAAATTCCTATCTTGAAGCGTCAATCCTTGTCCACTATAACTACTTTCAAATGGAAAAATAGAATTATAAATATAATTTTGGTCAATATTTCTTGAGCTAAAATTATATCCAATTTTTGTGTCCCATTCAGAACCAAGAGTATCAAATTTATGATTAAGATTAAAATCTTGCTGTAAATTCAGAAAATACGAATCATTTAAAATTTGATTTTCATTTTCGATTTTTATTTGGTCTTCAATAGTTTTAAAAAAGTTTTGATTATCAGATTTAGACTTCGATAAAGTATAATTAAGTCTAGAATCATATGCAAACTTAGTATTTTCAGAAAAGTCATAATTAATGCCAAAAGCTGTATAAAACTGATGGTTTATTTTTTCATTTTCTATAATTTGCGACATAATATTTTCTAAATCTACTTTTCTGTGCATTTCAAGACTTTCGTGATTATGCCTATGATTATAATTTGCATTCAGATAAATTGAAGTTTTTTCGCCACTATCATTAAAACTAAAACCTAATTCACTATTTGGATAGGTACTTTGATTAAAACCTGCATTTATAGAACCGAATTTCCCAATTTTATACCCTTTTTTCAACACAATATTAATTATTCCTCCAGTACTCGCTGCATCATATTTTGTTGACGGGGTACGCATAATTTCAATTTTTTGCACAGAATTTGGTGGTAAATTTTGTAGTATTGTTGTAATATCTTGATTAGTCAATTTTTGTTCGCGCCCGTTAATATAAACTTTGGCTGGACTTGCAGAGCTTAGAAATATACCTCCATCTTGGTCAACATATAATCCAGGTGTATTTTCTAAAACTTCTAAAGTATTATTCGAAATAGCTGCTAAATGCTCTGGGTCAACAATTTGCTTGTCGTCTTCTTGTCTAATTAAGGGAGAACGTGCAGCTACAGTAACTTCATCAAGTTCCAAAGCCTCTTCTTTTAATTTAAAATCAAATTTTTGAAAATCTTGTTTAATATTTAATGTTTTTTCAAGGGTTTTATACCCAATAAAACTAATTTCCAATTGATATAAAGTTTTCTCTAAGTCTTTAAATTCAGCATTTCCGTTTATATTGCTTGTTGTATAAATTTCAGTTTTGTCTTTATGTTTTGTGAGCTTTAAAGTCGCTCCCATCAAGGGCTGATTATTATCATCTTTGAGATTAATACTTAGTTTTTGAGAAAATCCATTTTCTGAGAAAACAATAAACAAAAAAGTAATAAACACACTCAATAAGAACTTATTCATAAAGAAATGGACTATTTATAAGCATTTAACAAATTTTCCATTTTACCTGCAGAATCGTGCAAACCACCTTTTCTATTTCTCACTACCCAAAGTTTTTTATGAGTATCAATTAAAGCTGATAATTCATTATAAAGTACTTTTCTTTTTTCTGCGGGAATATTTTTAATTTCCTTATCTTGAGCTTCTAGTCTTGCTATACCAAGCTTAGTTGCATGAATGGCCAATTTTGCCGCCAATTCAATTTCTTGAATTATAATAATTGAATCTTTTGTATTTGGTTTTGCAAGTTTTAAAATTTCTAAGGCAGATAAAATTTCTTTTTCGCAAGCTAATAATTCGTCAGCCCTCATTGTTTTTGTTTGATAATACCCGTCTATAGTGTATTTATATCTGCTAAACATTAAATGAAAAATATTTCCATTTCCATCTGGAATTGTAGTTAATTGGTCAACTTCTCCTAATTTTAAAATTGCTTTAGCAGTATTTTGCGTAGTATCATTAAAAACATAAAAATTTAAAAGAAATTCTAAATCTTCTAAAGTTTTTTCTGAATAATTCCAAGCATAAGCAGAGCCTAACATAATTGCTGGTAAAGAGACAGATAATGGTTGCCAATGTCCGTAATCTCCCCAGTTTGTTATCAAATAGCCTTTAGCAGAATACTCTTTTCCTTTTAATGCAGCATTTTTAAGATTTTCAAAACCATTTGTATTTCTTCCTATTAAAGAATTCCATGAAGAGGTTCCAGGGCAAACATAAAAATCCAATCCAGCATCAACAAACTTATGCAAGTGATTTCCTGAAGAGTACACGGCATCGTATCCCCAAACTAAGGCTATCATATTTTTTGGCAATTCAGGAATTAATTCAGAATGATTTATTATTATATCTCCCCAAAACTGCGTGATTTTTCCAAGTTTATTAACTTCTTTATTAAGTTTTATCAAATAATCTAAATAAACTTTTCCTTTCCCTTGTTTTTGACAAGCTTCTTTAGACTTTCCCAGACCTAATTCCATAGTTTCGTCGCAACCAATATTAAAAAACTTGCTAGAAAAATTTGGCAAAAGTTCATTATATAATTCTGACATTAGCTCAAAGGATTTTGGGTTACTTGGATCTAGGCTTGTTCTTTTACTTGGTCCCCAAATAGTTTGACAAGGCTGAGGGCAGTCGGCTAATTCAAGATACTCATCATACTTTAACCAATATTCAAGATGCCCAAAAGAGTTTTGATTTGGAACAAGGTCTATATGTCTTTGTTTACAATATTTATCAAGTTCTTTAATTTCTTCTGGAGTCAAAGGGCTATAATCTTCCCAAACTTTTTTATGATTTTTGTATGCAAAAGTGTGTTCTGTATATAGTTGTAACTCATTAATTTTCCATGAAGCCAACAAATCAATTATATAATATAAAGTTTCCATTTTTGGCACTTTATTACGGCTAATATCCAGCATAAAACCTCTGCGTTGGAAATCCGGATAATCTGAAATCACAAGACAAGGAAGCTTTTTATTTTCAAATTTACAATATTCTAAAATTTGCAGAAAAGTTTGTTTTGCATAAAATAAAGAAGCTAAATCTGTGGCAGATAATTTTATCGATTTTTCGTCAATCTCTATTTTATATTCTTGATAATTTTCAAAATTTTCATTAATTTCAAATTTTATAAAATTCAAGCCGTGATAAGCTTCTAATAGAGGTAATTCGCCAATGAAATCTTTATTTTTGCTAACTTCAAAAAATACTGATAACCTATTAACTTCTGCATTAGAAATTTTTGCATTTTCTATTATTTCTTTAGGCTTAGGAATTAGAAGCTTTTCAAAATCGCCAGCAAATGAGTTAAAGCTCAAAAAACTGACTAAAACAATTAAAATAAACTTCATAACTTTAACAATTTAAAATTGAGTAAAGATATAATAAAATAAAAGTTTAGCAATTAAAAATGTTTTTTTTAACAAGAATTAAAAAGTGAAAAAACTTTGTTTATGTTTAATCTTCTACTTCTTCTTCGTCAGCATCACTATCATCATCATTGTCATCATCACTGTCATCCTCATCATATGGTTCGTCAAATTTTTCCTCAAACTCTTCTTCTTCTTCTTCAGTCTCATTTACCGCATCGCTCATATAATCTAATTCTGCATATTTATCAACAAATTCTTCTTTAACATTATCTTTTAAGATTCCGTCATCATCATAATCATCGTCTGCATAAATAATTTCATCAGCTTCATCAGATGTCATACGAACTAAATAATATTTTTCATCTGTTTCAAATGGTAAAGCGCTTATAAATTTCCCATCTTTATTAGTAAATTGTATTAAATGTTGACTAAACCCATTAGGATAAGTTAATTTTATTTGTTCTTGAATTTCTTTGCTCAACTTTTCAAAATCCTGTATTACTCTTGGTTTATTAATAGTCATATTTTAAAGTTTTTTAGAATAATTATTTTAAAATTTAATTTTGTAAATGTGATAAATTTTTCAATACTTCAAAAATTTATTTAAAAAAATATTTATTTTTATTAACAAGTATATTCTGCTAATAATCAACATTTTAGTCAAAGCTGTTAAAAACTTTTTTTAACTTAACTAAACAAAACACTCATTAAAAATAAAATATTTACAAAAAGTATGAATATTTGCAGAAATTTCCAACACAATTCAAGTTAAAATTTACACAGAATTTTCACCCAGTCAAAAATTAAAAAGTTTTATTTTAATTTATCTTAAATTTTTCACTATCTTTACTGCTTGGCATAAAAATTGCTATTTTTAAAAAAAAACACAAAAACTATGAGAGGATTATTTTTTTCAATTATTATTAGTTTAGTTGCATTGACAAGCTTTGCACAAAACGACAGCCTTGATTTCAATAAATTTAAAAATGATTATGAAAACTATATCGGAAAAGAAAAAGAGGCATTTAATAGGTATAAAGAAGAAAGAGATAAAGAATTTTCTGATTTTTTAAAAGCAGATTGGGAGAATTATCAGCTTTTTATTGACAACAAGCCAATTGAGCTACCGGGTCCGGATAAAATTCCTACATATAATTCCGCAGTAAATTTAGGTTCTTCCAAAAAACTAAGTCCAAAAACGATTAATGAAATAAAAGAACCCATTGTTGATGAAAGTTCTCATCACTTAAAGCCTATTCCTGCCATAATTACTGCTGAAACCAAGAAAGATTATGAAATGATAAATTTCGATTATTATGGCAATCATTTAGATTTTCTTTATCATAAAAAGATTAAAAATGCAAGTATAAATACGGTTTCTGAATCTCAGATTGCAAATTTTTGGGCAGATGTCTGCAATGCTGATTATTACGGACTTATAGAGCAAATGCTTGAATATAAAAACTTAAACAATTTAAACGATTTTGCTTATATGAAATTAGCAGAAAAAATTTCTGAACAAATTCATACCAAACAAAAACACAACTCCAAACTTTTAACTTGGTTTTTATTAGCAAAATCAGGTTATAAATTAAAAGTAGGATATAGTGGTAATTCAGTTTATATTTTAGTGCCTTGCGTAAATGTAATATATTCTTATTCGTATTTTGTTTTTGAAAATTTAAAATATTATATTTTTGAAGACGAAACTCAAGTAAAATCAATTTATACCTATCGCCAAGACTATCCTGAGGCAAATAAGATTATGAATTTTAATATTTACAAAGCACCTTTGTTGGGAGCGGAGAAATATATTAGAAAATTAGATTTTACCTATAATAATAAGGATTACAATTTTGATATTGCATATAGTAAGAATTTAATTGAATTTTACGAGGATTATCCACAAGGCGAAATTCAAATATTTTTTAATGCCGGTGTATCTAGTTTTGTAAAAGAATCATTAGATTTGAATATTGAGCCTGCTATTGAAGGAATGAGCGAAACCGAAGCGGGTAATTTTCTTTTACATTTTGTACAAACAGCTTTTGATTATCAAACCGACCACGAACAATTTGGCTATGAAAGGTTCTTTTTCCCAGAAGAAATTTTTCATTACAAATATTGTGATTGTGAAGACAGAGCAGTTTTTTATGCCTATTTGGTAAATGAATATTTACGTTTGCCTGTTGCGGGATTAAATTATCCAGGACATATGGCTACAGCTGTTAGGTTTACAGAAACAGTTAATGGTTCTTACTATCTTGTTGACAATGAGAGATTTGTGGTTTGCGACCCAACTTATATCAATGCACCTATAGGAGCCTGTATGCCAAATTACTTAAAATCTGAAGTTACTATTGTTAGATTAAAAAACTCTCAAATTGTTAATTCACAAAGCAACACAGTTTGGGAAAACTTAATAAGCCTTGGTTATACACGCACAAATTATGAAAACGACATAGTAAAAATTGATGATAATAATTGGTATGTAGTCGGTTTAGCTGACTCTTCCACAAACTTTAAAGCTTTAAAACCAAAAATACTTGATGATGAAGAGGTAGTGTTTTTTGCACAACTTGACAATAAAGGTAATATAAAATTTTTAGAAACAATTGTTAGCGATGGTTTAATTATGCCTATTGGGATAGCACATTCTCAATATGGAATTTATGTTTCGGGTTATTTTAGCAAAAACATAAAAGCTGGGGACAAAAAACTTACAGCTGAATACGACAGAGAACTTTTTATGGCATGTTACAACCATGAACATGAATTGCAATGGATAAGAGCTAGTGGAATAGTTAATGACTTGGAAACTTCTAATATGTTTTTTGCCGTTAATATGGATAAAAAGGGAAATTTTACTAAAACTGAAAGTATAAGTGAAGAGAGTTATGAAAATCAAAAAGCAATTGACACAAGCAATCCCGATAATATAACTGTATTTGTAAAATTTGATTCACCAAATCCTGATTTAAAAGATTCAGAACTTTATAAAAATCCAAGCTCTTTTGAGTTTGCTACAAATTTAAAAAAGTTAACAAATGATTTATTATCTAAAAACTATGATAAAAACACAGCCGGCTTAATTGCTTTTTTTAAAATTTTACAAAACGGAGATATTTCTGTCAGTGGCATTGAAATTCTTGCAGCAGCTTTATCCATGAATGCAGAATTTAAAAGCTTGGCTCCTAAATTATTTAATAGTTTAAAAGAAATAGAAAAAATATCGAGTAAAAATGGAATGATAAGTTTAAGTTTAATAAATCCGGAAAATTTTGTTTTAGGACAGTTAAAATTTGAGAAAAACTCACAATTTCGAATTGTAAATTATAAAACAGGCAATATAGAGATCATAGTAACTAATGGGATTTATTATAAGCCACATTTTAAGAATTATCAGCTTAATTTTCTAAAAATATTAAAGACAAATGGAGATATAAGTATAGATTATGATCTTGATAATGATAAAAAAATATTAAGCTTAGAAAATGATTTAATAAAATAATATTATATTTGAACAAAATTTTTATTTAAAAGTGCATGAAAAAGATTTTTAGTATTAGTTTAATTTTCCTTAGTTTAGTATTGCTAAACACAGGGTGTAAGACAAAAATGCTTACAAAAAAAGGCTTAAAAATGGAGGCTTTAGGTCAATATGCAGATGCAGCAGATATGTTTTATTATGCAGTTCAGGCAAAAAACACAAATATTGAGGCCATAGCGGGTCTTAAAAGATGTGGTCAAATGACTTTAAGTAAAAAGTTATCTGAATTTAATCAAGCATATAATAATCATAAAAATAAAGAAGCAGTATATTTTTACCAAGATGCAAAGGCTTATTATGAAAAACTAAATGCTGTTGGTGCCACATTAAATTTTCCTTCGTTTTACGAAGAGTATTACGAAGAAGTTAAAGACACTTATTTAGAAGATAGGTATTACGAAGGAGCCAATATGTTAGACTCTGAACGTTTTTCGGAGGCAGAATCTATTTTTAGAGAAATACAGAATTTACAAGCTAATTATAAAGATTCCAAGGATAAATTAATAACTGCGATTAACGAGCCAAAATATCGTGAAGCTCTAAGACTTATGGAAATTGACCAATATAGAAAAGCTTATTATGTTTTTGACGCTATTATTTCTAATGCCGGTGCTTATAAAAGTTCTTATGATTTAAAATCTGAATGCTTAACAAAAGGTAGCATAAGTATTAGTATAGAAACTATAAAAAATCAAACTGGAACTTCGGGATTAGAAGCTCAATTAGAAAGCAAAATAATAAATAATATACAATCTGCAAATAATCCATTTATAAAATTGGTGGATACAAAAGGTAGTAATGCTGCACGATACCCAGATGCCAGACTTTATGTAGAAATACCTAAATTTGTTTATAATAAAGGACAAAATAAGGAAGAAGAAAAAAAAGGTTATTTAAAGAAAACTACAAAAGTTATGAACAAAGCAACTGAGAAATATGAGACTAAAACCGAATACAGTAAAGTTGTTTATAAAGAATATTCTATGTCACGCTCTGTTGATATGAATATTAATTTTAGATTAGTTGATGGAAAGACAAGTGTTATACATACTAGCTCAAATAAAATAAGTAAAGCCGTAGATAATATTCACTATGCAAAATATGACGGTAATGCTCAGAATTTAGTTCCGGGTAATTGGAAAAACAAATTATTATCAAGCTCAGAAGATATTATCAAAGATAATGTTGCAGATGTTAAAAACTTGCAAAATTTGTTAAACGCTAGAACTCAGATTAAAGATTATAATACTTTATCAAGCGAAGCCATTAACGAATGTGCCAATGCTGTTTCTTCTGCAATTCTTCAATATGTTAATCAATAAATAATTAAATGCAATTAAACCAAATCAAAATGAAAAGTTTACAAATTATAGTATTGTTTCAGTTACTAACACTTGTAGCTTCTTGTCAAACTTTAAAGAAGCAAAAATTTGTAAAAACTCCAATGCCAGAATGGGTAAAAACCAAGCCCCAAAATTCCATGTATTTTATAGGTGTTAGTTCGGCTCCTAAAAAAGGTTTTACACCAGCTGATTATATGGCAAGTGCTCAGCAAAAAGCATTAGGAGATTTAGCTTCTAGTATTTCTACAAATATTGAAAGCTCATCTGTTTTGTCGGTGATTGAGAGCAACTTTCAGCTTGACGAAAATTATTCCAAAGAAATAATAGCTTCCACTAGTCATCAATTAGAGGGATATGAATTAGTTGAAACTTGGGAAGAAGAAAATTTTTATTGGGTTTATTATAGATTATCTAAATCTCATTATGTTAAAATGAGGGAAGAAAAAAAACAACAAAGTATTGAAGAAGCTAAAAACAAATATTATCAAGCTACAGAGCTTATGGGTCGTCAGCTTCAATACAATGCTTTTCAGTTTTACGCAGAAGCACTTACAAGCCTAAAACCATATTTAGGTGAAAGTACAATTACTGAAATTAACGGAGATGAAAAAGATTTAGGCAACACTATTTTTTCAGCCCTAGCAGATTTTGTTAACGACATTAATATATCTTTTAAAGAATCAGACATAACAATAAAAAAAGGTATAGAAATAAATCCAGAAGTTTTAAGTTTTTTAGTTATAGATAAAAATAAAAACCCTATATCTGGCATACCTGTAAAAATTAAATTTACCGGTTCGGGATTATTACGAAATTCTGAAGTATCTAGTACTGATGGGAAAGTCTATATAGCTTTAAACAAAATTAAATCTAGTCCTAAAATTGAAAGTTTATCTGTGAATATTGATATGCTTGGACTTTCTAGAACAGCAAAGGATCCAATAATAAAAAGTGTGATTAAAAACCTTCCTGCAAGCGAGACACAAATAAGAGTTAATGTTGAAAAACCAATTTTAAATATTCAATCTGAAGAAAAATCATTTGACCAATTACGCCAAAGCAATAGTTTGAAATCAAGTTTTGAGGGGCTTTTAGCTAGTGAATTTGCTGTAAATTCTAGTTTAAAAAGTGATTTTAATATGAAAATCACAAGCAATACCACAAAAAACGGCTATAATTATGGCGAAGCTCAAGTTGTGATAAACTACACTATAGACTTAACGGATAATAATGGAAATATTATTTACAGAAAATCGAGTTCCGCAGAATATTCAGCAGCTGACCATAATTCAGCTGACAATAAAGCATATATAGAACTTAGCAAATCCATTGAAAGAGTTATAATTAGAGAAGTTATTAGTGCAGTAAATCAATAAACCATGTCAGTTTTAATGAGTTTTGCAATATTCCCAACAGATAAAGGAACAAGTGTTAGTGAATATGTTTCAAAAGTTGTAGAAATGGTTTCGAATTCGGGATTTGAGCATAAACTTAGTTCAATGTCAACAATTGTTGAAACTGAAAATTTTGAACAAGCTTTGGATATTTTAAATAAAGCCTATATAATTTTAAAACCATTTTCAAACAGAGTTTATTGTTCTGTGAATTTTGATATTCAAGCTAACAAGCCATATGGACGAATAAATACAAAAGTTAGCTCAGTAATAGATAAACTAAACAAAACTTAAGGTTTTTTGTCTTTACAAAATGAAAAACATAGTTTCAATAATTCTAATATTTTTTGCTTTAAATTCTTTAGCTCAAAACTATCCATTAACAGAACATCAACAAAATATTAATGCAAAATTAATTTATTACGAAAATAATTTCACACTTCAAAAACCTTATATAGGAATAGAAAACAAAACGCTTGACAGTTTAATTTTCACACAAGCTTCGGGAAAATATAAAAATTGGTTTTTAAGAAAGATTTTTGAGGAAAACCTTTTTGTAGAACAAGATTCAAACTTTATTTTAATCCTAAATCCTTTAATTGATTTTAGATTTAATTATCAAAACAATGCAAAAGGCTATCATAATACACGCGGAATTGTTGTAAATGGTAAATTAGCTTCAAAAATTTATTTTAATACTAGTTTTACAGAATCTCAGGCAGTTTTTCCCGAATCAATAAAAGCTTTTTATGATGAATTTGGTGTTATTCCAGGTTATGGACGCGTAAAACCACTTTCGGGCTTAGGCGAATTTGATTTTGCTGTGGCTTATGGAAATATTGCAATTAAAGCAAGTAAAATTTTAGATATAAGTTTTGGTTACGACAAACTTTTTATTGGTGAAGGATATCGTTCTTTAATTTTATCTGATTTTTCAGCTCCCATGGTTTATTTAAAAACTTCATATAATTTTAAAAAAATTCAATTTAACAGAACATTTACTAAAGCCATTAATCCAAATTTCAATAATGTTTTACAAGTTGAAAACCCTGTTAGCATGAATAGTAGATATCCGTCTAAATACGTTTCATTCAACACTTTAACTTATAAACTAAATTCAGCTTGGCAAATTTCATTAGTGGAGGCATTAGTTTTTTCTAAAGACATTGATTTATGGAATTATCCCGCATTTATACTTGTTCCTTTTATTAGAACGACATATATTAATTCTAACAAACTACTTACAAATAATTTTGTGGGTTTAAATACAAGTTGGCAAAATAAAAATATTGGCATTATTTATTCGCAAATTTTTATAGATAAAATTTCAAAATCTGACATAACTGCATCAGTACAATTAGGGTATAAGAATTTTGATTTTTTAAAAATTAAAGACTTATTTTTACAAGTTGAGTATAATAGAGTTCCACGAGAAATGTATTTACACCCAAATAATGATTTACATTTTGGACATTATAATCAAGCACTTGCACATCCGGCAGGAGCGGGATTTAATGAAATTTTAGCAATTTTAGATTATAAGTTTAAAAATTTTGAATTTTTGATAAAAACCGTGTTTTTAAAATATGCAGAAGTTAATGCAGAATACAATCAGCAAAATATTTTTGATTATTATATTTTATACAAAACCGATGAGAACAGTTTTACAAGAAATCCTGTTTTAATTTCTGATTTTCAACTAATATATAATTTGAATAATTCATATAGACTACAAGTTTTTACAGGAATTTCGAATAGAACAGATTTGAACACCAAAAATAAAATAAACTTTATTCAATTTGGATTAAGGACAGCAATAAGAACAAATTATGATGATTTTTAAAATGAAAAGGATTTTATTAAATATCGTCATTTTAAGCCTTGCAATTACATGTTTTGCTCAAAACCTTAGTATTCTTGATCCAATTTCACTTCGCAACTACGAAAAAGAAAGTTTATTAAATAATAAGATTCATTCTTCAATAAAATCATATTATTATTCAGATTTACAAGACAGCCTTTACTTTAAACTTGATAAAGAAAAATCTGTTTTTCTTTATTTTTGGGAATCAAAACCAAAAAGAAAAAAATTAAACTTTTATGCAAGTCCTAATTTTGAAATTTTGGGTCTTTTTTCACCAAGTCAACAAGCTAATAATTATGGCATTAACTCAAACTTAGGAGGATTATTAGAATTTACCATTGACAGCAAATTAGGAATTTCATATAATCTAAATGCTTGGTACTTAAGCGAAACACCATCTTATGTATTTAAGGATTATGCTAATAGTAGGATTTATTATAATTTAGGCAGAAGCATTTTACAGAACAGAAATATTTTATTTGAAAATAATTTAAGAATAACATATTCTCCCTATGATTTTTTTAGATTAGAATTAGGAAATGGGAAAAACTTTTATGGAGATGGATATCGTTCATTTTTGTTATCAGATTTTGCATCAAATTACCCATATTTAAAACTTGAAACTTCATTTTTATCAATAAAATATTCGAGTATTTGGGCTGTACATCAAGATATGGGAAGTATAATTCCTGAAACAGGACATTTAAAAACCGAAAATAAATTTGATGTATTTCATTTTTTAGATTGGAAAATTGGGAATTATGTAAACCTTGGATTATTTGAGGCAATAATAAGTTCTAAACAAAAGTTTTTTAGTTTAGAATATTTTAATCCTATAATATTTTTCCGACCTGTTGAATTTTCCTTAGGCTCTGAAGATAATGCTTTATTAGGTATAAATTTGAAAGTTAAAATTAACAAAAATAATTTTATTTATTCTCAATTTGTAATTGATGATATAATTGTAACACAACTAATTAACGACATAAAACATAATATTAATCCTAATTATTCTGGAGAATATGGCTGGTTTGCAAATAAATGGGCTGCTCAAATTGGTTTTAAATCTTATGATATTTTTAAATTAAAAAACTTAGATTTTTTCACAGAAATTAACATTGCACGTCCTTATATTTATTCTCATGTACATACAAATCAGAATTATTCACATTTGTGGCAAGCTTTAGCACATCCTTTGGGAGGCAACTTTATTGAATCTGTTACTGGATTAAGGTTTTATGGTGAAAAGTTTATAATTGACACAAAATTTATGTATGCTAAAATAGGTAGAGACGGTATAAACACACATTTTGGAAGCAATATTTTCCAAGCAACAATGGACGGAGTACAAGGCTATCCATACATAGTAAATTCCTATGGAAATACAATATTGCAAGGGATATCAACCAACAACATAAGTTTTATTGTTGATTTTGCTTACTCTTTATTAAAAAACAAAAATTTATTTGCAAATATTTCACTAATCTATAGAGCTGTGGATTACAACTTAGACAGTTCAAAGAATGAATTTTACATTTGTTTTGGAATAAAATCGAATTTGTATAATAAGAAATCTTTACTTTACTAACTTAGTATGAAGATGAATTAAGAATTAAGAATTGATAATTGATAATTTGCTCGCTTTGCTCGCTTGGGTTTGCTTCGCTTACTCTGCTCGCAATCTCATTCCCCATGACGCATGCTTAAACTATGCCGAGAGACGACAGAAAATGCAGCGAAGCTGAATTATCAATTATCAATTATTCATAATTTTGTATCACCAATTTTTCGTAACTATAAATCACCAATTTTTAGAACGAAAAAAATGTATATAATAATCCAAAACTGTCCAGCCTAACAATCCAAAACTGTCCACTTTAAAAAAAAATTATAACTTTTGTTTTTAAAAATAAAAGTTCAAAAAAATGATTAGTATGATCGAAAAAAACCGTATTTTAATTTCTTATTATCGTGAAGGTAAAACTATCAGTGATATTTCTCGTTTGTTAAAAATCAGTCGCACGACTATTCGTAAATATATACGTGAACACGAGCTTCAAATCTTAAACTTCTCTTAACCAGCTCGTAACATCTCTTTATGACTTTTGCATCATCAAAAAAAAAAATAAAAATGATGAACACAAAAGTAAAGAGACAAACTCCAAAAACATTATTAATCTGTGGATTGGGATTGTTAAATTTCATCCCAACTTATGCCCAGGAATCGGACTCCATCCGTTTGGAACGATTGGAAAGTAAAGTAAGTAAATTAGAAGTTCTAAACGGATTAAAAATTTCAGCATACATTCAAGGGCAATTTCAATACGGACAGGAAAATGCTTCTTTGAAAGTGGGTGCTCCCAACACCGATCTTACCGAAGATTTTAACCGTATGGGCATTCGCAGAGGTCGGCTGAAATTCACCTATGAAAAGAGTATAGCCACTGCTGTTTTCCAAATGGACATGACCGAAAAAGGCTTTGGAATTAAAGATGTCTATCTCCAAGTCAAGGATTCCGAATGGAGTGCAAGTTCGGTTAAAATCGGAGTTTTTAACCGACCTTTTGGCTATGAGATAGAGCGGACTTCATCTTCGAGAGAGTCGCCCGAACGAGCAACGATTATCACTAACCTATTCCCGGAAGAAAGAGATTTGGGTGCGATAATGACCTTGCAGGCAAAGAAATCATCACCCTGGCATTTCCTGAAATTGGATGCTGGATTATTTGCAGGAAATGGTGTCAAATCAGATATCAAAAACAAAAAGGACTTTATCAGTCATTTATCAGCAAATAAAACCATTAACGAAAAAATTCAACTAAGTGTCGGAATATCTTACTATCAGGGAACAGTTTATCAGGGTTCAGAAAATAGATATACATTTTCCAGTGATGCGTTTATACGCAATAGCGATGCCACCAATATCGGGACATTTGCCAAAAGAGAATATTTTGGAGTAGATGCACAATTTAGTTTTACGAGCAATCTCGGGCTGACTTCATTATCAGGTGAATTTATCACGGGAACTCAACCTGGTGGAAAAGACGGGAGTAAGAGTCCAAACAGCTCATCCGTAGGGGATGCCGATATGTATATCCGCAGTTTTAACGGTGGCTACCTTTCTTTTGTTCAGGATTTTGAGAAAGTACCATTCTCAGCGGTAATTAAATACGATTGGTATGATCCCAACACCAAAATCTCAAAAAATGACATTGGACTTAATGAAACCGGAAAAGGCGATATCGAGTATCAGACAATTGGCTTCGGATTGCTTTGGAAAATCAACTATGCTTTGAGAATGACTGCCTATTACGATTTGGTAAAAAACGAAACTTCAGAAAATCTTAGCGGATTTGAAAATGATATCAAGGAGGATGTTTTTACACTTCGGCTTCAATATAAATTCTAAAAACCGTAACCAAATTGTAACCGAAGCTAAAAAAGGACTTAACAAGCTATCTGCAATTTTGCATCAAATAAATTAAAAGTGAAAATAATGAAAAAATACATCTTATTATTATTGACTGGAATGACTTTGCTTTCTTGTAACTCCAATAACAGTGAACCAAAAGCTACTGTTGAAACTGTCAAAATAAAAGGTTCTGAAACTGTTTTACCTTTAACTCAAAAGGCGGTGGAAGAATTTGCAAACGTGGATTCTCAACTGAAATTAATTGTCACGGGCGGTGGCAGTGGTGTCGGAATAGCCGCTTTGCTAAATAACACGACAGACATTGCACAAACCTCCAGAGCCATCAAATTTAGCGAAAAACAAAAAATCGAAGCGGGCGGAAATACTGTCAAAGAAATCATTGTAGCTTATGATGCCTTGGCAATTATCGTCCATCCGGAAAACAAAGTTTCCAACCTTACCAGAGAACAATTGGAAGATATTTTCACAGGAAAAATCACAAATTGGAAAGAAATAGGCGGTGAGGATTTGAAAATTGTACCTTATGCGAGGGAAACTTCATCCGGGACTTATGAATTTTTTAAGGAAAGTGTTTTGGGAAATAAAAATC
>Ga0265293_10002715_pt1 | contig 34539 bp, 32 predicted proteins | sample Munlanlewell138R_FD_192505 | JGI IMG/M metagenome (GOLD analysis project Ga0265293, IMG submission 192505) | Leachate microbial communities from a municipal landfill in Southern Ontario, Canada - Leachate well 138R | ecosystem: Engineered > Solid waste > Landfill > Unclassified | place: Canada... | reverse complement strand
TAGATATTGGGGTTGGGATCCAAAAGAGACATGGGCACTTGTGACAATTCTTATCTACGCAGTAGTAGTTCACTTGAGATTTATCAAGTCAATTTATAGTGAATTTAACTTTAGTGTAATATCTTTGCTCTCATTTACATCTGTATTAATGACTTATTTTGGAGTAAACTATTACCTTGCCGGAATGCACTCATATGCAAAGGGCGATCCTGTTCCGATTCCGGACTTTGTGCCTGTAACATATACGATTTTATTTATTGTAATAGTTGTCGCTTTTAGAAATAGAAAGCTAGCTTAAATACAAAGATGGTAGAATATAGAGTGTTAATTCACTATATAAAAACATTAGGAGTAAGTCATGAAAAAATATGTATGTACGGTATGCGGTTATATTTATGATCCTGCGATTGGTGATCCTGATTCTGGAGTTGAGCCGGGAACGGCTTTTGAGGATATTCCTGATGATTGGAGATGTCCGGAGTGTGGCGTTACTAAAGATGATTTTGAAGAGATTTAACTAGATATGGACTTTAATATAAAGGGCAACATTTATCATGTCGGTAATGTTGACTGGGAAATAGAGCATTATCAAGGTTATAGATACTCTACTCACAAAGGTTCTTCATATAATGCGTATCTAATTAAAGAAGAGAAAAATGTTCTTATAGATACCGTAAATGATGCCTTTAGTGAGGTCTTTATCAAAAATCTTAAAAATAAGATAGATTTAAAAGATATTGACTACATTGTTATAAACCATGGAGAAAAAGATCATACCGGAGCGCTGGTCGAGTTAATGAGCCTGATACCTGATACGCCTATTTACTGCAGTAAAAACTGTGTTAAATCACTAAAGGGTCAGTATCATAAAGATTGGAATTTTCATATTGTAAAAACCGGTGATAAGCTTAGTTTAGGCGATAAGGAGTTGATTTTTATTGAGATGCCGATGCTCCATTGGCCAGATAGCATGGCATGTTATTTAACGCAGGACAATATTTTGTTTAGTAACGATGCTTTTGGGCAGCACTATGCAAGCTCTGCGATTTATAATGACTTAGTAGATCAGTCCGAACTCCATATTGAGTGTTTGAAATATTATGCAAATATACTTACACCTTACAGCCCTATGCTTATAAGAAAGATAGAAGAGATTTTATCGCTCAATCTCCCTTTTGATATGATTTGTACATCTCATGGAGTAATCTGGAGAGATAATCCTAAACAGGTAATCGATCTTTATCTTAAGTGGGCTAAAGATTATCAAGAGAATCAGATTACAATTATTTACGACACAATGTGGGATGCTACTAGAGTAATGGCAGAGTTAATTGCCAAAGGGATTATGCAAGCAGATAGTGAAGTAGTGGTAAAACTTCTGCATCTTAGCAAAAAAGATAAAAATGATGTAATGTCTGAGGTTTTTAAATCCAAAGCGATTTTAGTCGGCTCTCCTACAGTAAATAGAGGAGTGCTAACCTCTGTAGCGGCTGCCTTTGAGCTTATAAAGGCTTTGAAGTTTAAAAACAAAAAAGCCTCCTCTTTTGGCTCTTACGGCTGGAGCGGAGAGTCTGTGAAAGTTTTAAACGAGAGATTAGTTGATAGTGGATTTGAGCTAGTAAACGATGGTTTAAAAATGGAGTGGATGCCTGATGAAGAGGGCACGAAGTTGTGTATTGATTTTGGAGAAGAGTTTGCAAAAGAGACTAAAATATAAGAGGCCTTGTCATAGAGTTTAATGGATTTAAAGGTGCGATTGCTTTTTTAAGAGCTATCCGCAAAAATAACAATAAAGAGTGGTTTGAAGCACACAGAAGTGAGTATGAGAAAGTTATCTTAAATCCTTCACGCGCTTTTGCTGTTGAGATGGGTGAACATCTCATGGCGCTTGAGCCGACAATTGATTTTGAGCCGAAAATAAACAAAGCACTCTTTAGAATATTTCGCGATACTCGCAGAATGGGCGCAAATAAAGCACCCCTAAAATCAAGAATCGGAATTATTTTCACTCAAGGCAGCAGTGGGGGCAGACTGCAAAAATCCTCTTTTTATCTCCACTTCTCACCCGATGAGCTTTTTGTCTCTGTCGGTGTAAGATGGTTTGAAAAACCTATGCTAGATGCTTACCGTGAATATATAAAAGATGATAAAAGAAGAGTTGCTCTAGATAGGCTTTTAAAACTCCTTGAAGCAAAGGGGTATAAAACAATTGAAAAAGAGTACAAGAGATATCCGCGAGGTTTTAGTGCAGAGATGTCAAGTGTGGAGTTGAGTCTATACAAAGGGATGGCAACCTATAAAATTTTAGAACCAAACCTCATAGAAGAGGGCGATAGACTGATTGATACGCTATATAAAATATATGAAGATATGCTACCATTGCAGCGCATTGTATATGAGATAAGTTTAAGAGCTAAAGAGGATTAGTAATGAAAAAAGAAGCGATTGTTTTACTAAATATGGGCGGTCCAAACAATCTGGAAGAGGTCGAACTTTTTTTGACCAATATGTTTAACGATAAAAATATAATAACAGTAAAGAGTTCGCTTCTAAGGAGGTTTATCGCTACCATGATTACCTTTAGCAGAACAGAAAAATCACAAGATATATATAGACAAATAGGCGGTAAATCACCTCTTGTAGGACATACACAAAAATTAGTTCAAAAGCTTCAATCACGATTTGGAGATGATGTTGTTGTTGATTTTGCTATGCGCTATACACCTCCTTTTGCCTCTGAAGTTATAGAGAGATTAAACAGCAAAGAGATAGAAAAAATTTATCTCATTCCACTCTATCCACAGTTCTCAACTACTACGACTAAGTCATCTTTAGAGGATTTTGAGGAGCAGTACCACATAAACGGCAAAAATGCCGTTTTAGTAGAGATTAAGCACTTCTTTGAAAACGAGAACTACAACAAAGCGATATTGCAAAGGATTGAGGAGCGTATTAGTGCTCATGAGTGTAGCGATTTTGACCTAATATTTTCAGCTCACGGACTTCCTGTAAAAGTGATAGAGCGAGGCGATGTCTATGAAAAACATATAAATAGACATGTAGATATACTAAAAAATATACTCAAAAACGCGGGTATGAACTTTAACGCGGTGCATCTTGCATATCAGTCAAAAGTAGGACCCATGGAGTGGCTAAAGCCTTCGCTTGAGGATAAGCTAAAAGAGGTTAAGGCTAAGTGTGTGCTTATATTTCCTCTGGCATTTACTATTGATAACTCTGAAACAGACTTTGAGCTAGAGATTGAGTACCGTGAAGTTGCACAAGAGCTAGGTTTTAAAGATTATAGAGTTTGCAAATGTCCAAATGATAGTGAGTTTTTTGTTGATGCGCTTGTTGAGATATATGAGAAGATGAGATAGCCACAGAGAGATGAAGATAGTTATATTTGACATGGACGGTACTTTGCTTGATTCTAAAAAAGATATTACCATCTCTGTCAATCATGTAAGGCAGCAGCATCATAATTTAGCTCCGCTTAGTGAAGAGTTTATAGTCGAGGCTATAAATATGGAAGTAAGAAATCTCTCACAGCTCTTTTATGAGACTGAGATTTACAACCCAAAAGATAGAGATCTTTTTGAGAGCCACTATGAGGAGCAGTGCATAAAAAACGTCTATCTTTATGATGGAGTCCAAGAGATGTTGACAAAGCTTGTAGAGTCGGGTGTTAAAATATCCGTTGCAACAAATGCTCCTACCCAGTTTGCTTTTAGAATGTTAGAGCACTTGGGAGTAAAGCCCCTTTTTAACGTCATAATCGGAGCAGATAGAGTCTCTGCTTCTAAACCAAGTCCTGAAATGCTCCACTATATTTTAGACCACTACGGCTATGATGGAAAAAGACATAAAGCATGGATGGTCGGCGATAACAGCAAAGATATACTCAGTGCAAAAAGTGCTGCAATTGATTCTATTTTTGCAACTTGGGGGTTTAGCTCAAGTGGTAATGCAAAATTAATTGTAGAGAGACCATTAGAGATATTAGATATTGTTTTATAAAACTTTATGCTAGAATAGCTAGAAACTATTTTAAGGACACAAGGTGTTTGATACTGATTTTTTGATAGCTTTTGCATTAATGGCACTGCTTTTTCTTAGACAAATATCTATACTTAAAAAGCCAAATAAGATTAATTATGCACCGCTTATGCTAGGCGTTGGTGCTATTAGTGCAGTTGTTCATTTTATAATCCACCCTGACTCTATGGATATGTTTATGGCATTAAAAGAGAGCTTTATCCCCATTATGGTTTCATTGATTTTGTATATTATTATGAATATCTTACATCAGACGCAACAATCTGAGCAGGCAAAAACTCAGAATAAATTTACTCAAGCATTAATCCAGCAGCTCGAAGAACTAAAAGAGTTTAGTTCCCAGCTTGATAGAAAGATGATTTTAAATCAAAATCAAGACAAAGAGGCGCATGAGCAAAGTAGAGAGAGATTCAAACATGATATAAAAGCACTTGACTCAATACTAATAAATCAAAATAGATTTTTAGAAAAATTTGAGGAGCTGCGCTCTTGGCATGATGATGTTAAAAACTCTTTTGAAAATTTTACTGAGGTTCAGCTTCCTTCACTCGACAATGTCGTGCATAAGCATATAGACATACTAAGAGTTGCGGAGCAGGATCACTTCAACAAAGTAAAAGCCACGCTTACAAAGGCGGTTGAGAGTAGGGGCGACATAGTAGATGAGATTGAAGATATAAAAGAGAATCTACAGGGTCTGAGTAATATCTCACAAACAGTAGCAAATACAATCATAAAAGAGACTTCTGAGAAGCTCTTGGATATTATGAAGCCTTTTGAAAAAGAGGTATTATCGCTTAAGTCACACACAGAGGGGATAAATACATCTCTTTATGAGAGCGACAATAGACTAGGCAGCATAAAAGAGAAGAGCGAAATAATTATGAAACAGATGATTTTATCTTCAAATAAAATGAGCGAACTCCAAACCCAAAACAGCTCCTTGCATGACATCTATGCCACCATGAGAGATTTGATGAAAGATATAGAAGTTATAAAGTCAGAGTATGTAAAATCTCAATCGCAACTAAGCATGATTATCAAAGAGTTTAAAGATGCAAAAGAGAGTGAAGCAAGAAGTTCAAAAGAGCAGATTGAAGCTCTAGGCAATACGCTTAACGCAAAAATTGATAGCTCTTTAGAGAAGCTGCATAAAGATTATCATATAGCTAGTGAAGATATATCTCAGAGTGTAAAGTTTTTATCCAAACAAGCACAGTTAAAAAACAGATACGCGGATTTAGATAGCTAATATAATCAGCACAGGATAAAGCAATAACCCGATATACGGCAAAAAACTGTTTATGGGCGCTAGAAGAATAAGACTTAACTCTTGGGTGAGTTCTCTTTTTTTAAAAACCTGTTCTAAAAGAAGTATCTTTGTCGCTACGTCAACCGTCTTTAAAAATAGTAAGATAATTGCATAGATGTTAAAATTCGTAAGCATAGCAAACCCAATACTGAAGTAAAAAGTAGGTTGCATGATTAAAAACAGAAATATACTCTTTGAGTAGTACTTGTTCATTCTTATCAGCATACCCATTATGCTGGGTGCCTTCTGCCAAGAAATCTCATACAGCTCAAAAAATATAAAAATAATTACATAGTTTAATACCAAATCATTTATCATTCTTGAATTCTACAATAAATATTTTAATATAGCTTCTTTTTGCACTTAATACCAGAGTACTGTTTACATGCAGAGTTATATGTGCTAATATTTCCGCAGTTAATGAAATAGAAAATATATATTAATTAGGTGGAATTTAAAGATGAAAATAAGAGTTTATTACGAAAACTCTTACTTTCTATAAATTTCCGTAAAAGTACCTTATAAACAGGGCTTTCTGATTTTCTATTTCGTAAAAAAAGTTAAATTTTGAGAACTTTTTGGAGCGAATTTGGAGCGATTTTTAAGCCTAAAATGACCGTTCTTGAGTGCCATTTTTTCAATGACTTATCCGAAAGAAAAAGCACTTATCTGAAAATAAACTCTTCTCCCTTAATAACCATGAATAGGACTTATCCGAGCTAAAATGACTTATCTGACTTATCTTAGTATGTGTTAATATAATCAATTCTATACATGTTTTAAGTATAATTAAGAAAAATATGAGGAGTATTTATGATTCAACCATCTGAAGCAGTTGTACATTTATCAATTTATAGAGATGATATAAAACTTGCAGTTGGAACAGGTGTGTTTTATAAAAAAAATAATAAAAGCTATATTATAACTGCTTGGCACAATGTGTCAGGTAGACATTCTGAAACACTAGAAAGCTTGAGTACGAACTTATCTGTACCAAATAAAATCATTGCAACATTTTCTCAACAAGTTTCTCAAGGTGAGTTTAATGGAAGTGTAAAAATGAGTATATCCTTGCCCTTAGAAAAAGATGGTAAACCAACTTATTTAATACATCCTCAAGGATGGCCAAAAGTAGATGTTGTGGCTATACCTATTGACTTGACACAAGAGTATTTATCCGAAGGTTCACTTATTGATGGCAAAAAGATCAATCTAGCTACAATATTAAAACATCAGAATTCTGTAGGCTTAAGTACAAATATAGTTCATGTACAAGATTTAGAGCTGAGATATAAAGATATAGAGGATTATTCTGATTATTTATATGCAAGTGAAGATATATTTATTATAGGTTATCCAAAAGGAATTACTGATTATACAGGACAACCTATTTGGAAGCGTGCAACAGTTGCTTCAAATCCTCATTTGGGATGGGATGGGCAAGAACAATTTTTAGTAGATTGTGCATCTAAAGAAGGTATGTCTGGTGCACCTACATTCTTTTATAATCGTAAGGGAGCAATTATGTTAGGGAATACACAATTAAGGACAAGTTCTCCTATAACAATTTTTCATGGAATATATGTTGGTAGAATAGGAGCTACATCTGAATTTGAAGCACAAATAGGAAGAGTCTGGAAAAAAAAGGTTATTGAAGAGATAATAGATAATGACCAATTTGATTATTCTCCTGATGAGCTTATACTTTTTAAAAAAGATATAATTAAAGCTATTGAAGAAAACTGGCCAAAAGATAGAAAAAAATATGCTCAAGATATGTTAAAAGAAAACAGTATGCTTTCTAAGATTTTTTTAAATACAACAATGCAAAAACTAAATGGTAGAGCTAACTATCAAGAAGTAGAAAAATACATTTTAGAATTTGCTAATAGTTTAGTAAATGAGTAACGAAAACGGCATATATATAGTAAGTAACGATTTTTTTCATTTGTAGATAAGATGTAAAGAAAGCTAATTATAATGAGTAACGAAAAGGGCATATATATAGTGGGTAACGATTTGTTTTGTTGAGTAACGAAAATGGCATATACCTCTAAAGAGGTTGGGAAAAATTTAAAATTTTAATGAATTTGAGTAACGAAAAGGGCATATATATGAACGACAGTGAATAGTAGCGAACGATTTTATTTTGAAGGAGATTTTATATGTGGTATAAGATCAGTGACTTCAATACCAAATTCGCAAGCGATTTTATATAGGTGAGAGAGATTGTAACTTACATCATGTTTTCTAGTTTCAATCTTTGCTACATAGTTTGGAGATTTATGTCCTAAAATTTCAGCAAGTGCCAATTGGCTTATATTTCTTTTTATTCTTTCCTCTTTTACTTTTAGAACAATTTCATCTAAAAATTTATCTATATTTTCTTCCAATAATAAACACCTATAAGTTTTCAAAGATAATAGCTATATGGCCAAAATCTAACAAACACTTATAAGTGTTTAATAAGCATTTTTGAGTTAATATTTATTATATGAATTTATATCTCAGGAGTAAAAAGTGGCAGAGTATTTTGCAAATGTAATAGCAAGACTGATTGTTAGCTATTTAACATTATTGGTAATATCGCTGGTTATTTTGGCAGGTTACTGGATTATCGCAGATTATAGCTCTATGGTAGCGTTTATACACAGTGTAAGTGACAATGCTTTTGCAGAGTTTGTTTTGTGGATGCCATTAATATTTGCTTGGTTTAAGCCAGATAAGAAAGGTAATGCAAATGCTTACTATCACAGACAAGCTAATTTTTGGGCAATGTATGACACTACTGGGGGAAGATGGTAGTGTCAAAAACTAAATTTTTTTTGTTGTTAATATATCTTTTCGGTACTGCTCAGTCATATGCCTATAATTTGGGTGATACAATCAATTGCGAAACATCTACAACGACTTTTGAATATGTAAAATGCAAGCCAGAAAATAAGATCTTTGAAGTTAAAGACATTTTACAAGGTGGTTGGATTGCCATTAATAATCATTCATTTTATGTGACTTTTAAAAAGATGAAAAGTTCTCAAAAAGTTATGAGATGTCTTGAGTCAAATAGATTTCCAAACTATTTAGGGGCTTGCAAGAGTGATAATTTTGATCAAGCAAAAACTTGGTTGAAAAAAGAAGCTATTAAAAACGGTTGGAAATTTACATTGGCTATTAGCGATACTGTTTATTATGTTAAGGAATAGTGGTATAATATTTACTAATTGATATTTTGAGTATTAAATTACTTCATTTAGGGAATTTGTATGCCATTTTTATTGCTTCTAATCGCATTATTTATTTTTACATTGGCTCAAGGTGAGCAAAATGTGGCGGTTGTTATTTTGATTATGATCATTGCAACACTTTTTGCAACATATCACAAACCATTTCGAGACTCTTTGAGAGAATTGTTTTGATATAATAAAATCATAAACTTAGTAATAGGAATATTTTTGAGGGGAATAGTAAAAACATACTTATCAGAAAAGCAATATGGATTTATAAAAGGGGATGATGGAAAAGATTATTTTTTTCATAATTCAGCTTTCACAAATAAAAATGAATTTAATAAATTGTGTGAAGGCGTGTACCTACAATTTGAACAAAAAGCAACGCCAAAGGGCTATTCAGCAGTTCAGATAAAACTTGTAGAACAAAATATAATTATTGGTTATGAAGTGCCAAATGAAGTTTATACGAGTAAAAATACTGACATTAAAGGCTGGGAAGTTATTGAATTATCTAACTGGATAGTTCATGGTTCATCAAGAAATTCCCCAGATAGTGCAAAAGAAGATATGATAGATGGAGCTGAATTAGTTGGTGCAAATACCATTTTAAATATGCAATATTATAAAACAACTGGCTCAGAACCTGGCACAGGAAAAGGAACTCATTATTATACGATTCATAATTTTAGAGGAAGAGCTGCAAATATTGCTAAAAAAAGTCCTAATGGACAATACAAAATAGATGATTTAAGAAAAATAAATAGTAATGCAAAAGCTTTGAAAATGAGATTAGTTGATAAAACTACATCTGCAAAAAATAAAAGAATGTTATTTTGGTTGGTAATTTTCATACTAATTAGTATATTGTGGATTTTTAAAAAAGATATTGCAATAATTGGCACAATAGGATTGATAATATTAGCATTTTTCTTGAGTCATGCGACCGATTATGATTCTTGGTTGGAAGAAATCAAATAGGAAAACGAAATTTTAGCTTTAGAAATTGTGCTTCTTACTTATAACTATAGTATGTAAATATTGATTTTACATACCACTTTACGGTACGAAAAGATTGATTTTTCACTCCACTTTAGCTATACTCACTCTATGAAAAAACAAAAATGGATATGGGAACATGATGAGTATCCCAATTTTAAGTACGATAAAGAAAAATTAGAACCACTGTTAAGAGATATTGCTTATGAACAAGGCAAATTAAAATCCTTTATGCTTTTAATGGATAAAGAGAGTTCAAAACATTCAATAGCAAAAGCTTTAGAAGAAGAGATCATTGCAAGTTGTGAGATAGAGGGAGAAATACTTAATCGACAAAGTGTTCGTTCATCTATAAAGCAAAAGTTAGGGTTAGAATCTCAGCAACACTATAAAGCTTTAAAAAAAGAGGATAACTATGTAGATATTCTCATTGATGCTAACACAAACTATGATGAAGATTTAACACTAGAAAAACTCTTTGGTTGGCACCATGCAATGTTTGAAAAAGGTTATAGTGGATTTTCAAAGATAAAAGTAGCACAGTTTAGAGGCGAAGGTGCTATGCAAGTAGTGTCTGGTGATTATGGAAAAGAGAAGATTCACTATGAAGCACCACCACATCATTCACTTGAAAATGAAATGAATAGTTTTATAAAATGGTTTAATGATACTCCAACGACATTAGAAAAAGCTGCTATTACACATCTTTGGTTTGTAATCATACATCCCTTTGATGATGGTAATGGAAGAATTACAAGAGCACTAACAGACAGAGTATTATCCAAACTTGAACAATCCTCTTTTTCAAAAATCTATACCATGTCAAAGAGTATTTACGAAGATAGAAAAGGTTACTATGAAGCTTTGGATAAAACAACTGGAAGATTTCAAAAAGATGATCCACTAGATATCACTTACTGGATGGAGTGGTTTTTTAAAACTCTACACCATGCACTACTAGATGCACAGAAACAGCTGAATTACATAGTAGAAAAAACAAAGTTTTGGGATGCTCATAGAGAAGATGAACTAAATAGCAGACAAATAAAAGTACTCAATCGACTGCTAGATATTGGAAGTGAAAACTTTAAAGGTGATCTTACAAAAGCTAAATATGTAAAAATAGCAAATACAGCAGAAACTAATGCTTCAAGAGATATCGCAGATCTATTGGCTAAAGGGTGTATAAAAAAAGTTGAAGGTACAACTGGTAGAGGAACGAGATATACCATTAACCATGTAATTTAACTTTTCCATTAGTGGTATTAAATTGCTTCGTTTTTTACCTTTTAATGAACATTAGATACTATTTTATTTTTACTAATAAAAGTATATATAAATAGTAAAAATATAATACTATTTATGCTATAATTACCTTAAGAAGTAAATGAGGTAAAAATGGCAAAAACTATAGGATATATTCGAGTTAGTACAGACCAACAAGATTTACAAAATCAACAACACGCAATTTTAAACTATGTAAACAAAAACGCACTTGGTAAAGTTAAATTTATCGAAGTGAAGATGAGTAGCCGTAAAAAAGATGAAGATAGAAAGATAGATGAGCTTTTTGAGAGTTTAAAAGCTGGTGATAATCTAATAGTATCTGAACTTAGTCGTATAGGAAGAAGTGTTGTAAATGTAATCACTATAGTAAATCAACTCATAGCACTTGGTGTAAATCTTCATATCTTAAAAGAACAGCTTTTTATAAAACCAAATGAACAAAATCCATTTACAGATTTTCAGATAAATATATTTTCCGCTTTTGCACAGCTTGAAAGAGATCTTATAAGCAAAAGAACAAAAGAAGCACTTCAAGCTAGAAAAGCTAAGGGGATAAAACTTGGAAAACCAGTGGGAACTATTCAAGGAAGCATCTACGATAAAGATAGAGAAAAAATCAAAGAGCTTCATGGACTTGGTGTAAGCCTCACAAATATCTCAAAAAAACATTTAGGCTATGGAACTATCAAAAGTTTAAGTGAATATGTAAAAAATAAATTAAACAAGGAGAAGTAACAATGGAGCAAAAAGTATTGAGTGTGATGTCAGAAGAGTTTACAAAAAACTATGACTTTTACAAAGATTATGATGATATGGTTATCCACAAAGAGACAGAACAAATCTTCAAAACCAACTTCATAAACGGTATGGTTCAGTTAGTACCTGTGAGCAATCAAACAGCGATGCAAAAGATAGAACAAGGGATGAGTGAGTTTGCAAAAGAGCTTAAAAGACAAGGGTTTTGAAACCGAGTAAAGAAAATGCCCTATATATATGTCAGTAAGGATTTGTTTAAGTGAGTAAGGAAAATGCCCTATACCTCTAAAGAGGTTATAAAAATCAAAGAATTTTTGTTGATTTTGAGTAAGGAAAAGGGCATATATATGAACGACAGTGAATAGTGTCTAAGGATTTTTTTTGAAAAGCCTTTTTTAACAAAAAATTTCTAACCTCTAATATCATCTATTTATCAAAAAAATATTCTCATAAATCAAATCTTAGCTATAAAACTTCATTAATCTTCAAAAAATAGTCAATTTAATAAAATATATAAGTTTGCTCCAAACTACTTGACATTAATTTTAAAACTTGTTAAACTTTCATCATATTTAAGTAAACATCAAACTAGAGGAGTGTAAAATGATAACTATTAAAAATGAGGAGTATCTAGTGAATGAGCTATATAAACTTTTAGATAACCTAAGAGGAAGAGTAGATACTCAAGAAGCTTTGGAATTTATATATATTTTAAAAGCATGGGAAAAACTCTCAAATGAGAAAAAAGTTGATGAAGAGATCTCTTTTGAAAATTTCTACAATCAAAAAGTAGAAGTAAAAAAATTAACAGTTATTTTTGAAAAGCTTTCAAAAATTATCAAGCTATTTGAACTTTATAGATTTAATACAAAGTTAGTTGATGATCAACTTCTTACAACTATACTTAGTTTTGTCAAAAATGTATCAAAGCTTCCAAATGTTAATGATATGTTTTATGACGATAAAGGCAAAATGTTTGATTATTCTGTTTCAAATCAAATTGCAGAACTTGGAGTAAAACTACTAGATGGCAAGAGCAAAGAGCTTTATGTGCCATTTACAAATGGCTTTGCATACTCATACTACACGGACAAACAAATCTATGCAGATTTTCAAATGTCTCAAGCAGTAATCATTGCAGAACTCATAAATATACTAGACAACGGTAATATCGAGTTTTGTTTAACAGATGCACTAAAAAATCCAATGTTTATAAACCCAAATGCTCCTCATATTCTAAAGCAATTTGACTCAGTTTTATCTTTCCCTCCTTTTAGACTCAAAGGAAAATTAGATAGTGATAATGACAAATTCCACAGGTTTAAAATCCATAAAGGTACAGTGTTAGATGTAGCTCATTTTGAACATGCCCTTGCTCAAACAAGTTCAAAAGCAGTTGTTTTGATGGCTACAGGATTTACATTTAGTGGTGGAGTTGAAGAGGCTTTTAGAAAGTACCTCATAGAGCAAAACTATCTTGAAACCATAATCCAGCTTCCGCCAAATCTTCATAGTGCCACATCTATAGAGACAGTGTTTTTTGTAATAAACAAACAAAAAAGTGATGATACGGTTCACTTTATCAACCTAAAAGATGATAGTTTCATCAAAAGAGATGGAAGAAGACTGATTTTAAAAGACTTAGATGTGATATTAGGCATCTATGAAAATAAAAAAGAGATTGAAAATATCTCTATAATCGCAACAAATGAAGAGATTATAAACAATAATTACTCACTAGCCATAGATAGATATGTAATCCCTAAAGAAGCAAAAGAGCTGCAAAAAACGCTTGAAAATTACAAGCTTATACAACTTGAAGATATAGCAGACATAAGAAGATCACAGCTGTTTAAAGACGAAGAAGAGGGAAAAGAGGTTTATGAGATCTCTCCATCTGATTTTAGCAAGGCTGGATATACTTTAGAGTGTGGAAAGATTAAACAGATAGGTTCTCAGTACAAAAGACTACAAACCTATAAATTAGAGCCATACGATGTCCTTCTAAGCACAAAAGGAACCATAGGCAAGGTTGCCATCATGGGAGAGATAAGTGAGGCTACAATCGCTTCTCAAGCTATACAGGTCATAAGAGTACAAGGCAATGACAAAAAAGATAAGGCTATCTCTTTGTATATGTTTTTTAAATCAAACCTTGGGCAGACAATCCTCTCTTCACTTGTAGCAGGTACGGCAATGCCTCAAATATCAACATCAGAGATAAAAAAACTCTCTGTTCCCATCTTAACAAAAGAGCAAGAAAAACAAACGGCATTAAACTTTAATAGTGAATTAAAAATGTATAATGAAATAGAAAAAATAAATGAAAATATTCAAGCAATCCATAGTAAATATTTAGAGGTAAAATAGATGAACCAAGCAGTACACAATAGATTAGTAAGTTTTATATGGTCAATCGCAGATGATTGTTTAAGAGATGTATATGTTAGAGGTAAATATAGAGATGTAATTCTTCCTATGGTAGTTTTAAGAAGACTAGATGCACTACTAGAGCCTACAAAAGAGGCGGTACTTGAAGAGCTAAAATTTCAGCGTGATGAAGCTGGATTTACTGAGCTTGATGATATGGGTCTAAGAGACTCTAGCGGATATGTATTTTACAACACAAGCAAATGGACACTTCAAAAGCTTTACGACACGGCAACAAACTCAGCTCAAATTCTTGAGGCAAACTTTACAGAATATCTAAATGGCTTTAGCTCAAATGTTATCGAGATAATAGACAAGTTTAAACTAAAAGCTCAGATAAAACACATGGCGGACAAAGATGTACTGCTTGATGTTTTGGAGAAGTTTACAAGCTCATATATAAACCTAACCGACAAAGAAGCTCTTGATCCAGACGGTAAAAAACTTCCACCGCTTACAAACCTTGGTATGGGTTATGTGTTTGAAGAGTTGATACGAAAGTTTAACGAAGATAACAATGAAGAAGCGGGAGAGCATTTTACACCTAGAGAAGTTGTAGATCTTATGACCCACATTATCTTTGACCCTATAAAAGATAATCTTTCATCTGTTATGACTATCTACGATCCAGCATGTGGAAGTGGAGGAATGCTTACAGAGTCTCAAAACTTCATCAAAGACGAAGAGGGAGAAATACGAGCAAGTGGAGATGTGTATCTGTATGGTAAAGAGATAAATGACGAAACATACGCCATTTGTAAATCAGATATGATGATCAAAGGAAACAACCCTGAAAACATCAAAAACGGCTCAACATTGGCAGTAGATGAGTTTAGCGGAAACAAGTTTGACTTTATGCTCTCAAATCCTCCTTATGGAAAATCATGGGCGAGTGAACAAAAGTACATAAAAGACGGTAAAGAGATAATAGACCCTCGTTTTATAGTAAGACTAAAAGATTACTGGGGCGAAGAGGCAGAAGCCGATGCCACTCCAAGAAGCAGTGATGGACAGCTACTCTTTTTGATGGAGATGGTAAACAAGATGAAACCTACATCTTCAAGTGCAATTGGAAGCCGTATAGCCTCAGTTCACAATGGTAGCTCGCTCTTTACAGGTGACGCAGGTGGTGGAGAGAGCAATATAAGAAGATATATCATAGAAAATGACTTGCTAGATGCTATCATCCAGCTACCAAACAACCTATTTTACAACACAGGTATCACCACATATATCTGGCTACTTTCAAACAACAAAGCCCAACATAGAAGAGGCAAAGTACAACTCATAGATGCAAATGACCTCTACAGCAAACTAAGAAAAAACCTTGGAGATAAAAACTGCGAGCTTGAAGCTAAACATATCTCAAAAATTATGGAAGTGTATAGCAGGTTTGAGGAATGTGAGAAGCAAGTAGATGGCAGAAAAATAGCCTCAAAGATTTTTGATAACAGTGATTTTGGATATTACAAAGTAAATATCGAGCGACCAAAAAGATTGAAATCTCAACTTAGAGATGAGCTAATAGAAACCTTGCGTTTTGACAAAACTTTAGAAGAGCCTATGAGATGGTGTTTGCAAGAGTTTGGCGATGAGTGCTATATAGACATAAGCAAACACAAAAAAGCGATAGAGGAACACATAGATAGAGAAGATATAAGTCTCAATGCAAAGCAGAAAAAAGCCCTCGCTTCAAAAGAGATTTGGGCAAAACATAAGATGCTTTTAGAGACTGCTTACATGTTAAAAGATAAAATCGGCACTGATGAGTATGATGATTTTAATATCTTCAAAGAGGATGTTGAAAAAATCCTAAAAGATGAGAAAATCAAACTCACCGCATCTGAAAAAAACGCCATCTTAAATGCCGTAAGCTGGTACGATGAAAACGCAGTAAAAGTGATAAAAAAAGTAAGTAAGATAAGTGGAGAGAAAAAAGAAAAACTTCTAGAGCATCTAGGGTGTGAAAAAGAACAACTTGCAGACTTTGGCTATTATAGAACTGATAAAAAAGATGAGTACATAGAGTATGAGAGCGATACAGATTTAAGAGACAGTGAAAATATCCCTCTAAAAGATGAGATTCATGAGTATTTTCTAAAAGAGGTAAAACCACATGTAGAAGAAGCTTGGATAAATATTGATAGTACAAAGATAGGATATGAGATAAGCTTTAACAAATACTTCTACACGCATAAACCGCTTAGAAGTTTGGAAGAAGTGGCAAAAGATATACTTGAACTTGAAGAGGCTTCTGAGGGTCTTATCAAAGAGATATTAGGGGTATAAGATGGGAAAGCTTGAAAAATATACATCTTATAAAGAGAGTGGTGTTGAATGGTTGGGGGAGATTCCTGAGCATTGGGAAATCAAAAAACTAAAATTTATTGCAAATAATAAAACTATAAAATCTGTTGAAAGCGATTTTAAAATAGCACTTGAAAATATTGAAAGCCAAACAACAAAATATATTGAAACTCAAGAGATTGTTTTTTCTGAAGCAGGGATAAATTTTAAAAAAGGTGATGTTTTATTTGGTAAATTACGGCCTTATCTTGCAAAAGTTTATTTAGCAGAAAAAGATGGACTTTGTGTAAATGAATTTTTGGTTTTAGAATCTAAAAAGATTAAGAGCATATTCTTAAAATATATGCTTGTTTCATATTTTTGTATAGAACATATAAATAGCTCTACTTATGGAACTAAAATGCCAAGAGCAAGTTGGAATTTCATTGGAAATTCATTAATTCCGCTTCCGTCACAAGACGAACAAACAAAAATAGCCTCTTTCCTTGATGAAAAAACAACTCAAATAGACAAAGCCATCAGCCAAAAAGAGAAGCTTATAGAGCTACTAAAAGGGCGTCGCCAGATAACCATCAATGAAGCGGTAACAAAAGGCTTGGCTAAAGATGTAGAGTTAAAAGATAGTGGTGTGGAGTGGATTGGAGAGATACCGAAGCATTGGGAAGTTAGTAAGTTAGGAACATGTTTAAAACCAATTTCAATCAAAAACAGACCTGATTTACCACTTTTGTCTGTTACCAGAGAACAAGGTGTGATATTAAGAGATGTAGATGATAAAGATTCTAATCATAACTTTATACCAGATGATTTAAGTGGTTATAAAATGGTTGAAAAAGGTCAATTTGCTATGAATAAAATGAAAGCATGGCAAGGTTCTTATGGAATATCGGATTATACAGGGATTGTCAGTCCAGCATATTACATCTTTGAACTAAATAGAATAGAACCACATTTTTTTCATAAAGCTATCAGAAGTAGCGTTTATGTTCCATTTTTTATTAAAGCTTCTGACGGTGTTAGAATTGGACAATGGGATTTATCAAAAAGCAGGATGAAAGAAATACCTTTTTATATTCCATCAACAAAAGACGAACAAATGAAAATCGTAGAATATATCGAAATCCAAACAGCAAAAATTGATAAAGCCATAGAGCTACAACAAAACTACATAGCAAAACTAAAAGAGTACAAAGCATCGCTTATTGATAGTGTAGTTACTGGAAAAGTGAGGGTATAAAATGTCTGAAGAAGTTGTAAATGAAAATATAAAGTTTTATCAAGGACTAGATGAATTATCAAAAAGCAAAAGTGATGTTGATAGCTTAAAGCTAATAAAACAAAAAATATTTGATTTGTCAAATATGAAAAATATACATTTTCTTTTTGGTTCAGGTACTAGTACAGGTACAAAAGAATTACCTGCTATTCCAACTATGAAAGATTTTATTGTAAAAATAGAAGCTAAATTAACAGATGAACCAAAACAAATTACTTTTAAAAAATTAAAAGACAACAATAATGAAAATTTAGAGGATGTACTCGGGATTTTGTATTCAAAGAGAGATTATCAACTTGGAATTAAAGAAGCAGACAAAGACACCGATGAACTAATTAAAGTTATAGAAGAAACAATATTTAAAGAAATTAATATTGACTTTTCTGCAGCATCATGTGAGGCAGTCGCTGATACATATAAAACTTTTTATCAAAAAGTGACTTACAGAAATAAAGATTTAAGTAGAGTGAATATTTTCACAACAAATAATGATTTGTTTAATGAACGAGTTTTGGATAATTTAAATATTAATTATAACAATGGATTTGGTGGTGGGTTAGAGCGATTTTTCAATCCTGCACGATTTGGATATACCTTTTCAAAAAAAATTGAAACTAGCATAGAAAAATACGAAGCTTTGGATAATATGATTTATCTTTATAAACTGCACGGCTCAATTAATTGGATTGAAAAAGAAGGAAACTCTCTTTTTAATATTCAAGAAATTAATATAAAACATACAGATAAAAAGCCATCCGAAAGTGTTTTAATTTATCCAAATCCTTTAAAGCAAAGCAAAAGTCTGACCTCTCCATATACTGATATTATAAGGGAATTTCAGAAAAAACTTTTACTTCAAAATAGTGTTCTTTTTGTCATAGGGTATAGTTTTAGTGATGACCATCTGAACAATATTATATATCAAGCTTTGTCGTCAAATTCATCTATCTCTATAGTTATTTTTGGCAATTACGATAAACCAATTTATAAGATTGATGACAAAAGAATTTATAAAATACATGGTGAAATTGAGAGTGAAAAGATTCATTATTTTAAATATATCGTAGATGAGTTTATTCCAAATCTAAATGAAAATAAAGATTCAAATATTTTGAAAGAATTTATGCAAAAACTATCAGAGACAAAAGAGAAAGAACTATGAAAATAGGGAAAATAATTTCGATAAATTTTAATCAATTTAAAGTCAAGATTTTTTCTGAAATTACAGGTGGATCTGTAAATATCAATGGAGAAATTTATTACTTTGGAAATATTGGGAGCTATTTAAAAACAGTAAATGCAATTGGTGAAAATATCATTTGTGAAGTTGTTTCTATATTTGATTCAGATTTATACAATGAACAAAAAGCATTTAATATTGATGGACATAGAGAACTGATGCTCAAGCCCATAGGAACAATAGATACAAATCAAAAATTTTCATTAGGTGTTGGGATATACCCAAGTCTTTACAGTGATGTTAATATTGTAAAAAACGATGATATGGAGAAAATATTAAGAACAGTTCAAAACTCCGACAACAATATACATAAAAGTTTTGATTTAGGTATTAGTAAAAATTTAATTAATTATCCAATCAGTATCTCAATAGATGATTTTTTTAATATTCACTCTGCTGTTTTGGGAAACTCAGGAAGTGGGAAATCAAATACTATCGCTCATATTTTACAAACAATATTAAAAAAAGAACAAAACTCCGCATTAGGCTCAAGAATTATTATATTTGATGTAAATGGAGAATATAAAAAAGCTTTTTCACCAAAAGAAAAAGAAGAAGAATTTTTTGATAGTAAAGTAAAAATTAAATTTCTAAAACCAAATATGAGTACACAGCAACTAAATGATGAAGGTTACGAGAGTTTTTTAATGCCTCACTTTTTAATGTCATTAGATGAATGGAGTGCTTTTTTATTAGCAACTGATGCAACTCAAAGACCATTTTGGGATAATGTTCTTCAAGAAACCTATAGATTTTATAAAATTGCAACCGCTAAAGACGAAGAGAGTAAAATTTTCATTAATTATTTACGACACAAGTTGTGTGAACTTTTATACAGTATATTAAGTCAAGCAGATACAGATACTTCAAGAATAACAACTGCTGGTGCTTCAATTTTAAAAATAAAACGAATTATTGATAGTGATATGATTTTAAAACAAAGATGTGAAGAAGAAGGTCTTTATAGAGATATAAATAATCTTAGTTCTAAATGTACAATTAATTATGGTGAGAATAAGAACCAATTAAGCAATGAGGTGCAAACAGTAAGTAAAAAAATTGATCTTGAAAGTGTTCAAAATGTTTTAGATAAAAGAATTCAGAATGGTGAATTTTTTGATTATAAATTTTTAAAAATATCTGCTGAAATAACTTTATTGGAAGAAGATGCTCGTGGCAATAGACAAATGAGAGGTTATACGGCAACAATGATGACACGGTTAGATTATTTTTTAGATAATCCTGATTGTGATTTTATGAGAAATATTCCTTCTGGTGTTACGAATCCAACAACATATTTAAACTATATTTGGGGTAAAGATGTAGATAAAAGACAATTAATTATCTTAGATACAAGCGAATTGGGTATTGATATTTTAGAAACTTTAACAAGTGTAGTTTCAAGACTAATTTTTTCACAAAGAAAAGAATTGATTGGAGATGAGAGAAGAAAAAATCCTGTTCATCTAATCTTGGATGAAGCACACAGATATATAAAAAAAGATTACAAATACTTATTAAGAGAAAATATTTTTGAGAGAATAGCTAGAGAGGGAAGAAAGTATTCATTGTATTTATTGATTTCATCTCAAAGACCATCCGAGTTGTCAGAAACGGTTCTATCTCAATGCTCTAATTTTATAATTCATAGAATACAAAATGAAGTTGACATGAGATATATAAATGCAGTTTTACCGTACTTTTCAGACGACTTTGTAAATAAAATAAAACAATCAATTCCAGGTGAAGCATTAATATTTGGCAATTGTGTTTCTATGCCTTTACATATAACGATTAATAAGTCTAATCCTGAACCAAATAGTAAAAATTGTATAATTTCTGATGAATGGTTTGGAGTTAAAATATGAGCGAAATCTTAATCTACCAAAACGAAGCAGGAAACATCAAAGTCGATGTGATGTTTGAAGATGGCTCAGTGTGGCTCTCTCAAGCTCAAATATGTGAAGTGTTTGGCAAAGCAAAATCAACCATAAGTGAGCATATAAAAGCTATATTTGAAGAGGGTGAGTTGATTAAAGATTCAGTTGTTCGGAATTACCGAACAACTGCAAATGATGGCAAAAAATATGATGTTGATTTTTACAACCTCGATATGATTATAGCCATAGGTTTTAGGGTGCGAACACCCACTGGTACAAAGTTTCGTATCTGGGCAAATGAGAGGTTAAAGGAGTACATTACAAAAGGTTTTGTTCTTAATGATGAGCGATTTAAAAACGGCAACTCTATGAGCTACTTTGATGAACTTCAACAAAGACTGCGAGACATCAGGCTTAGTGAGAAGTTTTTTTATCAAAAAATCAAAGATATCTATATGACAAGTATTGACTATGATGCTAAAGATGAAAAAACTATAGAGTTTTTTAAAGTGGTTCAAAACAAACTACTTTGGGCAGTGTCATCTCAAACAGCAGCAGAGCTTGTGCAAAATAGAGTAGATATATCTAAACCACTTTTAGGGATGAGTTCATTCGATAAAGAGGGTAAAAATGTCACCAAAAAAGATGTAAGTATTGCTAAAAATTATCTGAATGAAGATGAGATAAAACTCTTAGGGCTTTTGGTGGAACAATATCTTGCGTTTGCAGAAACAATGGCATCGCAAAAAACACCAATGTATATGAAAGATTGGATTGCAAGACTAGATATGATACTCTCTATCAATGGTAGGGAACTACTCGCTCACGCAGGAAAAATAAGCCACCAAATAGCAAAAGAGCGAAGTGAATTAGAGTATCAAAAATACAAAGAGATACAAAAAGAAGAGCAAAAAACACAAAGTATAAAAGAACTTGAAGAAGATATAAAGAGGTTAAAATGAGCAGTAAAACAAACGAAGAAGCGTTAGAGAGTAGTATTGAAAACTCCTTACTTGAGCAAGGTTTTATCAAGGGTGTAAATAGTGATTTTAACAAAGAGTATGCTCTTGATGAAAAACTATTTTTGGATTTTTTAGAGTCAACTCAATCAGATGAGCTAGACAAACTCCGTCGTGACCCTCAGTACAAACTTAAAGTGATACAAAGACTAGACAAGATGATAAAAAAGTACGGAGTGCTCAAGATACTTAAAAAAGGTCTTGATGTAGAAGATGCACACTTTACACTCTTTTATATAGCTCCTCTTAGCTCTAGTGCAGAGGAGACAAAAAAACGATTTGCCTCAAATCTCTTTAGTGTTACTAGACAAGTGACACATTCAACGGCAAATCCACTTCTTGAGATGGATATGGTTCTTTTTGTAAATGGTCTGCCAATAGTGACAATGGAGCTAAAAAATGGCTGGACTGGACAAAACGCTAGATTTCATGGAATAAAGCAATATAAAGAAGATAGAGATCCAAGAGAACCACTACTCAACTTTGCAAGGTGTATAGTTCACTTCACTATAGATACCGATGAAGCCTATATGACAACAAAGCTTGATGGGGCTAAAACTTTTTTCTTGCCGTTTAACAAAGGAAATAACCACGGAGCTGGAAACCCACCAAATCCAAACGGACATAAAACGGCATACATCTGGGAAGAGATTTTTACAAGAGATTCTTTAGCAAACATCATCCAGCATTTTGTAAGACTTGATGGCAAAGAGAGCGATAAGTTAAGCTCAAGAACACTTTTCTTCCCTAGATACCATCAGCTAAATGTGGTAAGAAAACTCATAAATGATGTCAGTATCAACGGCGTTGGTAAGACTTACCTTATCCAGCATAGTGCAGGTAGTGGAAAGTCCAATTCTATCACATGGAGTGCATACCAGCTTATAGAAGCGTATTATCAAGATGAAGAGAGACCACTTTTTAATAGTGTGATTATTGTTACAGATAGAAAGCTACTAGATAAACAACTTCGTGATAATGTAAAAAGCTTTAGTGAACAAAAAAATATCGTAGCTCCAGCATACAGTTCTAGCGAGCTTAAAAGCAATCTTGAAAATGGTAAAAAGATTATCTTGACTACTATTCAAAAGTTTCCGTTTATCGTGGATGGGATAAGCGATCTTAGTGACAAAAGATTTGCAGTTATCATCGATGAAGCTCACTCTAGTCAGAGTGGATCAGCCCATGGAAAAATGAACGAAGCGATGGGCAAAAAAGAGTTTGATGAAGAGATGGATGCTCAAGATATTGTGCTTGAGATAATGAAAAGCAGAAAGATGAAAGGCAATGCCTCATATCTTGCATTTACGGCAACGCCAAAAAATACAACTCTTGAAAAATTTGGTACAAAACAAGAAGACGGCAGCTATATACCTTTTCATCTATACTCTATGAAACAAGCTATAGAAGAGGGATTTATCCTCGATGTACTTTCAAACTACACCACTTACAAGAGCTATTATGAGATAGCAAAATCGATAGAAGATAATCCACTCTTTGAAACAGCAAAAGCTCAAAAAATCTTGCGAAGTTTCGTGGAGAAGAATCCATCTACCATAGCTACAAAAGTGGAGATAATGCTTGATCACTTCAGCAACAATGTGGTAAAGACTAAAAAGCTAAAAGGTAAAGCCAAAGGTATGGTAGTAACGGCAAATATAGAAACAGCCATAGCTTACTATCAAGCTATCACTAAAAAGCTTGATGAACTTGGCAATCCTTTTAAAGCGGTTATTGCATTTTCTGGTAAGAAAGAGGTAAAAGGGATTGAGTACACAGAAGATAGCATCAACGGCTTTACCTCAAAAGATATAAGTGAGAAGTTCGACACAGACGAGTATAGGCTACTTGTAGTTGCAAATAAGTTTTTAACAGGGTTTGACCAACCAAAACTTTGTGCAATGTATGTAGATAAAAAACTTCAAGGTGTACTAGCAGTTCAGGCACTCTCTCGTCTAAATCGTTCAGCCCCAAAATATGGTAAAAAAACAGAAGATTTGTTTGTACTGGATTTTTTCAATAGAGTTGAAGATATAAAGGCTTCGTTTGACCCTTTTTACACCTCTACATCTCTAAAAGAAGAGACAGATATAAATGTACTGCATGAACTCAAAAGTACACTTGATGACACTGGTATATATGAGCAAAGTGAAGTGGATGATTTCTTTGAAAAATATTTTAGAGGCGTAGATGCAAGTGAACTCTCTATCATCATAGATGTAGCAGCACAAAGATTTAACCAAGAGCTTGAACTAGAAGATGATGATAAAGCCGACTATAAGATAAAAGCAAAGCAATTTGTGAAGATTTATGGACAAATGGCTTCCATCATGCCATATGAAATTATTGGATGGGAAAAGCTTTTTTGGTTCTTGAAATTTTTGATACCTAAGATGATAATCAAAGATAAAAACAAAGATCTACTTGATGAACTTTTAGATGCCGTAGATCTTTCAACTTATGGGCTAGAGAGAGTGAAACTGAGTACAACAATAGGTTTAGATGACAGTGCGACTGAACTTGAACCACAAAACGCCAATCCTAGAGGTGCTCATGGAGGAGATAGTGAGAAAGACCCACTTGATGAAATCATAAAATATTTCAATGAAAAGTGGTTTCATGGATGGGAAGCTACTCCAGAAGAGCAAAAAGCAAAATTCATTCATATCATGGATAGAGTAAAAACGCATAATGACTATGAGTCAAAATATGAGAAAAACTATGATGAGTTTACTAGAAAACTAGCTCTTGAGAAGATGATAAGTGAAGTTATGAATAAAGAGAGAAGAAAAGAGCTGGAACTCTATAAACTTTTTGCAGGAGATGAAGCATTTAGAGTTGGCTTGGTAGAGAATTTGGAAAGAGCATTGAATATTAGTGCTCATAGTTAATTAAATGAGATAATAGATATGTTTTAAATGACTTTTCTGAGACATAACTATAGTGAATATTTTCAATTTTTTTTAAAATTATTAATTATATTTTGTCCCAACTATTGATTTTATGTCCCAAATAAGATATAATATATTTTTTGAAAGGGAATTAAAATGAAGAAAAAAAATGTATTAAACTTAATAAAATATCACGCAGAAAAAAATGAAGATGCTTTTAGAAATGAAGCATATGAAATTGCAAAATTTTTTGATAGAAGCAATGATTATCAGCTTTCTGAATATATTATGGCTTTATTATCAGATACAAATACTTTTTCCCCTCAAATAGATACAAATGAAAATATATTTGTTAAGAGAATTGAAACATCGAATAATCCATTACCATTACCAAATTCAATCAAAGATAATATATTAGGTTTGATAAATGCTATCGGACATAACGCTGGAGTAAATAAATTCTTATTTGAAGGTCCTCCTGGTACAGGTAAAACTGAAACAGCTAAACAAATTGCAAGAATACTTGAACGAGAATTATTTATAGTAGATTTTGACTCCGTTATAGACAGTAAACTGGGACAAACTTCTAAAAATATATCCTTACTTTTCAAAGAGATTTCTTCAGTTGCAAATCCAGATAAAGTTATTATTCTTTTTGATGAGATAGATTCTATAGCGATTGATAGAATTAATTCAAATGATTTAAGGGAAATGGGCAGAGCAACTTCTTCTGTTTTAAAGGGATTAGACAGCTTAAATAATAATATTGTCTTAATCGCAACTACTAATTTATACAAAGCATTTGATAAGGCATTATCAAGAAGATTTGATGCTATTATTGATTTTAGCAATTATACAAAACAAGATCTTATTGAAGTTGGTGAAGCAATTTTAAATGATATGTTGCAGAAATTTAAATTTACGGGAAGAAATATCAGATTGTTTAAAAAAATACTTGAAAGCATGGATGTAATACCATATCCTGGAGAACTTAAAAATCTTATAAAGACTTCGATAGCATTTAGTGATCCTAGTAATGAATATGATTATTTAAAAAAACTATATATTAATGTTACTAAAGCTGATGAAAGTATGGATTTAAAATACATGCAAAATAAAGGCTTTACTGTTAGAGAAATTGAAATTTTGACAGGAATATCAAAAAGTCAAGTTTCTAGAGAGTTAAAGGAGTAACATTGAATAACCTATTACAATTAAAAGGAAGATTTGAACAAGCATCTAGATCGACAGATGGATTTGGTGCACCTAATTTACCTGCAGGTCAATCTGTAAATGTATCAAAATTACAAGATTTACTGAAAAACTTAAAAGAGCTTAGAGAGTATTGGAAAGGTCAAAATCTCCTCCCTGGAGCACTTATTTCAGTGTACTATATTAAAGTTGCAGCTAAAAGCAATAGGATACAAGCTCTTTTAGGAAACAATTCAAATAAACCTAATAATTCTATAGTAGGTGCAAAATTTTCACTTGATGCCTCTCCCAAGCACATTATCACACATTACATATCACAAGATATTTTAAATGAATCGATACAAAAATTAACCCATAGTATTAATATTTTAAATCAACAGTTTGATGGAGAAATTGACTGTGATACAATTGATAAAATAAATAAAAAAAAGATTCCTTATACTCATAAAACAATTTTCAAAACAAATTTTCTTAATGTCGTTAGAGATGCATATTATGTTGAAAAGTTTGATATATCTATTGAAGATGCAATGTTTGAACAAAATGCAATTATTACTATATATAAAACAGATGTCAAAACAACACAACTTTTGAAAAAAATAGGAATAAGTATTCTCTCTAACCGTATCATGGATGAAACAACTATTTTATTGAGACCTGATGAACTAGAAATCTTAAAGACAAAAGCTCCGTTTTTAATATCTATGGCAGTTAGTGATTTATCTGAAATTACAAAAGATGATTTTCAATTTATTGATGATGGCATTATCACTATCGACTCTCCCAAAAATGAGCCAATAATTGGAGTGATTGATACACTTTTTGATGAAAGAGTATATTTTTCAGAATGGGTTGAATATACTAATATGCTATCTAGTGATATACCTGTATCTGAAAGTGATAAAGAACACGGTACAGCAGTTTCTTCTATAATTGTAGATGGACCAACTTTTAATTCTCATTTAGATGATGGATGTGGTAGATTTAGAGTTAGACATTTTGGAGTAGCTAGTGGTAATAGTTTTAACTCATTTACTATATTAAGAAATATTAGCGAAATAGTAGCTGCAAATAAAGATATTAAAGTATGGAATTTATCTTTAGGTTCAAAACTCGATATAAATCCTAATTTTATATCTCCTGAAGCAGCTATTCTAGATAAGATTCAATTTGATAATGATGTCATATTTGTTATAGCTGGAACAAATTTATCTTCTGGAGAAACTGTAATCAAACCTATTGGAGCACCTGCTGATTCAATAAATTCCATAGTCGTAAATTCTGTAGATAAAGATAATAAACCTTCTTCTTATAGTAGAAAAGGGCCTGTATTGTCATTTTTTATTAAGCCTGATATTAGTTATTATGGTGGTGATTTAAAAAATCCAATGAAAGTTTGCACTCCAAATGGAGAAGCTCTTGTAAAAGGAACTTCATTTGCAGCTCCATGGATTTCTAGAAAACTATCATATTTGATCAATGTCCTAGGATTAAGTAGAGAAATTGCTAAAGCACTGCTTGTTCACTCTGCTACCACTTGGGATAAACAACAAAGTGATCCAACGCTTGTAGGACATGGAGTTGTTCCTATATACATCAAGGATATTGTGCATAGTCAGGATGACGAAATACAATTTGTTATACAAGGTATTTCTGAAAAATATGATACATACAATTATAATATACCAGTTCCTATAGTTAAGGATAAACATCCTTTTATTGCAAAGGCTACACTTTGTTATTTCCCTGCATCTTCAAGAAACCAAGGGGTTGATTACACTAATACAGAACTTGATATAAAATTTGGTAGATTAAACGATAAGAATGTTATTCAATCAGTTAATAAAAATCGCCAAACAGAAGAATTTAATCATCATACATATGAAGAGGATGCTCGTAAATCTTTTAGAAAATGGGATAATGTAAAACATATACGAGATTTTTTTACTGGAAAAAATAGAGAGTTGAAGGCTTACGATAATCATTTGTGGGGTCTAAGTCTTAAAACAAAAGAACGGCTTGATGAAAGACATGGAGATGGACTTAAATTCGGTATAGTGATAACATTAAAAGAGATCAAGGGGGTTAATAGAATTGAAACATTTATTCAAAATGCTCAACTTAGGGGTTGGCTAGTAAATCAAATAGATGTGGAGAATAGAATTGATATATTCAATATTGCAGAAGAAGAAATTGAATTTGAATAGTTTATTCAAAATTGACTGTTTTTAAATTTATTGAAGGGAGGTAAAATAGTATGGGATTAAAACCAGGACCAAAGCCTGTTGCAAAATCAACTGGCAAACTAGACCAACGGCGTAGAGATAATAAAAGTACTCCAGGTAATAAGCCAAGCTTAAAACCATCAAAGAGCTCAAAAAAATAATATGGCAATTTGTAATATTTTTGAAGCACTTTTAAAAAAGTTTGTAAAATTACTTAATTTTATGCTGGGATAATGTTCTCAATGGAAATTAAATACAAGGAGTTGATAGGGAATAAAGACAAGATTTAAGATAAATACACAGATGATATATGGTTATAAGCGTATAACCTGACGGCAATCAGGTTATTTGGTTACGCTATGCGTATAAATTAAGTGTTATCAAGCTAATAAGTTTAAAACAATTAATCTATAATGTTTTTGATCAAGCAAATTATAGTTGATTACATATTATATAAATATAAAACGATTGTATAGTCAATATACTTTTTTTAAGCTCATTACTCTTTGTAACACTATTTAGCTAGAAAGGATAATATATTGGCTAATGAAGTTACGAGATATATAAAAAAAGAAGTCGAAAGAGAACTTTGGGCAAGAAGTGCTGGCAGATGCCAGTTTGAAGGTTGTAATAAAATTTTATTCAAATCTTCAATTACGCAAGAAAGAGTAAATATCGCACAAAAAGCTCATATATACTCTTTTTCAGAAGAAGGTCCTAGAGGATGGGGTCCATTCGTTTTTAATAAAGATGCGTTAAATGAAACAGATAATTTAATGCTAATGTGTCATGAATGTCATGTGAAAATTGATAGAAATGAATCTAAATATCCTGCAAAAATGCTCCAAGAATGGAAGCAAAAACACGAACAAAGAATTAATGTTGTTACAGGTATTGAAACAAGTAAACAATCGCATGTAGTGTTTTATGGTGCTAATATAAGTGATCAAAAATCACTAATACAAAAAAATGAAGCAATTGCTGCGATGTTTCCAGATAAATACCCCACAAATGAAAACCCTATACTCTTATCTATGCAATCTGAATTGAAAGATAATGATAAAGATTTTTGGAATATTGAACTAAAACATTTAGAAGCAATATTTACGAAATATATTGAACCTAAAATTGAAGAAAAAGATTCTGGAGATTTTTCAATATTTGCTATGGCTCCAATGCCTTTATTAATAAAGCTTGGTAGTTTATTTACAGATAAAATATCAGTAGATACATATCAACCAATTAGAGAACCAAAAACTTGGCGATGGCAAGAAGAGCCTAAAGATTTTGAGTTTGTTGTAACAAATGATGAAGAGTATGAAAAAGAGCCTGTTCTCATTCTCTCATTAAGTGGAAAAATCTCAAGAGATAGAATTTATGAAGTTACAGGTCAAGATGTAAATATATGGGAAATCACAGCTCCTAAGAGCTTTTTACATAATGATTTTATGAGGTCAAAAGCACAACTCTCATTATTTCGTCAAGAGATTAGAAAACTCATGGTTCAAATAAATGATAAACATTCAAAAAAACCGTTAAAAATTTTTCCTGCAATGCCAATATCGTGTGCAATTGAATTAGGAAGAGTACGAATGCCAAAATCAGATATGCAGTGGATCATTTATGATCAAAATAACAAAGCTGATAAATTTATTGAAGCTATAACTATTGGAGAAGCCAAATGACAAAACAACAAGAGACACTAATTTTAGAAAATATTGTAGAGCTATTAGAGCTACCTGATACTGCTTATAAAAAAGCAAAAGAGAGATATGAAGACCTAGGTGAATGGTTCGGGAGAGATGAGTCACTATTTAAAGATAACGATGTACATGTATTCCCGCAAGGTTCATTTAGACTCGGAACAGCTATAAGGCCTCTTAACAATAATGAAGAGTATGATTTGGATTTAGCTTGTAATATAAGAGATGGTATTTCAAAAAGTACACACAGCCAAAAAGATTTAAAAGAGCTTGTTGGGAAAGAACTTGAATCTTACAGAAATACTAGAGGAATCAAATCAAAAAAAGATGAAAAGAGAAGATGCTGGAGACTTGAATATCAAGACTCACTAAGCTTCCATATAGATGTTGTTCCCTGTATTCCTCTTGATGAATCAATATCAAATTTGATTTATAAGGATATCTATGGAAACTATGTATCTGATGAAAACTTGTCTAGGAAAATTTCGAGCAAGTCTGTTTCAATAACTGATACTGATAAAAAAAACTATCCAAAAATTGATAGTGATTGGAATATTAGCAATCCAGAGGGATATGCGTTATGGTTTGAAGCAATGATGCAAAAAAATCAAGCTACACGATTGTTAATGGAAAAGGCTCAAGTTGATAAACTGCCAAGTTTTAATCAAAAAACAATTTTGCAAAGAGCTGTTCAGTTGTTAAAAAGACATCGAGATAATATGTTTAAGGATAACGATGACTCAAAACCAATTTCAGTTATTATCACAACTCTTGCAGGGCGAGCATACAATGGGGAAGAAAATTTAGTAGATGCCTTAAAAAATATTCTTGATAATATGGATAAGTATATAAATAAAAGTGGTAAAAAAGTACCTAATCCAACGCATCCAGAAGAAGATTTTGCAGATAAATGGGATGATGCATCATATACTCATTTAAAATTGGAAGAGAATTTTTACCTTTGGTTAAAGTCTGCAAGAAGAGATTTTGCTTCAATGACTGGAAGTGATAATGGTGGATTTGATTCTGATTTAATATCTGAAAAAATGAGCTTATCATTAAACTCTATCGATAAAATAGGAACAATGTTAGGTTTAGCTGCTAGTTCAGCTTTTTCAAATAATTATCATATTAAAAAAGAAGATACTGCTAGTCCATGGAGAAAATCTTAGATGAGTTTAATAAGTAAAATTAAGCTGGAAGATTTTTTAGATAAACATAGATCTATGTCTATTAAGCCGTCAAAAAATGATGGCTTAATAGTTGAGGGCAAATTATATTTTACTGCTAAAACTGATGGATACAGAGAGGTTAAAGACTTTTATAAAATACGAATTAAAATTGCAAATAATTTTCTGTCTGCTATCCCAGAAGTTGAAGAAATAGGAAACAAAATTCCTCGTGAGGAAGAATATCATATCAATCCAGACAACACTTTATGCTTGGGTTCATCGCTAAGATTATTGCAGTTATTGAGTAAAGATCCAACCCTTGAAGGTTTTATAAAATATTGTTTAGTTCCATATTTATATGGAGTTTCATTAAAAATACAAGATGGTGAAAAGTTAGTTTTTGGTGAGTTGGCACATGGCGAAAAAGGCATCATAGATGAATATGAAAAGATCTTTGCTATTAAGGGAAAAGATTCTATTAAGCAGGTAATAAAAATGCTTTCTATGAAAAAAAGAGTAGCAAATAAACAGCCATGCTCTTGTGGATGTAAAAACCGACTTGGAAAATGCAGCCAAAAGTTGAATGTCAAAATTAATCAATTTAGACATTTTGCTGCAAGATATTGGTACAAAAATTATGGAGAAGAAACTTTCACGGAGGCATAGAAGTGTCTCCTTATTTCTCCAAAATCATTCAATTATGAATATAAGTGAAAGAGATATAAAAGGAGAAATTCAATGACAAGTAAAGTAAGTGTATTAGATATATACAGATCAGAGATTGAGGAGTTTGTAAAAACTGGTGCTAGTTTAAGAAGTATTTGGAAAATATTAAGTTCTAAAATGCCAAGTGATGTACAAATATCATATAATGGATTTTACAGGTACTGTAAACGAAAAGGGCTAAAATAGCCCTTTAAATTAATATGTTAGTTTATTTAAAAAATCAAGATTTTCTTTGAGAATATTTATTGATTTCGAAGCATTTTCTAAAACAAGACTTATTTCATTGTCTGATAAATTTTCAACTATTGAAATTAACTTCTTTTTATCAAAAACGGTAAAACCATGCCCTAAGTTTTCAAATGATAACAAATCAAAACTGTTTATTTTTTCAATTAAATACTCTTTATCATTGCTATTATTGGCTGTATCATCTTTTGCAATATGTACTAAAATCTTATACAAAAATAAGATAATTCTTTGCGTTTTAGGAAAAATAATATCTGCTAATTTTTCAAAAAAAGATTCTTTTGTAGTTGATAATTTTAAAAATAGTTTTTGAAGAGTAAATTGTTTTAGATAATCAGCAACTTCTGTTTCATTTTGAGAAATTGCAATAGCATTATTGAGTGCAATAATTGATGGACTTTCAATGTTTTCAATACTTTGTGTGTTTTTTGTGCCAAAAATATAATTGAGATCTATATTGTTTTTTTTAGCATATTCAATTATAGGTTCAAATTGTAATGAGTTTCTTTGCAACCATCCCCTTAATGTATTGTAATTTATTTCAAGTAAATCAGCTAAATCTTTATCATTTTGAATTTTTTCAATTTGCTTTATTCTATATAAAACATCTTTTGCATCCATTTTAAACTCCTTTTCCTTGTTGTGTATTATACATAAATTAATCTAATGTTTACTTTTAAAACATTATCAGATTAGTTTTGAAGTTGAAATGTTCACTATTATATTGACAAATGTTTTATTATTTGGCATAATTTGTTTTAAAGTGTATCACTTAATGTTTTATATTTAAACAAAGGAGTTTGTTGTGATTTCAAAAGAACTTTATCCTTTGCTTTTTGCAAAGAGGTGGACAGATCCAATTGCTTTTGTAGAAGATGTTGCATCAAAGATTGAAAATCCTTTTTGGGGTAGTGGCGGTGCTGCACGAGAGTATGCAAAAGAGATTTTAAAAATTGACAATCAATGGCAATGGTTATCATATAGGGTGGATGATTTTGCATCTTTGGTAGAGAACAATATGCGATTAAAGTTAAATAAATGGCTTTTTAGAGCTTTACTTGGGTGTGGAGGATTGGCTTCAAGGATTTGTTCTACGGAAGAAGCTACTAAGTGGCTTATGGATAGATATATCTCAGAGCTTAAAAATCTTTTTGATAGAAGATACAAAAATTATATTGATCTAAATAATACGGTAGTAACAAGATATGACGAGGAGATGAGAATTGAGGAAGAAGATGGATTTGAGTGTAGATAAAATAAAACAAGAACTAGCTTCTATAAAAGCACTTAAAAAAGAGATGAATGATTTAAGAGCATTATTGCTTGATGAATATATCACTCAGGATGCAGAAAATGTAATTAGAAGTGAAATAACTAAACTAGAAAGTGAACTTTCTAAACATAAAGTACAGCAACTAGGGGAGATTGATCAAAATTTTCTGAACTCAATCAACATTACAAGGGTAGAGGCCATTGATCTTGAAGATAAAACATTGGTATATCTTTACGATAACTTGATTGTTAAAGCAGAAATAACACTAATTGCTGCAAAACCAAGCAGTGGCAAAAGCTTGACCACAATGGCTTTATCAAATATGTCTTTACAGAACAATATTAGCTATGTTTTTTATTTTGACTTAGATAATTCTCCGACAACACTCAAAAAAAGAGGCATTGACAAGATAGAGAAAAGATGGGGTGAGAGGTTTCAATATCATTCTCCTATAAAAAAGAAAAATGGAAGAGTTGTAAAAAAAGAGGATATTTGGAATGTTATTACAAAACTAAAAACGAGAAATCTACAAAACATCTTGATTGTTTTTGATAGTGCTAAAAATTTTCTAAAAGCTGGAGCAGACAGGGATAAAAACAAAGATGTTTCTCCTTTAATGGATTTTTTTAGAGTCCTACGAGATCTTGGTGCTACGGTGATACTTCTGCATCACACAAACAAGCCAAATAAAGACTTAGGAGAACTAACCTATGCTGGTAGTTCTGCTTGGGAAGAAGATAGCTCAAATGCTTTTTTATTGAGTTATAACGACTACAAAAAAACTTTTATTTTCACACCATTTAAAAATAGAATTGGAGATATTGAAGAGATAGCTTTTGTTTATAAGGAAGAAAATCACTCTTTATCTCAAGTTGAAGTGGAGTGGGCGAAAGAAACACAAGTAGATGAAGTCATTAAAGATGAAATAATAGAGTTTATTAAAACATCACACCAAAAACCTATCTACAGCCAAATAATGAAATATATGCAAGAGATGGGCTTTACAAACAAGGATAAAGTTAATGCAATAGTTCAAGCTGGAAAAAACAAATACTGGAAAACTACAAAGATTGCAGAGAAAAATTTCAAAGATGTTTATGAACTCATGGAGAGTGATACTCGGATAAGTCAGATAAGTCCTTTTAGTTCAGATAAGTCTGTTTTTAGGGGTATTAAGGGAAATGAGTTCTTGCCAGATAAGTCCTTTGATACTTCGGATAAGTCATCAAATATGAATATAGATAGAAAGATAGTTTAGGAGGAAAATATGTCGGAAATTTCAGAAAATGTTTTAAAACT
>Ga0265293_10002714_pt1 | contig 34554 bp, 24 predicted proteins | sample Munlanlewell138R_FD_192505 | JGI IMG/M metagenome (GOLD analysis project Ga0265293, IMG submission 192505) | Leachate microbial communities from a municipal landfill in Southern Ontario, Canada - Leachate well 138R | ecosystem: Engineered > Solid waste > Landfill > Unclassified | place: Canada... | reverse complement strand
TTAGACGGTGCCGTGTCGCTGGGCGGTGCCGTGTCGCTGGGCGGTGCCGTGTCGCTGGGATGCGCGGGCGTCTCCACCTGCGCAGCCTGAACGCGAGATGCCGCCGCGTGGGACGGCAATGACGACGATGGATTGCGCAACGCGCTCCACATGCCCGCCGCAAACACCAGCAGCGCCAACAGGATGCCCGCCGAGATCGCGGGAAACTCGCGCCGCTTCACCACCGCGTCGCTGGGCGGCACCGCCACCAACGCCACATGCCCCGAGACTTGGGCCACCCGGCGCAGCGCCCTCCCCATATCCTTGGCCGAGGCAAACCGCTGGGCGGGCTTCTTGGCCAGGGCCTTGAGACAAATGGCCTCGAGCTTGGGGGGCACGTCCCGGCCCCGGGCGCACTTCTTGGGCGGCACCACTTTGTCGTTGATGGCCTTGTGCAGGGTCTCGCCCACCGTGCGGCCGTGAAAGGGCGTCACCCCGGTCAACACCTCGTAAAGGATTACGCCCACCGCGTAGATATCGGAGCGCGAATCGAATTCGGTGCCGCGGATCTGCTCCGGGGCGATGTAATCCACGGTGCCGCAGATGTGCCCGGTGTGGGTGAGCGCCGACGACTCCATGTCGAGCCCCGTGCTCTTGGCGATGCCAAAATCCAGGATGCGCGCGCCCTTGGGCGTGAGGAAGATGTTGTCGGGTTTCAAGTCGCGGTGGATGACCCCGGCGTCGTGGGCGGCTTGCAGGCCATCGCACACCTCGGCCAGGGCCACCGCCGCTTCGGACAGGGGCAGCGAATCTTCCCAGATGCGCTGGGCCAGGGATTTCCCCTCGAGCAGATCCATCACCAAGTAGTGGTGCCCCGCGTCGCTCTGCCCAAAGTCGAGGGCGCCGACGATGTTGGGGTGTCCCAGGCGGGCGATAATCCGGGCTTCGCGGCGAAAGCGCTCCACGGTGCGGTCGTCGTCGACCACGCGCTCGTGCAGCACTTTGAGCGCCACCTTGCGGTCGAGGCCCATGTGCTCCGCCTCGTACACCAGCCCCATGCCGCCCTCCCCCAGGAGGCGCAAGAGCCGATAGCGGCCATCCAACACATCGCCCGGCCCGATGCCGCCCGCCGCCGGAGTCGCGGATACCGGTGCCGTCGACGCCAACTGTCCCAACATGCGGCGCACCAGCGCCCCCTCGTCGTTGTGGTCGATCAGTCCGAGCTCTTGCACGCGGCTGGCCAAATCATCGGGGGGATGCCCGTCGACGTGGGCCGCCATAATCTCGAGCAAGGCCTCGCGCATGGCCGCCGCCGTGGGAAACCGATGCGCGGGATTGGCGTGCAGCGCCTGGGCGAGAAAGTCATCGACCTCGCCGGGCAGCCGGAGCAGGTGCGCCGGGCGTTCGCGCGATCCGCGGGCAGCGGGCAAGGCCGCGGCAACGGCGTCGCGGGCGATGGGCAGCGTCTTGCCCAGCAAAATGAGGAGGAGGAGCCCCACAGCCCACAGATCAGCGGCGGGCGTGGCCGTGTCTCCCTCGTCTTCGGGCGGGAGGAACACCGCGCGCAGGGTGTGGAGGCGCGTCCGGGCGTCGGCGTTTTCGATGTGCCGCAGCGTGGCGCCAAAGTGGCACAAGCGCACCTCGCCCCCAAAGGAGATGGCGATGTTCTCCGGGCGCAGGTCCCCGTGGCACATGCGGAGCGGTTGGCCGTCCCCGTCTTCGCGGCGGTGAACGTAATCGAGCCCGCGCAGGCACTCGGCCGCCACGTGCAACGCGAGCTCCCAGGGCAAAGACCGCCCCTCTGCCCCCAGGAGAAAGAGGAGGCGATCCAGCGGCAGCCCGGCGGTGTGCTCGTAGGCCACAAAGGGGACCTCGCCGATTTGTCCCACCTCCATGATGCGCGCCACGTTGGCCGAATTGAGGCGAGACAGGGCGCGGGCCTCGTCGAGAAAGCGCCCGATGAAATGCGACTCCTGGGCCACGCTCGGGGCCATGCAGCGCAAGACGCGCAATTGCTCCGCCCCTTCGTCCACGCCCCAGGCCGCCAAAAAAGACACGCTCACCGGGTCGTTGCGCAGGCGGGAGAGCAGGTGGTAACCGCCGAAGCGCACCGGCATCTCCTGTTGCGCAAAGACAAACTCAGCCGATGGAGCGCGGTGAACCATGGGCGACGCCTACCCCTACCACTTGGATTCGTCGAAGAAAGGCATGAAGCAAGATGTGCGGCGCACGCCGATGCCCAGTCGCGCACACTCCCGCGACAACTGCGGGGCGTCCAGCACCAGCACGTGCGGAGATGTGTTTGGGGCGTGTTCCGACGCATCGCGCCACAGCCCCGAGGTGATGACGGCTCCCTCGCTCAGGCGCTCCTGGCGCAGGAACTCGCGAAACGCGGCGACGTCCTTGGGGGTCAGCGGACGGGATTTTTCGAGGGGATCGCGGTGAATGCGCAGCCCCATCTCCCGGGACGGCAGCACCCCAGCGGCCGGAGCGCTCACGCGCAGCAAGTAGGTATCCCCGTCGGCGAAGTGCGCCGTGACAACATGAGAGAATCCCTGGGCGTGGAGGTATTGCAGCGACAAGGCGACCAGGCGCTCCATGGGCATCTGCCGGATGCGGCGCTGGATTTGCTTCTCGGCCTGCACCGACAAGCGCCCCAGGAGCTCCCGGATTTGCGCCTCCAACTGCAGGGTCTCTGTGGAGAGGTCGCGATCGCCCAACCCCCATCCATGGCGGTGCTTGGCAAAGCGGGGACGGCGCACAGCGTACTCGGCGTGTCGCACATCGGCCCCCAGCAACGCCGCTGCCATGACCTCGCCGTGCGGGGGAGCCAACGAGAGCTTTTCGGCGATGGCCGCAGCGGACAAGGGGTGTTGCGCGGCGCCCAAAGCATCGGCCATCCGCGTGTCCAGGGTGGGTGCCTGGGATTTTGGCGGCGACGGGGGTTGCGACGTCCTTGCGGCTGGGGCCTTCTCCGCCACCGGGGCCTTGGCCTGGGGCGCGGGCTTGGCCGGGGCTTGTTGCTTCACCGGGGCCTTGGCGCGGGTCGGGGATTTCGCCTTGGCCTTGGTCTTGGTCTTTGCCGGCACCGCAGCGGGAGGCTTGACCGCAGCCGGCGCTGGGGCGGCAACGGGCGTTTTTTCCTTGGTGGGCACCTTGGCGCGGGCCGGGGATTTCGCCTTGGCCTTGGTCTTCGCCTTGGTTTTGGCGGGGGCGCGGACAGGCTCCTGGGGCGTATCCGGCGACCGCTCCGGCGCCTTCGTCTTGGCGGGGGTGTGCGGGGCAGCGCTTTCGGCTTGGGCCGGGCGCGCCGGCGGAGGGGTCTTGGGGCCCGGTGGATTCCGTCCCCACTTGCGCAATCCGTACACCCCGGGGCGCACGCGCACCAACACCGAGGTGTCGCCACCCCGTGTCACCGCCGAGGCCATCTGCGCGGCCATGGTGATGTCCGGCGTCTTGCCCACGTGGGACAAGAGGCGATGGTCCTGGGCTTTTTGGGCGATATCCTTGGGCCGCATGGGGCGTCCCTCTCGTTCGAGCACTTCAATGGCAGCTTCGATAAATGTCATGATTCCCTTCAAAATGGCCCATCCACCAGTGACGGGCGGTTGTGTGAATTGCTTTGTATCTTACGCGCACGACGAAATACGGCCAAATATTTGGCCCATTTTCTGCTGTCCCGACGCTGCACCGGCGTTCAGCGCATACGCGCTTGTGAGCGGCGCGAAAACGCTGGCCTTTGGCGCGCAAAACCTGGTATTTTCGCCTTCAGAGTGATTATTTAGCGGTGAAAAAATGCCGCAAACAAACATCGTGTTTTACTTTCAACAATGGAATGCAACCACATGAAATATAAAAACATTGCCGTGTTGATGGGCGGGCTTTCGGCCGAGCGCGAGATCTCGTTAAAGAGCGGTCGCGCCGTGGCAGCGGGCCTGCGCGAGTCCGGGCATGTCGTCACCGAAATCGATGTCGACCACTCGCTGGATGTTCAGCTACGCCGGGCCGCCCCAGACGCCGCCTTCATCGCCCTGCACGGCCGCTTTGGCGAAGACGGCACCGTCCAGGGGCTCCTCGAGATGATGCGCATTCCCTACACCGGTTCCGGCATGCAGGCCTCAGCCATCGCCATGGACAAGGCCTTAAGCCGCGACATCCTCTCCGCTGCGGGGTGCCCCGTGGCCCCGGGCGCCCTCATTTCTCCTGCCGCCACTGCCCTGCCCGCCCCCCTGGATTACCCCGTCATCATCAAGCCCGCCCTCGAGGGTTCCTCCGTGGGCATCACCATTGTCCGCGACGCCGCTGCCCTGCCCGCCGCCCTGCAGCGCGCCGCCGCTTGTTCCGGACGCATCCTGGCCGAGGCCTACATGCCCGGCACCGAAATCAACGTGGCCGTACTCGACGGAAAAGTGCTCGGCGCCGTGGAGATCGCCTACACGCGCGAATTTTACGACTACGAGGCCAAGTACGCCCCCGGCGGCTCCACCCACCACATCCCCCCGCGACTGGCGCCCGATGTCGTGCAGCAGACCTGCGCCATCGCCCAGGACGCCTACCGGATTATCGGTTGCAGCGGCGCGGCCCGGGTCGACTTAATCGTCGCGGCCAACCAAGAGATTATCGTTTTGGAGCTCAACACCGTGCCGGGCATGACCGCCACCAGCCTGCTGCCCGAAATCGCCGCCCACGCCGGCACTGCCTTCGCGCAATTGGTGGCGCAAATCGCGGCGGGCGCGCGCCTGCACGTCTTCGCGCACAGCTAATCGAATTTACGGGATTTGGGTGTCAGCGGAGTCGCTGTCGGTGTCGGTGTCCGTGCCGGTGTCAGAATCCGTGTCCGTGCCGGTATCAGAATCCGTGCCGGTATCAGAATCCGTGTCCGTACCGGTGGCAGAATCCGTGTCCGTACCGGTGGCAGAGTCCGTGTCCGTGCCGGTGTCAGAATCCGTAGCAAGATCCGTGTCCGTGCCGGTGGCAGAATCCGCAGCAGAATCCGCAGTGGTGTCGTTGTTGGTGTCGGCGCCGTTGTCGGCATCCTTCTGGCCGTATTCCGAGCCCTCCCCCACCCGGGGATCCACGGCGTACTCGAACTCTTTTTCTTTGACTTCGCCGCAGCCCATCAGCGCCGCAGCGCCCAGGCACAACCCCAGCCAAATGCATGTCCATCGTTGCAAAGCGAAAGCCCTTTCCGTGTGTGTTTGCGCGTATTCCCGTGTGTTTTGAAGTGGTTGCGTGCTGGTGTGTGTTGATGATGTGTGCGCGACACCGCGCCTGGCGTGCCAAACAGGAAAGCCCAACCGTTAATAATAACTCACATTGATCTCTTCAGCGCCAAGGCCCAAAAATTTAATGACAATTGGTTGATTTGGCGACGCATTTGGAATGGGAGATGTCGCGTAATCAGGATCGTTAAACTCCAACTGTCCTTCAGCATCTTCATCGCAGGTGCTGTCGTAGAGCCAGTACGCAGGCAAGGGGTAATCTGTCAATCGCGCATTGGCCTTTTCAGCCACCACCGTAACGGTGCTGTTATGCAAGTATGCTTCGAGATTGGTAATGACCGCACAGCCATTATTAAAGATTTCTTTTTTGGCCTCTTTGCTATCCAAAACAGCACAATGGGACCAACCGCAGGGGCCATCGTCCCCGGTGTCGGTTCCGGGGTCGCTCCCGGTATCCCCAGTATCCTCGGGTTCCCCGGTGTCATCAGGGTTAGTCTCGGTGTCGTCGCCGCTGTCGCTGCTCACCACCACCGGCGTAGAATCGGTGGCAATTGGCGGCTTGGGATTGGTGTCGATGGGCGGGGGATTGGTGTCGATGGGCGGAGCGGGATCCGTGTTTACCGGATCAGAGGTGCCGGGGACGACGTTGTCATCGTCGTCGGAGATCATCACAGATGCCGACACGCATCCTACGGCCCACAGGGCCAAGAGACCTATCAACATCGCGGTTGCCGCACTGCTCAATTTGTTTTTCATGGGTCATCTCCATTGGCTATCGGTGTTCGCGCACGTTCAAAGCACACCGATGAATAAGCGCACCTTTTTAGAATATAGAATTTGTCGCCCATCTACAACAATTTAAGCCCGGAGGGGCGGTGAAATGCGGTGTTTAGGGGAGCGGCGTGGGGTGGCTCATCCACATCAGCAGTTGCTTGGTGCTGACAAAGCGCACTTCGGGGTAGGTGCGCAGCGCGTAATCGACAAAATCCGCCAGGGCGGCGCGGCGCTCGGCCAGGGGCTGGGAGTAGCCCGTGTTTTGCGCGGAGTAGGTGTCGCTGTGCAGGCCGATGGTGAGGGGCGCCCGGTTGTCCCCTTCGGCCATGCGCAGCTCCAGGGCCCACTTCAGCGAATTGTGAAACTCTGCCGCCGACATGCCCAGGCCGCCCGAGGTGGCGTAGGCGGTGGAGTCAAAGCCCGTATACATTCTCTGGGGTTGCTGCATGTCAGCGCGATCTCCGGAGCGGGGCAAGGAATAGCAGGGCACCTCCCAGATAGCGGGATTGCCGATGGCGTAGCCGCCCGCCGTATAGACGTGCAGCCCCTTTTCGAGGGTGTAGGGCCACACGTGCCGGTAAAAGGTCCAGTTTTCGGGGTCGTCGCCATAGGGGTCGTGGCGGATGGAGCAGTCGTAGATGATGCCGTCGAGGCCCGCGGCCAGGGTGTCGAAGAGGGGCGGCGCGAGGAAGTCGAGGAAGGGCGCGCGCACCCCCAGGATGGCGTTGCGGGGAATGCCGAGCTTCTCGGCCAAGATGCTGTTGCAGGTGGTCAGCTCCTCTTGCCACACAAAGGGGGTTTCGCGCTCCCGCTCCCGGTGGGTGTGGGTGTGGTTGCCCGCCTCGTGGCCGATGTCCACCGCGCGGCGCCACTGGGCCAGCAGGGCCTCCCCGCCGTCGTCGAGGGCGTCGGTGGTGAAGTAAAACGAGGCCTTGAGGTTGTGGCCGTCAAAGGTGGCGTCATTGCCCGAGCCCGCCGGGTTTTTGTGCTGCAGCATCATGTCCAGCACCCACTGCATGCCGTCTTCGTAGCGGTTGTCGTCGTAGCCCAGCACGATGAACATCGGGGTTTTGGCCACGCTCAGGCCGCCGGGGGGCATGAACGAGAGGGGCATCTCCCGGGCGATGTCCAGGTTGGGCACGTTGTCGGAGTCCGTGGGCACCCAGGGGATGTCGCTGTCGCTGGCGTCGGTGTTGTGGGGGTGGTTCGTGTCGACCGGCTGGTTGGGGTTGTTGGGGTCGACCGGTTGGTTCGGATTGTTGGGGTCGACCGGTTGGTTCGGGTTGTTCGGATCGACCGGTTGGTTCGGGTTGTTCGGATCGACCGGTTGGTTCGGGTTGTTCGGATCGACCGGTTGGTTCGGGTTGTTCGGATCGACCGGGTTGTTGGCGTGGTTGTCCGCGTCGCCCAAGCCCCGCCTGTCGTTGTCATCGCTACAGGCCATCGCCAGCAACAGGGCACACGTGAAGCACAAGGCATTTCGAAGCATGTCATTCCCTCCTCATCGTTAAGTTTGCCAAGGCGCGCCGCAGGGGCGTGCGCCCTTCATATTACCCCAAACCCGGGGCCCCATGGCACCTCATATCGCCTGCAGGCGCTAGGACGCGGTGGTCGCGCCCTCCCCCGCTGTGGCGTCCCATCCCCAGTCGCTGGGCAACCCAAAGCAGCGCCGGGCGTTTTCGGCGGTCTGCCGCGCCAGGACATCGGCGTCGACGCCGCGCAGCTCGGCCAGCTTGCCCAGGGTATACAAGGCGTTGGCGGGTTCGTTTTTGCGGCCGCGCAGGGGCACCGGCGCCAAAAAGGGCGCGTCGGTTTCGACCAGCATGGATGACGCGGGAATGCGGGCCGCCACCTGGGCGATCTCCTGGGCCTTGGGAAACGTCACCACCCCCGAAAAGGACAGATAAAACCCCATTTCGAGCGCCGCATCCGCCAGGGCATCCCCGCCCGAGAAGCAGTGAAAGACGCCTGTCAAGCCGCTGTCCCACTCGTCGTTTAAAATGGACACCGTGTCGGCCTCGGCCTCGCGGGTGTGGATGACCACGGGCAAACCGAGGGCGCGCGCCAGGCGCAGTTGCCGCACAAAGGCGTCCCGTTGCACCGCCGGGGGCGAGTGGTTGTAGTGGTAGTCGAGGCCGATCTCGCCGATGGCCACCACCTTGTCGCGGTGGCGTTTCGCCGCGTCCGAGATGGCGCCGAGCACCGTAGCGGAGACGTGCTGCGCCTCGTGGGGATGCGCCCCGAGCACCAGGGCCATGCCCGCGTCGCCGTGCACCAGGTGCAACAGCTCGGAACAGAGCGCGGGCTGCGTGGCCTCGGCGATGGCGATGATGCCGCGCATGTGCACCTGTTTGGCGCGCTGCAGCCAGCGGTGTGCCGCGCGTTGCCAGGGTTCGTCCGGGGTGGCGCGCGGGGCCATGGTAAGGTGGGCGTGGGTGTCGACGACGCCCCGGGGGCCCACGGGCAATGGACGCTCGGCGTTGGGCATCAGCGCAGGGCCTCCAGCTCGGCGCGCAGGGCGCCTTGCAGGGTTTGTGCCAGTTCGTCGAGGTGGGGTTGCGCGGCGTCGGGGAAGATGCGTTGGGCTTCGGTCAGCGCCACCAGGGCCGCCGATGCCTCGGCCTCTCGGTCGACGCGCGAGGCCACGCGCGCCAGTTCGGGGATGGCGTTGCGGCTGGGCAACTGGCTCAACGCCGACAGCGCGGCCAATCGCACTGGGGCTCGCCGCCCGCGCAACATGTCGCGGATGGGCGCATCGCCTTCGCCGGGGCAGATGCTGGCCAGGGCCGCCGCCGCCAGCGCGCGCAGGGCCGTCCCGCTTCGCCAGCGGCGCAACACCTCGCGCAGCACCGGGGCCAGTTGGGTGGCCTCCGGGAGCCGGGTGGCGCAAAGGACGGCTTCGTGGGCCATCGGACCACCGCCGCGCAGCACGTCTGCCAGCAGGGATTGCCCCGCGCTGTCGCCCAGGAACGCCAGGGTCAGTGCCGCCTCTCGGCGCACATCGGCGTCGTCATCGCGCAGAGCGGAGCGCACGCGGCTGCCCTCGCAGGGCGCGTCGATGCGGCGCAACAAGCGCAAGGCCGCCGAGCGGATGGCCGGGTGGGCGTCGGATAAGGCGGTGAGCGCAGCTTCGGTGGGCGCATCGCTGAACATGTCGAGGTTTTCGATGAGCGTGAGGCGCACCGGCCAGGCCTCGTCGGTTGCGCAGGACAAAATAGCGTCCTTGGGCACTGCGGCACCGACAGCGGCGAGCCCCGCCAGGCTCTCGATGACCTGGGCGCGGATTTCGTACACGGGATCGGAGAGCAGCCCCGACAAGGCGGCGATGGCCTCGGCGTACTGCGATGCATCGACGATGGCCAGGCCCACACAGGCCGCCATGCGCGTCCGCGGATCGTCGCTTACGCAATCGCGCAGCGCCACATCGAAGCGCGGCAACTGCATGGGCAGCCCCAAGGCGCTCATCGCGCGCGCCCCCCTAAGCGCCCAGCGGGCTTCGGCGACAACGGATTATGCTTGCTCGGGCGGCCCATTGGTTCTCTCGGGTTTTCTCGGCTGTCGGCCTTCGCCGCGCCCACCGCTGCCCCGCTCTCCACCACGCGGCAGATCCGGCGGCGGCGAGAGCTCGTCCACGGTGTACTCCCGGTATTCGGAGGTGGCGGCCAACTGCACCCGCGCGCGCCGCTTGAGCACATCGCGATCCCGCACGCGCCCTTCCCCATCCGGCGTCATCACGCGCTTGCCGACCTTGGGCATGCCCTTGGAGGCCTCGCGATAGCCCTGCTCCTCGTAGGCCAGGCAACACATCAGGCGCCCGCAAGCCCCGGAGACCTTCTCGGGGTTGAGCACCAGATCTTGGTCTTTGGCCATGCGGATGGAGACCTGGGCGAATTCGCGGATGTAGCGATTGCAGCAGAGTTGCTGGCCGCAGGTGCCAATGCCCCCCATCATGCGCGCCGCGTCCCGGATGCCCACCTGGCGCATCTCCACCCGGACGTGCAGCTTGCGGGCCAGCTCGCGCACGATGTCGCGAAAGTCCACGCGCCCCTCGGCGGAGAAATAAAAGATGGCCTTGTTGCCGCCGTGCAAGAAGTCGACGTCGATGAGCTTCATCGGCAGGCGCATCGCGGTGATTTGCGATTGGCAAAGCGAGAGCGCGTCGAGCTCGCGTTGGCGGTTGCGATCCCGGTGGCGAAAGTCGTTGACCGTGGCGCGGCGGATGATGCGCGGCAGTTTTTTGGTTTTGATCCAGCGGCGCGCGGTGGCCACCATGACGCGGCCCAGGGCCAGCCCGCGGTCGGTTTCGACGATGACCTCTTCGCCCACCTGCAGCGCGATGTTCTCGCTGTCGCAGTGCTCGACGGGATCGGCATAGTAGAGTTTCACCCCGCACACATCCATGAGCTCGCCGGTGTCATCAAAGGCGTAATCCGGCAAATCCGGCAGAAAATCCATGTACTGCGCGTCGTGGACCTTGAGGTAGGTCACCTGGTCGGGGGACATGCTCAGAAAATCGGCGCCGTCCGCGCTGCCCTCGAAGATGACGGGCGCCTCTTCGGGCTCCAGGAGTTTGGGGCGGTCGCGCCCTCCGGACAACGCGCGCTGCCGGTCGCGCAAGAAGGCGGTGGACTCCGGTGCCTCGGCGGCCATGGGCTGTTGGCGGCTGTTGTCGCCCGATGCCCCGTAAGACCGCTGGGATTCATGGCCAGCGCTGCGGGGGCGGCGTTCGGAGCGATTGTCACCGCGTTCGGAGCGGTCGGGACGGTCGGAGCGCCCTCCCCGGCGTCCTCCCCGGCGATCGCGGCCGCGTTGCCCGTCTTGGGTGCGCGCGGACTTGCCCTCGGGGCGTTCCCGCTTCTCGCCTGTGGATTGCGGGCGCCTCTTGCCCGAGGATTCGGCGGTGCCGTGGGTGCGGGGCGCGCGTCCTGGGGGCGGGGCCTGGGAGGTGCGGCCTTGGGCGTTGGGTGCGTCGCGCCGCGTGTCATCGGCGCTGCGACCACGTGCGTTGCGGCTGCGCGGGGCGCGTTCGGCGTTTTTGGGCCGCGGGGCGCGGGATGGTCTGGATTTGGAATCGGGGGAACGTTCGTCGTTCATCGGGCACCTGTTCGCACCCAACGCGCGTCTGTCGAGCGGCCGCGCATGGCCATGAGCATGGCCTCAACAGCGAGTTGGGGGTTCATATTGTTGCGTTTGATGGCGGTCATGGCGTGGTGTGCCGCCGCGATGTACTGCGCGACGGCGCGCACGGTTCCGGACGTGGCCATCCGTTGTAAAGGCGCATCCAAGCGCTGCGTCAAGGGTTGCTTTGCCGCGTCGGTGTCGCCCGCGGCGCGTTGCCACAGCCACTCCGCCAACAGTTGTATCAGCAGCTCCAGGCCCGCTTGGACGCCCTCGCGATCGCCGCGTAGGCTCTCGATGGCCATCAGGGCGGTCTCGGGGGTGCGGCGCGTGGCGCCGTCGAGAATGGCGGACACAAATGCCAGGCGCGGCGCCAAGTCGGCATCGCGGTACTGTGCGGCCTTCACCATGCTGCCCCCGGCCAACTCCGCCAGCCAGCGGGCTTCCGCGGCGTCCAGCCCCCCTTGCTGCAGCAGGTCGACGACGGTGTCGTTGGCCAACACGCCAAAGCGAATGCGCTGGCAGCGGGAACGCACCGTGGGGAGCAAGCCCTGGGACATGGCCGTGGACAAGATGATGTAATGACCGCGGCGGGGTTCTTCGAGGGTTTTGAGCAGGGCGTTGGCCGCAGGCTCGGTCATGGCGTCCGCCGGCGCAATCAGCAGGAGCTTGCGCGCGGACTCGTGGGGCGGCAGGACAAACCAGCGCTCGGCGTCGCGGATTTGCTCAATGGAAATAACGGATTTCCCCTCCAGGGGAGCCAGCGCGCGAAAATCCGGGTGGTTGCCCGTGTGGACGCGGCGGCAATTTCGGCACTGTCCGCATCCCTGTGCGTCGTCGGCGCAAAGCAGGGCCATGGCCAGGGCCTGTGCGGTCGTGCGCTTGCCCACCCCGGCGGGGCCTTCGAAGAGATAAGCGTGGTGCAATTTGTTGGCCGCCATCGCCCGCTGCAATGTGGCAATGGCAAAATCTTGATCGCGTATTTGGGATAGGGTTCGCACGCTTGTCAGTCCTCTAAGCGTGGCAGGTAACACGCAATTGATCTGAGGGTCAAGGAGGGCGCGCAGCAGAATTTCGGGGATTGGTCATTATTGACCCTGCCGTATTCGCAATGCTAGACTCCCGCCAACAACAACAAAGGAGAGGGGCCCATGCCGACACTCACGCGCGAAAAGAAAACCATCTTGCAATTGCTCATCGCCCTTTCGTGGGCCGATGGCCACGTCACCGACGAAGAAACCGAAGTCATCGAAGCCCTGCTCGACGCCTTTGAGACGCCTCCCGACGAGCGCGAAGAGCTCCAAGAGTGGGCCGCCACCCACCGCACCCTCGACGACGTCGACATCTCCAACCTCGAAAAGAGCGACCTGGTGCTGGCCCTGCAACACGGGGTGCTCCTCTCTTATATCGATGGCGAGCAAAGCGACAGCGAGCGGGCCCTCATCGCCGACCTGGTGCGCAAGCTCAACTTCACCGCCGAAGAGGCCGGTCCCCTGCTCGAATCCGCCGAGGCCTTTGCCCGCAGCCTCCTGCCCGAACTCGCCAACTGAATTCACCACCTAAAATCGCCCCCAAACTGCCGCCTCAAATCGCCACCTGTATTCCCGCATCGCAGAATCGCTTCTCTACATTAATGAATTGATTTTGTGGCGGCGTTGTTTCGGGTTGAGCATGCGCGCACCGAAGGTGTTATATTGGAACGAGCGATTGAGTTGCACGCCTTGGTGCGGCAGGTCGAAATGAAGTTCGGCGCGATTGAAGCTGCCGACAAAGAACGCCTTTCGCAACTCAACCACGACCAAATCACCCGCGCCCTTTCCCACATCTTAACCGCCACCACCCTTGAGGAGATTTTGTAGCCACAAAACTCGCCAACACCCTGTTTTAATTTCCGTTTCAATTGTAGAGGCGCCCCTCACGGATGCCCTTTCCCGCCCGCGCGGCGTTTTTTTACCACCAGGACAATTTCTGTCCTGTCCACCGTTTATGATGTCCCCATGGATTGATGGAAACCCGATTGGCCAACGCCCGCGACTACGCTATATTCGGGCATTGCGCCATCCAAGCCACCGAAAGGACCCCCATGCCCATCTCCTGGAACGAAATCAAAAATCGCGCCCTGGAATTCAGCAAAAAATGGGCCGACGAAACCTCCGAAAGCGCCGAATCCCAATCCTTCTGGAACGACTTCTTCCACATCTTCGGCGTCAAGCGCAGGAAGGTGGCCACCTTTGAACACTCGGTCAACAAACTCGGCAACAAGCGGGGCAGCATCGACTTGTTTTGGCCGGGCGTGCTGCTGGTAGAACAAAAATCCCGCGGCAGCGATCTCGACAAAGCCTACGACCAGGCCATCGGCTACCTCCACGGCCTCGACGAAATAGACTTTCCCCAGTACGTGCTCCTCTCCGACTTCGCTCGCTTTCGCATCACCGATCTCGAAACCCGCACCACCAACGAATTCGCCCTCTCCGAGCTCTACCAAAACATCAAGCGCTTCGGCTTCATCGCCGGTTACCAAACCCAGCCCCTCCAAGAACAAGATCCCGTCAACACCAAGGCCGCCGAACTCATGGGCCGCCTGCACGACCAACTGCGCGACTCCGGCTACACGGGCCACGCGCTCGAAGTCTACCTGGTGCGGCTCCTCTTCTGCCTATTCGCCGAAGACACCAGCATTTTCAGCCGCCAACAATTTCAGGATTACATCGAACAGCGCACCCGCGAAGACGGCAGCGACCTGGGCATGCACCTCTCTCAAATTTTTCAAGTGCTCAACACCCCAAGGGAACAGCGCCAAACAAACCTCGACGAGCAGTGCGCCGAATTCCCCTACGTCAACGGCCAGCTCTTTGCCGAAATCCTCCCCACCGCCGCCTTCACCAGCGACATGCGCAACACCCTGCTTCACTGCTGCGCCCTCGACTGGAGCCGCATTTCTCCGGCCATCTTCGGGTCGCTCTTCCAGTCGATCATGGACAAGAAAGCCCGCCGCAACCTGGGCGCCCACTACACCAGCGAGGCCAACATCCTCAAGCTCATCAAGCCTCTTTTCCTCGACGACTTGTGGAGCGAATTTCACCGCAGCAAGCACAAGCCTGCAGCCCTCAAAAACTTTCAGCACAAATTGCGCGACTTAAAATTCCTCGACCCGGCCTGCGGCTGCGGCAACTTCCTGGTCATCGCCTACCGCGAGCTGCGCCTGCTCGAATTGGAGGTGCTGCGCGCCTTCCGAAAGAGCGCCCAAATCGATCTCAACGTCGCCAGCCTGATCAACGTGAACGTCGACCAATTCTACGGCATCGAAATCGAAGAGTTCCCCGCGCAGATCGCCCAGGTGGCCCTGTGGCTGGTCGATCACCAAATGAACATGATGGTCTCCGAAGAGTTTGGGTTTTACTTTGCGCGCATCCCTTTGCGCACCAACAGCACCATCGTTCACGGCAATGCGCTGCAGATGAATTGGGAGGACGTGGTGTCGACCGATGAGCTCGACTACATCATGGGCAACCCGCCATTTGTGGGAAAAAAAGAGCAATCAAAAGGACAAAAGAGCGATTTTGCCTTGGTGATGGGGCAGATAAAGAATTTTGCTACTTTGGATTTTGTAAGCGCCTGGTATGTGAAAGCGGCCCGGATGATGCAAGGCACCGATATCCGCTGCGCCTTTGTGTCCACCAATTCCATCACCCAGGGCGAACAGGTGGGCGTGTTGTGGGGGTGGATGCTCGCGCAGGGCGTGAAAATTTTCTTCGCCCACCGCACTTTTGCCTGGAGCAGCGAAGCGAGGGGAAAGGCCGCGGTGCACGTGGCGATCATCGGCTTCGCCCTGCACGACATCACGCCCAAGCGCATTTTCGACTACGAAGACATCAAGGGCGATCCGCACGAACTCAAGGCGAATAATATTAATCCGTATTTAATTGATGCAGAAGACATAATTATAAATAGGCGTTCGACCCCTATTTCGGATATACCGATCATAAGCAAAGGAAGTGAAGCTACTGATTTTGGCTATTTGTTTTTAGAACCAAATGAGAAAAAAAGTTTACTCAAAGAATATCCGGTTTCCAAAAAATGGATAAAAAAAGTGTATGGCGGAGACGAGCTGATTAACAATATTCAGCGTTATTGTTTATGGCTTGTGGATGCAAACCCTGCGGAGCTTAAAACGGTGCCACCTGTACTTGATAGAATTGAAAAAGTTAGAGAAGTACGGCTAACAAGTAATAAAAACAGGACTCAGGAATGGGCAAACCAACCAACCTTGTTTTCTGAAAACAGACAACCAATAACTCCTTATTTAGCAATTCCAAAGGTGTCTTCTGAACGCAGGTCTTTTTTACCGATCGCTTATTTAGATGAAAGTAATATTGCAACTGGAAGCCTGTTAACCATTCCCAATGCTGCTACCTATCACTTTGGAATTCTGACCAGTACCATGCACATGGCTTGGATGCGCGTTACCTCTGGTCGTATGAAAAGCGATTATCAATACTCCGTAAAAATAACCTACAACAACTTCCCCTGGCCCCAAGTGCCCAGCGATGCGCAAAAACAAACCATCGAAAAAGCTGCCCAGGATGTGCTGGACGCTCGCGCGCAATTTCCAGACGCCTCCCTGGCCGACCTCTACGATCCCCTGACCATGCCCCCGGTCCTCCTCAAGGCCCACCAGCGCCTCGACCGGGCCGTGGATGCCGCCTACAGCCAAAAGAAGTTCAACAACGAAGCCGAGCGCGTGGCCTTTTTGTTTGCCCTGTACCAGCAGTGCGCCGCCAAGGCCGATGGAAACGAGGTGCCCCTGCTCAAGGACATGCCCGCGGCCAAGCCCGCAACGTCCCCCAAGCCCGCGCGGCCCCAGCGCGATGGCGGCGCGAAAACCAGTGAGATCGATCCCGTTCAGTTTTTTTATCTGCGCAACTTAATGCGGCGCCTCAAAGACGTTCCCCGGTTAAAGGCCATGCGGGAGCTGGGCCGGTTGTTGGGCATACAGCGCATCGGCAGCCGCCAAAAAGAGCGCTTGCAACGAGTGCTCAACGCTGCGGCCGAGCGGCACATCGTGGTCCTGCGGGGCGATCGGGTGCTCGCAGGATTATCGCGCATCGCCGATTACGACGACACGTGGCTCGCCGAAAACCTGCCCGAACTCATACTGCGCCATGAAACCATCGACATCGACGAGCTCTCCGCGCGGGTCAAAACTTGGCTGGGCTTCGCTCGCATCAGCGATGTGTTCAAAGACAAAGTGCAACGCGCCGTGGACAGCGCCGTGCAGCAGGATCGCCTCACCCAAACCTCCGCTGGCATCCGCCGTTACTAACCGTCGACGGCCACGCACGAGACAGTGTGGCATCGTTTGACGCCCGCAATCCTTGCGCTCATAATCGTTCGTAAAGGAGGGTTCCGATGTGCACCTACGAGATTTATTCCAAGCGCCAAAAGAAGCTCCGCGGGGAGGTCCCAGATGTATATACCTATGACGAACTCCCAGAACCCCTTCGAGTCCAAATCATCCACATTTGGAATGACACATTGGGGAATGATGCTTTTAGACATCCCCCTGAAGATGAGCCGATGTATGAAGTAATTGTAAGAACTCTTCGCAGAGAGTATGGAGTATTCATTCTTCCCTGTTCAAAAAAATCCTCTTACAGAAACTATCAAGATGAACTAGAGAGTTTCTTTCTGCAAGAGGACAACGTTGAAAAAGTTTTGGATGTTATCGAAACTTCGTTTGATGCTATTGATCTGCCTGTTAGAAAGTCGCCTCATATACATAATCCTTCTGAACTTGCCGACAACGCCATAAAAGAATTAAACGCTCGTTTTTTAGAACACGGAGTTGGCTATAAGTTTTCTAATGGAAAAATAATCCGCGCTGATTCCGAACTAATTCATTCTGAGGCGACAAAACCCGCCTTGCGAATTTTGAACCAAGATAAGTACGCGGGCGCACAAGCAGAGTTTTTGAAAGCTCACGAGTATTATCGACATGGCAATACAGAAGGCGCGTTGATCGAATGCTATAAGGCCTTTGAAAGCCTAATGAAAGCGATTTGCGAAAAGCGCGGCTGGGAATACGGTAAAAAGGCTTCCGCTAAAAACTTGATTAAAACTTGCCTGGACAATGGGCTCATTCCATCGTTCTGGCAAACGCATATCACCTCACTGCAATCCCTCCTCGAAAGCAGCATCCCACCTGCGCGAAACAAATTGGCGGCGCACGGCGACGGCTCATCGCCTACTACTGTCCCGCAATACTTGGCTGCCTACATGCTGCACATGACCGCATCGACGATTGTGTTCCTCGACAGTGCCGAAGATGCCTTACCTTGATTGCCCACAATTCCTGGAGATGAAATCAAGAAGAACTCTTCCAAACGATGTAATGTGGGTGAAAATAAGCCCTAACCCTAGCGTTTCAACGCCGTGAAACTCGAAGGACGTGATGACGATTGAAGTGCTTTTCTTGCCCTGGGCAGGGACAATTGATTTCAAGGAATTCGCTATGGGCGAACCGATGGATTCTTTCGAGATTGGTTGCGTTAAATTCGGCAAATTCTCAGCATTAAAGAAAAACGAATTCTTTGATCCCGAAATCATCTCCGAACTCGCAAAACGCATCGCTATGTACAAAACAGAAGGCGGAGAATCAGTCCGGGATGTGTTGGTTTGCACGCCCGACACGGCAAAATTCGAGCCATTTTCCCCGGAGCATAAAAGGCGCATTCTTGCTGCTGTGGATGCCCTGAGGTTTGCATTTATATTTGAAAATACGGTGAGAAGGATTGCGTGCAAAGATCGCAACGCCTGGCACATACACTCAGAACTGTTTGAGCTAATAAGTTATCAAATCTGCCTCGGTGATGAATCCGTCTCCATCAAGAGCCGATTTCTAAGTAGCTATTGGCCATCTTTTGAAGATGTAACTTTTCATTGCCCAACCAGCATTTCGCTACCTCCCTTGCCCCCCAGCATTCGCATTGCTCTTGCGCTTGGGGCTGCATTCTCCAGTTTTGCTTCAGATGGGCGCCATCTCCAGTACAACCGAATGATTCAAGCGCTGGAATGGTTTCGGTTGGCAAATTCTGGTGCAGATATGCTGTCCGAAGCGGCTAAGGTGGTGATGATGACGACTGCCATTGAATCCTTGCTGGGTCTTAAACCAGGCCAAAGCGGCGGAAAGGAATTTTGCCAAAGTATTCGGGATAGGATCACCAGCAGCAGCCTCTGTTCCAAAACAATCACCTTCAAAAATCGAAGAGGTAAACCTTATGAAATTCCAGCCCACGCACTAGCCGCGTGGAGTTCAGAGACGTTATACAAATTACGGTGTGATGCCGTTCATGGAGACACCGTGGAACCAGAGCGATTTTTCTTTGATACGGGGCGAACCATTCTTGTTCTGGATGTGGCCATCGTTGTATTCGGAGAGTTGATACTCAACGATTTGTTTAACGCCAAAATGCTGGGAAATATATTAGCGCCCGCCTACCCCAAAACCAGTCGAGAACAGCTCTCTCGAACGCTTTTTGAAAGCCAGTTTCGTTTGCAAAAATTGCACGAAAAGCTCGGATGGAAGGACGCAACCCCGGACATTCCTGACAAATAATTCCTTGTAAAAACACTGAGCCATTTGGGGTGCGGGTTTTGCCAATTTGCAATGATGATTCAAAAGCCCAGGTACACGCAAGGGGCGAAGGGCGGACACGCAGGTACCGCCCCTACGTCGATTATTTCAATAAAAACAGTATGTTGGATGGTGTCTGCGGCGGGAAAAGTAGGACCGGTAGGACCAGTGGGACCGGTGGGATGCCGCGGGGGAAACAAAAGGCGATCAGCGTGATTGCCCACGCCAGCAGGATGCTGGCGCCACCATGCAGTAGGACCGCTGGTATGCCGCGGGGAAACGCACAAAACAAACTTTTTTGCACTTGGTAGGAAACATTTCCGAAAAGCGGCCGATGTATCAATAGCGGAATCACGCGCGGCGAAATGCACAACGCGACATGCGGCGAAATACAAAACGCGACATGCAGCGAAATGCACAACGCAACGCGCAGCTACCCTTCCGCCAAAAGGAGGCCACTTGCCCAACCACGATGCGGGATTCAAAAAGATTTTTAGCCAACCCGAGGCGATCGAAAAACTCATCCGGGGTTTTGTCAGTCACGAGTGGGTGGAAAAAATCGACTTCAGCACGCTTCGGCTGCTGCCCACCGAAAAGATCAGCAATCGCCTGGACAAGCGGTTCCACGACATCGTGTGGCGCGTGAATGTCGCCCACAGCGAGCTGCTCATCTGTTTGATGATGGAGTTTCAGTCCACGCCGAACCGCTACATGCCCCAGCGCATGATGACGTACGTGGGATTGCTGATGGAGCACCTGCGCGAAACCAAGCAGATGATCGACACGGATAAGGGCAAACTCTTTCCGCCGATTTTGCCCTTCGTGCTCTACAGCGGCCAACAGCCCTGGAATTATAGCTGCGAGGTGGCCGACCTCATTTACGAGCTGGACCCGGCGATCTCGCGCTTTTCACCGCGGATGGCGTTCTTCTTGCTTCAAATGAAGGATTTGAAAGAAGAAGACCTCGCGGAAATGTCACCGGAAAATTTTGTGGCGGCGTTGTTTCGGGTTGAGCATGCGACGGACGAAGGTGTTATATTGGAACGAGCGATCGAGTTGCACGCCTTGGTGCGGCTGGCGCCCACTGCGGAAACACTTCTGCCCGCCATTGGGGCTTGGTTTGACGGCGTGTTTCGCACGACGCTAACCTCTCGGGGAGTCGACGCTGAGCGGATTCCCCGGTTTGAGAACTTGGAGGGAGAGCAGACCATGTTGGCCGAAACCTTAGGAAACATCCTGGACGAAAGACACGAGAAGGGCCTGCAGGAGGGCCGTGAGGAGGGCCGTGAGGAAGGCCTGCGTCTCGGTGCATTGTCGAGCCTGTTGAAGCTCGTCGAAATGAAGTTCGGCGCCATTTCTGACGACGACAAAGAACGCCTCTCGCAGCTCGACCGCGAGCAAATCACCCACGCCCTCTCTCGCATTTTAACCGCCACCACCCTTGAGGAGATTTGGTAGTCTCAAAACCCGCCTGGGGCGCAGTTCGATGCGCGAGAGAAAACAGGTGCGCACGACGTTGCGCAGGTTAACCCCTTGAAATCATTACACATTATTTTAGGTTTTTGAAATTCGGCCAAAAATTGTCCTGACGTGAGACAGATACTGTCCCGTTTTGGGCGGCGAAAACGGGGCGTTCAGAGTGATTGGGGCGGGCGTTTTTCGAGGGGCAGACACAGGGGTCTGTCCGTACACCGTTCAAAGGGACGTCAATGGAGCGTTCAGAGTGATTGGGGATGGGATTGGGGACGGAAAAAAGGCGGGGTAAAAACGCCTGGGGTTAGCGTTTTTCGATTTTGATGACGAGTTCCTCGACGAGGTCGCACTTCAGGGTGTGTTGCCCTTCGGACAGATTTTTGATGTCGCCGGTTTTGCACTCGCCGATGATGTCGTGGTTGGCGAGATCGGCGTCCCAAACCATGAAGTTAATGTGGTCATCGCCGCTGAGCTTGACGCGGGCCACTTCGTTAAAGGTGGCGGAGAAGGTGTCTTTTTTCGTGGTGGTCTTCATGAAGGGCTCGGAGGACTTGTAGCCGTTCAACCAGGCTTCGACGAAGAGATCGGGCTCGAGACCGCCCGCAGCGCCGAGCAGAGAAGCGCCGGGGATGGGGGCGTCCCAATCTTTGCCCTCTTTGTTTTTGGTGCTGACGCGGGCGCTGATGACTTCGATTTGGTACATGGACGCGCCTTCGGCGGTGGAGCCGCCAGGTGTGTCGGCGGTGGCACCAGCGGAGGAACCCGCGCGGAAGGACATTTCTAGCGAGTACACCAGGCCAAAGCCGACGTCGGCGCCGTAGATGAGCACTTTGTCGCCGCTGCGCATCTCAAGGGGCGCGACGATGGTGCGGCCGATTTCGACCATTTCGTCGTCGTCTTGATCGGAGACGATAATGAGGCACTCGTCGCGGGTGTCGAGGCTCATCACTTTTTCATCGTACTTCCAGACGGGCAGGATTTTGTCTTTGACGACGGTGGTTTTGTGCACGTTGCCGTGTCCGCAGCGCACCTCGACAACGACGTCGGGCAATGAAGACTGGCCACCGGCCAAGCCCACACCGCCTTCGAAGGCCTTGGCGGCAGTGGTTTCGAATTTGCCCTGCGCTTTGAGGATTGTGGCGCTAGCAGCACCCGCAAGGGTTTGCACATTGGCGGAGCACTCGTCCCAGCACGAGCCGTCGGGCGCCGTCGGCATGACCAGGGCGCTCAGAACGCTCACAACGTAATCGGAGGCATTGCGGTTGGAGAAGTTGTTGGCCGGGCCGCCGCTTTCGTCGTAGTCGTCGTCATCGTAGGAGCCCGAAGAGCTGCCGTTGTCACCATCATCGACATCGGCCGCTGTATCGGATTTGTTTTTATTTTTTTTGCAGCCGACGCAAACCACCGCTGTCGCAAGCAGCAGCATCATCATAATTCGCAACGTTGATTTCATCGAAAACCTCTTTCTTGTAAAATAGGGTTGGTGGGCGAAGTGTATAAACAGCCGCCGGGGCTTTCAACCCAAAACAGCCCCAAAACCAAGCAGAAAGCCAAACTATCGGTTTGCATTTGCTCTTATGATGGCGCGAAATTGAGGCGTGCCCGATGTCGCGACCATGAGAAAATTAACCGAAATGAAGTGTGTGCGGAATGCGCGCTATCGATTATACTGCGACGGATTTTGGCAGAGGTTCCAGATTCACATCTGCAATATGCCCCACCAGGAGACCAAAAAATGAAACCATCTTTAAATGTACTACGCGGAGAACTCGAAAGACTGTTCAGCACTTCTGGCCTGGACGAACTGTGCGAAAAATACCTGGGCATCGACCCCACCGCGGCGGGGATCGCCGATGACGCCAAGGCGGTGTACGCGCGCAAACTCGCCGAATGGGCGGGCAACGCCAACGCGCACGAGGCCGTAGCCGACATCATGCAATCGCTGAAGCCGGGCATGGTGGATCCGCGCATTAAACAAGTTTATGTTTCATTTGAAGGGCGCGCTCCGGTGCGACGCGACGAAATACCGGGCTTCCAGCTCGGCGACAAACTAAGTTCCGACGATGTGGGCGCCCAGTACGCCTGCACCCCCACCGACGCCGAAGACGACGCGCATATCCTGTGGGTTATCAACGGCGAACACACCCTGCTGCCCCGCACCGCGCAGCGTTTCTTGGCGCTGTGGCGCATTTTGGCCGCCGCCGAGATCCCGCAAATCCCCGTCCCGGTGCAGATGGGCCTGCTCGACGATGGGCGTCCCTGGTTGATCTACCGACCGCTCCTTGGCACCCCCGCCACCGAGGTTGAATCCCTCTCGCAGCGCCAAGCCCTGGACATCGCCGCTGGCGTCCTCGAAATCATCGACGCCATCCACGCCAAGGGCCTCGTGCACGGCGACCTCCGCCGCCACAACCTCTGGGTGACGCTGGGGGACGACGCCGAAGCGCGCCCCGCGGTACAACTCCAAGGCGCCGGCCTGGGGCTCCTGCTCAAAAACGGGGGTTGGCAGCGCTCCATCGCCATCGCGCAGGCCATGTCCCCAGAGGCCATCCGCGGAGACGATCTCACCGCCGCCGCCGACTACTATGCCCTGGGCACCCTGCTCTTCGAGCTGGTCAGCCAAAAATCTGCCTTCACCGGACGCCGCTCCATGGACGTCGCTGCCGCGCACCTGCTCGGCAACAAGGCCCCCCTCGCCGACCTGGTCGACGACGCCGTGCCCGACGCCCTGCAAGCCCTCATCGACGCGCTGCTCGCCCGGGAGCTGCCCGCACGCCCCAAGAGCGCCAACGACATCCGCCGCCTGATGGACGACGCGCGCCGCGGCATCCTCGAAGCCGAAGCCCGCGCCCTGCAAAGCGGCACCCGCGACGACATCGTCATTTCGGCAGAATTCCTCATTGAAAACCCCGACAGCGAAGAGGCCCTGCGCGACCTGTTGAGCGAAACCAAGCAGCACAACGCCTGGGGCGCCGCCATTGAAGTCATGCAAGACGCCGCCAAGCTGAGCGGTTCCCCCCACACCCAGCACCGCCTCATCATGACCGCCGCCGACGTGGCCACGCGCCTGACGCGCGACTACGAAAAGGCCGAGGCCCTCTACCAAGCGCTCGCCGAATACGCGGTGGACCCCGAGGCCGTGGCGGAAGGACAACGCGCCCTCCTCAAGGCCCAGGGCCGCTTCGAAGAAGTTGTCGAGCTGCTGGGGGCCCGCGCCGAAGCCCAGGACGACGCCGAGGCCAAGACCGCCACCCTGTTGGAGATCGCCCAAATCATCGAAAACGACATCAAGGACCCGGCCCGCGCCTTCGACTATTACGCCGCGTGCATCTCGGGCGTGGACCGCGACCGCGACATCGTCAACAGCCTCGAAAAAATCGCCCTGGCCTCGGATCGCATTGAGGAGCTGACGCAAATTGTCGCCAACGCCGCCGCCGCTGTCGAGAACTCCGGCGACCTCGAACTGGCCGTCTTCTTTTACCGCAAGCTCGGCGCGTGGTATCTCCGCCGCCTCCAACAGCCCGCCTACGCCCTCACCTGCTACCAAAAAGTACTCGCGGGCGCCCCTGGCGACGCCGAGGCCTTGGACGCCATCGTCGACATGTACCGCGACGCCCAACAATGGGGAGAGCTCGCCCAGGTGCTGGTCCAGCGCGCCGGACTCGAACAAACCCCCACCCTGCGCCGCGACATGCTCTGCGAGGCATCCCGCGTCTACCACGACCGCCTGAGCGACAACGACACCGCGCGCAGCCTCCTCGAAGAGGTCCTCGCCGACGACCCGGCCGCAGCCGACGCCCAAGCGCTGCTGGCCACCATCTACGAAAAGAGCGAGGCCTGGGATCCCCTCGCGGCGATTTTGGCCGCTGCCATCGACGCCACCGACGACCCGGCCCAGAGCCTCTCGCTGCATTTCCGGCTGGGCGAAGTCAACGAGATGCACCGCAACAACCCCAAAGAGGCGATCATCCACTACGAAAAAGTCATCGCCCTCGAAGAGAACCACCTCGACGCACTCAAGGGCCTGGAGCGCATCTACGCCATGGAGAACAACCTCCCCGGCCTGCGCCTCGTGCTGGAGCGCCAGCTCACCACGGCGGTGACCCCCAAGCAGAAGGCCACCCTCAACGAGCGCCTCGCCGCCATCTACGAAGAGGAATTCAAAGACGAGAAGCTCGCCTCCGAGGCCTGGCAGCAAGTGGTGGCGTTCGAACCCGAACACCTCACGGCCATCAACGCCCTCATCCGCCTGTCGCGGCGCACCAAGGATAACGAGTGCCTGGTCGACATGCTCTACCGCAAAGCCGAGCTCACCCAAAACGACGACGAAAAACGCGACCTGCTGGCCGAGCGCGCCGAGATCATCCGCGACGATATTCAGGACGCCGAGCGGGCCAGCGTTGCCTTCACCGAACTCGCCGAGCTCGGTGGCGACGACCAAATCCTCGCGGGCGTCATCCGCTCGCAAATCGAGCTGGGCGACTTTGCCGCTGCCGAGGCCACCTACCGCAAAATGATCGACGACGCCGAAGGGGAAGACGCCAAGTCCACTGTCCTTGTCCAACTGGCCATGCTGCAGCTCGAACACATCAAAGACATCCCCGCCGCCGAAAACACGCTGCGCCAAGCCCGGGATTTGGCCCCCGAGAGCCAGGACGTCATCGCCGCCCTCTCCGATGTACAAATCGCCAAGGGCGACTACATGGGCGCCCTCCACTCCCTGTCCGAGCAAATTGAAGTGGTCGACGGCTCCCAGGCGCGCGCCGAAATCTACACCCGCATGGGCCTGGTCGCGGCGGACAAAATCGACGACGCCCCCAAGGCCATCGATTACTTCGAACACGCGCTGGCCCTCGACTCCTCGGTGCTCAAGGCCGCCGACCGCCTCTCCACCCTCTACCGCGAAGCGGGCCAGTGGGACAAAGCGCTGCCGATTTACGAGCGCTGGCTCCCCTCCCTCGACTCCCTGCCCGAAGACAGCCAAAAAGATCTGCTCAGCTACGCCGGCGAGGCTTATCTCAACGAAGGCCGCCACGAGCGCGCCCTGGAGGTCCTCGTCAAGGCTGTTGAAAAAACCAGCGAGCCCGGCGTCATGATGCGCCTCAGCGAAGTGGCCCTGAAGCTCGAGGACTGGACCTTGGCCCGCGACCAACTGGCGCTGTACCAGGAGCAATACTTCGCCCAGCTCACCAACGAGGAAAAAGCGCACCTCTTCGTCAAGCGCGGCCAGGCCGCCTTTGGCTGCGAAGAGTTCGACGAGGCGGCCAAGATGGCCCGACAGGCGTCGGTTATTTTGCCCGAAGACGTGGACACCCGCATTTTGCTGGGCGACGTGCACGAGGCGCGCGGCGACTTCCGCGGCTCGGTGGAGGCCCGCACCAAGGCCCTCGAAGGCTTGACCACCGAAGACCCGCGCTACATGCCCCTGCTCCGCGCCAACGCGACGGTCATGTTCGAAAAACTGCGCAACGGCGCCGGTGCCGCCCAACTCTTAAACGACGCCCTGGCCCACGACCCCACCAACCGCAACATCTTGAACGAGCTCCTCAAAATTCACAACGCGGGCAAAAAGTGGGACGAGGTCGCCGCGGTGGTGCTCAAGCTCGCCGAAATCGAAGAAGACGAGAGCCGCATGTCCAAGTTTTATGTCACGGCGGCCAAAATTTACCGGCGCGAGCTCAAGCAATACGACCAAGCCGTCAAGTACTTCGAGATGGCCCTCACCCACGACCCCGACCACGAAGACGCCCGCTCCGCGCTGGAGCAGGTGCTCAACGAATCCAAGGACTGGGAGGGCCTGGAGCGCTTCTACAAGAAGGCCATCGCCGCCCTGCCCAAGGATGCCAGCAACGCCGATCGACTGGCGGTCTTCGCGCCCCTGGCCGATCTGTACGTCACCAAGCTCGACCGCAAAACCGACGGCATCGTGCTGCTCGAGACCATGTGCAAAATCGACCCGCAAAACATGGCCTGGCGCGAGAAGCTGGCCGAGCTCTACGGCTGGAACCGCGACACCGCCGACAAGGCCTGGTCCAACCAGCTCGTCCTCCTCGAGAACAACATCACCCGCGTCGAGTCCGTCCGCATGCTGTACCGCATCTTCTCGGCCCAAAACGAACCCGACCGCGCTTGGTGCGCCGCCGCCATGTTGTCGGTGCTCAACCAGGCGAGCCCCGAAGAGCGCCAGTACTACCGCGACTACGCCTCAGAGGATTACCCGCCCTTCACCAATCGCCTCGAAGACCGGGAGTGGGAAGGCCTGCTGTACCACGAGGATCTCAACAACAACATCTCGCGCATTTTCTCCGTGGTGTTGCCCGCCATCGCCCAGAGCAAGTGCCAGCCGCTGCAAAACTACGGCCTCGATCCGTCGCAGCAAATCGACATCACGCAAGACCCATCGCCCTTCTCGCAACTGCTCGCCTTTGGCGCGGGCATCTTCGGCATCCCCCCCATGCCCCTGTACTTCAATACGCCCCACCGCGGCTTTGATCTGCTCAACACCTATCCGCCTGCGCTGCTGGCCGGGGCCGAGGCCGCGTCGATGAAAGACTCCCTGGGGCTGGCCTTCAAGCTCGGGCAACAAATGACCTTGCTGCGCCCGGGGCTCTTCGTGCAACAGCTCATCTCCTCGGGCACGGAGCTCTCCTCGTGGCTCTTGGCGGCGATCAAAATCTTCTCGCCCAACCTGCCCATCCCCAGCAACCTGGCCGCCACGGTAAACGAACGGCTGAACCCCATCCGCCAGCTCTTTGTGAAGGCGCCGCAGTCCGAAGAGATGCTGGACGGCTACGTGCAAACCTTTTTGTCACAGGCTGCCGACGTCAACACCAAGCGCTGGGCCCGCGCCATTACCTACACCGGCGACCGCGCGGGGCTGGTCATGTGCGGCGACATCGCCATCGCGCAGCGCATCATCAAGGCCCAGGCCACCGACGAGACCGACTTGGCCGAGCGCATCCGCGCCCTCTACCTGTACATGCTCTCCAGCAAGCACTTCCAACTGCGCGACCACCTGGGCATCTCCCTCAAGGCCGGCTGAGCCCGCTTCACTTCACTTCACTTCACTTCGTTTCACTTTTGCTTCGCGTCGTTAGGCTGCGCCGCGCAGCCGCGCGATGTGTTCGGCGGCGAGGCCCGCGAGGTGGGCGCCGAGCTGTGTCTGCGGGCGGGTCCAGGGGACGTGGGGAATGCGGCGTTCCAACCGGAGCCAAGCGTAGAGACGACCGGCGGACTGCACCGGGAACACCGCGCCGCTACCGGGTGTGTCCAGCGCCCCCCGGCGAGACGCGTAGCGCGCTGCGGATGCCTGCCCGACCTCTGGCGCGTCGCTCAGCGACACCACCGAGGCGGTGCGGCAGGCGAAGTCGGCCAAGGTGCGCCACGGTGCGGACAAGGGCTGTGCGGTGGTTCCGCAGGCGAACGCGAAGGTGTCGCAGGCCGCGCCAGCATCATCGACATCGCACACCAGGATGGCGTCGCAGGGGATGTGGGTGCGCAGGGCTTGTGCCAGAGCGGCGAGGCATTCTCCCGGGGGTGTCCGGGGCGACAAGGCGCGAAGGGGCGCTCCCGCAGTGGTCAGGGCCGCGAGCGACGGGGCGGGCGCCAAGACCTCCGGGGCGCACCAGGGCGGCTCCGGGAACTTGGGTGAAGGCGTGAATGTCGCGGGGGGATCGAAAAAGGGATGCAGGGCAAAGCTGCGCTGCCGCAACCCCTCGTACACCCAGATGCCGTCGCTGTGGCACAGGCAGTGCCAATGCCCCCCGGCCGAGGACTGGGGCCACAACGCGCTGTGGGCCGCCTCCAGGGCCGTCGGCCAGGAACGCGCCGACACCACCGCGCTGGGGGTGTCTTTTCCGGGTTGGTAGCAACGCCACTCCACGAGAGACGCCTCGACGACGACACCGCCTCAGCGGCGGCGAGAACGCCCCGTGAGGGTGCCCGTGGCCAGGACGTGGGATTGCATGCTGCGGTCGAAGGTGGCGCGGTCCGCGGGATGCCCCAGGCCCGGAATGTCGACGGCGTCGAGGGCAAAGGCGGTGAAGCGGTACTCCGCGTAATCGCGGGTGGGCGCGCACGGGGGTTGGTAGCCCACCAGCTCGTTGTCGGCGCGGCCCTGCTGGAAGGGCGGCACGTCGTACTCTTGGGACTGCACGCCGTGGGGTAACGCGCCAGAGCCCGCGGGGATGCCCCAGATCAACCACAGGGTTTCGCGCGCGCTTTGCGTTGTGGGGCCTTCGAGGCGCAGGGCAAAGCTTTGGGTGCCCGGCGGCGGATTGGCGATGAACAGGGCCGGCGATTCGCCCGCACCGGCGCAGGTGTGTCGCGCGGGGATGACCTGGCCGTCGCCAAAGGCCGGGCTCGTGACGATGAGGGTGTCCGGGGCGTCTTCGTCGCTGCAGGCGAGGCAAAACAGCGGCAGCAGGCATCCCAAAATGGCGGCGGACAGGGGGCGATTCAACATGGTTATCCCTTTCGCAATCCTGTATATAGCACGGGCCTGCGCGTGACAATGCCCGGCCAAGCAGCCCCACCCATTATCGAGGAGCCACCCGTGAGCCTGAAAATCGCCTACATCTCCGACGAGCGCTACCCCTCTGTGCACACCGACACCCAGCAAGTTATGAAGACCATCGACGCCCTCGGTGCCTTGGGCGCGCGCGTCGATTTCATCCAACCCCGCATGGCCAAGCACCTGCTCAAGCCCCCCGCCCAGCGCAAGGCCGACATCTGCCGCTACTACAACATCACCGGCAACTTTGAATTGCGCGACATCCTGTTTTGGCCCGCCTCCGACCTGCGCGCCGAAAAATTCTTTCACGGCATCCTGTCGCCCTTAAAGACCTTCTTCGGCAACTACGACGCCGTCTACACGCGCAACATCCTGCCCCTGGTCACCGCCTCCCGCTTGCACCAGCCCGTCCTCTTCGAGACCTACCGCCCCCTGTGCCGCACCAACCCCTCGGCCTTCCGCGCCCTGCGCCGCGCCGCCCAACACCGCGGTTTCCTGGGCGTCTCCACCCACTCCGAATACGCCCGCGAGGCGATGAGCGAAGCGGGCCTTCCCCGCGACATCATCCGCGCCATCCCCAACGGCTACGACCCCGCCGACTTCCAGCACCTGCCGCCCCAGGCCGACGCGCGCCGCGAGCTCGACCTCCCCGCAGATCAACACATCGCCGTCTACACCGGCCACATCCGGCCGGACAAAGGCATCCACGCCCTGCTCGACCTAGCGGCGGAGTTGCCCGAAGTGCTCATGCTCATCGTGGGCGGCTCCCCAAGCGACGTCGAACGGGTGCGCTCCGATGTCCGCGCGCGCAACCTCGACAACATCCGCCTGGAGGGACACGTGCCCATGCAGCGCGTCGCCCACTACCTCTCCGCCGCCGACGTGCTGGTGCTGCCCCCCACGGCCAAACCCCTCATGGGCGTGGGCCACACCGTCCTGCCCATCAAAACCTTCACCTATCTAGCGGCGGGCAAGCCCATCCTGGCCCCGGACCTCCCCGACACCAAGGGCGTGCTCGCCCACGACCAAAACTGCTGGATGGTGCCCCCCGACGTCCCCGCGGTGGCGGCCCAGGGGCTCACGCAATTGCTCCACAACCCCGCATTGGCGCAGCGACTCGCACAACAAGCCCGCGACGACGCCCAGCACTTTTCGTGGGAGGGACGCGCCACCCGCCTGCTGCAGTTCATCGAAGAGCGCATCCAGGCCGTCCGCGACGCGCGCTGACGCGCACCCGCTTCAAGTTACATTCGCTCTACATGCGCGTTTTGCGGTTCACGGTTCGAGGAGATCTTCGCGCAGCCCAAAGCACTCTGGGTCGTGATCGCAGTCCGATCCCAGGGGCTCCACGTGCACCATGACGTCGTAGACGCTGCCCAGGGCGTCGCGGATGGCCCGCTCGACTTGGGAGGCGATCTCGTGCCCCTGCATCACCGAGATGTGGCTGTCCACTTCGATGTCGAGGTCGACGACGTACTTGTTGGCCAAGCGGCGGATGCGCACCCGGTGCGGGTTGTGGGCGCCGGGCACCAGCCGCACCGCGTCGAAGAGCGATTGGTAGAGCGCCGGGTTGTGGTTGCCGTCCATGAGCTCGACCGTGACCTCTTTAAAGATGAGCACCGCGGAGCGCATGATGAAGATGCTGACGATGATGGCGAAGATGCGGTCGATTTGCGGAAAGCCCCAGAAGCGCGTGGCCAAGAGCCCCAAGAGCACCACCACCGAGGTGAGGATGTCGTTGCGCATGTTGATGGCGTTGGCCTTGAGCATGCGGCTCTGCAGGGCGCTCCCCGAGCGGTGTTGCTGCCAGGCGAGGAGCAGTTTCCCGCCGATGGAGAAGAGGGTGACCACAGGGCCAGCGCGGTGGGCAGCTCGCGCGCGGTGCCCGCAGCCAACTCGACAATGCCGTCGAAGCAGAGCTGCGCGCCCACCAAGAAGATCACGCTGGCCAGCAGGTTGGTGGCCAGGGTCTCGGCGCGTCCGTGGCCGTAGGGGTGCGTGGCGTCTGACGGGGTGGACATAATGCGGGCCGCCACCAGCGACACGATGGAGATGAGGACGTCGGATGCGGAGTCGATGCCGTCGGCGAGCACGGCGCGGCTGCCCGACACCACGCCCACGACGATTTTGGCCACCGCCAACACCACGTTGCCCCACAGGCCGACGTGGACGGCGCGGGTGATGCGGCGAAAGCGGGCTTGGTCGTTCTTGGGCATGGGCTCCTCGTGCTCCGGGCAAACAGCGCCCACACACAGCACCCAAGGTGACGTGGCAGGCGAAAATGCGCCACAGAGGCGTTACTTCACAATAGTAAATTCGCGGAGGATCTGGAAGCCGAATACCAGCTCGTCCCAGTGGCGCCACGAGTTGGTGGTGATGCCGTCGGCGCTCATGTACTGGGTGTTGGCCACCACCAGGGAAAAGGCGTGGCGGTAGGTGAGGAAGCGCGCCGAAAAGGCGAAGTCGGGGTAGCGGCTGGCGTAACCGGCGACGTTGGCCGCCAGCTCGGCGCCGATGGAGAACTGCCGGATGGGGCGCCACTCGAGATGGGCGAGCACCGCCGCGGAGACCGACTCGTCGGAGAGGCGCTTTTCATCGTTGGCCGAGGCCGTGTGAAAGGCCAGGCCCGTGCCGATTTTCAAGCAGCGGAAGAAGCGGTGGTCGACGAGGAGCTGCGAGTAAAAGCCCATGGTGTCGCGGACGCCCGGCCGGACAAACCAGGTGAAGCCCGTGCGCAGCGCCGCGTTGAACCAGTGGTCGTCTTGCTGCAGGAAGCGCGCCTTGACATCGAACTCGTAGACGTCGAAGTCGTCGCGTCCGCTGCTGAGGCGGTAGAGACCGGCGTCGAGGAAATCCAGGATGCCGTAGCGCAGCCCCAGGCCGATCTTCATGCCCGCGGCGTCCAGGCCCAGGTAGTCGAACCAGGCGTCCTTGCCCGAGAGAAAGGTTTTGTGGGCCCGGTGGTCGATGACCAGGGTGAGGGCGCCCTTGCGCGTGGTGGCGGCGGTGTGCACGTTGACGACCCGGTCGGTGATGGGCGCGTTGGGCAAGGTGTAGTTGTCGTCCGGGGGCGGCGCGGCCTCTTTTTCGGCCACCTCCAGGGCGCGCAGGGGTTGGGGCAACAGCAGGGCCAGGCAAAGGGCCCATCCCACACACAGGCAAAGGATTTTGTGATGCATGCGAAGCTCCTCGTTTTTTGGACGACCTCACCCGCGAGGTCCGGTGACGTGGCGCGGCGGCGACAGGCTGCATTTTCCCACACGGCGGCGCTGCCTCCACTGCCTGTTTATGCCGGAGACACCCTTGAAATGAAATAGGGGTTTGAAATTTGGCGGTTTTTTGCGCTACACCATCGGGCATGCACCGCACCCTGTTGCCAGCCCTGTCCGCCTGCCTCTGCTTATTTTTTCTGGGCGCCCTGCTCCCGGCCGCGCTGGACGCCGCACCCCCCAAAGTGCCCTGGCAGCGGCGCATCGGTCGCAACGTCGAGATCCAGCACAAGCGCCAGCACGAGCGGGTCCGCGTCGACATGTGGCCCGCCGAACCCGCGTCCCCCACACCGGTGTCTCCCGAGCGCTTCGCCCAAGCCCTGCAGCAGCTCTGCGGCACCCTCACCGAGGCGCGGGCCGCCGACTTTTCCCAAGCCATCGTCGCAGACGCCGCGGCCTTTGGGGTCGACCCCTTTGCCCTGGGCGCCCTCATCTACGACCAATCGCGCTGCTTGCCCAAACAGCCCGGCGGCGAAACCGAGCGCATGGGCCTAAGCCGCATCGACGTCGCCATGCACGCCCCCCACATCCGCCAGGGCGCCTACCAATACTGGCGCTTGCAAAACGAACAGTGGGTGCCCGAGCAGCTCTCGGCCGACCGCCACCCCTTCAACCGCTGGCGGGCCGCGGCCTGGCGCAGCAATATCTACTGGACCAGCGCCATTCTGGCGGTCTACACCGCGCAGAGCCCCGACCTCGCGCGCGCCTTCCCCACCACCCCCTTCCGCCACCCCCTCTCCCACTGGTTCTTCGGCGACAACGTGCGCGCCACCGAACCCGAAGACCGCGTCCTCACCGCCCGCCGCCGCCTGCTGCAATACTACCGCGGCGACCCCACCGACACCCCCATCGGCGAAGTCCTCGGCGTGCCCATCGTCTCGCCCCTGGACGGCGCCCCCCGGCTGGTGCTCGACGACTTCGGCAACAAGCGCGGGCTCAAGCACGGCCCGGGGCACCAAGGCATGGACCTGGTGGCCGCCAATGGCGAACCCGTGCGCGCCATGGCCGATGGCCGGGTGGTCTTCGCCGGAACCGATCTCCCCGGACGCGGCAGCCAAAGCCTGACCATCGCCGAATCCGTCGCCTTCGACCGCCGCCAGATGGGCAAGGGCGGGCTCTACGTCATGATTCGCCACAGCGACGCGTTCCGCACCGCCTACATGCACCTAGACAGCATCGCCGTCGAAGAGCGCGCCACCGTACGCGCCGGCGACCTCATCGGCACGGCCGGACGCACCGGTGCCCGGGAGTCGGGCAACCACCTGCACCTGGAGTTCCGCACCCCGCGTGAGCGCCTGGACCCCGCGCTGTACATGGGGCCCGCCCTGGTCGATCCCAAGCGCGCCGCAACCCCCAACAACCCCAGCGAGAGCGAGTCCCCATGAGCGACGCACCCCACGGCAACATCCGCATCCTCGCCACCCTGGTGGCCGATCAAATCGCCGCCGGCGAAGTGGTGGAGCGCCCCGCATCGGTGGCAAAAGAGCTCCTCGAAAACAGCATCGACGCCGGGGCCACCAACATCCAGCTCGACATCGAATCCGGTGGGGTGAAGCGCATCCGCGTCTTCGACAACGGCAGCGGCATGTCCCCTCAGGATCTGCCCACCGCCTTCATCCGCCACGCCACCAGCAAAATCTCCGCCCTCGAAGACCTCGACGACATCCACACCTGCGGCTTTCGCGGCGAGGCCCTGCCCGCCATTGCCTCGGTCTCCAAGCTCTGCATCCGCACGCGCACCGAGGGGCAAATCTCCGGCATCGAGCTCTGCGCCGAGGGCGGCCTCCTGCGCGCTCCCAAGGAAGCCGGCTGTCCCGTGGGCACCGACATCGAAGTGCGCGACTTGTTTTTCAACACGCCGGCGCGCCTCAAGTTCCTCAAGGCCGAGGGCACCGAGGGGGGACACTGCGCCGAGGCCCTGGTGCGGCTGGCCCTCATGCGCCCGCACATCGCCTTTAAAATGACCGCCAATGGCCGCACGGTTCGCGCCTACCACCGCACCCAGAGCGTGGCCGAGCGGCTGCACCACGTCTTCCCCGGCGACGCCCTGGGCAAGGCGCAGGGCACCGAGCTCGGCGTCGAGGTGCTGGCGTTGCTCACGGCACCCGAGAAGGCCCGCCCCGGCGCCGGCAACCTGTACACCTACGTCAACGGGCGCTTCGTGCGCGACCGGGCCCTGCTGCGCGCCGTCTCCCAGGCCTTTGGCGGCACCCTGGGCGCTGGCCGTTACCCGTCGGGGCTCGTGGCCCTCACCCTGCCCCCGGGCAGCTTCGACATCAATGTGCACCCGCAAAAAACCGAGGTGCGCTTCAGCGATCCCCAGGCGGTGTTTCGCGCCGTGAGCCGCGTCGTGGGCACCATGGTGGCCCGGACCATCTGGTCGCAGATGCCGCAGCGCGCCGATGCCCCGGCTCCCCACCCGCCCAGCGAGGCCCCGGTGCCGTCCCCCCACACCAGCGCCGCCCACACCGCCGAGCCCCGCGCCACCGACGCCGCCACGCCCAGCGCCCCGCGCCCCTTCCCCACCGCCCCATCCCCGGCGCCGCGCCCCTTCCCCGCACCAGGCCCACAACC
>Ga0265293_10002713_pt1 | contig 34573 bp, 36 predicted proteins | sample Munlanlewell138R_FD_192505 | JGI IMG/M metagenome (GOLD analysis project Ga0265293, IMG submission 192505) | Leachate microbial communities from a municipal landfill in Southern Ontario, Canada - Leachate well 138R | ecosystem: Engineered > Solid waste > Landfill > Unclassified | place: Canada... | reverse complement strand
CCACCGTCTCCAGCGCCTGTACAGGCTACATCTTTGACTAACCCGTGTCAGCGGGGTAGTCTTCTCGTGTCAGAAAACCTGAAAACGCTCATGAGAGCGCATGAAACCGGCGGGTAATCCCGCCCTGCGACAGGAGCATATCATGAGCACATATAAGGTCGGCTATTTCGTCGGCAGCCTTGCCCGCGCCTCGATCAACCGCAAATTGGCACAGGCGCTGGTGCAGCTTGCCCCGTCCCAGCTAGAGATGTCCGAGATCCCGTTCAAGGATCTGCCGCTCTACAGCTATGATTATGATGACGATTATCCGCCCGTCGCGCGCGATTTCAAACAGGCCATCGCCGATGTGGATGCGGTGCTGTTCGTGACGCCCGAATATAACCGCGCCCTGCCCGGCGGGCTGAAAAATGCGATCGATTGGGCCAGCAGACCCTATGGGACCAATGCCTTTGCGCGCAAACCTTCGGCGGTGATCGGGACATCGCCCGGCTCGATCGGCACGGCGGTGGCACAGCAAAACCTGCGCAGCGTGCTGAGCTTTTGCAATTCACCGCAGATGAACGCGCCCGAAGCCTATATTCAGTTCACCCCCGGCCTGATTACCGATACCGGCGAGGTGACGAATGACAGCACCGAGGAATTCTTGCGCAATTTCATGGCCGAATTCCACACATTCATCGCCCGCGTTACATCGGTTCTGCCGCGCGACGCCTGAGACGGCAGGGGTGAAGGGCATTGAATCCCCGCGCCATTGGGTGTTTTAACTGCGCCGACTGCGCGCGCGCAGCCCACGTTGACAAAGGATACCCGCCATGGCGCGAATTGCCCTGATCCATGCCCTTCGCCATTCCCCGCCGCCGATCATGGCCGCTTTCGCTGAATTGTGGCCCGAAGCGGTGCTGATGAACCTGCTTGATGACAGCCTGTCGGCCGATCTGGCGCGCGATGGGGGGCTGACGCCCGCAATGACCCAACGTTTTCTGGATCTGACCGACTATGCGCGCGGCACCGGGGTGGATGGCATTTTGTTCACCTGTTCGGCCTTTGGCCCGGCGATCGATGCGGTCAAGGCCGCGCATGCGGATATCCCCGTGCTCAAACCCAATGAAGCGATGATCGAGGAAATCGCCGATGCAGGCAGCAATATCGGCCTGCTGGCGACATTCGCGGAAACGCTGCGGTCCATGCCGCCCGAATTTCCTGCCGCGACACAGCTTACGCTGAAACTGGCCGAAGGCGCGCTTGCGGCGATGGACCAGGGGGATCTGGCCCGCCACGATACATTGGCCGTGGCAGCATCGCGCGATCTGGCGGGTTGCGATGCGATTGCGCTGGCGCAATTCAGCCTGGCACGCGCCGCGCCTTTGGTGGCCGAGGAAACCGGCCTGCCGGTTTATACCACACCCCATAGCGCGGTGCGCAAATTGCGCGCGCTGCTGGCGTGATCCTAGCCAAAGCAGCGCGCCTTCATCCGGTCGCAATAGGCTTTCACCGGCGCGATCGTGCGGGCATATTGCGCGATCGGGGTCTGCATCGACCAATAGACAACCGGGCATATCAGGCCGAATACCGCCGCATCATAGGATGTCGGGCGGTCCGTCAAAAGATAGGGGCGATCACCGAGAAAGGCCGCCAAAGCATCCAGATCGGCCTTGCCCTTGGCGGCAATGATCGCGGGTGCATGCCTGCCGATACCGCGGGCATAAAGCTGCTTTGCCATCTGGCCACGCATCATGCGAAAGACCGCGCCCCCGATCACGGGCGGCAAAAAGGGCCGCAGATATGCCCGCATATGCGCGGCACCCGCTTCGTGCACCAGCAATTCCCATTCCAGGGCCTGATGGAAATGTTCCTCGAAGCTGCGCCGCCAGGCATGGCCGATGGCGTGTTGTTCGGGGCTTAGCCCGTCATCCAGGGTCACGCCATGTTTGCACGTCAACACGTCAATGATGATTTCGGAATCGCCAATGGCCTCGCCATCCAGTTCAACCCAGGGGTTTTTCTTTTTCGGCGCTTTACGCGTATCGTTTTCCGTGACCTGTTCATAGGGAATGCCCGCCAACCGCAGCCAGGACAACAGCTTCATATCAAACGGCCCCCCCGCAGGAAGGCCCCATTGCGGGCCGAATGTATAAACACGAAGGGACATGGCACTTGCTTGTGTCGCTGTGGCCAGATGTTTGATTATACGCGAAACCGGGGGTTGTGAAAAGCTGCAATGCCCGCCATTTTGCCGAACGAATTGAAAGCGGAGCATCCATGACCATTCTTCTGACCGGGGGCGCCGGATATATAGGCTCGCATGTGTTGCTGTGTTGCCTTGAGGCCGGGCACGAGGTGATCGTCCTCGATAATTTCACCAACAGCTCACCCAGGGCGCTGGAACGCGTGCACGAAATCACCGGGCGGGCTGCGCAACTTTATCGCGGCGATGTGCGCGATGCGGCGCTGCTGGGGCGGATTTTCGCGGATCACAAGGTGGATGCCGTCTTGCATTTCGCCGGGCTCAAGGCCGTGGGCGAAAGCGTGGAAAAGCCGCTCGATTATTACGATGTCAATCTTGGCGGCAGCATGACGCTTGCGCGCGCCATGGCCGCAGCCGGCGTGTTCCGGCTGGTGTTCAGTTCGACCGCATCGGTTTACGGCGATGCCGAGGTGATGCCGCTGACCGAAACAAGCGCCGTTGGCCAGCCCGCCAGCCCCTATGGCCGATCCAAGCTGATGGTCGAACAGATGCTGAATGATCTTTGCGCGGCCGATCCGCGCTGGTCGGTGGCGGTCTTGCGCTATTTCAACCCCGCAGGTGCCCATCCCAGCGGGCGGATTGGCGAAGACCCGCTGGGCACGCCGGCCAATCTGATCCCCTACGCGGTGCAGGTCGCCGTGGGCAGGCGCCCGGCGCTGGCGGTGTTTGGCGATGATTACCCCACGCCCGACGGCACCGGCGTGCACGATTATATTCATGTGATGGATCTGGCGCAGGGGCATCTGGCGGCGATGCGCTATCTGGCGGAACAACCGGGGCATCATCTGTGGAATCTGGGCACCGGGCACGGGCATTCGGTGCGCGACGTGATCCACGGGCTTGAAGCCGTCATCGGCCGCCCCCTGCCCCATGAAATTGCGCCGCGCCGGCCCGGCGACACAGCCCAATGCTGGGCCGATCCGGCCAAGGCCGCAGCCGATCTGGGCTGGCGGGCGGAACGGGGCCTGCCGGAAATGCTGGCCGATCACTGGCGCTGGCAGAGGGATAATCCGCAGGGCTACGGGGCGTAACCCCTAGCCCGCCCGATCGTCGCGCTTGTATTCATAGCGGTAACTATAGCCATAGCCCGCGCGGGCGCGCGCGCGGCGGGGGTCATAGGCATTGAGCACGGCGCCATTGATCCGCAACCCCGCGTTCATGAACTGGCGCTGCACGGCCTCGACCTCGCCCAAGGGGGTCTGGTCGAAACGCGCCACCACGATCGTGGCCCCGACCGAGCGCGCGATGATCATCGGATCGGTCACCGCCAGCACCGGCGGCGTATCGAGGAATGACAGATCAAACCGGCTGTCAAGCTCGGCCAGCAGCCCCTGAAACCGATCACGCATCAGCAATTCGGACGGGTTCGGGGGGAATTGGCCGGTGGGCAGGAAAAACATCCCCTCGACCGGGCCGGGAACCAGAATATCATCGAGCGACGCCTCACCGCTGAGATATTCCGACAGGCCGCGATGGACTTTGGGCACATCGAAATAGCGCCGCAGACGGCCGCGCCGCAGATCGGCATCGACCAGACAGACCTTTTGCCCCGCCTGCGCGGCGACCACCGCCAGATTGGTCGCGATAAACGACTTACCCACCGCCGGCGCCGAGCTGGTCACCGCAATCGTGCGGGTCTGCGCATCGAGCAGCCCAAAATGCAGGCTGGTGCGCAGCGAACGCAGCCCCTCGATCGCCAGCTCGTCGCCATGGGTCAGTGCATGCAGCGGCAGATTACCCTTGCGTTTGCGTTGATCGGCGGCATCGGCCAGCAGGTTGATCGTGGCAAAGACCGGCAGGCCCATTGCCTCAAGCTGTTCGGCACCCTGCACGCCCCGGCGCATCAGATTGCGGATCAGCACGAATCCGACCCCCGCAATCGCGCCTAGAACCAGGCTGAGCGCCAGCATCATCGATTTGCGCGGCGCAATCGGCTGGGGCGCGGTGCGGGCCTGATCGACGATACGCACATTGCCGATGGTGCTGGCGCGCAAAACCCGCAATTCCTGCGCGCGGTTCAGCAGCTGGACATAACCTTCCTGCGCCAGTTCGACATCGCGGGTCAGGTTGAATACGGCCAGTTGCGTCTGGGGCAGGCCCTCGATCTGGCTGCGCAGTTCGGCCAGACGGGCCTCGGCCCGGGCGCGGGTGCTGAGCAACGTCTGATAGGCCGGATGGCTGGGGCGGTAGCGTTCGGCCAGCGCGGTTTCCTGATTATCGAGCCGGGTCAATTCGGCCTCAAGCCCGCTGATCTGGGTCAGCAGGCTTTGCCCCTCGAACCCCAGATCGATCGCCTGCTGTTCCTGGCGGTATTGGTTCAGCGCCTGTTGGGCTGCGCGCACGGCGGCCTCGGCCTCGGGCAGTTGGCTTTCGACAAAGGCAAGGCTGCTTTCGGCCTCGGCGGCGGAACGCGAAATATTCTGGCGCAGATAGGCCTGAGTGATCGCATCAAGATCACGTTCGGCCAGCGCCGCACTCGGACCCGTCAGCCCCAGTTCCAAAATCCCGGTCTGGCGGCCACGTTCCGACACCGACAGCCGTTCGCGCAGCGCCTTGATCGCGCCCATTTCCGACAAATGGCGCAGGGTAAATTCGCGCCCGGGCGGGGCGTCAAGGGTGGTAATGCTCAGCGCAAAACCAAGATCGGCATCGATCAGCGTATCGCCCACATTGCCCGACAGGCTGCGCCCATCGGGCAAATCCAGCACATAGCTGCCCGCCCCGGCCACGCGCAGCACGATCGGCATATCGATCCAGTGACGCGGCACTTCCAGCAGGTCGATCTCTAGCGATTCGCCATCCCGCACATAGGGGTCAAGCAGCCCGGTTTCGGGCAGGGGCACGCCCAGTTGCACCACCGCATTAAGGACCAGTGGCAGGGTGTTGGGCACCACTTCCCAATCGAGATGCGCATCGGCCACCGCGCGCCCCAGCACCAGCCGCGAACGCAAAATTTCGATTTCGGTCACGCTGCGCGGTTCTGAGCCTGCCAGATCGCTCAGCGCCGTGGGCAGGGCAAGCTGGCCGGATTTTTCCTCAAGCTGCAGCAGGGCATCGGCGCGATAGGTGGGCGGCGTGCCCATGGCCACGATCACCCCTATGACGGCGGCCACAAAGGTAAACGCCACGATCCATTTCTTGCCCGCCCAAAGCCGCCAGAACAGATCGGCCAGATCGATTTCATCATCGGTTGCGAGCATGTCGGGGGCGGAACTCATATCTTATCCCTTCGGCGCCAGTCGCGCGGCCCAGGCATCGGCGGCGGAGGTCAGCTCGGTAAAAATCTGTTCATGCACATCGGCCTTGTGCCGGTAAGGATCGGCAATGCCGCGTGCGCCGTTCCATTGATCGAACAACATCACCCGGCCCCCCAACTGGGGCGATGCGCGCAGAATTTCACGCCGGTGGCCTGGCTCCATCACCAAAATCAGATCCGCTTCCCCGCCCATCTGCGCCGTGAACTGGCGCGCCTGGTGCCTGTCAAGCGACAGGCCACGCGCCTGCGCCACTGCGGACATGGTTTCATCGGCGCCATGCCCCACCAGCGCCCCGATGCCCGCCGAAGTGATCGTCAATTGCGGCAATTTCGCCGCCAACAACCGCTCCCCCACCGGAGAGCGGCAAATGTTGCCCACACAAACCACGAGAATCTTTTGAAACATGCCGTCAGATGCCGATATCATCGATTCTGTCCGCGATCGAGATCGAGGGCAGAATCCGCGTGATCGTGTCATTCCACTTGCCGAGCGGCGAGCGCGTCACATAGACCACATCATTGGGTGCAAGCTGGAATTCGGTGCCCAGCACCAACCCGGTGGGCGAATCCACTTCAAGCTGAAACACGGTAATCCCCGCGCCGGATCTGCGAAATACGAACACGCCGCGCGCATCGGCGCGCAATTCCTGCAAGCCCCCCTGCCGGGTCAACGCCTGCGTCAGGGTCACCGGGTCGCGCGACAGATCGATGGTCGCAGGCCGGACCACCTGCCCCAGCAGATAGGCCTCGGCGAGTTCGCGGCGCGGGACCGACACCACATCGCCCGCGCGCAGGATCGGGTTGTTGCGCAGCACGTCGCCGGTGGTGAATTGTTCAAGGTTGATGTTGTAAATCCGCCCGCCCCGCTGCAGCGAAACCCGCGCCGCATCGGCCGTATCGCGCATCCCGCCTGCGGCGTTCACGGCCTCAAGCACCGTTAGCGGCACGGTGGTCAGCGGCTGGCGGTTGGGCTGTTCGACCTCGCCTGCCACGACGATGGCCTGCGAATTGAACGCGGCCACGCGTACCTGAAGCTGCGGATCGGGGATATACTCGGCCAACCGCGCGCGCAATTCTTCGCGGATGGTTTCGGGCGCGCGCCCGCGCGCGGTCACCTGCCCCACGAAGGGGTAAAAGAACGTGCCATCCGCCTGCACCCGAAACCCCGATTCCGCTGCGCTGCGCTGCGGCCCGGCGGGCAGTGTCAGTTCGGGGTGATCAAACACATCGATGCTCAGGATATCGCCCACGCCCACGCGGTAATTCCAGACCTGCGGATCGGGCACGGCATGGGATACGGGGATGATATCGTGGCGCGCATAGCTTTTGATATTGGCACTGCTAAGCCGCACGACGGTGACATCATCGGGCCGATTTCGTCGCCTCGGTCCAACAGATCGCACCCGATCAGCGGGTCTGGGTGCTGCTTGATATCCTCGGTCGCGCCACGCGTGTTGCGATCCCGCGCGCCGAATTGCGCCGCGCCTGATGGCGCTGTTGCCGTTGCGCCCGGCAAACCGCTACGCTGCAAACAGGCGCCGTTGTGAACGAGGTCGTGGATGAATCTTTTGAACGATTTGACGTTGCAACAAATCTTCACCCGTATTCTGGCCTATCTGATATTCGCGGCCGCACATGGCATCATTTTGGCAGGCGCGGCGACATTGCTGGGCGCGCGTGCCCCACGTCAGGCCGGGCGGCTCACGCCCAATCCAATGGCGCATCTGTCGCTATGGGGGCTGGTGATGTCGATCATGTTCCGGATCGGCTGGATTTTACCCATGCAGATGAATGGTATACGCCGATGGAAGCTGGTGCTCTGCGCGGTGGCCAGCCTGATCGCAACGCTGGCGCTGGTCCCGCTTGCGGACCTGCTGCGCCCCGCAATTCTTGCGTGGATCGGCGGGACGGCGGGGGCATTCATCGCATTGATCTTGAACGAATTTCAGGTCATCACCGTGGCATCCGTGGTGCTGAACGCGCTACCGCTGCCGCTGCTGACGGGGCGGCTGTTTTTGATCGCGGCATGGCCCGCACAGGAACGGCGGATCACGCGTGCCGCGCCGGTCTTTACAGTATTGATCGTGGCGGCGATGCTGCTCTGGCTCGACACAGGATTATCGGCGCGACTGCTCGATGCAATTGGCACCGGCTATTAAATAGAAAGTGCGGCAATGGTGAAATACGCGGTCGAGGTCAAAAACCTGTCTTGCAATATCGGCGGAACGCAGGCCCTTGATACGATTGACCTGGCAATTGCCGAAGGTGAAAGCTTTGCCGTTCTGGGCCCCAATGGCGCGGGTAAAACCACGCTGATCAATATTTTATGCACATTGCAAAAACCCGATACTGGATCGGTGCGTATTGCGGAAATTGATGCCCTGACCAGACCCGCGGCCGCACGGGCAACAATTGGCGTGGTGTTTCAGGATTCAAGCCTGGATGACCGGCTTAGCGTGATTGAAAATCTGGAATTTCATGGCCTTGTTTACGGCATGCCCAAACGCGAAAGAATTGCGCAGATCAATCATCTTTTGGAATTGGTTGAGTTGGAAAAATGGGGTGACAGTGTTGTAAGACAATTATCCGGTGGTATGCGGCGGCGGCTGGAAATTGCGCGGGCGCTGATGCATGGTCCGAAATTGTTGTTTCTGGATGAACCCACCACCGGGCTTGACACCCAAACTCGAATGAAGATCTGGGGCTATCTGGAACATTTGCGCCGCGAAACCGGATTAACCCTGCTTGTCACCACCCATTACCTTGAAGAAATGGAGGGCTGCAGTCGGATATTGATCCTGGATCACGGTAAACGCGTGGCCGAAGGCACCCCCGCAGAATTAAAAGCCGCCCATGGCGAAAATCTGTTGCGCATCATGCCGCGTGACGATGCAGTGGCCAGCGATATTACCGCGGCATTTCCTCATATCCGGCATTTGCCGGATGGTGAATTAGTATTGCCCATGCGCGATGATGCGGAAATCCGCGCCTTTATGGCCAATTATGGCCACCGACTTAGCCGGGTTGAAACCCAGACATCAAGTCTGGCAAGCGTTTTCATATCATTGACAGGCCAGGATTTGCGCGACAACACCCAAAAGAAGACCGGGCCGGATATCAGGCGAATGGGGCGGACATGATGATCAGGCTGCTGCGCGGCGTTTACGGGATCTGGCTACGCGAAGTCATGCGCGCCATGCGCGATCGCGGGCAAATGGTGGGCGGAATCAGCCGCCCGCTGATTTGGCTATTGGTGCTGGGTATTGGGCTTAATCCCTATTTCCGGGGCGAAGTTTATGGCGAGGTGCGCTTTGTCGTGCCCTATACCTATGTGCAGTTTCTATTTCCGGCAGTGATCATCCTTAATATCATGTATACGTCGATCCTGTTTGCGGTATCCGTGATCTGGGACAGACAATTCGGTTTTCTGCGCGAAGTTCTGGTTTCGCCGATGCCAAGTTGGCTGGTGTTATTTGGTAAAATCCTGGGCGGCAGCACGGTTGCGACCATGCATGGCAGTATCGTGCTGATTTTGGCACGTTTTGCCGATATTACCTTTACCGTTACCCAAGGGCTGACCGCAATCGGGTTGATGTTTTTGCTGTCATTCGGGCTGACATCCTTTGGGGTGATTTTGGCGAACCGGGTGCGCAGTTTCGAAGGGTTTGGCGTATTTTCCAATACGATCATCCTGCCGCTTTATTTCACATCGAGTTCGATATTCCCGCTTGATCCGGCGCTGTCGCGTTCCCAAACCAGCGTTGTTTATCCCGAATGGCTGGTGATGGCCATTCAGGTCAATCCCATTACCTATGCAGTCGATAGTTTGCGCGGCGTATTATTGGGCTTCAACCAGTTTCCCGCCCATATCGGCCCGGCGGTGATGGGCACCATGGCGGTGGTATTCTTTATCATCGCCCTTTGGGATTTTCGCAGACCATGAACGGCAAAGCCCGCCTTGCAGGATCACCATTCCGCTGGGGGCCGGGATTGATCAATATTGCGGTGATTACCCTGATCATCTTTGCCGCATCTTTTCTGCCGTCCGATACATCGCTATCGCAATTGCGCAAAAGCGGCATTTTGAAAGTTTGCGCGCCATATGATGCGGCGCCATTGGTGACAAGCGATCCCAATCAACCGGGATATGATATCGAATTGCTGGCCGAGGCGGCATCGCGGCTAGGCCTGCGGCTTTCGATCAATCGCAATCCGGCAATTGGCGCGGATTTCAATGCGCGCAATTGGGGTATTACCCGCAGCCAATGTGAATTGGTGGCTGGCGGGGTGATTGATACACCCGCAACGCGCGGGTTTTTACACACGGTTCCCACCGATATTGAAACCGGCTGGGTCATGATCGCCAAGCCCGGCGATATGCCCGCGCTTGCAGGCAGCCGCGTCGGCATTCTGCCCGGGGCCAGCGGGCTTGACCGCACGGCGCTAAGCCGGGTGTTGCGTGCCGAAAATGTCGATACTTCGCTGATACGCGCGCCCGCGCAATTGCGCGAATCTATCGAGAATGATACAATAGATTTCGGTATTACAGATCGATTTTCCGCGGCCCGCATTGCCGATGGTTTGAATATCGTCTGGCTGACCCATCCCGATTTGCCGCGCTATTCGCTGGCGATTGGTGGTTGGAAAGGGGATTCATCCCTGCACCGCGCCTTGCGCAAGCAATTCGGCGATATGCGCGATGATGGCACGTTGCGCGCAATTCGTGACCGCTATGCGCTGGGTGAGCCGGAATCTGGTTAAGCAAGGCTGAAAAAGCAAGAAATATTCAAAAAAAACAATTTTTTGTGATTGACAATATGTCACATGCAGCCAGTATAGCGGCTGTCACCAAGGCATTCATGAAACAGGCATAATTCATGCATATTACGCCTGGCAAACGACGGGAGGCGTGTTGTGCAATGCAGAATTCTGAAAGTCGTAAACACCGACTGAAATTGGGGATGGCGCTTGGCATCCTTGGTTTTGCCGGCTCTCTGGCCCCGGCCAGCGCCTATACCGAAGAACAGGCCGTTACGGGCCGTTCACAATATACCGCACAATGTGCCATGTGCCACGGCGCACAACTCGAAGGCGGCGATGCGCCGGGTCTGACCGAAGATACGATGCATAATTTCAACACCGTCGAGGGGTTGTTCGATATGATTTCGGTCACGATGCCCCCGCAGATGCCGGGCGAGCTGGGCGATCAGGTCTATATCGATATCATCGCCTATCTTCTTGATTTCAATGGCGCCGTTCCGGATGGTGACATGCTGACCCCCGATCCGGTGGTCATGGCGAACATCAATCTGATGGATGAGATTACCGCCGGGCGGCTGGCAGGCGGCGGGGATGCCCCGGAACCGGAAGTGGCCCCATCGGGCTTGCCGCAGGCATTTACCTGGGGCCAGCAACTACCGGGCAGCGAACCGGTCCAAACCGAACCGGCTTTGCCGCAAGCCTTCACCTTTGGTCAGGACTTGCCCACGGTCGAGTAATATTCGGGCATCTTCGTAAAGATGCCCAGATTCCGTTGCTATTTTGGGAGAAAACCGATGAGTTTCACGTTCAGAACGTCCTTTCTGGCGCTAGCTGCGGGGGCTTCGCTGCTGGGCACATCCGCTTTGGCGCAGGCGACCCGCGAATATACCCCCGTCACCGATGAGATGATCCTGAATCCGCCGGCCGAGGATTGGCTGATGTGGCGCGGAACGGTGGATAACCACGGTTACAGCCAGCTTGATATCCTGAACAAGGATAATGTCGGCGATCTGGAATTGGCATGGGCCTGGCCAATGGCCGATCTGGGCCTGCAGGAAACTGCAGCATTGGTGCATGACGGTATCTTGTTCTTGCAAACCAACAATTCGATCGTTCAGGCGCTTGATGCGGTGACCGGCGATCTGATTTGGGAATATCGCCATCCGCTTCCGGAAATTTCAAGCACCTGGGGCTATCAGATCTATCAATCGCGCCGCCAGAAAAACTCGATCGCGCTTTATGATGACAAGGTATATCTGACCACGGTTGATGCGAAAATCGTGGCGCTGAATGCGGTGGATGGCAAGGTCGCCTGGGAACGTCAGGTCAATGATTATTCCAAAGGCTATTCCTATACGGTCGGCCCGCTGGTCGTGAATGGCAAGATCATCGCCGCCACCTCGGGCTGTTCGATCACCGGCACGGCGGGCGCCTGTTACATCACCGGGCATGATGCCGAAAACGGCGAAGAATTGTGGCGCTTCAACACGATCGACGATCCCAACAACCCGCTGGTCGATGCGTCCTGGGGTGATGTGCCGCCGGAAAACCGCTGGGGCGGCACACCGTGGGCCACGGGTTCCTATGATCCGCGCACCAATCTGACGTTCTGGGGAATCGGGATGCCCGCACCCTATGCGGAACTGGTGCGCGGCTCGGGCGATGGCGATGCGCTTTATACCAACTCGACCCTGGCGCTTGATGCCGATACGGGCGAATTGAAATGGTATTATCAGCATTTGCCGCGCGACAACTGGGATCTCGACAGCCCGTTTGAGCGGGTCTTGATCGATCAGGAAATCGACGGCGAAATGCATCACATGCTGGTCACCGTTGCGGGCAAGAATGGCATCGCCTTTGCGCTTGACCGTGATACCGGCGAATATCTGTGGTCGATGGATACGATCTATCAAAACTCGGTCACCCATATCGACGATGACGGCACCGTCCACATCAACGAAGAGCTGGTGCCCACGGCCATCGGCCAGCAGGTCATGATCTGCCCCTCGGTTTCGGGTGGTAAATTGTGGCAGGCGGCGTCCTATAGCCCCAAGACCGAGCAATTCTATGTCCCCCTGACCGAGGCGTGTAACAACGTGACCGCGATTCAGGCGGAATTCACCGCGGGCAATGCTACCGGCTCGATGACCTTTGGCCCGCGCGTTCTGCCCGAAGGCATCACCGAGGCAGGCTTGCTGCAATCCATCGGCATCAGCCCCGACACCCCCGAAGATGCGTGGAAACATCGCCAGCGCACCTCGATGACCAGCACGGTTCTGGCAACTGCCGGTGGTCTGGTCTTTGCCGGCGATGCGGGCCGCTATATCAAGGCCTTTGACGATGAATCCGGCGAAGTGCTTTGGGAACAGCGGTTGAACGCCCCGGTGGGTGGCGCGCCCACGACCTATGCCATCGATGGCGTGCAATATCTGGTGGTGCCCACCGGCTATAGCGCCGCGGCGGCAAGCTCGGCCTCGATGTTCCCCGAAGTGCCGCTGCCCAGCGGTGCGGGCAACTCGATCTTTGTCTATAAAATTGGCAGCGCGACCAATTGAACGACTGATAAACCCGGGAAAAGGGGCGCAATGCCCCTTTTTCTGTTTGCGGGGATGACATGATCAAACCACTGTTTCGGATGTTTTGCATGGTGATGGGCGCCGCCCTTGCCGCGCCCGCAAGTGCCCAGGTGCCGCCGGGCCTGCTGGATCACAGCCGCCCGATTCAGGGCGATGCGATCCGCGTCTGCATCGATGAGGCCAGCGTCATCCGCGATTTCGATATCGCCGTGGCCGAGGCCATTGCCGCCTCGCTTTTCCTTGAGCCAAACTTTCAGCGCGCCCCGGGTGGTTTTCCCATCAATGCCGAAGGTTACCTGGAACAGCTTGAAATCGCGATGGCCAATAGCTGCGATCTGTTGATGGGGGTCTCGCTGCTGCCCACCTCGCCCTTTCCCGAATGGGCGACGGTGACGCGTGCCTATGCCAGCGTGCCCTTTGTGCTTGGGGTGATCGATCCGGCCTATGCGCGTCTGGGCGATATCCCCTTTGACAAGGTGCTGGGCACCGCGATCGGCAGCACCGGCGAATGGGCGATGATTACCTATCAACTGACCCAGCCGGAAAATCGCCGCTGGCGCCGCCTGCCCTATGCCGATCACGAATTGATGCTGCGCCGGCTAAGCGACGGCAGCATCGAGGGCATGATCCTGTGGCACCCGAGCCTTGTGCAATTGCACGATATCAACCCCGATGCCGAAGCCGTGCGGCTGATAGCGTTTGACCCGATGGCCGAACCCATCGTGCGGATCGCGGGGCTGGTGTCGTCACGCGATACGTTTTTGCGCAACCAGATCGATCTGGCGATCGATGTGCTGGTCCAGGATGGCACCATTGCCGATCTTATGGATGAATTTCAATTTCGCGGCACGGCCGGCGGCTAATCGGTGATCTTTTTCACGAATTGTGATTTCAGCCCGATCTGGCCAATGCCGGGGATCTTGCAGTCGATATCATGATCGCCGGGCACCAGCCGGATGCCGCGCACCTTGGTGCCCACCTTGACCACCGTGGACGACCCCTTGAGCTTGAGATCCTTGATCACCGTGACGCTATCGCCATCGGCCAACAGGTTGCCGACACTGTCGCGCACCACGCCACCGGTATCGGCATCGGTATCGGGCGCCGCATCGCGCGCCCATTCATGCCCGCATTCGGGGCAGGCCAGCAAAAGATCTGCCTCATATGTATATGCGGAACCGCATTCGGGGCATGGGGGAAGTGTATCGCTCATACCCCCCTATAGCCTTGACAAGGGGATAAGGACAGCCTCATTTCATCGGGCAAGGCACTGGGTCTTGGGAACGCGCGATCCGCGGCCCGCGTTTGAACCGCACGGCCGCAGGCCACCATCGCGGAGTGTAAACATGAACGAACGGATCAAACGGCTGGCTCTTTTGGTGCTGGCGATCGCCTTTGCCGCGTCGCCCCTGGTGTCGGATGGATTTGGCGGGTTTTACCCCGAAAGTTTTCCGGTGCAGGTCGAACGCTGGCCAGCGCAGCCGGTGGGTTGGGCGTTTTCGATCTGGGGGGTGATTTACATCGCTTTGATCGCGGGGGCGGGCTGGGCCGTCTGGCGGCCCGCGCAAAGCCCCGGCTGGGGCCGCGCCGCATGGCCGCTGGGCATCAGCCTCGGGATCGGCATCTTCTGGATCGAGGCGGCCTTGCGCGCGCCGGTGATCGCGACAGCGATGATCGTGCCAATGGCGGCGGCGGCGATCATGGCGATGCGCCGCGCGGGGCCGGATTGGCGCGCATGGCTGCCGATGGGGCTTTATGCCGGCTGGCTGACGGCGGCGTCGGGGGTGGCGGTTTCGGTCGTGTTGACCGGCTATGGCCTCGCCGGCCCACGCGTGGCGGCGATCGCGCTGATCCTCGTGGTGCTGGCCGTGGCGCTGACGGTGGCCGCGACGCGCCCGCGCATCTGGTCTTATACCTTTGGGGTGGGCTGGGCCTTGCTGGGGGTGATCGTCGCCAATGCCGCCGCGGGTGATTGGGTGATCGTGGCGATCTGTGCCGCCGGGATCGCAGCACTGGTCGTGGTCGGATGGATCAGCCCCGACAGGGCAAAGACCCCGGCCCGATAGCCGGGGTCTGGCTGCATGATCAGGCCGTGGCCGCGAGGTTTTGCCCCGTGCGGACCGGTTCTTCGCCCCGGCCGAGCCGCTTGCCGGACTGGAAATCAAAGAAATGCAGCGCGGATTTCGGGAAATCGAGCGAAATGCCCGCGCGTTCGCGCCCCGGATGGGTGGCCGGCAGGATCACCGCGAATTCCACCCCGCCGGTGGTGCAATAGGCCACCCGGCTGCTGCCCAGTTCCTCGACCAGATCGATCGTGGCATGCAGACTGCCAGCGTTGCCCGGTGCGATGGTGATATCCTCGGGGCGGATACCGAGGATCACATCGCGCATGCCCGCAGGCGCCCGGCCCTCAAAGGCCACCAGATGATCGGGCAGCCCCTCAAGCGCGACATGCCGGTCATCGACGATCCGCGCTGGAAACAGGTTCATCGCTGGTGCGCCCATGAAACTGGCCACAAAGGTCGAGGCCGGGCGCCGGTAAACATCTTCGGGCCGGCCCACCTGTTCGATATGGCCGCCGTTCATCACCACCAGCTTGTCGGCCAGCGTCATCGCCTCGACCTGATCATGGGTCACGAAGATCGACGTCGCGCCAAGGCGTTTATGCAGACGGCGGATTTCAATGCGCATCTGCACCCGCAGCTTGGCATCGAGGTTCGACAGCGGCTCGTCAAACAGAAACACCTTGGGTTCGCGCACGATGGCGCGGCCCATCGCCACCCGCTGGCGCTGCCCGCCCGAAAGCTGCGCGGGGCGGCGATCAAGGTAATCATCCAGCGCCAGAATCGATGCCGCCTCGCGCACCCGCTGTTCGCGCGCATCCTTGGGCAGGCCGGTGATTTTCAGCGGATAGCCCATGTTTTCGCGCACGGTCATATGCGGATAAAGCGCATAGTTCTGAAACACCATGGCGCAGCCGCGATCGGCAGGTTCGGTTTCATTCACCCGCGCCCCGTCGATCCGCAATTCGCCGCCGGTAATGGTTTCCAGCCCCGCGATCATCCGCAGCAACGTGGATTTGCCACAGCCCGAAGGGCCGACGATGACGACAAACTGGCCATCCTCGATCCCGAAATTCAGGCCATGCACCACCTGATTACCGTCATAGGATTTGGTGATGTTCTCAATCTCCAGCCGCGCCATTACACTGCCTCCTGCCGGGGTTGATCGCCGATCAGCCGGGTTTCAATCCGCAGCCGGTCAGCCGCCGAAAAGCCGATATGGTCGAGATAGGCGCCGATACCGCCATAGCGCGTATCCAGATGCGCGAGCGCACCCTCCATCGTGGCCGGATCTGCGCCTAGATAGGCGCGATACGCGGCCTCGGGCCAGCCCTTGGCGGTGGCATCGCCCACCAGCTCTTCGACCAGCGGCGCGATCATCGTGGCGGTGGTGGCGTAATCATCAATGATCTGATCCCGCGCGACCCCCGCGATGGCCAGCACCAGCGCGGCGGTGATCCCGGTGCGATCCTTGCCAGCGGTGCAGTGAAATAAAACGCCGCCCGCCTCGGCCTCGCCAATGGCGGATAACACGTCGCGGATCACGCTGCCGCGTTCGTCAAAGGCGCTGATATAAAGCGCGCGCAGCACATCCTGCCCCTGCGCCCCAACGCGCCGCGACGCGCCGGGGGCGAGATCTGCAAACAGCGGGATATTGAGGTAACGCACATCGCCGTTGTCCTGAAACGGATTGGGCGCGGCCTCGGCCTCGTGCTTGTGGCGCAGGTCGATCACGGTTTTCAGCCCCGTTTCGGCCAAGGCCCCCGCGCCCGCAGGCGACATCCGGTGCAACCCGTCGGCGCGCAGCACCGCGCGCCATTGCGTTTCGCGATCCCCCGCGCGGTAGCCGCCCAGATCGCGGATGTTATAAGTGCCGTCGAACGGCAGGTGGCGTGTCATATGCATATTCATCATTTCAGCCCCGATTGGAGGAAGGATTGCACGACCTGCCGTTGCAGAACGAGATAGAGGATCAGGATCGGCAGGCTGGCCATCGTCGATGCCGCCATCAACGGGCCCCATTGCGTGCCCTCCGCGGTCATGAACATCTGGATGCCGATCTGCACGACGCTGTTTTCGGGCGTGCGCGATAGCAGCAGCGGCCAGAAATATTCATTCCAGGTCGAGATAAACACAAGGATCGCCAGCGATGCGATCGTGCCGCGCATATTAGGCACCATGATTTCCCAAAGCAGCCGCCAGTTGCTGGCGCCATCCATCCGTGCGGCCTCCATGACTTCGCGCGGGAAGGAACGCATCGCCTGCACCAGCAGCATCACCGCCAGCGCCGAGGCAAAATGCGGCAGGATCAGGGCTATGATACTAGCCAAAAGCCCCAGTTTCGCCACCAGCAGATAGTTGGGGATCATCACCACCTGCAACGGCACCAGCCATGTCAGCACCATCAGCGCATAGATGATCTTGTCACCCGCAAAGCGCCAGCGCACAAAGGCAAAGGCCGCCAGCAACCCGGTCACAAGCTGAATCGCCGTCACCGCCACCGAAATCACCGTGGTGTTGATCAGCATCGCGCGCACCGGGATCGCGCCCAGCGCATAGCGGTAATTATCAAGCGATGCGTTGCTGGGCCAAAGGCTGCCTTCCAATATCTCATTGGCCGGGCGCAGCGAGGTCACGATCATCCAGTAAACCGGGAAAAGGCACAAAAACGCCAGCGCGATCAGAACTGCATGGCCGAACCAGCGATCAAGCCGGAATTTCAGCGCGCCCCGAGCCGGGCCGGTAATCCGGCCCGCTGTCAATGTATCAGTTGTCATGAAAGGAATACCTGTCAACAAGGCGCAGCAGGACAAAGGCAAGCGCGCCAAAGCCCAGCACCAGAATGATCGCCGCAGCCGAACTCCACCCGACCGAGAGGCTCGAAAACCCGAAATCCCACAGGATGTGGAAAATATTGGTGGTCGATCCAAGCGGCCCGCCCTGCGTCAGCACCACGATATAGGCAAAGCTCCATTGCGCGCCCAAAAGGATCGTGATCATCGTCAGAAAAAGGATGGTCGAGGACAAAAGCGGCAGCCGGATATCGCGGATGATCTGCCAATTGCTGGCGCCATCCATCCGCGCGGCCTCGATCAGCGAAGGGTTGATATTGGCATTCGCCGCCGAAAGGATCAGCGTCGAAAACCCGATCAGTTTCCAGCCGGTAATGAAAATGATGGTCCAGATCGCGGTGTCTGCATCGAACAGAAACCGGACCGGTTCAAACCCCAGCGCCCCGAGCCAGTTGTTGACCAACCCATAGCTTGGATCAAGCAACCAGCGCCAGACAGCGGCGGCCACCACCGGCGCGATGATCATCGGCACAAAGATGATGGCGCGATAGATATTGCGCGACCGCTCGGGCAGATCTTGCGTATAGATCGCGATCGCCAGCGGGATCAGCACCGCGATCGGCAACAGCCCGACGATATAAATCACCGTGTTTTTCAGCGCCTGCGAAAATTTGGACAGTTCGAAAATATTGGCGTAGTTTTCCATCCCCACGAAACGCGGCTCGGAACGCGGCAGCATGTTCCATTCGTAAAAGCTGAGCCGGAAGGCATCCAGAAGCGGCCAATAGACCCAGACCACAAACGTCAGCGCAGCGGGCAGCAGGAAAAGCCATGGGGCCAGCCGGGCAATGCCGCGGCGCGCCAGTCTGGGCGCCGCTGACGGGGTGAATGTCGATGTCATCATGTTCTCCTCATGGCTGGCGCCACCGGGGCAGCGACAGCCAGGATTGCATCGCTTAGCGCGGCATCAGGCTTTGGGCCTGCGATTGCGCGGCGGTCAGCGTCTGTTCCACATCGGCGCCGCCAAATACCGCCAGTTCCACCGCATCAAGAAAGATACGCGCGATCTGGCGATAGCTTTGGCCCGGATAGGCGGCCCAGGGCTGCATCCGCTCAAGCTGGGCAAGGTTGGGGCGCACCAGCGGGTTGGCTTCGACCCAATCGGCAAGATATGCGGGATCATCGACGATCGACGGGCGCAGCGGCAGATAGCCGATTTCCGACGTGATGATGGTATAACCCCGCTCCGAGGTCAGGAATTTCATCAGCTCGAACGCGGCGCGCTGTTTCACCGGATCTTCGCTCAGGATCACCAGCCCGCTGCCCGAGTTGGTGGGCACCGCAGCGCGATCGCCAAAGCCCGGCATGGCGGCGACGCGCAGGTCATATTGACCTTCGGCAGCGCGGATCAGGGTATTTTGCTGCGCCGATGTGGTCAGCAACATGCCCATCCGCCCGGAATTCATCTGCTCGATCATCACTTCGCTGGGCATGTTTTCATAGATGCCGGCTTCGTGCAGATCGCGCAGCATCTGCACCGCTTCGATCGTGGCGGGATCGTCAAACGTCAGCGTCGCGCGATCATCCGACAGCACGCCGCCGCCATTCGACAGCAACACACCCTGCAGTGCCCAGTCAAACCCGGCAGCGCCGCCCCCGGCGAGCGAGCCGTTGAACCCGCCCGCGCCCGTTGTCTCGGCAATGGCGGCTGCGGCATCGCGCACTTCCTGCCAGTTGCGCGGTGGATTATCGGGATCAAGCCCGGCTTCAACGAACAGATCGGCATTATAGAACAACACCGGGGTCGAGAATGTATAGGCCAGCGCATAGGTCTTGTCATCGAGCCTGCCGAGATTGAGCCCTGCGGGGATCATGCCCTCGAAATGCGCGGCCAGTTCATCGGCGGGGATCGCATCCTCAAGCGCAACAGCGCCGAGGTTGTCGGCCACGAAAGCCAGGCTGTCAAACACCACCTGCGCCACATCGGGGATGCGGTTGGCGGCCATATCGGCCTGTAAGCGGCTGGCCATATCCTGCGAACCGACGGCCACGCCTTCGACGATGATATTTGGGTTCGCTTCCATGAATTCGGCGATCAGCTTGCGTGTCGCCTCGCCACCCAGCCCGGCAGACGCCAGGTTATAGTTGTAAAAGCTGATGGTGACCGGCGCGTCCACGCTTGGCGCGGCGGTCTGGGCCATGGCGGTGTGGGGCAGCAGCGCCGCGCTCAGCATCAAGGCGGGCAGACCGCCAAGCAGGGTTCTTCTAAGCATTCTCGGATTCCTTTTGCAGGGCTTCTTCCTTGCGGGCGCGGTGCACTTCGGCAATCGCGGCAAGGGGAACAAGGTTGAGTTCTTCACGTGTCGCAGGTTGCGAAACAAAGGTTACGGTCAGCCCCGAGGGGCGCAGTTCGCCCAGCGCAAAGCCGGCCGCCGACACCATCCGCAGGTTTTCATGAAGCGCGCGCACATCGGTCGCGGCATGCTGGCCGATGCCCACGACGATAGGGATACCATGCCAATGCGACACCCGGTCCACATGGATATGACCGCACAGGATACCGACGATATCGCGCCCGGCCAGCACTTCGCGCAGCCGGATCGTATCGGCGCATGACAGGGTTTCCCATTCACCGACGATGTCATCCTCGTCCAGCGCCGGGGCGTGGTGAAAAACCAGCAATTTGGGCAGACCGGCATGTTCATCCAGCCGCGCTTGCAGCCAGTCGAACTGTTCGGGGGTGAATTCGCCGCCGATCATGCCCGGCACGCTGGAATCCATCACGATGATATGGACACCCGCAATCACGGCATCATGATCATAGGGGGCAAGCAGATCGTCGGCGCGGCCCAACATGCCTTGATAAAAGCCGGGCCGGGTATCGTGATTGCCCAGCGCATAAAGCACCGGCATGTCGATGCCGGCCTCGGCCATCATGCGCTTGAGCTCGACATAGCTGGCGGGGTTGCCGTGATTGCTCAGATCGCCGCTGGCGATCAGGAAATCGGGCTGCGGCACCAGCGATTTCACGTCGCGCAGAATCGCACTCAGCGTCGCAGACGTGTCGGAATACAGATGATCGTCCACCACGCCCGGCTCGCCGATATGCAAGTCCGTCAGGTGAACAAAGGTTGGATGGCTGCCCATAATGGCCTCTCTTCCGTTGGTCATCGGATGGCGGGGATCAGCTGCCCCGCCGGTGATGTGGGCGACATAGGCGGCGCAGAGACACGCAGGTGACAGGGACATGACGCCTGGATGAAGTTCTGACCCGCCCGGATCGCGCCCGACACCGGTGCAGGCGCCACACGCCCGGGCCGGCCGATGCACCGCAAAACTGTGCAGGTGCTTGACAGGACGCAAGAATCCGCCAACTGTGAATATGATTGGCCATGCCGCCCTGCACCCCAAGGTGCAGCGGCTCAGGGCTGTCTGCCACAGGGAGCTAGCTATGACACACATGATCAAGGGCGCGGCAAAACTGCGCACATCGGGGTTGATGGCCGGGGCGGCATTGGCGCTGGTGCTATCGGCCACAGGCGCCGATGCCGAAACGCTGCGCTGGGCGCGCGTGGCCGATGCGCTGACGATGGACCCGCATTCGCAAAACGAAGGGCCGACCCATACGCTCAACCATCATATCTATGAAACGCTGGTGGGCCGCGCGACCGATGGCACGCTGACGCCGCGCATCGCGACGGAATGGGAAATTTCCGCCGAAGACGACTCGGTCTGGATTTTCCACATTCGCGAAGGTGTGACCTTTCACGATGGCACGGCACTGACGGCCGATGATGTCGTATTCTCGCTTAACCGGGCGCAGGCCGAAACATCTGGGATGCGCGCGCTTCATGCCGGGGTTGAGGAAGTCACCGCGCCCGATGAATTCACCGTGCATGTGCGCCTGTCCGGCCCCGCGCCGCTTTATGTGCAGAACCTGACCAACACCTTTATCATGAGCCGCGCCTGGGCCGAGGCCAATGGCGTGGTCGAGCCCCAGGATTACGCCGGAGGCGAAGAAAGTTTCGCCGTGCGCAACACGAACGGCACCGGCCCCTATGTGATGGTGGAACGCGAACCCGAGGTCCGCACCGTCCTGCGCGCCTTTGACGGCCACTGGGATGACGCGCCCGAGGTGACCGAAATCATCTATACCCCGATTTCCGAACCCGCGACCCGTGTGGCAGCCCTGCTGTCGGGCGAGGTGGATCTGGTTCAGGATGTGCCGGTGCAAGATATCGTCCGGCTGGAACAGACCGCCGGGCTCAAGGTCGTGCGCGGGCCGGAAAACCGCAATATTTTCTTTGGCTACGACATGACGTCCGAGCGGCTCAAATCGTCGAATGCCGAGGATAACCCGTTTTCCAAACCCGAAGTGCGCGAGGCCATGTCGCTGGCCATCGATCGTGACGCCATCCAGCAGGTGGTAATGCGCGGGGCATCCGATCCGTCGGCGGCCCCCCTTCCCCCCTTTGTCAACGGCTGGACCGAGGAAATCGACGCCTATGGTCCGCCCGATTATGAACGCGGGCAGGAATTGATCGCCGCCGCCGGTTACCCCGATGGATTTACCGTCGATCTCGATTGCCCCAATGACCGCTACATCAATGATGAAGCGATCTGTCAGGCCGTCGTGGGCATGCTGGGCCGCATCAATATCGATGTGAACCTGAATTCCCAGACCCGTTCCTTGCATTTCCCGCTGATCGAGACATGGGATACCGATTTCTATCTGCTGGGCTGGGGCGTTCCGACCTTTGACAGCCAATATGTCTTTGATTTCCTGGTTCACAGCCGCGAAGGCAGCTATGGCGCCTATAACGCGTCGAAATATTCCAACCCCGAAATGGATGAAAAAATCGAGGCGCTGGCCACGATGACCGATCTTGATGCACGCGATGCGCTGATCGCCGAAATCTGGCAAGAGGTAATGGAAGAGGACATCTTTCTGAACATCCACAACCAGGTGCTGGCCTATGCGATGCGCGAGGATATCAACCTCGAAGTGCATCCCGAAAATCAGCCCAATCTTGCCAAAGTGACCTTCGGCAACTAGGCCCGATCATCTGCCCGCGCGGGGCGATCCCGCGCGGGTTTCTTTCGCCCGACCGCAGAGGATAGACAACATGCTGGCCCATATCCTCCGCCGGATCGTGCAATCGCTGATCGTGATGCTGGTCGTGGCGCTTGTGTCGTTTTCGCTGTTTCGCTTTGTGGGCGATCCGGTTTCCTCGATGGTGGGGCAGGAAACGACGCTGGCGGACCGCGCAGAAATGCGCGACCGGCTGGGGCTGAACGATCCGTTCATCATGCAGTTTGCCGGTTTCATCACTCGCGCGGTGCAAGGCGATTTTGGTGTTTCCTACCGGCTGCAGCAACCGGTGATGGAATTGATCCTGTCGCGCCTGCCCGCCACGCTGGAGCTGGCGCTCGTTTCGGGCATTTTTGCCTTTGTCATCGGCGTGAGCCTGGGGGTCTATACCGCGCTCAACCGCCGGGGCTGGTCGTCGAATGCGATCATGACGGTGTCGCTGATCGGGGTGTCGCTGCCGACATTCCTGATCGGGGTGCTGCTGATCTGGGTCTTTGCGGTGGAATTGCAGATCCTGCCCAGTTTCGGGCGCGGAGCCACCGTTCAGGTGACCGATTGGTGGACGACCGGTTTCCTGACGCCATCGGGGCGGGCCTCGCTGGTGCTGCCGGCGATCACGCTGGGCCTGTATCAACTGACGCTGATCATGCGGCTGGTGCGCGCCGAAATGCTCGAAGTGTTGCGCACCGATTATATCAAATTCGCCCGCGCCCGGGGGCTAAGCAATCGCGCCGTGCATTTCGGCCATGCGCTGAAAAACACCATGGTGCCGGTCATTACCATCACCGGGCTGCAACTGGGTTCGATCATTGCCTTTTCGATCATCACCGAAACCGTGTTCCAGTGGCCGGGCGTGGGGGCGCTGTTCATCAACTCGGTCCGGTTTGTGGATGTGCCGGTGATGGCCGCCTATCTGATGTTGATCGCGCTGATTTTCGTGGTGATCAACCTGATCGTGGATCTGCTCTATTTCGTGATCGACCCGCGCCTGCGCGTGGATCGGGCCAGCGCGCGCCATTGAAGGAACCTTTGACGTGACCGACCTTTCGCACCGCGACCAGACGCCGCCGCCCGATGCCCCGGAAAAGCGCATGCGCGCCCTGATCCGTGGCTGGGACAGCGATCTGGCCTATTCCTTTCGCACCTCGCCCATGGCGATCATCGCGGGGATCGTGGCGCTAGTGATCATTCTGGCAGCCGTGCTGGCCCCATGGATCGCGCCGCATGATCCGTTCAACCCGCGCACCCTGAACCTGATGGAGGGCTTTACCCCCCCGATGCAGCCCAATGCCTTTACCGGCAACACATTCCTGATGGGCACCGATGATCAGGGGCGCGATGTGTTTTCAACCATCCTTTACGGGGCACGGATATCGCTGTTCGTGGGCTTTGCCTCGGTGATTTTTGCCATGGTCGTGGGGATTTCGGCGGGGCTTGTGGCTGGCTATCGCGGCGGCTGGGTCGATGGGCTGCTGATGCGGGTGGCGGATGTGCAGCTTACCTTTCCGTCGATCCTGCTGGCGCTGCTGATTTTTGGCATTGCGCGCGGCTTCATCCCGCCCGCTTATCGCGAAACCATGGCGATCTGGGTGCTGATTGTGGCGATCGGCCTGTCGGATTGGGTGCAATATGCCCGCGTGGTGCGCGGCGCCACAATGGTGGAAAAGAACAAGGAATATGTGCAGGCAGCCCGGATGATCGGGGCGCATCCGGCGCGGATTCTGCTGCGTCATATCCTGCCCAATGTCATGGGGCCGGTGCTGGTGATCGCCACGATCGGTCTGGCGCTCGCGATCATTGCCGAGGCGACGCTGTCCTTTCTGGGCGTCGGCGTGCCGGCAACCCAGCCATCGCTTGGCACGCTGATCCGCATCGGGCAGGGATTTCTGTTTTCCGGCGAATGGTGGATTTTGGCCTTTCCCGCGGCGGCGCTGCTGGCGCTGGCGCTTTCGGTCAACCTGCTGGGCGACTGGCTGCGCGATGCGCTGAACCCAAGGCTGAGGTGATGATGTAATGGCTGAACCGCTTTTGTCCGTTCGCAATCTTGTGGTGGAATTTCCCACCCGCCGGGGCATTTTGCGCGCCATCGATGACGTGTCCTTTGATATTCACGAAGGCGAAGTGCTGGGCATGGTCGGCGAATCCGGCGCAGGCAAATCCATCACCGGCGCCGCGATCATCGGGCTGATCGAACCGCCGGGCCGGATTGCCGGGGGCGAAATCTGGCTGCGCGGCCAGCGGATCGACAACCTGCGGCCCAAGGCCATGCGCAAGGTGCGGGGCCGCCGGATCGGGATGGTCTTTCAAGATCCGCTGACCTCGCTCAACCCGCTCTATACCGTGGCCGAACAGATTGTCGAAACCATCCGCACCCATCTGGATGTATCGGAAAAAGAGGCCCGCAGCCGCGCCATCGACCTGCTCGATCAGGTGGGCATCCCTGCGGCGCGTCAGCGGATCGATGATTACCCCCACCATTTTTCCGGCGGCATGCGCCAACGCGTGGTGATCGCGCTGGCGCTTGCGGCCGAGCCCGAGCTGGTGATTGCTGATGAGCCCACTACCGCGCTTGATGTCAGCGTGCAGGCCCAGATCATCGATATCCTCAAGGAACTCTGCGCCGAGCGTGGCGCCTCGGTCATGCTGATCACCCACGATATGGGCGTGATTGCCGAAACCGCCGACCGGGTGGCCGTGCTTTATGCCGGGCGCATGGCCGAAATCGGTCCGGTGCGCAACGTGATGCAGGATGCGCTGCACCCCTATACGCGCGGGCTGATGGGGTCGATCCCCTCGCTTACCCATGATAGCGACCGGCTGGTGCAGATCCCCGGATCCATGCCCCGGCTTGATGCGATTCCGCCCGGCTGCGCGTTCAACCCCCGCTGTCCCCGCGCCTTTGCCCGCTGCCCGGTGGAACGCCCCTATCTGCTGGATCAGGGCGGCGGGCGGCGTGTGGCCTGCTGGCTCTATGATGATCCCGATCTGCCCAAAGCGGGAGAAAGCGATGACCCGCGCGATGTTTGATGCCGCCGCCCGATCCGATGTGCTGTTGCAGGTCAAACGGCTGACCCGCACCTTTGACGTGTCCAAACCCTGGCTGAACCGCGTGCTTGAGGGCGGCGAAAAACAGATCCTGACCGCCGTGGCCGATGTGAATTTCGAAATCCGGCGGGGCGAGACATTCGCCCTTGTCGGCGAAAGCGGCTCGGGCAAATCGACCATTGCCAAGATGGTTGTGGGCTTGCTGGCCCCATCGGCGGGGCAGATCCTTTTTGACGGCCAGGATATGCGCCAGCCCAGCGGCGCGCAGATGCGCAGCTTGCGGCGGCGGTTTCAGATGATTTTCCAGGATCCGTTCGCCAGCCTCAACCCCCGCTGGCGGGTGGGTGAAATCATCGCCGAGCCGATCCGCACCTTTGGGCTTGCCCATGGCGCTGATCTGCGCCGCGAAGTGGGGCGGTTGCTGGAAACGGTCGGGCTGTCGCCCAAGGATGCGTCAAAATTCCCGCATGAATTTTCCGGCGGCCAACGCCAGCGCATCGCCATCGCCCGCGCGCTGTCATCGAAACCCGATTTCATCATCTGTGACGAACCCACATCGGCGCTTGATGTTTCCGTGCAGGCGCAGATCCTGAACCTGATGCGCGATCTGCAGGATGAATTCGGCCTGACCTATCTGTTCATCAGCCATGATCTCAGCGTCGTGCGCCATATGGCCAACCGCATCGGCGTGCTCTACCTCGGGCGGCTGGCCGAAGTGGCCGAGGCCCGCCGCCTGTTCACCGCGCCGCTGCATCCCTATTCGAAAATGCTGCTCGATGCGGTGCCCGATCTTGCCATGTCGGGCCGGCGCCGCAAACGGGTTGAAGGCGAGATCCCGAATCCGATCACCCCGCCGCCCGGCTGCGCCTTTCATCCGCGCTGCCCCTGGGCCTTTGAACGCTGCCCGGTTGAGCGCCCCTATATGGTCAGCCGTGACGGCAGCGAAGCCGCCTGTTTCGCGGTGGAAGAAGGGCGGATTTGACCCCCTGACCACCGCGCGGGCGCGATCGGCACGGCGGCGCCAGATCAGGCCCGCAGGGCCACCGGGCAGATATCAGACTTGCGCCGTTGGGGCAGCCCCGGGGGCTTGGTCAGTCGGCTTCGCCGGGGATGCTCGCCAGTGCATTCGCCTTGATCGCGCGCAGGCCAGCCAGCATCGCGTCCTGGATATCGTCGGGGATCGCGTCCATGAACGCCTGAAACTGCTGCAAGCCCGCTTTATGTGCCGGGATCATCCATTCCAGCGCCCCTTCGCGCAGATAGACGCGGCGCAGGCGCTGATCCTTGGGGTCGGGGCGCCGCTCAATCCAGCCATGGGATTCCAGCCGGTCAAGCAGCTTGCCCGCCGCCGCCCGGCCCATCCGCATCACCCGGGCCAGATCGCTTTGCGACAGCCCCTCATTGCGGGCGATATGCATCATCGCCCACCATTGTGCATGCGCCACCATCGCCTGATCGAACCACAATGTCGTCAGACGCGAAATTTCATGCATGGAATACAGAATTTCACTCTGCCGGGATGCGGGAAATTCATCCGACAACCGCCTGTATTCATCTAGGGTTTTCGGATCGCTCACATCATCGTCCATCGCGCCGGATTGCAAAACCCACCGCTAAGCGCCGATGCCGCAGGACGCAACCCCCGCCCCGCGCGGCGCGTGGCCGCAGGGTTAGAAATATTTGTATGCATGAATACAGGCTTGATTCGAATCCAGGTATTCAGATCATATTGAGTGTATGTAACGAGGGAGAAAGATCAAAATGAATTCGCAGGAAAATCGCTCGCGCGTGTCGCGGCGCGCGTTTATGAGCGCGGCCGGGCTCGGGATTGCCGGGACCGCGCTGGGAACCGTCACGATTGCCAATGCGCAAGAAGCAAGCTGGACGCATGAGACCGATGTGATCGTCGTCGGCTCCGGCGGGGCCGGGCTTGCGGGCGCGATCGGCGCGGTGGATAACGGCGCCTCGGTCATCGTGCTGGAATAGGCCCCGGTCATCGGCGGCACCACGGCGAAATCGGGCGGCGGCTACTGGATTCCCAACAGCCACCATATGCGCGCCGCCGGTATTTCGGATGATCGCGATACATTCCTGCGCTATTGCGCGCGGGTGTCATTCCCCGAACTCTACAAGGCCAATCACCCGACCTATGGCCTGTTCGAACATAACTTCCGCCTGCTTGAAACCTTTTACGACAATGCCGCGCGGATCGTCGAACATATGGATAATACCGGCGCGCTGCCTTCCTATATGAAAACCTCGTGGGAGGGCGCGCCCGCCCCCGATTATCACGGCCAGATCCCCGAAAACGGCGGCATCCGTGGCCGTCAGACCCACACCCATAATGCCGATTTGGGCCGCGGTGCCGGCGGTGACATGATCCGCTGGATGTCGGCCTATGTCCGCGCCAATGGCGGCGATATCCGCGAGGAACATCGCGTGGTCAAGATCGTGCGCGACGGCGACGGTCGGGTGGTGGGCGTCCATGCCGATATGCCGAATGGGATTGAATCGTTTCGCGCCCGCAAAGGGGTGATTTTTGGCTCGGGCGGTTTTACCCATAACCCCGAAATGCGCGCCAATTTCCAGCGCACGCCGATCATGGGCGGCTGCGCCGTGCCGTCGAATACCGGCGACCTGGTGCTGATGAGCGCCGAAATCGGCGTCAAACTCGGCAATATGAACGAGGCCTGGAACCAGCAGGTCGTGCTGGATGAGGTGCTGCAATTTTCCTCGGTCCCGGGCGGGGTGTTCTTTCTTGGCGGTGACAGCATGATCATGGTCAACCGCTTTGGTCATCGCACCGCCAATGAAAAATCCGTCTATCCCGAGCGCACCCGTTCGCATCAGGTTTATGACGCGTTCATGGGCAATTATCCCAACCTTTACCAGATCATGATCTTTGACGAAAAGGCGCGCGAATTCGGCGGCCAGTTGATCCCCGGGCCGGATGCCAATATCCCCGGCCATGTGATCGTCGGCGAAACGCTCGAAGATCTGGCGCGCGGCATTGATGCCAAATTCGCGAGCTTTGCCGAACAGATCGGCGACTATTCGGTGGATGAGAATTTCGTCGCCAATTTGCGCGAAACGATCGCCCGCTACAACGGCTTTGCCGAAACCGGCAAGGATCTGGATTTCCACCGGGGCGAGCCGCCGATCGAACGCCATTTCCACCCGATCCCCTTGGATCGTGGCTTGCCGCAACCCTATTTGGCGCCAATTTCGGACACTGGCCCCTATTATGCGGTCCTGCTTGGGGCGGGGGCGCTCGATACCAAGGGCGGGCCGGCGTTTGACGTCAATGGACAGGTGCTGGATGTGCATGACCAGCCGATCCCGGGGCTTTATGCAGCGGGGAATTGCACCGCCTCGCCTTCGGGGAAATCCTATCTGGGCGGCGGCGGCACGTTGGGGCTGGGCGTGACCTTTGGCTATCTGGCCGGGGAACACGCAGCCGCACAGGCATAGGCCACGGGCATAGCGACCGGGGCCGCTCAGAGCGGCCCTGGAAACATTCAAAGGGAATACAGATGAAATCGATCCGTTATGCCGCCATTGGTTTGGTGACGGCACTTGTTCCGGCCATGGGGATTGCCGATTGCCGCGCCAGGTTGGCCGAAGTCCAGCCGATCTTCAATGCCAATTGCGTCGCCTGCCATCAGGATGCCGCACCCGGCGGCGGGCTGTCGCTGCAACGCGCCTCGGCGTTTGATATGCTGGTGGGTGCCCCCAGCGCCTCCGTCCCCGAGGTGCTGCGCATTGCGCCCGGCCTGCCGGATGAAAGCCTGCTCTGGCTCAAGATCAATAACCGCCACGACGAAGTAGGCGCCGCTGGCACCGAAATGCCCCCGGGCGCTACGCTGGCCGAAGCCGAACGCGCACTGATCGAAGGCTGGATTACCACCTGCGAGGCAGGATGAGCGGGGACAGCGTTCTATACACCGCCGATGACGGCACGCCCGGTGCGCCGTGGTTTCTGGTGCTGCATGACCGCTATGGCGGGCTTGAGGATGCCCGCGCGGTTGGTGCGATGCTGGGCGATCATGTGCACCGCCGCGCGATCCGGGCATTGCGCACCCAAACCGATGGCGGCATGGGCGTTCCCATGGGCTATTACTGGTATGTCGGCCCCGTGGATATGCCCGAACCCGCGACCCTGGCCGATGGCCTGTCGCAGCTAGAGGCCGAATTCCTGCACGCCGCCGCGCGCCACCCCGCCGGCACCGCAGGGCTGTCTGGCCAGGGCGAAGGCGGCGTGATGGCCTTGCTGATCGCGCTGATCTGGCCGGAAAAATGCGCGGCGCTGGTGCTCGACAATGTGCCGCTGCCCCGCAACCTCGATCGTCTGCCGCTTGGGCCGGGGCGGGTTGACGGGCTGCCCGTATTCGTGCTGGGCGCCAGCACCGAGGTGGCCGCAGCCGTGCGCACCCGCGGCGCCGTGGTGGAACAGATCGCTGCCCCCGCGCTTGCCGCCAAACTGGCAGAAATCCTGCCCGCGCCCGCCTCGCAGGGCTGAACCGGCCCCCGGCGGCGACCGTCGCCGGGGCTGCCCGCCGCCCGATCCATTCGGGGCAGTTTGCCCGTATTGCCCCAGCGGCGATATTGCACGGCAAGGCAGACCACCTGCGCCGGCACGCGCGCCACATGCGGGATTTTCATGAACGACTCATCCAGCCCCGGGCATCACCCGATCTGCCGCGGGCGGTTACACCGGGGAAACAAGGGGCGCGCATCGTGCCGCCTTGTGCACCCCTGCCCCGCCCATAGATATGGGATTATGGGCCGCGATAGCGGGCAAATGACGGAGACATGACCATGGAACTCGGGGTTTACAGCTTTGGCGATCTGCCCATTGATCCCGCGACGGGAAAACGCGGCAGCACCGCACAGGCGCAGCGCAACCTGCTTGAGGCCATCAGACTGTCGGACGAAGTCGGGCTCGATTTCTTTGGCATCGGCGAACATCACACCTATGACATGCCAGCATCGGCGGCGGCGGTCGTGCTGGGTGCGGCGGCATCCGTCACGAAACATATCCGGCTGGGCAGCGCCGTCACCGTGATCAGCACCGATGATCCGGTGCGGGTTTATCAGCAATTTGCCACGCTGGATGCGCTGTCGAACGGGCGGGCGGAAATCACGGCGGGGCGCGGCTCGTCCACCGAATCCTTTCCGCTATTTGGCTATAGTTTGAATGATTACGATGAACTCTATGCCGAAAAGCTTGACCTTTTGTTGCAGATCAACGCGTCCGAGCGGATCACATGGCAGGGTAAATTCCGCCCCGCCCTGCACGATGCCGAGATCGTCCCCCGCCCCGATGGGGGCGCGTTGCCGATCTGGCTTGCGACCGGCGGCAATCCGCAATCCTCGGTGCGCGCGGCGGTGATGGGCCTGCCGATATCCTATGGCATCATCGGCGGCGAGGCCGCGCGTTTCGCGCCGCTGGCCGATCTTTACCGCCGCGCCGCCGCCGAGGCGGCATTGCCGGGCGCGGATGTGCGCGTTTCGGTGGGCACATTGGGCTATATTTCCGAAAATGCGGATCAGGCGCGGCGGTTCTGGTTTCGCCACTGGCATCAGGGCATGTCCGAAATCGGCAAACTACGCGGTTTCCGCGCCCCCGGCTGGGATCAGTTTGAACCACAGGCCAGCGGCGAAGGCGCCCTGTTCGTCGGCGCCCCCGAAGACATTGCCGAACGGATCGTCAATTTCCAGCGCAAGATGGGCCATATGCGCCAATTCTTTCAGATGGATATCGGCCACCTGCCGCAGCGCGAGCTGTTGCGCTCGATTGAACTGCTGGGCACCCGGGTCAAGCCATTGGTGGATGCCGAGCTGGGCGCGCGGGCCTAACCCGCGCTTGCGCCATCGCCTTGGGCCGCAAGAAATACCAGATCGGCCAGCGGGTTGCGCTCATTGGCCAGCGCAAAGACCACCTCTTGGGCCGCGAGCCCCTCGGCCGCAAGCGGGATGCGGCGGACCTGTTCCTGGCGGTGGGTGCCCTGGCTCCACATGAAACCGGCGCCGATGCCAAGGCTCACGGCCTCATAGACCGCATCGCGCGTATCGGCCACCAGACGCGGCACCGGCGCCAAGCCTGCACGGGCAAAGGCGCGGTCCAGCGCGCGCTGGGTTGACGATCCGCGCGAACGAAAGATCAGCGCATGCGCCATCAGATCCTCTAGCGACACCCGGTCACGATCCGCCAGCGGATGGGATTCGGCGACGATCATCACCACATCCTGATACAACACCGTCTGGCGGCGAAAGCGCGGATCGGGCGGGATATCGGGCAGGATACCGACATCGACTTCGTGGCGCAAAACCGCCTTGAGCACCGATTGATGCGACCCGCTTTCGACCGTCACCGAAACGGACGGGTGATTGGCCAGCACCCGCCCGATGATCGCCATTCCGGGCATCGCATTGCCCAGACCGATGCGCAATTGCACAAGCCCGGCCGGGCTTTTGCGCGCGATCAGCCGGGCAAGCTCGGCCTCGGTTTCGTGAAACCGTTCGCCCAACTCGGCCAGTTCCGCGCAAAAGGGCGTCGGGCGCATTCGGCCCTTTTCGCGTTCAAACAGTGAAAAACCGTGCCGCGCCTCGAACCCGCGAATCTGCTGGGCAACGGCAGTATGCGACAGGCCCAGACGCCGCGCCGCGGCGGAAAACGAGCCTTCTTCGGCCAGTGCGGCGATTGCGCGCAGGCAGGCGGGCGAGGGAATATCCGACATATTGAAACCTGATCTATCCGTTTTCCAAAGGCTAGCTTTCATTCGTAACAGCCATGTCACATTGCGCGTCTAAACCACGGTCAACAGCAAATTGTGACCGAATCGATGAATATCAGCGCCGAACTCGTCTATCCCCTTGCCCCCGCCCTGCCTTGCAGCATGGCGCAATTTCTGGCCAGCCCGCAGGCGGGCGCGCCGTTGATCCTGTCGGATCTCGATGGCTGCCTGATTTCGGGGGCGACGGTCTTGCCCGATGTGCCGGAACTGGTCGAACGCGCGGGCGCGCGGCTTTGGGTCGTGTCAAACAATTCGGCCGATACCGCCCTGAGCCTGCACGATCGGCTGCGCGGCGTTGGGCTGAATATCGCGCCAGAGCGGATTTTGCTGGCCGGCGAATATGCGCTGCGCGATCTGGCGCGGCGCTGGCCGGGGGCCGAGGTTGCGCTTTGGGCCGCGCCGCCACTGGTGGAGCTGGCACGGGATCTGGGCCTGCGCCCGCATCGCGGCGCGCGCGCGGCCCCCATCGCCCTGCTGGCGCGCGACCCGGATTTCAGCCTGCGCGATCTGGAGCGGCTGATGCGGCTTGCCCATGGCGGCACGCAGGTGATCCTGGCCAATCCCGATCCCATTCACCCCGCCGCCGATGGCACGCCCGTCCCCGAAACTGGCGCGCTTTATGCCGCGCTGCAGGCCGGGCTGCCGGGGCTGCGCGCCCATTCGGATGGCAAACCATCGGATGTCATGATCCGGCGCGCGCTGCGCCAAAGCGGCATTGTCGCCGGTCAGGCCGTGTTTCTCGGCGATACGGATGCGACAGATGGCATGGCCGCACGCGCGGCCGGCGTGCCTTTCGTGCTGCTGCGCCGGCCCGGCACGCCAGACAAGGAGAAGATCTGATGCTGCGCTTCATCGTCAACCGCCTGTTGCGCATGGCGCTGACATTTCTTGCGATCGCAACGCTGGTGTTCTTTGCCACCCGGCTGAGCGGCAACCCCATCGATTATATCATGGCCGAAGGTCTGGGTCAGGCCGAGCGCGACTTGATGATCCGCTATTTTCGGCTGGATGAGCCGATCTGGGTGCAATATCTGGCCTATCTGCGCGGCATCTTTCAGGGCGAATTCGGCCTGTCCTTTCTGGAACGCCGCCCGGTGGCCGCGATGGTTGCGGAACGTATCTGGCCCAGCGCGCAGCTTTTGCTGGGATCGGTCCTGTTTACCGCCGTAATCGCAATTCCGCTGGGGATTGTCGCTGCACTTTGGCGGGGCAAGCCTGCGGGCACGGCGGCGATGACGGTGGCCTTTTTGGGCTATGCGGTGCCCAATTTCGTGCTGGCGGTTTTCCTGATCCTGATCTTTGCCAATTGGCTGAACTGGTTTCCCATCGTCGGCAACAGCACCGCGAAACATTACGTGCTGCCCATTTTGGTAATGTCGGGGCTGATGGTGGGCTCGGTCACGCGGTTTACCCGCAATGCCATGCTCGATGTGCTGGGGCAGGATTATCTGCGCACCGCACGCGCCAAGGGGCTGGCCGAACATGTCGTGATCTTGCGCCACGGTCTGGGCAATGCATCGCTGACGATCCTGTCGGTGATGGGATTGCAGATCGCCACGACGATCGCCGCAGGCTCTGTGGTGGTGGAAACCGTCTTTGCCTGGCCAGGTATCGGCGAATTGCTGGTGAATGCCGCCATCCGGCGCGATTACCCGGTTTTGCAATTCGGGGTGCTCACGGTGTCCTTCGGGGTGATCGTGATCAATACCCTTGTCGATCTGGCCTATGGCTGGGCCGATCCGCGCCTGCGCAGCACCCTGAAATCCGCGTAAGGAAGTGCCCCCATGTCAGATATCCCCCATATCGCCCCCGCCCGGCCCATGACACCCGCCTTTTGGCGCGACGCCGGAATGTCCGAACGGTTTGCCATGATCCTTGCCGCGGCACTTGGGCTGGCTGCGATCTTGGCGCCGCTGCTCGCACCCCATGATCCCGATGCCCAAAGC
>Ga0265293_10002712_pt1 | contig 34589 bp, 23 predicted proteins | sample Munlanlewell138R_FD_192505 | JGI IMG/M metagenome (GOLD analysis project Ga0265293, IMG submission 192505) | Leachate microbial communities from a municipal landfill in Southern Ontario, Canada - Leachate well 138R | ecosystem: Engineered > Solid waste > Landfill > Unclassified | place: Canada... | reverse complement strand
GCTGGTGCTGCTGTTCGATGCCAAGGTCAAGAGTGTGGGCTACGCGGTGTTCTGGGGTGTGGCGCTGGTGTGGCTATCGGGGCTGATCGGCAATGCGCACCATTATTTCTGGATCGGCACGCCGGAGTTCTGGCAGTTCTGGGGTTCGCTGTTCAGCGCGCTGGAGCCGCTGCCGCTGATCTTCTGCTTCTGGCACGTCTACCTGGATGCGCACCACGACCGGCGACCGCTGAAGAATGCGCCGGCGTTCTATTTCATCCTGGGTTCGGTGGTGCTCGAACAGGTGGGCGCGGGCATCCTGGGTTTCACCATGACCTTCGCGCTTACCAACGTCTGGTCGCACGGCACCTGGGTGACGCCGGCGCATGCGCACCTGGCGCTGTTCGGCACCTTCGGCATGCTGGGGCTGGCGGCGGCCTACTATGCGGTGCCGTTGATGCGCGGCGTCGAACGCTACGACGAGCGCATCGGCAAGCTCGGCTTCTGGCTGGTGTTCGTCGGCATGCTGGGCATGGCGTTCGCGTTCGCGCTCGGCGGCACGGTGCAGGTGTTCGCCTATCGCACGCTGGGGCTGGACTGGTTCGGCGGCGATGTGTTCCCGGCGATGAACTTCTTCAAGATGCTGGTGCCGCTGTTCGGCGCGCTGTTCACCGTCGGGGCCGGGGTGATCGTCTGGGACCTGCTCACCATCGGCCATCGCCGCGTGCGGCCTGCAAGCGATGCGTACGCGCCGCCGCGCGTTGCCGTCGCCACCGGTTGGGGACGGACGTTGACCAGGTATGAGAGCAGCCTGTGGCTGGCGAGCATGTGGTTCTTCGGTGCGGTCATCACGCTGGGATTGCTGAGCTTCAATCTGGCCAGCGTCCAGGCCGGCGATCCGACCCTGCCCTACGTGCTGGCCTGGGTGGGCTATCCGGGATTGCTGCTGGTGACCTTGCTGTTTGTCTGGCGCTTCCTGGCCTCGTTGGAAACGCGTGTCGATCAGCCGGCACGGGAGGCGTTGTTGCCGATGCATCCTGCGGCCTGACAAGGGGGGGATCCGGCCGGGTGTCGTTTGCGGACGAACCCGCAGCCCGGGTCACGGTGCCGCCGTTCCCGACTCGGACGGGAGCGGCGGCAGCGCTTTGCATGCCGTCTTGCGCGTACCCGTCCACGGTCGTGCACATCTGCCGCTGTTACGATCCCGGTCCTGTTGCCGGCATGACGGCGGATTGATTCGGAGGCGGAAGATGCGGAAGGCGGGCGCGTGGTGGCTGGGAGGCTGGTTGGTGCTGGCGGCTGCATTGCCGCTCAGCGATACGGCAAGGGCGGATACCGGCGCGGTTGACGGTAAGACCGCGATCACGCATGAGGCGCTGTGGCTGATGCCGCGCGTGTCGCCGGCGGTGATCAGCCCGGATGGGCGCCGGGCCGTGGTGCCGGTGCTGGAGCCGGCCTATGACCCGGACAAGCAGTACAGCGATCTGTGGCTGCTGAGCACCGACGGCAGTGCGGTGCCGCGCCGCCTGACCGGCGGACAGGGCAGCGAGAACACGCCGGTGTTCAGCCCCGACAGCTCGCGTCTGGCCTTCGCCGCACGCCGTGCCGGTGATGAGGCGCAGCAGATCTACGTGCTGGATCTGGATGGCGGCGAAGCGCGCCGCATCACGCAGATTTCGACCGGTGCGCGGGCGCCGCAGTTTTCGCCCGATGGCAGCCGGATCCTGTTCGTCAGCGATGTCCATCCGGGCGTGCGCGACGATGCCGAGCAGCGCCGCATCATGGACGAAGAGAAGGCGCGTGATTACAGCGCGCGGGTCTATACCGGCTTCCCGATCCGCAGCTGGGACCGCTGGATTGGCGAGCGTGTGCCGCAGGTGTTCGTACAGCCGCTGGAGGGTGGTGAGGCGAAAAATCTGCTGGCCGGCAGCGAGCTGGTGCAGTCACCCGGTTACGGCGGCCGCGGCGGGCTGGGCACGCAGGAACTGGATCCGGTCTGGGCGCCGGATGGCAAGTCGGTGCTGTTCGTGGCCAGCCGCAACCGCCATCGCAGTGCTTATTCGTTCACCCATCTGGACATCTGGCAGGTGTCGCTGGACGGAGGCGAGCCGCGTCGCCTGACCGGCCGAGATGGCGAGGAACCGGATGATGGCTACAGCACGCTGCGTTTCTCGCCTGATGGCAAGCGCCTGTTCGCGCTGCTCGGGCCGCGCACCGATTCAACCTACAACGCCACCCGTCTGGTGCGTTTCGATTGGCCCTCGATGCAGCCGCGGCGCGAACTGGCAATGGAGCTGGAGCGTTCGGTATCCAGCTATGTGATCGCGCCGCCATCGGGCGACGAAGCGCTGGTGTCCAGCGAGATCGACGGCCAGGAAGCGGTGTTCCGTGGTGGTTTCGATGGCGCAGCCGCGCGTCTGGTGGCACGCCCGGAGCAGGGGCTTTACAGCAATCTGGTGCTGGGCGGCAGCGGCCGCAACGCGGTGCTGCTGGGCACCCATGAAAGCGCCACGCGGCCACCGGAAATCGTCCGCATCGATCCGGTCCGCGGCCGCCACCACGCGCTGACTGCGTTCACCGCAACCCGTGCTGAGGCGCTGGATCTGGCACCGTTGGAGCATTTCTGGATCGAACGCGATGGCCGCCGCATCCACAACATGCTGCTGCGCCCGCCCGGTTTCGATCCGGCCAAGAAGTATCCGCTGCTGGTGCTGATGCACGGCGGCCCGCACACCATGTGGCGCGATGCCTGGGTGCTTCGCTGGAACTACCACCTGCTGGCGGCGCCTGGTTACGTGGTGCTGCTGACCAACTACACCGGATCCAGCGGCTTCGGTGAAGAATTCGCGCGCGGCATCATCGGCGATCCGCTGCGCGGTCCGGCGCTGGACATCAACGCCTCGGCCGATGCCGCGATCGCGCGTTTCGACTTCATCGATGGCGAGCGCCAGTGCGCCGGTGGCGCCAGTTACGGCGGCCATCTGGCCAACTGGATGCAGGGCACGACCGAGCGCTACCGCTGCCTGATCAGCCACGCCGGGCTGGTGAATCTGGAAGCGCAATGGGGTACCAGCGACGTGGCCTGGTCGCGCGAGGCCTCCTTCGGTGGTCCGGTTTGGGAGCAGGGCGAGGTCTGGCGCGAACAGAATCCGATCCGCCTGGCCGCCAACTTCAAGACCCCGACGCTGGTGACCTTCGGCGAAAAGGATTTCCGCGTGCCGATCAACAACGGCCTGGAATACTGGACCGCGCTGCAGCGTCAGCAGGTTGAAAGCCGACTGGTGGTTTTCCCGGATGAAAACCACTGGATCCTGAAGGGCGGCAACAGCCGCTACTTTTACACCGAAGTGCATGACTGGCTGGCGCGCTGGTTGGGGGAATGAGGTTTCCTCTCTCCCGCACATGCATGTGCGGGAGAGGGCCTGCTCCGGACACCGCATCAAGTACGGAGCAGGCTTTGGTCAGGGCGTCAGGATGAGGGCTTCTGCTTCGCCAACGATTCGAGCAGCCGAAGTGCGGGTAAATCCTTGTCGCGGGATAGCGCACGCTTCACCCGGATCAGGTCGTCAAGACCGAGGATCGGCACCGAAAGATCGTCGGCTTTCAGCTGCACGATGGCGTTCGCGACATCTTCGTAACGCTCGTGCTCGCCGATGAAGCCGAGCATGTCCAGCGGGCCTGCATCGGTCGCGAGCAGTAAATGACCGCCTGCCAGCAGATCGGCCAGGGTCGGATGCAAGGGCGGGATGTGGCCGCGATAGCGGGCGTGCAGCTCCTGCAATGCGGCCAGAAGGCGTTGCGCGTTGGACACATTCACACGGAACAGCGCATCCAGATCGAAGGTCGTCACCGGGGCACCGTGCAATACGGCGGCGACGCCACCGACCACAGCGAACTCAACCTCGTGCCGGTTCAGTGTTTCGATCAGTCGCCGGAAGCTGTTGGTCGTCATCGGCTCGGAAGACACGCAGGAAATCGACGCGTGATTGCAGTTCGTCCAGTCGTTGCCCTGGTGTGAGCGCGCCGAACCAGTTGAGCAGGTCGGATTCTTCGGGCGTCAAGGTGATGGTGGCATGGTGCGGCATGAGGGGATGGTATCAGGTGGTGGATTCAGCACGCACTGCAACGTCATGCGGGTGGGCGCGTCTATGGTACAGCGCTGTGTGAACCCGAGCGTTTCCACCGTTGTGAAAGTGGCGTATGCGTTGGGGCTGAAGATCCGTTTCCAGCCAGTCTGACGGCCAGTCTGAGTGCGGGCAGCAAGGTAAGCAGCCGACTACGCGCCGCCGATGGTGTGTTCTCGCTCGGCCGGTGGCAATGCGCGTGGGCGGCCGAATACTTCCAAAAAACCAGACTCTGATTGCGCGGAGTCCAAGGCTCAGGTAGCTGTCATGGAATGGACATGTGCCTGAGTCAGTGCATTGCACAACGCAGGGTCGACTCAAACGCGAAGAACAATGCGCCGAGCCTCCTGCCCGATCACCGCTCGCGGGTATTCCCGCAACGGGTGCTGGCTACAGCATGCTGCGTAGGCTGGTCGCTCCGGCGCGTGACCGGGTAGGCTCGCGCACTGGATTTCTCCGTGTGCCGAGCATGTCCGCCGATCCGTCCCGCCATCGCATTGATACCCGCCCGCCAGCGATCGCGCTGATGGGGCCCACGGCCTCGGGCAAGACCGCGCTGGCGGTGGACTGGGTGGCGCGTTTCGGCATGGAGATCGTCAGTGTGGATTCGGCGCTGATGTATCGCGGGCTGGACATTGGCAGCGCCAAGCCGGATGCCGACACCCTGGCGCGCGCACCGCATCGGCTGATCGATATCCGTGACCCGCACCAGCCGTATTCGGCCGCCGAGTTCGCGGCTGACGCGCTGCAGGCGATGCACGATATCCACGCCGCCGGGCGTATTCCGTTGCTGGTCGGCGGCACCGGGCTGTACTTTCGCGCGCTGCTTGAAGGCCTGTCCGACATGCCGCCGGCCGATCCGGCGTTGCGCCAGGAGATCGAACGGCAGGCTGCCACGCGCGGCTGGCCTGCGATGCATGCGGAATTGGCGCAGGTCGATCCCGCCGCTGCGGCCAGGATCAAGCCCGGCGATGCGCAGCGCATCCAGCGTGCGCTGGAGGTATTCCGTTCAAGCGGCACGCCGATCAGCGCCTGGCAGCAGGCCGGCACGCGGCGGCAGTTCGGCTTCCGGGTATTGAAGCTGGTGGTCGCGCCGACCGCGCGCGAGCTGCTGCACGAACGTATCGCGTTGCGTTTCGACCAGATGATCGAAGCCGGATTTCTCGACGAAGTGCGGGCACTGGCGGCCGATCCGCGCTTGCATCCGGACCTGCCTTCGATGCGCGCGGTCGGTTATCGGCAGGCGCTGGAACATCTGTCGCAGGGCACACCGCTGGCCGAATTCCGTGATCGCGGCATCTTCGCCACGCGCCAGCTGGCCAAGCGCCAGATCACCTGGCTGCGTGCGCAGCTGGATGCGCGCTGGTTCGACCCGGCGCGCGATGTGGACGAGATAGGGAAGGCGGTGGAACAGTTTCTCGGAACGGGAGCCTGATCCATACGGATCAGGCAACAAAAAGGGCGCACCCGAAGGCGCGCCCTTTTCAGCTGCATTGCTGCAATCACTCAGTCGTCTGCGCGGGTGTTCAGGCCACGGCGACGCAGCAGGTGCTCCACATCCGGCTGCTGGCCGCGCCAGTTGATGTACATCTGCATCGGGTCCTGGCTGTTGCCGCGCGAGAGGATTTCGCGGCGGTAGCGGCTGCCGACCTCGCTGTTCAGGCCGCCTTGCTGCTGCACGTAGGCGAACGCGTCGGCGGCCAGCACTTCACTCCACATGTAGGCGTAGTAACCGGCCGAATAGCCGCCGGCGAACACATGCGAGAAGAAGGTGCTGCGGTAGCGCGGCGGCACCGGGGCAAAATCGACGCCGTGCTTGGCCAGAGCGGCCTGTTCGAACGCGGCCACGTCCTCGACGTTGGCATCGGCCGGCAGCAGGTGCCATTCCATGTCCAGCAGCGCGGCGGAGACGTACTCCAGCGTGTCGAAGCCCTGGTTGAAGCTGTAGGCCTTGAACATCTTCTCCAGCAGTTCGGCCGGGATCTGTTCGCCGGTTTCGTGGTGGCGGGCGTAGTTGGCCAGCACGGTCGGGTCACGGTTCCAGTCCTCCTCGAACTGCGAGGGGAACTCGACGAAGTCACGCGACACCGCAGTGCCGGCCAGCGACGGGTAGCGCACCTGCGAGAACAGCCCGTGCACGCCGTGGCCGATCTCGTGGAACATCGTGGTGACCTCGTCGAAGCTCATCAGCGCAGGCTGGCCATCGACCGGCTTGGGGATGTTCATCACGTTGATGATGACCGGCTTCTGGTCCAGCAGCTGGCTCTGGCCGCGGAAGGAGGACATCCAGGCGCCGCCGCGCTTGCTCGGGCGCGCGAAGTAGTCGACGTAGAACAGGCCGAGCTGGCTGTCATCGCTGTCAATCACATCGAACACACGCACATCCGGGTGATAGACCGGCAGGTCGGTGCGCTCGCGGAAACTGACGCCGTAGAAACGGTTCAGCGCGAAGAACACGCCGTCGTTGAGCACGCGGTTCAGTTCGAAATACGGCTTCACCGCTTCCGGATCGAAATCGTAGTTGCTGGCGCGCACCTTCTCGGCGTAGTACTCCCAATCCCACGGGGCCAGCTCGAAATCACCGCCGTCGGCCTTGATCGCATCCTGGATCTGGGCGGCTTCGGCCTTGGCGTTGGCCACGGCTGCAGGTGCCAGTTCGTCGAGCATGCCCAGCACCGCTTCCGGGGTGCCGGCCATCTGGTTCTGCAGGCCGAAGGCGGCGTGGTTGGGCTGGCCCAGCAGCGCGGCGCGCTCGGCCCGCAGCTTGGCCAGCTGCAGCACCATCGGACGGGTGTCGCCCTCGCCGTCGCTCATGCCGCGATTGGCCGAGGCCTCCCACACGCGCTGGCGCAGGGCACGGTTGTTGAGTGAGGTCAGCACCGGCTGGCGCGTGGTGTTGGTGATGCGCAGCAGCCACTTGCCTTCGTGCCCGGCATCGGCGGCGGCCTTGGCGGCAGCGGCGATGGCGGCGGCATCCAGACCATCCAGTTCGGCTTCGTTCTCCACGATCACCGAGGCGGCATCGGTCTGCTTCATCAGCGTCTGCTGGAAGGCGGTGGTGAGCTTGGCCTGTTCCTCGTTCAGTTCACGCACGCGCGCCTTGTCGGCATCGGACAGTTCCGCGCCGGCGCGCACAAAGCGCTGGTAGGTCTGTTCGATCAGGCGCAGGGTCTCGCCATCGTGACCGGCATCGGCGCGGCCGTCATACAGCGCCTTGACGCGCGCGAACAGGCGCGGGTCGAGCATGATCGCATCCTGATGTGCAGCCAAACGCGGCGCGATTTCCGACTGGATGGCGCGGCGCTCGTCATTGCTGTCGGTGCCGACCAGGTTGAAGAACACCTGGCTGGTGCGGGTCAGCAGCGCACCGGAGCGCTCCATGGCTTCCAGCGTGTTGGCGACGGTCGCCGGTTCCGGATTGGCAGCGATCGCCTCGATTTCGGCCAGATGCTGCTTCATGCCTTCGTTCAGGGCCGGCAGGAAGTGCTCGTCCTGGATCGCGCTGAAGTCCGGTGCCTGGAACGGCAGCGTGCTGGCTTCGAAGAGGGGGTTGTTCTGGGTTTGGCCGGCGTCGGTCTGCGCCGTTTCGGCTTCCGCCGCCGGGGCGGTGCTGTTGGCCGGGGCGGTCTCGCTGGAACAGGCCGAAAGGGTCAGTGCCATGGCGATGGCGCCGGCAAGCAGGGTTCTGGATGAGATCATGGAGTCAGCTCGAATGGAATGGATGGAATGGGCCGCGCAACGGCCCTGGAGGCGGGCGCGGCGGGGGGGGAATCTCGGCGACGGGCCGATGCGGCCTGGCGCAAGCGCCCTATTATCCCACACGTGATCCCACACGCTGGCCCGAGCATGCCTGAAGGCGCCAGCGCTGCCATGTGCCAACAGTTGTCCCTTGTGGTCAGGTGCGCTGGCCGTGTCAGTCCGTGCGACAGACCGCACCCGCGTTGACATCGCGGGCCATGGGCGGATAATCACGGGGATCGCGTGCCGTAGCCGGCAACGTCTTCCGAATCAAAGGAGCCCGGCGGGCAATCGCCGGACCAGTGTGCGACATGTCAACCCGGTTCCCGACCTGACCGACATCCCCGCTGTGGCCGGATTGGCCGCCGCCCGACGGATGTCCACGCTCCGTCCGCACTTTGTGTCGTCCCCCCGTTTCCCATCCACCGGGCCGTGTGGCCCGATGTTCCCGGACTTTCCGCCCTGCCGGAAAGTGGAGAATCCCGCATGATCGCCATCACCCTTCCCGACGGCAGCCGCCGTGAATTCGACCATCCCGTTTCGGTGATGGACGTTGCCGCCTCGATCGGCCCTGGACTGGCCAAGGCCACGGTCGCCGGCAAGGTCGATGGCCGTCTGGTCGATGCTTGCGACCTGATCGAATCCGATGCCAGGCTGCAGATCATCACGCCACGGGATGCCGAAGGCGTGGAGATCATCCGCCACTCCTGCGCGCATCTGGTCGGCCACGCGGTCAAGCAGCTGTATCCGGACGCCAAGATGGTGATCGGCCCGGTGATCGAGGACGGCTTCTATTACGACATCTGGTCCGAGCGCCCGTTCACGCCGGAAGATCTGGCCGCGATCGAACAGCGCATGGCCGAATTGATCGATACCGAATACGACGTGATCAAGCGCATGACCCCGCGCGATGAAGTGATCCAAGCCTTCAAGTCGCGCGGTGAGGACTACAAGCTGCGCCTGATCGAGGACATGGGCCCGGAAGTCACCGCGATGGGTCTTTACCACCATCAGGAATACGTCGACATGTGCCGCGGCCCGCACGTGCCCAACACGCGTTTCCTGAAGGCGTTCAAGCTGTTGCGCACGTCCGGCGCCTACTGGCGTGGCGACTCGCAGAACGAACAGCTGCAACGCATCTACGGCACGGCCTGGGCCGACAGCAAGCAGCTCAAGGCCTATGTGCAGCGCATCGAGGAAGCCGAGAAGCGCGACCACCGCCGCATCGGCAAGGCGCAGAACCTGTTCCATCTGCAGGAAGAGGCGCCTGGCCTGGTGTTCTGGCATCCCAAGGGCTGGGCACTGTGGCAGGTGGTCGAGCAGTACATGCGTCGCGTCTACCGCGAGACCGGTTATGGCGAGGTGCGCTGTCCGCAGATCCTGGACGTGGAGTTGTGGAAGAAGTCCGGCCACTGGGACAACTACAAGGACAACATGTTCTTCACCGAGTCCGAGAAGCGCACTTATGCGGTGCGGCCGATGAACTGTCCGGGCCACGTGCAGGTCTTCAACCAGGGTCTGCACAGCTACCGCGACCTGCCGATCCGTTACGGCGAATTCGGCTCCTGTCATCGCAATGAACCGTCCGGCGCACTGCACGGCATTCTGCGGGTACGCGGCTTCACCCAGGACGACGGGCATATCTTCTGCACTGAAAATCAGGTTGAAGAGGAGGTGCGGGCCTTCCATCAGCAGGCGCTGCGTGTCTACCGCGACTTCGGTTTCGAGGATATCCAGATCAAGATCGCGCTGCGCCCCGAGTCGCGTCTGGGCGAAGACACCACTTGGGACAAGGCTGAGGACGCGCTGCGCCAGGCGTTGAAGGCTTCCGGCGTGGACTGGCAGGAGCTGCCCGGCGAAGGCGCGTTCTATGGCCCCAAGGTCGAATACCATCTCAAGGACGCCATCGGCCGCACCTGGCAGCTGGGCACCGTGCAGGTCGACTTCATGATGCCCGGCCGGCTGGGCGCGGAATATGTCGACGAGCACAGCGCGCGGCGCCATCCGGTGATGTTGCACCGTGCGATCGTGGGTTCGATGGAGCGTTTCATCGGCATCCTGATCGAACATCACGCCGGGCTTCTGCCGAGCTGGCTGGCGCCGGTGCAGGCGGTGGTCATGAACATCACCGACGCGCAGGCCGATGCCGTGGAATCGATCGGGAAAGCCCTTGCAAATCAAGGCTTCCGCATCTCGACCGACTTGAGGAACGAGAAGATCGGCTATAAAATCCGCGAGCATACGCTGCAGCGGGTGCCCTATCTTCTGGTGATCGGTGATCGCGAGAAGGAAAACGGGAGCGTCGCAGTCCGTACGCGCTCGGGGGAAGATCTGGGGTCGATGTCACCGGAAGATTTTGCCGCGCGGCTGCGTGCCGAACAGGAGCCGTTCGTCTGAGATGGCGGGCGGACACACAATCCAACCAATGAGGATGCCTACATAAATACCGACAAGCTGAACCGGAGAAACGGCGATATCCGCGTGCTGCAAATGCGCGTGATCGGCGCCGATGGCGAGATGCTCGGCGTGCTTTCGCGCGACGAGGCTTTGGGCCTGGCTGAAGAGGCCGGACTGGATCTGGTCGAAATCCAGCCCAATGCCGATCCACCGGTCTGCAAGATCATGGACTTCGGCAAGTTCCGCTTCGAGCAGCAGAAGAAGGCTTCCGAGGCCAAGAAGAAGCAGAAGCAGGTCGAGATCAAGGAAGTCAAGTTCCGCCCGGTGACCGACTCGGGCGACTACCAGATCAAGATGCGCAATATGCGCCGCTTCCTGGCCGAGGGCGACCGCATCAAGGTCGTGGTCCGTTTCCGTGGGCGTGAAATGGCGCATACCGAGCTGGGCATGGCGATGACCCAGCGCATCGAGGCCGATCTCAAGGACGACGCCGTCGTCGAGCAGCGCCCGAAGATGGAAGGGCGGCAGATGATCATGATGATCGCGCCGAAGAAGAAGGCCTGAGCCTCCGGCGGCGGGAACTGCTCCTGCCGCAAGCCCTGCCGCCGCACCCGCAATGCAACGAGGCGCCCGATGGGCGCCTCGTTCGTTTCCGTCTGCGGGAAAAGATCCGTCAGGACTGTGGCGGTTGCGGCATCGCCTGCGGCTCGGCCGTGCGACGCGATACGAAGCCCGCGGCCTTGTCCTTCAGTTCACGGAACTTGCCGGAGGTTGATTCGAGCTTGCCCGCCCATTCCGGATTCGGCTGCTGGCCCTCGATGGCCTTGAAGTAGCACTGCAGCAGCGCGGCCATCGCGAGCGGATCCACCAGCGCGGCCTTCAGCCCCCAGGCTGTGATCGCGGCCAGCGCGAAGGTCCAGAAACCGCCCACCGACGGCACCAGCGTGGCCAGCGCGGCCACCGGCAGGAACACGATCAGGAAGATGCCCAGGGTCGCGCCCCAGACGATCAGCGTCAGCCACAGCGCGTTCTTCAGCAGGTTCTTGTAGTTCTGCGCATACAGCACCAGACCATCACGCGCGCCGGCCCAGGGGTTCTCGATCTTGTGGCGGATGTTGTAGGCCAGGATCACTTCGTCGACATAGGTCAGCGACATCGTGATGACGTTGCCGGCGAACTTGGCCACGCCTTCGATACCGGGAATCGGCAGGAAATTGGCCACCCGCATCATCACCCGGTTGAAGGCGCGCAGGATGCCGGCCACCAGCCGGTCGACACCGAACAGCACCGAGGATTCGATGAAGCGTTCCTTGACCACCGAGGTGGCGTAGTCGATCTGGCCGCGACCGCCGGGAATGGACTTGCCCTGCAGCAGTTCGACCAGCACTGCGATATGCCCGGCCTTGACCAGATACAGCAGGTATTCGCGTGCCCAGTACATGACGCCGCTGATCACGCCCACGCCGACCAGCGCGCCCCAGAAGGCACCGCCGGCCGCGGCGTCGACCCCGCCGGCACGACCGATCACCCAGCCCACCCCGCTGCCGCCACCGATGCCGATGACGTACGCCAGCGTGATGCCGGCATATACCAGCATGCGCAGCAGCAGGAACGGTAGGGTACGCAACAGCAGGCCGAGCACCTGCGCCAGATTGAAATCCCACATGGTCGAATGCCCTCATCAGTGTTTGGTGACAAACAGTGGACGATACGCGGCAACGCAGGCAAACCGGACATCGGGCCGGTCCAATCGCGGTGCGGCGTCGAGTCAGGCGCCGTCGTCGGTGTCGGGAGCTGGTTCGGCGGGCAGCAGTGACTCGATCCGCATCGTGGCAGGCCGGCTGGTGGCCAGATCATGTTCGGCCAGTGCCGCCGCGATCTGCCGGTTCAGCTCGCTGCGCACGCGGCTGCGGTGGCCCAGTTCGGCCACGAAAAGCCGCAGTTCGAAATCGAAACTGCCGGCCGAGATCTGGGTGAACCAGCAGCCCGGCGCCGGCTGCGCGAGCACCAGCGGGTGCTTTCTGGCCAGATCCAGCAGCATCGCCTGCACCTTGTCCGGCTCCGCGTCCTGCGCCAGACCCAGGCGGAACACCAGCCGGGTCACGGTATCGCTGAGGGTCCAGTTGACGAAGCGCGAGGTGATGAAGGTCTTGTTCGGTACCACGACTTCGCGGTTGTCGGCATCCACCACCGTGGTGGCGCGGGTGCGGATGCGGCTGACGGTGCCTTCGACCTCGCCGATGGTGATCGTGTCGCCGACCCGGTAGGGCCGCTCGAACAGCACGATCAGCCCGGACACGAAGTTGGCGAAAATCTCCTGCAAGCCGAAGCCGAGCCCGACCGTGAGCGCGGCCGCGAGCCATTGCAGCTGGCTCCAGCGCACCCCGAGCAGGCCCAGGCCGATGACCAGCCCGACGATGACGATCAGGTAGCGGCTGATGCTGCTGATCGCATAGCGCGTGCCGGCATCGATATGGATGCGCGACAGCAGGCCCAGTTCGACCAGGCCGGGCAGGTTGCGCGCCGCGATGAATGTCAGAACCAGCGCCAGTGCGCCGCCGAGGAATGCCGCCAGCGTCACCGCCGGCAGCGGCTGTCCGTCGGGGCCGGTGCCTGAAACGGACCACAGCGTGATGCTGTCGAACCGGTCCAGTGCGGGCAGCACTCCGGACCAGACCCAGAACAGACCGATGATCATCACCGTGGCGATGAAGGCGCGCAGCAGCCGGCGGGTCTGCTGGTTGACGTGCTGGATGCTGATCGATTCGCTGTCCGGATCGCTCGCGGCGGCTGCGGCGGGGGTCTCGGTGGCGCTGGAGGCGATCTGGACGCTGGCGCCTTCGGCCCGTCCGGCCTCCAGCCGTTTCAGCGCCAGGCGCCGTTCGCCCAGCAGGAACCATCGCGCTATCAAACCGTGCACGATCGCCGCTGAGGTTGCCAGCAGCAGGCTCAGCCACAGGCTGTGCAACAGCGTCGCGGCGGTCAGGACATAGCCGTTCACTGCGAGCACCGCGATGCTGGCCAGTGATGACACCAGGCCGATACGCAACAGCTGTCGTGCGCGCGAAGGTTCCGGATCGGCGATGCCGCGGAAGGTCCACAGGGCGCCAGGGGCCAGGGCGCGCCAGGCCAGGGCTGCGCCGATGCCGCAGATCAGTACAAGCATCGGCCGAACCACGCCATCCAGTGCCGGCTCCTGCCCATGGATGAAGGCCAGGCTCAGCAGGAACTGCGCCGGCAGCAGTATGTATAGGAACCAGGGCAGGGCGGCGGCAATGGCGTCGCGTCTTGGCCGGGTCCAGCGGAAGTGCTTTTGCGCCACGCCCTGATCCAGGTTCAAGCGGCGCATCAACTGGTAGAAGAACAGGCCGCCGGCCGTTGTCAGCAATGCGCTTCCCAGTGCATGGCTGAATTGCCCGGCCACGCTGGTCTGGCGCAGCAACCAACCCGGAATCGCCGGCAGCAGGGCCCAGGTCAGTGCGCCCAGGGCGGTGGCGGTGGCGGCCTGCAAGGTGTAGCGGTAGCGGTCGCTGCGTACCCGCATCAGCGGCTGCGCCAGCATGGCCAGACGCTGAGGCAGGCGCAAGAGATTGCGCAGCAGCAGTACGAACAGCAGACCGGCCGCAGCCAGCAAAGGCCAGTCCTGTGCAGCCGCAGTGGCCAGATCGCGTGCGCTGGCGGTCAGCTGTGGTGGCGAGAACAGCTGCCGCCAGCCCTTCAGCGCCAGGCGCGGCCAGGCGGTATCCAGCCGCTCGTGGCTGGGGAACCAGAGCAACTCCCGGTCGAGCAGGCGGATCAGGCTTTCGGACACGTCCAGTTGCTGGCCCAGTGCCGTCTCCAGTTCGGCCAGTTGCGCCAGCCGTTCGCCTTCGGCGGTTTCCAGCCGTGTGACCAGTTCGGCGCGGGTGTGCAGCAGGGCGCGCAGGTTCGCGTGGGTGTCGGCGTCAGCCTGCAGCGAGATATTCGTGCTTTGCTGCAACAGCGACTGCGCCCGCGCGTCGGGCGAGGCGAGGATGCGTGATTGTTCGTCCAGATCGATCAGCCGTAGCTGTACCTGGGCGAGCTCGCGGCGGGTGCGTGTCAGGTCCTGGCGGATGCTGTCCGGGGGCTCGATCCTACGTCGTTCGTTCAGCAGGATCAGGCCGACGGCCTCGTCCTGTGATTGGAGTGCAAGCCGGGCCTGGGTGTTGCGCAGTGCGTCGCTGGCGCTTTCGGCTCCAGCCAGGGTCTGTGCAAGGAGCTCTCCGGTCTGGCGCAGTGCCGTCTGGCTGGCCAGCAGTTCCTGGCCCAACGCGAGGTTGGCGGCGGCTTCACTGGCCAGCAGCCCCGACTGGGTGGCGGTGGTCCGGGCCTCGTCCTGCAGCCGGCTGTCGAGTGCGTCCAGTTCGGCATCGGTACTGCGTGCCAGGGCCGATTGCACCAGATCCGCCTTGCGCTGGCTCAGGCTGGTCTGGCGTTGCAGGCTGCGTTGGCGCAGCTCCAATATGCGGCTGTGCAACGGCAACCAGCCGCGTTCGATGCCCAGCGCCTGGGTCTGGGCCAGGTGCAGGCGCTGCTCGGCCTGCGCCGCCAGCGCATCGATCCGCCCGCCGGTCGTGGCCGGGTTGGCGGCACTGCGGCGCTGGCCGGCCAGTTCGGCATTGCGCCGGGCCGCGTCCAGCTCCTGCGCCAGCGTGCCCATCCGCAGATCGGTTTCGGCCAGATCGGCGGCGATGGTGGCGCTTTGGGCTGCGATGGCGGCCTTTTCCGTCTTCAGTGCCGTCAGCTGCGCGGCCAGTGCCTCGGGTTCGGCATCCGGATCGAAGCTGGCGCGCCATTGGTCGAACCGGTCGGAGGGGTCATGGTGCAGTTCCTGCTCCAGTGCGGTGATCTGCGCCGGCGCGTCGGCCATCAGCGCCTGCATCTGCTGCGCGCGTGCCAGTTCGCTGTCGGCCTGGGCGTCGGTGTCGGCGGCCAGTTCCAGGCGGTCGGCGAGCGCGCTGCGCCGGGCTGCGTCGATGCCGGTATCCGTGGCCAGCAGGGTGCGCGCCTGTTCCACTGCGGTCGCAACGCTGGCGGGGAGCGCGGTCGGTGTGACCTGTGCGACCGCCGGGAAACAGAACAACAGGCCAAGCAGCGGGGCGATATGCGGGTTGAACATGCGCGATTCCGATCAGGATGACAGCCGCCACAACTTGCGTGCGGCCCGGGCGAACGGTATCATGCCGCTCTTTTCTCCCGGCCATTCTGGCCATTTCCCTGGCCGCAGGTCCCCATCATGAAAGCCGATATCCACCCCGAATACCGCCCCGTGGTCTTCCAGGACGCCTCGTCCGACTTCGCATTCCTGACCCGCTCGACGATCAACACCAAGGATACGATCAAGTGGGAAGACGGTGAGACCTACCCGCTGGTCAAGGTCGAAGTGTCCTCGCAGTCGCACCCGTTCTACACCGGCAAGCACAAGATCGTCGATACCGGCGGTCGCGTGGACAAGTTCCGCCGCCGCTACGCCAAGTAAGCCTTCTGCCGCGCCGCGCGCGCGTTGACCGAAAGCTGTCCAGAACGCCGCCTGTCCCTGACGGGCGGCGTTTTGCTGTGCGATAATCGCCGGCCCTCATGTGGTTTTTTGCAGGTCGTTTTTGGCGGCCTGCCGCGCTGGCGGGAAATTGTGCACTTGCAGCATCCGTCGCGGCGACCACCTTCCGATGCCCACCCCAAGGAGATTCCCCGTGGCCGATACTTCCCAAGTCACTTTGAGCGATACCGACAACGCCAAATCCACCTCGCTGCCCGTGCTTCGCGGCAGCCTCGGCACTCCGGCGCTGGACATCGGCAAGCTCAACAGGGACACCGGTTACTTCACCTACGATCCGGGCTTCGTGGCCACCGCCAGTTGCCGCAGTGCTATCACGTACATCGATGGTGATCAGGGCGTGCTGCTGTACCGCGGCTACCCGATCGACCAGCTCGCCGAGCATTCCAGCTTCCTGGAAGTGGCCTATCTGCTGATCAATGGCGAGTTGCCCAGCGCCGCGCAGTTCGAAAGTTTCGAGGGGCAGGTCACGCGTCACACGATGATGCACGAGTCGCTGAAGAGCTTCCTGCATGGCTTCCGCCACGATGCGCATCCGATGGCGATGCTGGCGGCTTCGGTGGCGTCGATGTCGGCCTTCTATCACGACACCCTCGACCTGCAGGATCCCGAGCAGCGCCGTCTGGCCGCGATCCGCCTGATCGCCAAGGTGCCGACCCTGGCTGCTGCCGCCTATCGCTACACCATCGGCCAGCCGATCCGCTATCCGCGCAACAGCCTGAACTATGTTGACCGCTTCCTGCACATGATGTTCGAAATGCCGAGCGAGCCGCTGGAGCTGAATCCGGTGGTGGCCAAGGCGCTGGATCTGCTGTTCATCCTGCACGCCGACCACGAGCAGAACGCCTCGACCTCGACCGTGCGTCTGGTCGGTTCCACCGGCGCCAATCCGTATGCCTCGGTGGCGGCCGGTATCACCGCGCTGTGGGGTCCGGCGCACGGCGGCGCCAACGAGGCGGTGCTGAAGATGCTGGAAGAGATCGGCGATGCGAAGAACGTCGCATCGGCGGTTGCCAAGGCCAAGGACAAGGAATCGGGCTTCCGCCTGATGGGCTTTGGCCACCGTGTCTACAAGAACTTCGATCCGCGCGCCAAGATCATCCGTGAGATGACCCACAAGGTGCTGGGCGAGCTGGGCGTCAACGATCCGCTGCTGGAAGTGGCGTTGAAGCTGGAAGAGGCCGCGCTCAACGACGACTACTTCGTGCAGCGCAAGCTCTACCCGAACGTCGATTTCTACAGCGGCATCATCTACAAGGCGTTGAATATCCCGACCGAGATGTTCACCGTGATGTTCGCACTGGCCCGCACCGCAGGCTGGGTTGCGCATTGGCTGGAGCAGCAGGACGATCCGGAAACCAAGATCGGTCGTCCGCGCCAGATCTACACCGGTGCCACGCTGCGCGATTACGCCTGCTTCGACAAGCGCGGCTGATCCGCGGGGGTCGCCTGCCGTCTGTTGCAGTAGGCGCGCCGTCTGTCTTGAAGTGGAAGGAAACGCCCGTCAGGGCGTTTCCTGTTTCTGGAGCCGGGTTTCCGGAGACGGACGCGGTGTCGGCCAACGATCCGCTTGGTGGGGAGTCCGCGCGTGTCATGGGCGCCGTGACCAGCCGCCGGTTCGCAGATGCGCGCGACTAGCCCAGCGTCCGCAATGCCGTCAGCGAGGCGCGGTGCATCGGGGTGCGGCCATCGGCTTCCAGTGGCGCCTGGCGCTCGCTGCGCAGCGGCAACAACCACAACTCGAAGTCCAGTTCGTCGGCCTGGAACGTCACATGCGGCACCCGCACCTGCTGGCGTGGATCCAGATGGATGCTACGCTCACCCACGCGGTGCGCGATGCCCTGTTCCTGCAGAAACAGCAGCAGCGCTTCGCCATCGTCGCCATGCAGGTGCAGTTGCACCGGCGAGTTGGCATCGGCGGTGCCTTCCAGCACGGCGCCCACCAGCCTGGGGCGGAATGCGGAGAAGAAGCGCATCGCCTCGGCCGCTGCTGCGCGCCGTTGTTCCAGCTGCGTCGGCTGCTCCGTGCCACGGAACAGGCGCTGGTACTGGCGCAAGGCGTCGAGGATTTCGGCCGGATCCGGCCACTGGCGGCGGTCCGGTGCCGAGGGCAGCCGCGCCAGCACCCGGCGCAGCGCCACCGCCGGATCGTCGAGCGCGTGCTCGCTCATCCAGCGTGCGGCCTGTTCGGCCAGCAGGCGGCGCTGGCTGCGGGGACTGTGGCGTGACATTGCTCCGGACTCAGAAGATGTCGAACGACTCGCGCTCGTTGACGCGTTCGCGCCAGGCCTCGTCACTGGCGCTTTCAAGACGCGCCACATCTTCGGTCTTCATCAGCTCGCTGATCGCGCCCGGGGTGCCGGCCGGCACCAGCAGGCCGGAGGTCGGATCGATCCAGGTGGTGACCACGCCGGCCGGAATCACCGGGGTTTCCTCCTCCACGCCGTCCAGTGCCGCGCGCATCGTGTCGACCCACATCGGCAGCGCGGTCGTGGCGCCGTATTCGCCTGCTCCCAGCGAGGAGAAATCGTCCATGCCGACCCAGGCACTGGTGACGATGTTGCCGCCGAAACCGACGAACCAGCCATCGCGGTGGTCGTTGGTGGTGCCGGTCTTGCCGCCGATATCGTTGCGTTCCAGTACCAGCGCGCGCCGGCCGGTTCCGCGCCGCACCACATCCTGCAACAGCGAGCGGATCAGGAAAGCAGTGCGTTCATCGACCGCACGCGGCGCCAGCAGCAGTTCGGGCGGGCCGGATTCCTCTCCGCCGCTGCTGCCAGCCGGGGCCGCGCTGCCGAGATTGAAGCCGGCCACGTCGCTGCCGGCATCGACCGCGAAGCGCTCGGGACATTCGCGGCAGGCCCGCGGCGCGCGTTCGGAGAACACCACGGTGCCATGGCGGTCCTCGACCCGTGCCAGCACATGCGGTTCCACCAGGAAGCCGCCGTTGACGAACACCGCGAAGCCGCGCGCGGTGGCCAGCGGCGGCACCGAGCTGGTGCCCAGCGCCAGCGACAGGTTTTCCGGCAGGCTCTCGGGTGGGAAACCGAAGCCCTGGATGTAGCGCTTGGCGTAGTTGGCACCGATCGCATCCAGGATGCGCACCGATACCAGATTGCGCGAGGTCACCATCGCCTCGCGCAGCCGCATCGGGCCGGAGAAGGTGTTGCTCTCGTTCGACGGGCGCCAGGAGGTGCCGGTGGAGCGGTCGTGAAAGACGACCGGCGCATCCAGCACGATCGAGCCGGGATGGAAGCCACGTTCGAACGCGGCCGCGTAGATGAAGGGTTTGAAGCTGGAGCCAGGCTGGCGCTGCGCCTGGATGGCGCGGTTGAACTTGTTCAGGCCAAAGCTGAAGCCGCCGTTGAGCGCCAGGATCGCGCCATCCTCGGCCGACAGTGTGACCACGGCGCCCTGTGCGGCCGGGATTTGCGCCAGCTCGAAGCCGCCTTCGGCATCGCGCACCAGGCGCACAATGTCGCCGCGATTGAGCACATCGGCCGGGCGCTTGGGTGAGGCGCCGCGACGGCTTTCTGAAACATACGGCGCGGCCCAGCGCAGTTTGGCCATCTCCAACGACACTTCCTGGCCGTCGGCGAGGATGAGGATGGCTTCCTCGCTGCTGACCGAGGTGACCAGCGCCGGCAGCAGTCCGGCAATGGGGCGGTAGTCGCGCAGTGCCTGTTGCGCATGCTGCGGCGAGATGGTGTCCGGCAGCTCGACATGACCTTCGGCTCCGCGCCAGCCGTGGCGGCGGTCATAGGCATGCAGGGCGGATTGGAGGCCGCTGTTGGCACCTTCCTGGATGCGCGACTGCAACGTGGTGTGGGCGCGGAAACCGCCGGTGAAGGCGTCCGCGCCGTAACGGTCCACCATCGACTGGCGCACCATTTCCGCCACATACGAGGCTTCCAGCTCCACCGGCGGCTCGTGCGGCGATGCGTCGTTGGGTTCGGCCACGGCAGCCTGGTAGCGGGCCTGATCGATAAAGCCCAGTTCGTGCATGCGCTGCAGCGCGTAATCGCGCCGGATCATCGCCCGATCCGGGTTGATGATCGGATTGCCGCTGGACGGGAACTTCGGGATCGAGGCCAGCATCGCGGCCTGGGCCAGGGTCAGTTCATCCAGTGTCTTGCCGTAGTAGAACTCGGCCGCCGCGACAATGCCGTAGGCACGGTTGCCGAAGAAGCTCTTGTTCAAATAGATGCCCAGGATCTCGTCCTTGCTCAGCTCACGCTCCATCTTCAGCGCCAGCAGCATTTCGCGAAACTTGCGGGTGTAGCTGTACTCGGGGCTGAGGAAGAAGGCGCGCGCCACCTGCTGGGTGATGGTCGAGCCGCCCGGCACGCGGCGGTCGTCGGTGGTGGCCAGCAGCCAGATCGCCCGGCTGGTGCCGCGCCAGTCGACACCGGGATGCTCGTAGAAGCGCGCATCCTCCAGTGCGATGAAGGCCTGCTTGACCTGCTCGGGCACATCGTCGATGTGCACCGGCGTGCGGCGGGTTTCGCCGAACAATGCCATCAGCTTGCCATCGGCGCTGTAGACACTCAGCGGCACCTGGTACTCGACATTGCGCAACACCTGCGGCGAGGGCAGGCCGGGTGCGACCAGCCAGTACAGCACGCAGAAGGTGCCGACGCCGACCAGCAGCAGCACAAGACCAAGGATGAAAAGCCACTTCAAGATGCGACGCAGTCGAGACATTTTTGCGCGAATACCAAGGGTTTGCAGAAGTTGTTAAAGAAGAGTATAGAATGTTGCCGCAAGCGCCGGTAAGGCGGTTCGGCCAGATGTGGCAAGGGCTGGACCAGGGTGCGGGGCGGCCGGTGCAGGGTGAGGGTGGGACGCGCCTGTTGCCAAACCGTTAAGACTCGTTATTTAATGTGCCAACGCAGAAGTTGCTCGTAAGGGCCCGTTGGAAGGGGAGAAATCGTGGGGCTGTTCGCTACCAACACTACACCCCTGATTGGCGTGGACATCAGTTCCACGGCCGTCAAGTTGCTGCAGCTGGGTCAGGCTGGGGGCAAGTACCGCGTTGAACACTATGCGGTCGAGCCTCTTCCTCCCAATGCGGTGGTCGAAAAGAACATCGTCGAAGTCGAAGCGGTCGGGGAGGCGATCAAGCGCGCCCTGTCGCGCTCCGGTTCGAGGGTCAAGCAGGCTGCCGCAGCGGTGGCCGGTTCGGCCGTGATCACCAAGGTGATCCCGATGCAGGCCAATCTGGGCGAAGACGACATGGAAGATCAGGTCCAGGTCGAAGCCGCGCAGTATATCCCTTACCCGATCGAGGAGGTCAGCCTTGACTTCGAAGTGCTCGGTCCGGTCAAGGACAACCCGGAGATGGTCCAGGTACTGCTGGCCGCATCGCGCACCGAGAACGTCGAAGTGCGCCAGTCCGCACTGGAACTGGGCGGATTGACGGCCAAGGTGATCGACGTGGAGGCCTTCGCGATGGAGAACGCCTTCCGCCTGATCGCCGATCAGCTGTCGGTGCCCAAGGATGCGCTGGTCGCGCTGGTCGACGTGGGCGCCACGATGACCACGCTGAACGTGCTGCGCAACCAGCGCAGCATCTACTCGCGCGAACAGGTCTTCGGCGGCAAGCAGCTTACCGACGAGGTGATGCGCCGTTATGGCCTGTCCTACGAGGAGGCCGGGCTGGCCAAGCGCCAGGGCGGGTTGCCGGAAAGCTACGAGATCGAAGTGCTGGAGCCGTTCAAGGAAGCAATGGTCCAGCAGGTCAGCCGCCTGTTGCAGTTCTTCTACGCCGGCAGCGAGTTCAACCGTGTCGACCAGATCGTGCTGGCCGGTGGCTGCGCCTCGATCCCGGGCATTGCCGAAATGGTGGAAGAGCAGATCGGCGTGCTGACGATCGTGGCCAATCCACTGGCCAACATGTCCCTGTCCTCGCGCGTGCAGGCGCAGGCACTGGCGCAGGACGCGCCGGCGCTGATGATCGCCTGCGGGCTGGCACTGAGGAGCTTTGACTGATGGCGAAAATCAACCTCCTCCCGTGGCGCGCCGAGCGCCGCCAGCAGCGCCAGAAGCAGTTCTACACCCTGCTTGGCGTGGTGGCCGTGGCTGCGGTGCTGGCCGTGTTCGGCGTCAAGATGTATTACGACTCGCTGATCGAAGCGCAGCAGGCACGCAACACCTATCTGCAGAACGAGATCAAGCTGGTCGATGCCAAGATCAAGGAAATCGACGAGCTGGACCGCAAGCGCGCGGACCTGCTGCAGCGCAAGCAGGTGATCGAGGAACTCCAGGCCAACCGCTCACTGATGGTGCATCTGTTCGATGAGCTGGTCCGTACCATTCCCGAGGGCGTGCGTCTGAGCTCGATCAAGCAGGCCGGCACGGTGCTGACCTTGGAAGGCCTGACCCAGTCCAATGCCCGCGTCTCCTCGTACATCCGCGCGCTGGAGAATTCCGGCTGGATGGCGCGCCCGGACCTCTCGGTTATCGAGGCCAAGGGCGGCGACCGGAACATGCCCTACATCTTCAATCTCAAGGTCAATCTGGTGCAGCCCAAGGACGAAAACGCCGAGGCTGAGGCGACCGGGGGTGGACAATGAGTGGCGGTTTTGATCTTCGCAACCTTGATACCAGCAATCCGGGCGGTTGGCCGGGCTCGGTCAAGGCCTTCTTCTGTGTGCTGCTGGCGGCGCTGATCCTGTTCCTGGGCTGGTATCTGGTGGTCAAAGACCAGCAGGAAAGCCTGGCCGGCGAAAAGCGCAAGGAAGGCGATCTGCGCAGCCAGTTCGAACAGAAGCAGGCGCGTGCTGTGAACCTGGAGCCGCTCAAGCAGCAATTGGCCGACATGGAGCTGATGTTGCAGCAGATGCTGCGCCAGCTGCCCAGCCGCACCGAGATGGCCGACCTGATCGTCGACATTTCCCAGACCGCGCTGGCCAGCGGCATCCAGAACGAACTGTTCCAGCCGTTGCCCGAGAACAAGAAGGAGTTCTACGCCGAGAAGCCGATCGCGTTGCGCATGGTGGGTTCCTACCACCAGTTCGGTGCGTTTGTCAGCGGCGTGGCCTCACTGCCGCGCGTGGTCATCATGACGATGCACGACATCTCGCTGAAACCGCGTGATGCGAAGGATGGCAGCGGCTCGCTGGTGCTGGAAGGCACGGTCAAGACCTACCGCTATCTGGACGAGGATGAAGATGACTCCGCTGCCGCAACTACGCAGGGAGGGGCGCGCTGATGAAACCTGATCATTCCCGCGTTTCCCGCATCCTGCCATGGCAGCCGGCCGCACTGGGTCTGGCGATGGCATTCATGCTGGGCGGCTGTGCCCCGGGCATGTCTGACCTGCAGGCCTGGGTTGCAGATGTCAAGGCGCGCCCGCCCAAGCCGCTGGATCCGCTGCCGGTAATGCGCCAGTTCGAGTCCTTCGAGTACGCCGCCCAGCATCTGCGTGATCCCTTCAGCGCACCGGCACCGGAGCAGGAGGCGGTATCCGACTCCAGCCTGCGTCCGGATCCGACGCGCCGCAAGGAGCCGCTGGAGGCCTATCCGCTGGACAGCCTCGACATGGTCGGAACCCTTGGCGCCGGCGCTGAAATGGTGGCACTGCTGATGGATCCTGATCGGGTGGTGCACAAGGTGGTCGCAGGTGACTACCTGGGGCAGAGCGATGGCAGGATCGACGCGATCTTCGAAGATCGGATTGAATTGACGGAACTGGTGCCCGACGGCGCTGGCGGTTGGATGGAACGCAAAGCCCAAGTGGCGCTGGACGACAATTAGGGATGGGGGATAGCAAGATGACCTCGACGAAAGACACAATCCAGGAAGCGGCAGCAGGCGCCAAGCGCAGGCTCGTCGGCCTTTTGGGAACCCTGGCCCTGCTCGTGGGCTTGCCTGCATCCGCCAATGTCCTGGAGGAGATCAGCTACGCGACCGCCTCCGACGGCAGTGTGCGCGTGGTTCTGCATCTGGCAGACCCGGTCTCCGGTGCACAGGCGTTCACCACGGATGATCCTCCGCGAATTGCGATCGACCTTCCGGGCACATCCAACCGGATCGCGGATCGCCGCATTGCGGTGGGCAACGGCGCGACCAATTCGATCAGCGCGGTGGAAGCCGGTGGCCGCACCCGCGTGGTGATCGACCTGTTCAGCCAAGCCGCCTACCAGGCCTATGCCGATGGCAGCAGCTACGTGATCGAAGTTGCCGGTACCGCCCGATCCACTGCCGCTGGTGTCACGCCGGGCCTGGCGACCGATCCGGCCAAGCGCGTCGCCGGCCGCAATGCCGCCGTCACCAATGTTGATTTCCGTCGCACCGCTGAAGGTGCGGCCCGCATTGTGCTGGAAATGGACAGCCCCAACGCGATCGCCGACCTGCGCAGCGAAGGCCAGACCGTCACCATCGACCTGCAGGATGTCGACATGCCCGAGTCGCTGCGCCAGCGCCTGGACGTGACCGACTTCGCCACGCCGGTGCGCTCGATCGAATCGACCCAGCGCGGCAACGGTTCACGCGTGACGGTGCTGACCACCGGCCCGTACGAAACCATGGCCTACCAGACCGGCGGGCAGTACGTGCTCGAAGTGTCGCCGCAACGGGAGGATGTCTCGGCCGATGAGGCTGTTGCCGGGCTGGGGCGTGAAGAGGAAAAGGGCTACACCGGTACCCCGGTGACGTTCAACTTCCAGGAAATCCCCGTCCGTCAGGTGCTCAGCCTGATTGCGCAGGAGTCCGGCTTCAACGTCGTGGCCGCGGATTCTGTCACCGGCAACGTCACGCTGCGCCTGGACCGGGTGCCGTGGGATCAGGCGCTGGATATCGTGCTGCGCGCCAAGAGCCTGGACAAACGGATCGACGGCAACGTCGTCTGGGTTGCACCGCAGTCCGAGATCGCCAATTACGAAAAGGCACTGGCCGAAGCCCGTCGCGACAACGAGCGCAATGCGCCGCTGGTCACCGAGTACATCCCGATCAACTATGGCAGCGCTTCGGAAATTGCGGCGTTGCTGACGGATGAAAGCAAGTCCGGCGGCCAAGGTGGTCAACAAGGCGCAGAACAGACCCGGGGCTTCCTGTCGCCCCGCGGCAGCGTCAGCTTTGACTCGCGTACCAATACCTTGCTGCTGAATGATACGGTCGACAAAATCGGCGAAATCAAGAGCTTGATCGCATTGCTGGATCGGCCTGTGGACCAGGTGCTGATCGAGGCGCGCATCGTGATTGCTTCCGAAAGCTTCGCTCGCGAATTGGGTGCTCGATTCGGAATCAGCAGTGGTCGCCAGGAAGGCGACAACACCATCATTACCACTTCCGGGTCATTGGGGGGGGCCGCCAGTATGACCAATGCCGCGTTGGCCAACCGTCTGGCTGGTCGTCCGCCATTGGCCGGGATCGGTACCGGAGTTGGAGTGGGTGATCGCCTCAATGTGAACCTGCCGGTTGCGAACCCGGCTGGCGCGATCGGCTTCTCCATCCTCGGGGCCGACTATTTGCTGGATCTTGAGTTGTCCGCCTTGCAGAGCGAGGGCCGCGGTGAGGTCGTTTCCAGCCCGCGCGTGATTACGTCCAATCAACAGATGGCGAAAATCAGTCAGGGCCGTGAGGTTGGTTATGTCACCACCTCGGGCGTCGGGGCCAATGCCACGCCAACGGTGAACTTCAAAGAGGCACTGCTGGAACTCAATGTCACACCCACCATCACCCAGGATGGCCGAGTCTTCCTCAACATGGGGGTCAAGAAAGACGAAATCATTGGCTACGTGAATCTTGGTGAATTGGGTTCCACGCCGGAACTGGCACGTCGTGAGGTCACCACCGCGGTTCTGGTGGACAGTGGCCAGACTGTCGTAGTCGGCGGCGTCTACGAGTTCACCAGCCAGGAAGACATCACCAAGGTTCCCTTCCTGGGCGATGTGCCGGTACTTGGCAACCTGTTCCGCAACAAACGGCGTGACCAGACGAAAGCCGAGCTGCTGATCTTCGTCACCCCCAAGGTGCTCAATGTCGCAGGACCTCGCGAGCACTGATTCGCAGCACTGAACCCCAAATTTTTGTAACGCAGGAAGCGACCCGGTTCGCGGAGATTACCAATGAAATTTGCAGCCATCCTGAAAAGCCTTTTGCTGCTGGCGGCCACGTCGGTACTGATCGCCTGTGGCGGCGGAAGCAGCGGGGGGGATTCAATATTCCAACCGCCTTCGATCAAGATCAGCGCGACGCCGACCTCCAACAGCGCCAGCCCGGGTCAGACGGTCGATGTCCAGGTGCGCGTGACCAATGCCAACGGGACGGCCGTGGCGGATGGCACCAACGTCAATGCAAGCGTGTCGCCCGGCAACTCGGGCAGCATCCGCTGGGTGCCACCCAATGGCGCCGGATCGGATGCGGCTTCCGGCCCCACAGCGGGCGGTACGGTCAATTTCCGTTACACCGCCGGTGGTTCGGGCAACGTCACGTTGACCTTCTCCACAGCGGGTTCTGCGGGTACGGCGACCACGACCAGCACGATCGCGGTCAGCGGTACCGATCAGCGTCTGCAGATCGCAGCCACCCGCACCCAGTTGCCGGTCAACGTCTGGGGTGTACTGCCGTTCATGGGCTCTCCCTACATGTCCGAAGTGACCGTTACGGTGCGTGATGGCAACGGCGAACTGGTCAATCGGGAAGATGGCATCCAGGTTTCCATCAATCCGGTGGACAACACGGGCGGTTTCAGCACCCTGGACGATCCGGAAACCGAATGCGACATGGAAACGCTGGATGGCTGCGAATTCCTGATCCGCATGGGCCAGGCGCCGGTCGATGTGGTTGCGGGCAAGGCGACAATCTTTGTCCATTCGCTCCAGTCCACCGGCACCACGACGCTCACCATCACTACGCAGGATGAAGTCACCAACCAGACTGTCACCGCCAGTCAGGATTTCCAGATCGTCACCACAACCCCACCGCTGCCGACCCAGCTCGCACTGGATCTGGCGTCGGGTCCGATCTATGTCCAGGGTTCGGGTGGCAACAGCAGCGGACTGCTCGATATCCATGTGCGTGATGCACTCGGTCAGCCGGTTCCGGAACCCGAAGCCGGTGGAGCGGCATACAACAATTATCGTCTGGAAATCGTTGGTCTTCAGACTGGCGGAGTTCCGGGTATGGCGCGTCTGAGTGGCGTCAATGCGGCCGGAATTGCGGTGAGCTCACATAGTTCTATCGACCTGCGCACCACCGCAGGCGTGGGTGCCGCCAACTTCATCGCCGGCACCGAAACCGGTTCCTACGTGATCCGGCTGACCGCCGATCGTGCCGACAACAACGTCGACAACGGCATCAGCGATCCGGTTACCGTCGAGCGCTCGGTTGTGGTTTCCGACGGCCGCCTGTTCGATCTGGAAATCACCCAGCCGACGGTCAATGCCTTGACCGTCAACCCGGCGGGCGGTGACATCGAAGTGGTGGACCTGGGGGCAGGAGAAGTCACGATTCCGGTTTCTCCGGACGGCACCTACAGCGTCACCGTCGCGGTGATCGCAACGGACCGTCAGGGCAACCCGGTGTTGCCGGGTACCCGGATCAATTTCGGCCTGATCGATGAGCCGCAGGCCAGCGGTGTGGGCGACTACTACATCGCCGGCGGTGACGGCAATCCTCAGGAAGGCGGTACCGCTTTCACCGCAGTCAGCGGACGCTTCATGACCGCAGGTGGTGGCGTGGGTGCCGGCGACACTCTGGTGGTATTCGCCGAGGATGTCATCGGCAACCGTGATCTGGAAAGCGCCCGCGCGGTGACCCAGGTGCACAGCAATACCAGCCTGAGCGTCGACTACCGCTTCAACCACAACGACACCACCGGCCAGACCGTGGATTACGGCGGCATCCTGCCGTACGTGATCGGACGCGCTGCAGATGGCAACATCGTCGCTTCGGCCACCACCAACGAGATGGGCGTGGCGGTGACGAAGATGAACTATCCGATCGAAAAGCTCGGCAAGCTCGCGGTGATCTGGGCACAGGCCGACGGCCCCGTGGTGGCAGGTCAGCCAAAGAAGGTGGCGGATGTCGAGTACGCCTATTTCGCAGGCGTGGCACCGGCGACGCTGGTGGTCAGTCCGAATGTGATCCCGGCCAACACCACGCGTGATGTGACGGTCTGCCTGTACGACGCGCTCGGTGCACCGATGGGCGGGATTCCCGTTAGCTTCGCGTTCCAGGGTCTCTCCGGCTCCGGTTCGGTGGATGGCGTGGCCAATGCTGGAAGCGTTGACGAGCCGACTGCTTTTGGCAGCGGATGCACCTTGGCCCGGGTATCCACCCAGGGCGTCAGCGACGAAGGTGAGCCGCTGCTGGTCTTTGGTGCCGCTGGCGCCACCGGCACAGTGGAGTTCACGTTTGCCACCAAGGCTTTGATGGCAAATCCGACGGCGATGTCTGGTGGCGGCACCGTGACGCTGACGCTGGTGGACTCTGCCGGTGCACCCCTGCCGGGCTTCCAGATCGTCGGAACCTGTCAGGGTGAAGGTGGCGCGACGATCTCGATCCAGTCCGGTCCGGGTGTGACCAACGCTCAGGGCCAGACCACGGCAGTGATCCGGGCTATCGATCTGAACCAGATCGGTGCGGCAGGCTCCGGTTCGTGTACCTTCCAGACCGTTGATGAGGAAGCAAGCGCCGAAGTGACGTTCTCGGGCATCGATCTTTGCACGATCGCCGCCAGCCCGCTGCCGCCAGGCTGCTCGAGCACGCCGGCGCCTGCTCACGCCTTGAGTGTCAGTGTGACCAGTGGCGCCACGACGAATACGGGTGGATATGTCGTCAGCAGTGCACCTGCTGGAATCGCCTGCACCGTTCCGGCAGTGCCTGCGGGTAACGTCAACGCAGCCTGCTCAAGCGGCACCTTCAATGAAGGCACTTCCGTTGTGCTGACTGCCACAAGCAACGTGGCAGGTGCCGTGTTCCAGGGCTGGAGTGGTGATTGTGCGGCAGGCTCAACGCCGAACGTTGCGGTTGTGCAAATGAGCGCGTCGCGCAGCTGTACCGCCATCTGGCAATAACTGCTGCTTGATGTTTTGTAACGAAAAGGGGCCGTCATAACGGCCCCTTTTTTTATGCGGCTGCCAGCGCCGGGAACTCCCCAATCAAGATGCTTCATCCGCATGAAAGCCGGGCCCGAAATCAGGAGCAGGGGGTGAGCATGTGCCGGCAACCGAATTGGTACTTGCAGCTCGCCTGCGTGGTGTTCACGATGCTGACAATTGATGTCCGGTCACGCGGAGGTGACACATGAGTCGTCGAGTGCTACGCCGCGGTGAGGTTTTGTTCTGTGAGCATGACTCAGGGAAGGTGGCTTACCTGATCGAGCAGGGTTCGGTGCGGGTATCGATCAGGCGAGAGGGTGAGCCGCTGGTGCTGGCGGACCTGTCCAGTGGCGATCTGGTCGGCGAAATGGCGGTCATTGACGACGCCCCAAGGACAGCCACGGCGACGGCGCTGGAAGACACCCTGCTGCTGGTCATCGACCGCGAACACCTGGCCGAACGCATCGCGCAAACCGATCCGGTCGTACGCGCGCTGTTGGGCGGGCAATTGAAACGCTACCGCTCCATGTTGGCGGCGGTGCAAGGGCTGGAGGCTCCGGATGCCGGGGCCAAGGTGCACGAAGACGTCGCCGCCATCGCCAAGATCCGGCTCGAATCGCAGTTGCGCGAAGCGCTGGAACGGCGCGAATTGGAGATGCATCTGCAGCCGCTGTTCGAGATTCCGCAACAGCGCGTCGCCGGCTATGAGGCGCTGATCCGTTGGCGGCATCCCGAGCGTGGTCCGATTTCTCCGGCCGAGTTCATTGCCCTGGCCGAGGAAACCTCGCTGATCGTGCCGGTCGGCGAGTACATGTTGCATGAGGCCATCGCGGCGCTGGTGGCGATGCGGAAAAGGGGCATGGAGCCGCTGCCGTTCGTATCGATCAATGTCTCGCCGCGGCAGTTGCGCGAGGCGCGCCTGATCGAACAGCTGCTGGTCTGGTTGAAAGAGGCGGATCTGCCGACGTCGGCGGTCAAGCTGGAGATCACCGAGAGCCAGGTACTGGATTACGGCCTGGTCTCCGAGCTGTTGGGGAAGTGCCGCGCGCATGGCATCCGGGTGGCGCTGGACGACTTCGGCACCGGGTTCTCAAATCTGAGCCATCTGCGCGAACTCGCCTTTGACACGGTCAAGATCGACCAGGCGTTCGTGCGCGATATCGAAACCGCTCCGCGCGCCATTGCGATGCTGGAAGCGATCGTGGCACTGGTGCAGGCCATCGGTGCAGACGCACTGGTGGAGGGCATCGAAAGCCAGACCCAGCTTGATGTTCTTCAGCGTCTTGGATGCCGCTATGCGCAGGGGTATCTGATTGGCAAGCCGATACCGCTGGCGCAGGTGCTCGAAGGTCGTTAGCGGTACATCCGGCACGGTTCGAGGCTTCAGCGGTCGGGCCGTTGGCGTCGTGCGGGATAGAATCGGAACCTTGCGCCGCGTTGCCTGTCCAACCCGGCTTCCCGGTTCCTGAAACCTAATCCGATGCCAGAGGTTCCACGCATGGACGGACATCCCCAGGATGCGCAGACCACCCAGCTGCAAGCCAGCTTTGCCCGCTTGCGTGCTGATCTTTCCGAACGGGTGGTGGGCCAGCCCGCGCTGGTCGAGCGCTTGCTGATCGCGATGCTGGCCGATGGCCATCTGCTGGTCGAAGGTGCACCCGGGCTGGCCAAGACCACCGCGATCAAGGAGTTGGCGCTGCGTATCGAGGCCGACTTCCACCGCATCCAGTTCACGCCCGATCTGCTGCCCTCGGACCTGACCGGCACCGATATCTATCGCCCGCAGGAAGCGCGCTTCGAGTTCCAGGCCGGGCCGATCTTCCACAATCTGTTGTTGGCCGACGAGATCAACCGTGCACCGGCGAAAGTCCAGTCGGCACTGCTGGAGGCGATGGGCGAGCGCCAGATCACCGTCGGTCGCACCACGTATCCGTTGCCGCGCCTGTTCCTGGTGATGGCCACGCAGAACCCGATCGAGCAGGAAGGTACCTATCCCTTGCCCGAGGCCCAGCTGGATCGCTTCCTGATGCATGTGCGCATCGGCTATCCGGATGCCGAGGCGGAAATGCGTATCCTCGATCTGGCCCGCAACCAGGCCCGCGACCAGATCGGAAACGGTGCAGCTCCCGTGCCGGAGAAGCTTTCCGAGGCGTCGATCCTGGCGGCGCGCAGTGCGCTGCTGAATCTGCATCTGTCTTCGGAAATGAGCCGTTACATCGTCGAGATCGTGTTGGCCACGCGCGATGCATCGCATTACGACCAGACACTCAAGCGCCAGATTGCGTTCGGTGCCAGCCCGCGCGGCACCATCGCACTGGAACGCTGTGCACGCGCCCACGCCTGGCTGGAAGGGCGCGACTACGTGGCGCCGCAGGACGTGCATGCGGTCGCGCTGGATGTGCTGCGCCACCGCGTGCTGCTGTCTTTCGAGGCCGAGGCTGATGGCGCCAGCAGCGATGACGTGATCAACGCGCTGCTCGATCGTATTCCCGTACCCTGAAGCAGCCGATGCATGCCGAGGCGATCCCCGGGGTCCAGGTGGACCTGCGTGAACTGGTAGGCCTGCGCGCGCAGGTTGCCCGCCTGGCGCGGCTGGCCCAGCGCCGCAGTGCCGACGCCCTTTCCGGTGCGCAGCAGTCTCCTTTCCGGGGGCGCGGCATGGAATATGCCGAATCCCGGCTGTATGCGGCAGGCGATGATGTGCGGCATATCGACTGGCGCGTCACCGCGCGTACCGGCCGCACCCATACCAAGCTGTTCCAGCCCGAGCGCGAGCGCACCACGGCGGTGGTCTATGACCGTTCCGCAACGATGGCGTTCGGCACCCGTGGCTGCTTCAAGTCGGTGCAGGCAGCGCGATTGGCGGCGCTGACACTCTGGCTCGCGGCGCAGGAAGGCAACCGCTTGGCGGCGGCCGGTTGTGCCGCCCAGACCGAACTGGTGCCGCCGGCCGGTGGCCGCCACGGCGCGCTGCGTGCACTGGATGCACTGGTGCGTTGGCAGCCGCCGCGCACCATGCAGGACGATGGCGCTGGCGCCGCCCATGTCGCGCAGGCGCTGGAGCGCCTGCAGCGCGTGCTGCGCCCGGGCAGCCAGATCATGCTGCTGCTGGATCCGCGCAGTGTCGATGCACAGGTGGTTTCCGCGCTGGCTCGGTTGCGTGCGCATCATGATCTGGCCGCATGCCTGCTGGTGGACCCGATCGAACAGGCAGCGCCACCGCCAGCCGAATACCACATCAGCGACGGCCGCAGCCGCAGCCGCCTGCACTTGTTGTCGCAGGCGGCGCGCCAGCGCTGGGTGCAGCACTTCTCCGAACGCCACGCCGATGCGCGTGCCGCATTGCAGCGCGTGGGCGTGCGGGTGGCACTGGTAGCCACCGATGAGGAACCGGTCGATGCACTGGCTGCGTTGCTGCGCGGTGGCTCAAGGGAGCAGACGGCATGATGCCCGACGGCCCGCAACTGGCGGATCTCCATCTGCCGGCGCCGCCGTCATGGTGGCCGCCTGCACCGGGCTGGTGGTTGCTGGCATTGCTGTTGCTGGCCCTGTCCTTTTGGTTGTGGCAAAGGTTGCGGCGACGCCATAAACAGCGCGCCAGACGGGATTTCTTGCAGGCAGAACTTGAATCGCTGAGCCAGCGTTTTCCGGGCGAAAACCAGGGCGCGGCACAGGTCGCCGCGTTGTCGGTCAGCTTGCGTCGCATCGCACGCGAAGTCTCGCCCGGGGCCGAACGCCTGCAAGGCCAGGACTGGCTGGAATTTCTCGATGCCGGCGATGCGCTGCGCCCGTTTTCGCAGGGTGAGGGGCGACTGCTGCTGGATGCGCCCTATCGCGCCCAGGTGCCGGCGGAACAGGCGCGCGCACTGCTGGTGATGGCACAACGCAATCTGCCGCGCTGGCTGGAGCGGGCCGATGCTTGAATTCGACTGGCCCTGGGCGTTTGCCGGATTGCTGTTGCCGCTGCTGGCATGGCGGCTGTTGCCGCGTGCGCCGGATGCAGGCGGCACGGCACTGCGGATGCCTTTCTATGCCGAGGTGGTGGCAGTGGCGGGGCAGGCGTCGGGCAGCGGCCTGCGCGCCCGTGTCTGGTTGCCGGCGCTGGCCTATCTGTTGCTGTGTGTCGCGGCAGCGCGCCCGCAGTGGGTGGGTGAAATCGAAATGCCGCCGCAGAGCGGGCGCGACCTGATGCTGGCAGTGGATGTGTCCGGCAGCATGGCGGCCGAGGATATGGCCGTCGCCGGCCGTCGTGTGGACCGTTTGCAGGCGGTGAAGGTGGTGATCGGTGATTTCCTCGAACGGCGCGTCGGCGACCGCGTCGGCATGATCCTGTTCGGCCAGGCGGCCTACCAGATCACGCCGCTGACCTTCGACCGCAACAGCGTGCGGCATCAACTGGATACCAGCAGCGTCGGCCTGGCCGGGCGCGAAACCGCCATCGGCGATGCCATCGGTCTGGCGGTCAAGCGTCTGCGCGAACGCCCGGCGCAACAGCGCGTGCTGATCCTGCTGACCGATGGCGTCAACACCACCGGCGCGCTGCAACCCCTGGAAGCGGCCGAGCTGGCGCGCGTGCATCAGGTGCGGGTCTACACGGTGGCGTTCGGTGCCGATGCGCAGCGCGGGCCGTTCGGCATCAGCCTGCCTTCGGCCGAAATCGACGAGGCCACGCTGCAGAAGATCGCGGACGATACCGGTGGGCGTTTTTTCCGCGCGCGCAATACTGCCGAGCTGGCCGGCATCTACGCCGAGCTGGACCGGCTCGAACCGGTGGAGGAAGAGGCCGATCCGATCCGCCCGCGCCAGGAGCTGTTCCATTACCCGGCCGCCGCAGCGCTGCTGCTGATGTTGCTGGGCCTGCTGCTGCCGCAGCGCCGGATCGTGGCCGGAGCGGTGTCGTGATGCAGGGTTTCTTCGAACATTTCCATTTCCTGCGGCCGTGGTGGCTGCTGGCGCTGGTGCTGTTGCCAGCCATCCCGTGGCTGTGGCGACGCCGTACCCGGGCCGAGGACCCGTGGCGGCGGATCTGCGATCCGCATCTGCTGCCGTGGCTGGGCGATGGTGATTCCCGCGGGGTGCGTCAGGCGGTGTTGCCGTGGCTGCTGGGCATCGGCTGGCTGGTCATCGTGCTGGCGCTGGCCGGCCCGGCGTTCCGTCTTTCCGCGCAGCCGGTCGTGCGGGTGCAATCCCCGCTGATCCTTGCGGTTGATCTGTCCGAGCGCATGCGCAGCACGGATCTGAAACCCAGCCGCATCGCACGGGTGCGGTTCAAGCTGGCCGATCTGCTGGGGCAACGTGATGAAGGCCAGACCGCGCTGGTCGGCTATGCCGGCGATGCCTTCACCGTGGCGCCGCTGACCGATGATGCGGCCTCGCTGCTGGATCTGGCGGCCGCGATGTCGCCCGAGGTGATGCCGGTGCAGGGCCAGCGCGCCGACCGCGCGATGGATCTGGCGGTGCAGTTGCTGCGCGATGCCGGCCACAACCGCGGGCAACTGTTGCTGATCACCGATCAGGCCGATGCGCGTGCGCTGGAAGCCGCGCGCCGTGCACGCAACGCCGGATTGGAGGTTTCGGTGCTGGGCGTGGGCACTACGCAGGGTGCGCCGGTGCCGCAGGCGCGTGGCGGCTTCCTGCTCGACAACTTGGGCGCGATCCTGATCCCGCGTCTGGATGAAACCAGCCTGCGCGAACTGGCCCGCAGCGGTGGTGGCCGCTATGCGACGCTGG
>Ga0265293_10002711_pt1 | contig 34596 bp, 40 predicted proteins | sample Munlanlewell138R_FD_192505 | JGI IMG/M metagenome (GOLD analysis project Ga0265293, IMG submission 192505) | Leachate microbial communities from a municipal landfill in Southern Ontario, Canada - Leachate well 138R | ecosystem: Engineered > Solid waste > Landfill > Unclassified | place: Canada... | reverse complement strand
GAGCACCTCCTCCGGATATTCCTATCCATGTTCCAGGAACCTGAACCGGACTTGGCTTGCATGTGGTTGTTTTGTCTCCAAGCCGACCATTTCCGTTATTTCCCCAAGCCCATAAAGTATTATCTGACTTGATGCCTAAGGAATGAGTACCTCCTCCGGATATACTTATCCAGGATCCCGGAACCTGAATAGGACTTGACCTGGGTGTGTTTGTTCCGTCTCCAAGCTGACCTAGATTATTGAGTCCCCAGCTAAATAAACTATTAGCCATTACCTTCCCCTCTCTATCGATTCTTTCGTGTTAATCTCGGTTTCTCTGAACGTGAGCTTCAGGATAATCTCTGCGGGATAACCATCATCGAACGACGAGAACTGGCCTTCGCCATAAGATATATCCAAGTTACTCAAAATACACGGCGCAAACTTAAATAGAGAATCGTTCTCTTTTCCGTTGAAGTAATAAGTCAACTGGAACTCAGATGGATAGATGAAAAACAGTCTTCCTTCTGATAGTTCCGGGTGCATATGAAACTTGAGTAACTTTATGATTTTCTTGACTTCTTCCGATTCTCTCGGGTTCCTTGGCATGAATCTGTAGGTGAACGCGAATGACCTGAAATCTACGCTTTCAAAAATACATTCCTTGAACGGATTCAAGGCATTTCCTGATGACGCAGTTAGGATATCCTTCACGTCAATCGCTCCGAATACACTCGGTAATCTTGCTGTATTAACACCCATCGCAGCCATTGCTTCCGGAGCCCCGTTCATTATTCCGTTGCCGAAAGCCGAGCCGGAAATTATTCCTGCCAGACTTCCAAGGTCTTTATTTGCCCAGTTGGTCGAATACTTGACTGAAGGAGGCTCGGAGATGTAAAGATTGATTACGTCGGATATTCTGTGTTTGGTATCGGGTTTCAGAAGCTCATTCGTTTTTATAGTGTTATATCCTACTCCTGCACCTACGATGGAGGAAACTACATCCCTTGTCTTCCCTGCCACTCCTCCCGTCTTACCAAACAAGCCAGTGACCCATTTAGCTACGTTCTTTGCCACGATAGAAGAATCAGCGGTTGCTCCGATAATAGCGGCCTGTGATAATTCGTCGTTACTGAGATTTGCTCCGTCAACTGGTTTGTTGACCTGAAAAATCCTTTTGTTCTTGTCGAACTTCGACCTTCCTCGGACGTTAATCTGTATTTCAAGATAGTGTTTGATTTCTTCTGAGCTGAGTTCTTGAGGATACCTACAGATATCAAGTGAATATCTTCGTTTCCGGTTAGCTTCAGAAAGGGATACGCTGGTTCTGTTATCTTCTAGTAAGGCCATTATCTTACCCTCTTGACGGAGATTGCGTATACATAAGGTAACTCATTGTTTTTTATAGTGTAATTTAAGGTGATTAGAATTTCGTTTGAATCATTATCCTGTTCTTCTACGGTTACGTCATTCAGAATAATTCTGGGCTCGAATTTCTCGACTACCGAAAATATCGTCTTCCTGATAACATTCCCGGTAATATCGTTATATGGCTCAAACAGAAGCGAATTTATCTGACATCCTATTTCCGGATGGAACGGCCTTTCGTAATTCCGAGTAAGTATAAGATTTTTAAGACTTTGTTTTATGGAAGCATCGTTTGTCTTGAGGGCCACGTCTCTACTAAACGGATGAATTCCGAATCGGATATCAAAGTCAGAATATATCCGCGTTTCCCTCTTCTTCTTTAATATCTCCATTAAATCATACGGACAAGTCCGTCTCCCTTTTTACGATGGTTATAGAAGGTAAGTACTTGTTTTCTATTATTATTTCCGGAATATGAAATATGGATCCACGGATTATTCGCATAGGAAGAGTACTCAAGAATAAACTGATCATAGTTCAGAACCCGAATCAGTTCCTTTGCAAACGTATAGTATTCTGACTTCGGCATTCCCGCGAACTGAATATCCACGGCCATACCCAGAGGGTGCTGACTTGTCTTGGACGATTTTTCTCGAGAACGATATCCGGACGTCACGATAAGTTTCGGATTGATTCCATAGACAGGCTCTAGAATATTCAGGGCTACTTTCTGGAGGTTATGAACAATCTGGCCAAACGTCAGCTCCTTACTTTCGATTCGGTATTTACTCACGGCTGCATTCGTGCTAAGCATATCAAGGGTGAAGTGAGGAGATAGCTGATAGTTATACGGCAAGGACGTCTTTGAAATCAGTTCTTGATCCCCTTCGACATCTATTACTTGTTGCGAAGTTCCTTGGAATGATTCCAATGGTTCCGGAGTGTTTACTAATTCATCAGTACTGATTAGACCAGTCTTGATAAGAAGATTCTGGACGTTGTTGTATTCGCTATCTTGATAATCAGGTTCTTCCAGCAAAAGAGAATAGTTATCTTTGAACGTCGTAGGAACTGGGTCATTGATATCTACCGGAATGAAGTGTTTCCTTCCTTCCAAGGTTCCGGCGTTTGCGTCTGTTGCGGTTGCCGAATCTTTGCTCCCGGAAGCGTAACGCGATAGATCATCATCGGTTCGGTAATTGTCGGCGTCCAAGAAATAATCACCATCCATCCTTAAATGGAGGTCTTTTTCAGGATTGATATAGACGTTATTGCCTGACTTCAAATGAATATTTTCCTCTGATTCGATTCGGATTTCTTCGTTACGAATATTCAACCTGACGCTTTGTTGATTCAGTTCATTATCTGCCTTGATATTGATATTCTCAGAATAGATGTTATATGCTTTACACTTCACGTTTAAGGCTTCGGATGCTTGGACATTAATCGCAGTAGATACTAGATTGATTTCTTCCTTGGCGGTCATATTGAATTTGCCTCCGGCATTCGCGTTAATATCGTTATGACAGGTCAGATTAGTATCACCTTCTACTTCTATGTTCGCATCGTTCCCTACGTAGATATTACAGGCTCCGTTGACAGAGATATCCGCCTTTCCTTGGATAGATATCTTCCCGTTGCAATCGATTAAAGTATAATCAGAACCTTTGGTCCTTTTTACCATGGAGCCCAAGGAATCGATTTCGATGAAGGTTCCGGATTTATGATAAATATGAAGTCTCTCTGCTCCCGGAGTATCGTCCATTTCTATCACATGACCAGATTCTGTCTGAATCACTTTATTATGAGGATACTGTGCATTATACGGAGATTCAGGCTGCTCGAACGAATCACCTCCCGGTAACTTTGCCCCGACCACTCTGTCTTTATTCTTATCGATTACAATCGTGTTCTCGACATCGCCCTGCGCAAGCTTATTCGTATCGACGTCTTCTGCGTATTCAGAACTGGGATATTTTGATTCTGGATCCCGGAAGCCTTGTTCTGCCTTTACTATCTTATCCAGATTATCTTCATTATTAGAATCAAATTGATTTGCTATTCCGATATACTTATTAGCCAGATTCTTTGAGTTCTCGAAGCTGATATTACCCAAGGCACCAGAACCAAACGTTGAGAACTGACTGGATATGTTCGAGATTATCTGTTGCGGTGCATTATTTCCTGAAAAGATGTCTCGGGTATAGTTATCGAGGGCGGCATCAATCAGGAAATGAATTACTCCCCCCAGAAGAACAGTTATCGCGGATATTGATGACTGGAAATTGATTGATATCCGAGAAGAAGGTCCAAAGATATCATTGATATGAATCGACATCGAATTTATGATGGACTTCTCGATATCAGAATAGATATTGGCGCTGATTATTCCTTGAAGATTGGATTTGATATCCTGCGGACCATAATTTCTGGTTAACAAATCAACAGGATTGTTAATTCCTATCAAAACGCCCGGAATCGTATTAATCTGAAGTGATGATTGATAGTTCACCATGTTCAGAACCTGGGCGTTAATATCGTTGGTTACCCGTCGGATAAATAAGTTGCCCTTATCTCCTTGGATGTTGAGTCCAATCTGGGTTATTATGTTTCTTAGCGCTAAATCAAATTCGTTCATAGATTATAAATAGAAGGTATACTCTTATTTATTCCAAAATCGCCATGCCTATTTCCTTTTCAGAATTCTCGTTATTTACAGAAGAACTTCATCCTGAACTTCAGAAAATCGTTCAGGCTCCGTCTACTCTACACGGGACACCAAAACAGGCCAGAATCTCAAAGAAGATTCGGGAGTTGTCGTTGCGAGGTGAGGAGACCGGCATTGAAGGTAATATGCCAAAAGGCTCTTCTCGTGCTTATATTCAACATAAAGAAGAACTGCCGATTAACGTTGACGGAAAGATCTATCACGTCAAGACAGGAACAAAGATAGCGATTCGTCACCCCTTGGATAAACACTTTGACCGAGAAAAGTGGGGACATGCTTCCCATGGGCATATGCATAATAACCATGAAAATAATGATAGCTTCGTGGATAGAGAATATAGAATATTGACCGAGAACGATGATGGGTCATATTCTCATAATCCGTCGGGAATATTTCCACCTAAATTCGACCATGACTATGTCAATGACGAATGGTCTCATATCGGACACGCCGAAAACATAAACAACAAAAAATTCAAAGAGTTAACAAAGAACGAGGACTACCCCAATGGAATTGAGCACAAGCATTTTCTGGGTGCTTTAATCCGTTCTTGGGATAATATACATGGAAAATATCACCCAGATACTCCGGAAAATGAAAAGAAATTAGACCATGCGGAGAATCATCCTTTGACTCAGAGTTTTCTTGACCACCAAAATACTTACAGTGCGTCTCCCCATGATTATAACATCAGGAACATGGGAGCCTTTAAAGTCGGAAATAAAGAACACATTGTGGCGAGGGACCATGGATTTGGTAACGATGTTATGAGAGCGTATGCCGACTCTAGAAAAAGGGCAGGTTCGGATAAACGAGGTTATTGATATGTTAACGTTCAAGGATTATCATTATCTAGAAGAAGAACTTCATCCAGAACTCCAAAAACTGGTCAAGGCACCGACTACCTTAAAAGAAATGTCGAAACAGGGTAAGATATCCAAGAAAATTAGACAACTACACGAGGCCGGAGAAGAAACCGGAATCGAGGGCAATATGCCGAAAGGCTCATCGAGGGCATATCTGAGACATAAAGACGAGCTTCCGGTTAATATAGACGGGAAACAGACCAAGATTAAAACAGGCATAAAGATAGCAATTCGGAATGATTTAGATAAGCACTTAGATTCTGAACGATTTAAGCAGCCTTCGCTAGGACATCTTCAGAATTTCCACGAAAACGCGAACGATAACGTAAACGAACATTTCAGGGTTCTGACCAAAGACGATAAAGGAATCTATCATCATAATCCAGAAGGAATATTTCCGCCTTTAATCGATTACGACCATTCTGGGCACGAATGGGCACATGTCGGACACGCGGATACAATTAATGATAAGCAATTCAAGAAGTTAACCAGAACCGAATCTCATCCTGAAGGAATAGAACACAAGGATTTCATGGGAGTTCTTGACCGAGACCACGAAAGAAAACGCGGAAAGTACTGGGAAGGTTCGGATGAGGAAGAAAAGCATCTTGACTATGTCGAGACGCATCCCCTGGTTCAGAACTTCCTTACCCATCAACGCACACATAATATTCCTCCCGGAGACTATCGTGATATAAAGAACATGGGAGTATTTAGGCACGACGATAAAGAACATGTGGTTTCTCGGGACCACGGATATAGCAATGAAGTATATAATGCGTTTAATCAGGTCCTTCACCGTTCAATAGGTAGTAGATGAGCGATAACCAGTATTTCTCTCGATTCCCATTAACTCTGTATACCAACGATAACAAGAAAACTGTTCATGTTATCAGAGACGTTACCAGACGAGTTATCATTTCGAATGATTCCTTGACCAATCTTACCAACTTCGAAGACGTTGATGTTGACGACGGCTCCCCGCCGTGGGTAGTTGCTGATATCTATTATAACGACCCTGAGCTATACTGGGTTATCCTCATGACCAACGAGATTCTCGATTCAAGATTTGAATGGCCAATGAATTATCGTGAGCTGGTCAGATATGTTGATTCTAAGTATCATGACAGAGACGGGCACCATCATTACGAAAACGAGGATGGAGAAGAAGTCAACGGAAGAATGATTATTTACTCTGACCATCTTCCGTTATCGGTTATATCTGTCGGGGACGTGATTCAGAATAACGATGAACTCGGGGATGCGGTGGTGATTAATAAGATATCTCCTGACGGACTGAGAATTATTATATCCAGAGGTGGCTTCAAACACGGAGATAGTTTTAGAGTAGTCGGGAAGGAAATTGACGCTATCATCCGCGAAACAGACATTCAAGCCGGAGTTATTCCGATAACCAACTGGATTCATGAGTTAAGACTGAATGAGAATAGAAGAAGTATCAGAATTCTCAAGCCCCAGTTTATCGAACAGTTCTTAAAAGAATTCACGCTGGCTCTACAATAGGAGGAAACATGCAAAGCTATAAACAGTTCGTATCATTGCTGGAAGGCAATTTTCTTGGTCGATTGGTCGCCAACAACGAGAAAGGAAGACATTTTTCTATAATGTCCGCGGAAAGAGCCGGCCTATCCGACCAAGAGAATTCCAAGAGACATAAAGAGTTAAAAAGTAAGATTAATTCATTGGGATATCCACACAGGGAGACAGAAGGGCACTGGGAGGGCGGCAAAGAGAAATCCATCATAGTGCATGCGAAAGGAGTAGGTGACGAGCACGGTAGTAACTTGCGCAACGACATAAATGAACTTGGAAAGCATTATGGGCAAGACAGCGTTTTTCATTACAATCCAAAAGAAAACAACGGACACTTGATAGGAACTAATGAGACTGGGTATCCTGGACTCGGTAAAAGAGAGGATGTTGGTAAGTTAAAATTCAACAGTCCGGAGTCACCGTTTCAGACAGAAGTGAAGCCAAGAACCGATTCTCCTTTGAAATCCGGGAGAACAGGCAAATCTGCTGCCCGATTTACTACTGAATAAAACTCTTGCTTTTATTGTTTCCCTTCGTTATAATGTGTCCATAAATTAACGGAGGGAACATGAGCAAACGCACAATATCAAAACAAGAATTCAACGAACTTCTCGAAAACTATAAAAAAGCTGAAATAGAAAGAACCGGAAAAGCCCCCCAAGGACAATGGGGAAGCCTCGCGTTCCATAAGTTCTGCGAACGTAATCTCAAACTCGAATTGAATATTGAAGATATTGATATAAAGTCAATAACCCCGTCCTAAAGGGCGAGGCATGCCAGATTCGTTCTGTGCTTGCCTAGATTGACCAGACTCAGCGCTGTTAGGGCGCTACGTTGTAACGAAGTTCAAGACGCACCGTGGGATGCTTCCTCAGTCCCACGCTCTGTAAGCGATAGCAGCAGACACGCCTAGGGTAGGCACGAAACGGGCTATCGCAGACTCTTCTGAGTCAACGCTGCGTTACAACCTTGTCGAGGGGAGCGAGGCGCAAGCCTCCGTCACCAGGCCCTTACGGGCATTATTTAGGAGAAAATAGCCATGGCTGTTTTTGTTTTAGACCAGTACCAAAAGCCGCTGATGCCGTGCTCAGAGAAACGAGCCCGATTATTGTTGGCGCGTGGGCGAGCGAGGGTGCATCGCCTTATCCCGTTTACGATTCGAGTCGTAGACCGACGAGCGGCCGAGAGTGCGTTGCAACCGATGGAGCTTAAAATCGACCCCGGCAGTAAAACGTCAGGGCTGGCTTTGGTACGTAAAAGCGAATCTGTTAACACGGAAACGGGCGAGGTAACGACGACAGCGCATGTACTAAACCTGTTTGAGTTGATACATCGTGGGTTTCAAATCAGTAAAGCGTTAACAGCGAGAAGCCAAATGCGTCGCCGCCGTAGATCTAATTTACGGTACCGAACACCCCGCTTCCTTAATCGGAAAAACAAGGGCAATGGGTGGTTAGCGCCGAGTTTGCAGCATCGAATCGATACCACTCTATCGTGGGTTGCGCGAATACGGAACGTTGCGCCCGCGACGCGTCTTACGCAGGAGCTCGTTCGCTTTGATATGCAGCAGCTTGAAAACCCGGAAATATCGGGCGTGGAATACCAGCAAGGCGAATTAGCGGGCTATGATGTGCGAGAGTATTTATTGGAAAAGTGGCAACGACAGTGCGCTTATTGTGATGCGTCAACTGTGCCGCTGCAAATCGACCACATACACCCCAAAGCGCGTGGCGGCTCGAACCGCGTCAGCAACTTAGCGCTCGCGTGTGCACCCTGCAACCTAAAGAAAGCCGCGCAAGACATCGCCCTTTTCTTGGCCAAAGATCCCAAGCGCTTAGCTAAAATTCAAGCCCAAACAAAACGTCCCTTACGAGATGCCGCTGCCGTTAATGCTACGCGATGGAAACTGCTTAACGCGCTTAAGGCAACAGGACTACCTGTACGCACTGGGTCCGGCGGCTTAACGAAGTGCAATCGCTCACGGCTCGATATCCCAAAGACACATGCCTTAGATGCGGCGTGTGTGGGCGAAGTGGATTTTGTAGAGCAGTGGCAAAAACCAACATTAGAGATTAAAGCCACCGGGCGCGGAAGCTACCAACGCACACGTCTCACTCGCTTTGGCTTTCCTCGCGGTTACTTAACAAGGCAAAAGCGAATTCACGGCTTTCAGACAGGCGACATGGTAAAAGCGGACGTCACCAAGGGCAAGAAAATCGGCACGTATATAGGACGCGTTGCCGTTAGGGCATCAGGTAGCTTTAATATTCAAACCCCAGAGGGGCTAGTTCAAGGCATCAGCCATCGATACTGCACCCTTATTCAACGTAGCGATGGCTACGGATATTCACTTAGATCGGATAGCAATTAACTACGGAGAAGCGAGAACAAGGTCGGCTTACGCCGATGCGCTATCCCTCCCCGACCTAAAGGACGGGGTATCTCGCGCAACATCTTGATGAAAATAGCGCTACTTAACGACTCCCACTTCGGAGCCGCAAACTCATCAACGGTACACGACCTTCACATTAAGAAGTTCTTTGATGAAGTATTCTTTCCGTATATCGATGAGCACCAGATTGAAAATATCATTCATCTTGGAGACGTATTCGATAACCGGAAAGTTCTTAATATCGAATCTATCAGGACTTCAAAGGAATACTTCTTTGACCCGGTATGTCGTCGTGACATCAGACTCCACATCATCATCGGAAATCATGACTCGTTCTATAAGAACACCATCAAGGTTAATTCGCCTTCCCTGGTTCTTTGTGAGTACGGTAACATAGAAGTAATCGATTCTCCAACCAGAATGCAGATAGGGGAAGGGGATTACTCGAATATCACCATGATTCCGTGGATATGTGAAGAAAATCAAGAAGATTCGCTGTACCTCCTTTCATCCAGCCCTGATAAAATCTGCATGGGACATTTTGAGATAGCCGGATTCAAATTCTCTATCAACTCAGAAGCAAAGGAAGGAATGTCGCGGTCCCTGTTCAAACGATTCGATACGACACTTTCAGGCCATTATCACCACAAGAACACCATCGATAATATTCATTACCTGGGAGCACAGTACGACCTGAACTGGGCAGATTACGGAGACCCGAAGTTCTTTCATGTCTTTGATACTGTCACCGGGGAACTGACCCCGGTAAATAACCCAAACCGGTTATTCATTAAGGCTGACGTATTTGATTACAAATCAGTTGATATCGAGAACAAGATAGTCCGGATGATTATTTCTGATGAGATAAGCAAGAAAGACCTTTCTATCGTCACGGAGGCTATATCAAAACAAGCGCCTGCTTCTTTCCAGATTGTCGATAATACCCTGTACGATAACGAACGGGTAGAAGAGCATGATGTTAATATTGAAATCGATGACACTGAGGCTATAATACGGGATTACGTTTCAAAAGCAGATATCACTGATACGAAACGGAAACAGGTAGAAGGTATTTTGATAGAGATGCTTCAGGACGCGAGGACGATTAAGTGATTGAATTTAAAGTAATAAGGTATAAAAACTTCTTTTCTTACGGCAATCAGTTTACAGAACTCAGGCTGGATTCTGATAAACCGTTGTGTATTACTGGTTTTTCCGGCTCAGGAAAAAGTGTGCTACTTGATGCGCTTTCATTCTCCCTGTACAACAAACCACACCGGGCGATAACGAAAGGCCAGATAGTAAATTCGATAAATAGAAAGGACTGTCTGGTAGAAGTAGAATTCTCGGTAAGAGGAAAGAGCTATCTGGTTCGTCGCGGAATCAAGCCCAACGTGTTTGAAATCTATCAGGATAACGAACTGATAGATCAGGCAAGTGCCAACAAAGACTATCAGAAGATGCTGGAAGAAGATATTCTTCAGATGTCATTAAAGACGTTCTCCCAGGTAGTGATAGTATCATCAACCAATTACGTGCCGTTTATGCAGCTTCCAACTGCTTCCAGGCGCGACTTTATCGAAGACGTACTTGACCTGAAGGTATTCTCCTATATGAAAGAAGACCTGAAGGAAAGAACGACAAACTTGAATTCTGAGAAGCTGACCCACGACAATGAGATTAGTCTCCTGGAAACAAAGATAGAACTGCTACAGAAACAGGATTCGGTAAAGGAAGATGAAATCAAGATTGAATTTGATGAGCTGATTCAGGAAAAGAAAGACATTATCGCACAGTATCGGGATAAGTTTGAAGAAAACAAGGAAAACATCGAAACCCTGAAGAAAGAACTGGTGGATGAAGATTCCTCCATTCTGAACAAGGCAAGAACAAAACGGCAAAGCATTGTTCATCGTAAAAAAGACTGTGACGATACTATAAGCTGGTTTGAATCCACGGAAACCTGTCCTACCTGTTCACAGCCTATCGAGCATGACCATAAGCAATCGATTATTGATGTCAAGAAAGAGGAATCAGAAAAGTATCGGGGGATTCTGTTAAAGGCGGACGCCATGATTGCATCAGAGACCGATAAACATGATTTCGCGGTCGATAGTAATAAAAAAACGAATCGGGAGATATCAAAGTTAACCGGGGAGAATGATTCTATAAAGGGTAGTGTGTCTCTTATAAAGTCTGAGATATTAAGACTGGAAACAAAGAAGAATGCTCCCCGGGTAGTAAGAACAGATAACTCCGAAACGATAACGGAATATAACTTAAAAATCAAAGACTTAAAAGATAAGTTAATCAGATTATCCGAAGAAAAGGAATCATATGATATAATCAAGAAGATGCTGGGGGACGATGGAATCAAGGAGACCATAGTTAATCGGTATATTCCTTTAATGAATCAGAAGATAAACGGATATCTTGATAAGCTGGGATTATTCGTCTCGTTCCATCTTGACTCAGAATTCAACGAAACGATAAAATCTAGGGCACGTGATAATTTCTCATATGCATCTTTCAGTATGGGAGAACGTGCCAGAATAGATATCGCGATTCTCCTGATGTTCCGGGAGATAGCAGAATCAAAGTCACGTGCATCATGTAATCTGCTGATTCTGGACGAGACCTTTGATTCAAGTCTGGACGTAGAAGGATGTAACGGCCTCATGGATATCATCGAATCGATGAAAGGTAGTGTGATAGCTATATCACATAATAACAAGATGATAGACAGATTCGAAAGGAACATCAACGTACGCAAGATAGAAAACTTCAGTATCCAAGAAATAGTTAATTAAAAACAGGGACTTATATGATTTCGGTATCCAAAGGTAAAATAGTTTTGACAGACAGCGTTTATTCTGATATTATTCTTTCCAGTTCGGGGAGGAAACGAATCCTCATCAAGAACAAAAGAAGCGTAATATTTTTTGTAAGAAAAATTTGACATGATTAAAAGTTTAGTAGTATACTTAAAGCTGATTTACGCATTCGGGATTCCTATAATTTCTTTAGAATTCCTGATATTTTTGATTTTGATTGAACTGATTTAACTGATTTAACGGAGAATTTTGAAATGGAATTGATGAATAATAGACTGAATCTTTCCCAGTGCGCTAACCTTATAGCGACAGTGCCAAGCGTAAGATTCATGCTGACAGGAAATCCCGGAATCGGAAAAACTTCTGTCATGGAAGAACTCAAACGTCGCTTTCCTTCCTATTCAGCAGGATATATTGACGTCGGGAATCTGGACCTGGGAGATACAGTTATGCCCATGCCTGATAAAGAGCTGAAAGTTACCAGCTATTACCCAAACGAGATTTTCAATGTTCATCTTGGGAAGCCAGTAATTTTGATGCTCGATGAGTTCACAAAGGGGGGCCAAAGCGTGAAAAATATGCTCCATCCCATGTTGGAAGTAAATAACCCTCGGCTTGGAAATATACCGATTCATCCAGACTCGATTATATTCCTTACCGGAAACGGAGTTGATTGCGGACTAGGAGATTCCATGAAGGCCCATTCCATGAACAGGATTAGCGAACTTGAAGTTCGTTCCCCGACCTCGGACGAATGGATTTCTTGGGGAATCAACAACGGAATCGACGAGTCTGTTCTTGCTTGGATACGTGAATTCAACCATGCATTGGCGGACTATCGGGACGAAGGACAAGAATCGAATCCGTATATCTTTAATCCGAGAAAGGGGCAGATTACTCATTATGTATCCCCTCGTTCCCTAGAGAAAGCATCCGATATCATCAAGAAACGTAGTGAGCTTGATGATATGTCGTTGATGTCTGCCTTATCCGGAACGATTGGGAAACAGGCAGCCGTAGATATGCAAGCGTTCATCGAGTTCAAGGACCAATTGCCTAACTTTGATGAAGTATGTAAAACCCCGGATAAAGTTAATGTTCCCAAAACTCTTGGGCCTAAGTACGTATTTGTGTATGCTTCGATTGCCAGAATCACTAATGATAATTTGGAAAACGTAATGAAATATCTGAGACGTTTTGAAGTCGAGTTCCAAGCTCTGTTTGCAGTTTGTCTTTCTAAAGTAGAAAGCAAACGCGATATTTGCTTAAAAAACAAGAACTTCGAGAACTGGATTAAAGAAAACATCGATATTATCTAAAATGAGTTGAAAGAAGCATGATACTCTGATATCATGCTTCTTCTTAATCGTAATGGAGAGAGACATGACCGAAGAAATCAAAGAAGAAATCAAAGAACAGAATGAAGAACAAGTTGACCTCAGTGCCCCTGACCTTAACGAGAACTTCGACAAACATTATCGTCGTCTGAATAAGGTTCGCATCAATATCATGCGGGACCCCAAGAACAGATTTTCCTTTCACAGAGGACTGTTACTTCTAGGAAAGACATACATTGACAGAAGAATACCTGCCGCGGCCACTGACGGATATCATATATCATACAACCCCGAGTTCATGACAAGTTTGTCTGATAAAGAATTAGCTTTCGTCGTTCTACATGAAGTAAGTCATGTGGCATTCAAACACCTGTATATCTGGAGGTCCCTCTTTAAAGAGGACCACAAACGAGCAAACTTTGCTACAGACTATGTCATTAATTTCATCTTATCAGAAATGGACCCTGATAAGGAAGTAATCGCTAGACCAGAATGTGCTCTTTACGATCCCGAATTCGCGGGAATGCATACCAAACAGGTATATGATTTGCTGAAAGGGGACGCGAGGCTGGAAGGAATAGGAGGACACGATAGTCATATCATCCCGTTAGAAGACCTCCCGGATGATATGAGAAAGGAGATTGAAAACGCGATTAAGATTGCAAAGGCCAAAGGAGGAAATCCGTTTGAGAGAGAATTCGGGGAGATTGGATTTGCCAAAGTGCCATGGGACGAAGAACTGAGAAAATACGCATTTAATCTTATTCAGGGAAAGGACGAATCTTCGTTCAGAAAACTAAATCGAAGATTCGTGGGGATGGATTTGTTTCTGCCATCTCCATCGTCTGAAAACATTTCTTGTATAGTCAATGCGATTGATACGAGTGGCTCTATTTCAACAGAAGAATTGACAAATGCCATGTCCGAGGTAGCGGGGATAGCGAGCGCTGTTGATATAGAAAGGCTTGATTTGATTTACTGGGGGAGTTCAGTAGTCGGACACGAGATTTATATGTCGGACATCGATGGATTCTTGAACTCTACCAAACCAAAAAACGGAGGAGGGACCGACCCAGACGTAATTTTTGATTATATTGAAGAAAAAGGAATAGAACCGACTGTTGTTATCGTTCTGACAGACGGATATTTTGATTTAAAAAGGAAGACTCCACCTGAATATCCAGTTATCTGGCTTATAACCACTGATGTTCGGGAGCCTGATTGGGGATATACGATTAGAATCAATTAAAATGCTTGGAGAAAAAAATAATGTCGAATAAAATAGCAGTTTCGTTTCCTTATAACTATAAAATCATCATCGATGATTCAAAGTTCATTCAACTGATGGAAGTCTTACATAATGCGGATTTGTATGAGAAAGAATATAAAAACGGCAAATTCGAGATCAAAATCAAGGAGTTGGAAGAGTTTCCCGATATTGAAATAGTATCGGAACGGGAATACAACGTAATGAAGTTCGTTACCAAGAACACCGAAGAGTAAGTTTTTTTTGTTGACATAACCAAAGGAGATAATATGTCAAGTTTTTTAGATAAGTATCGTAAGAACAAATCAGAACTCATGAAAAAAGTTCTGGATAAACTGGAAACAGAAGGAAAAGCATACGGGGAAGCAGATGGACGTTTCTGGAAACTGTCCCGTGATAAACAGGAGAAAGGAAATGCGATAATCCGTTTTCTCCCTGACGTTAACTCTGGAGAGGACTGGGTTAAAGTCGTTAACTATGCATTCCAAGGACCTACCGGACAATGGTATATCGAGAATAGTCTCCGTACCATCGGAAAAGAAGACCCTGTGAATGATGCAAACCGTAAACTGTATGCTACCGGGAATAAAGACGACGAAGCAATCGCAAAGTCCCGTGGTGCAAAGACTGTTTATATCAGTAACATTCTTGTTGTTAAGGACCCCCTGAATCCGGATAACGAAGGGAAAGTGTTTCTGTTCAAATACGGAAAAGGAATCTTTGAATTCATTAAAGGAGCGATTAAACCAAAGTTTGAAGAAGACGAACAGTTCTTTCCGTTCGACCCTATCGAGGGCCGTAACTTTTCTTTACGTATCTTCAAAAGCGAGAAGAACAACCAATACACGTATGAATCATCCAAGTTCATGAAAGAATCTGCTATTGCTGAAGATGATGATGCGATAGAAGAAATTCTGAACAAAACCTACGATATCACCGAGTTCATCGGCGAGGATAAATTCAAATCGTACGCTGAACTGGCAAAACGTTTTGCTTTAGTCTGGGACGAAGATGCCGGGGATGCTAATTCATTTAATGATGAAGAAATTGATGATGAAATAACGGATGATGAAAAGGAAGAGACGTCTGTTCCTAAAGAGAAAGTGAATCAAAAACAAGTGGAAATGTCAAGCGACGAGGATGACGAAGATATAGACTTTTTTAAATAATAATAGCGTAAATCCCCTTCCTTCAGGCGGGGGATATAAGCGATTGACTTTAGTATAAACATAGTTCATAATAAGAGACATGATTACAGCAACCAAAATTCGTATATACCCAGATACTAAGCAAGCCGATAAACTTGCTAAGTCGTTTGGTTGTGCGCGTTGGTACTGGAACAATAGTCTTGCTGAAACTCAAAAGTTGTATCATGAGACCGGAAAAGGTCTGGGTCAATTCGCTATGAATTCTAGACTACCTGGCTTGAAGAAAGAATTTGAATGGTTGAAGGAGACTCATAGTCAAGTTCTTCAGTCTGTTAGCTTGAACCTATCCAGAGCATTCATCAACTTCTTTGAGAAAAGGGCTGCTTATCCTAATTTCAAGTCTAAACATGATAAGCAGTCTATTCAGTACCCCCAAGGTGTTAAGATTGTGGAAGGTAGAAAGTTGTTTCTGCCAAAGATTGGTCATGTTAAAGCTGTTGTTCATCGTGAGATAATTGGTGTAATTAAAACAGTTACTATCAGCAAAACGCCAACAGGTAAATACTTTGCGTCCATTTTGACTGAAAACGGGATGGATGCTCCCACTATTCCCTTTGGGAGCAAGGTGTTGGGTGTTGATATGGGATTGACGCACCTTGCGATTACTGGCGATGGCTCTAAGTTCGACAATCCGAAGCATGTAGCCAAGGCGCGGAAGAATCTCAAACGGAAGCAACAGAAGTTATCTCGAAAGGAGAAGGGGAGTAATTCACGCAATAAAGCCAGGATTCTGGTGGCAAAGGCACATGAAAAAGTTGCCAATGCAAGAAAAGACTATTTGAATAAATTATCTAAACGGCTGGTTGACGAGAACCAAGTCATCGCTGTTGAAGATTTAAATGTGAAAGGCATGGTAAAAAATCACTGTCTTGCAAAATCAATTAGTGACGCAGGATGGGGGATGTTCACCACCATGCTTAAATACAAGGCCGAACGTGCAGGGAAAGGTTACGTGGAAGTCAATCGTTTTTTCCCTTCAACAAAAGCCTGTTCTCACTGTGGTCATGTTGTCAAGTCTCTACCTCTAAATATCCGAAACTGGAAATGTACCGAATGTGGGGCGGAACACGATAGAGACATAAATGCAGCAAAGAACATAGCGCTTGAAGCGCAAAGAATAATAGCGGCGGGAATCGCCGGTACTGCTAGTCGAGGCAATGTTAGAAACAAGGCTGGAATAAAATCCAGTATTTGTTCAGTTGCCAATGAAGCTAGAAGCTCCGACCTAAATGGCGGAGTAATTCACTCATCTACATCATCGATGGTGGGAATGAAATCTGACCATTTATCTTGAAGAACTTTGCTATAGACATCGTTCAGGGACCAAATTCCTGCGTTATCGTTCTTGTTATATTCTTTCTCGAAAGAGAAGAGAGCTAGGGAATGAGCACCTCCTCCGGATAAGCATATCCAGTTTCCTGGTATCTGAACCGGACTTCTCCGGAGTGTGGTTGTTCCGTCCCCAATCTGTCCATTTGCGTTATTTCCCCAAGCCCATAAAGTATTATCTGATTTGATGCCTAAGGAATGGATACTCCCTACGGATAAGCCTATCCATGTTCCTGGTATCTGAACCGGACTTGACCTATCTGTGGTTGTTCCGTCTCCAAGCCGTCCATTTCCGTTATTTCCCCAAGCCCACAGAGTATTATCTGATTTGATGCCTAAGGAATGAGAACCTCCTCCGGATATACTTATCCATGTTCCTGGTACCTGAACCGGACTTGACCTTCGTGTGGTTGTTCCGTCCCCGAGTTGGCCATTTCCGTTACCGCCCCAAGCCCATAAAGTACAATCTGATTTGATACCTAAGGAATGAGAAGCTCCTCCGGATAAGCATATCCAGGTTCCTGGTATCTGAACCGGACTTAACTTTTGTGTGGTTGTCCCGTCCCCAAGCTGTCCGAGTCCGTTATATCCCCAAGCCCATAAAGTATTATCTGACTTGATGCCTAAGGAATGGTTAGCTCCTCCGGATATTCCTATCCATGTTCCAGGAACCTGAACCGGACTTGGCTTGCATGTGGTTGTCCCGTCCCCAAGCTGTCCGAGTCCGTTACCTCCCCAAGCCCATAAAGTATTATCTGATTTGATACCTAAGGAATAGTCACCTCCTCCGGATATACTTATCCAGGTTCCTGGTACCTGAACCGGACTTGTCCTTTGTGTGGTTGTTCCGTCCCCAATCTGTCCAGTTGAGTTATATCCCCACGCCCACAGAGTATTATCTGATTTGATACCTAAGGAATGAGAAGATCCTCCAGATATACTTATCCAGGTTCCTGGTATCTGAACCGGACTTGACTTTTGTGTGGTCGTTCCGTCTCCAAGCTGTCCATTTGTGTTACTTCCCCAAGAATATAATCCTTTAACACTTACCTGAATCTTAGCCATCTATTTTCCTTGTCTTTTACGTTAATTTTGTTGTCTTCCGCGTCAAATAAGCGAATTAACCTTATCAAAATATCGGTCTAAAGAAGACAGACTGTCTCTTCTAGGAGGTTGAATCTCAGATGTCCTCCCTCCTGTATTGATATTATTCACGGAAGAAACGTTAATCATATTTCCTTCTACGCCAGAACTATTTTCTGCCGCAATTTTATCGTTCTCCCTTTTCAGATAATCAATCATCTTCACATTCTTCTGGTCATTCGGGACCGTGGATGATGTAATTTCCTTGATAGAATTAATCGTTCCGGTTATTGCCTTTGGTGCGGTGGATGTGACAAACTCGTCTATGGAATCAAGTGCTTCCTTCGTGAATGATTTGACCTTATCTGATTCGATGAAGTCGGACATGGACTCTTTCACGTTTGATATCATGTTATCAATCATTCCTTTATCTTCTTTGGGATCAATCTGATTAGTGCTATCAAAAAGATTTCCGCCAAGTAATGAACCTCCTACCGAGCCGATAACCATACCGGCTAAAGAACCAACTCCGGCACCAACTGGTCCCAGTAATGAACCTATACCCCCTAGAAGTTTCGCTCCCGCTAATCCTCCGGCTAACCCTCCTCCTGCTTCAAATATACCTTTCTTCTGTTCCTGTCGAGTATCTGATGTGATTTGTTCTATAAGATGGCTTCCTTCTTCCTCGCTAATATCTCCGTTCTCGACCATTATATTAATCTCTTTAATGCTATCATCAAGGTCTCGATCCTTTGATATCATATTATATCCTTGGTAAGCCACTCCTCCCGCGATTCCCATCTTTCCCAGACCCTTTAAAGCATTTCCGGCGATCATCCGCCTCCGTCCATTCTTATCATAACGATTCCCACTTCTCCTTCTTCGTTCTCTCGGGGAAGTTCCGATATCTGTCACCCTATCAATCATCCTTTCGATGAATCCTGGTCTCGCGTTCTCTCTTTCTCGTTCCTGTTCATCTAACCTATCAAGCTGGTCAGTGACAGATTTAGCCTCAACCTCTTTCAGGTCTTCTATTTTTTCCTTTGGTCTCTTTATCGTACTGACGATATCTTCTAAGGCCGATAGCTGTTTCTTATTAATCTCGACCAAGACGTCTATCGTCTTCTGTAGCTTATTATCCTTTCCGGCTTGGGTAGTTTCCTTGGTCCCGATAGTTTTTGCTCGGCCTTCGTATATCTCATTAATGGAATTGATATACGATTCTAAATCAGACCGGATTATTTCGATGGTCGAAGAATCACCTTCCCTTGCCTTTGAGTCAATAGAAAGGGCGTCGCCGGCAATCGATTTCCGTATTTCTGAATTATCTCTTGATGGCATGTGGATAGTATCTTCTTGCTTTGGGTTCTGGTTCTGGCTCGGGTTCTACTTCTTGATGGTCATGATCATAAATCTTCTCACGCATTTTCGCGTGCGCAGAGACGCCCATGATGGTTCCCATGGAGATATGAAACAAGGCTCCGCCCTGTAATGTTATCGGGGTCCACGCATTCGTTACTACCCCACCTTTATAAACCTGTATAGCTGACCAGAGTATCGGGAATACGATAAAATCAAATACGCAGATTATCATGTAGGTATGTCCCATCTTGGTTCGCCATGCTCCCGGAACTCTTCTTGCAAGTTTCATCTTACCAAATCCTTGTTTTTATTATAGTTATCGGATTCATCGGAATTTTTCTGCTTCCTTCTTGAACATCATATCCTCTTTCTTTTTCTTGAGGGATTCAATCAGTAAATTCGTATACACTTGTCTTTCCCACGGAATCATGTTCTCAAGCTCACTTAAAGAATATCCATGGTCATTCATCAGAACAAAATTCAGCCGATAGTATTCTTCCAGACTATCGGTATTAATACTCAGAAAAAAAAATTGTATAAGGACGTTATCTCGGTATGAATCTCGTTCCCACATGCTCCGCATTCCACGTCTATTTCCTGAACGATTGTCGGGGACTGAACAAAGAAATTCTCTATCATCGCATACTGTTCTACACTCAGATTATCAATCCAGTCGATCAACTCTTGCTTACTTACGTCTTCTGGACGAATCAGTTCGTCTCCGTTCACGATATACTCGATACATTCAGGAGCTATGTTTTTATCCGGTTCGTTTATTAATTCGATAGCGACTCCCAGACTCGGATATTTCATTACTATTCCGGTATCAGAATCGAGCATGATTTTATTCGAGTGGCCTTCGACCTTCCTTACCTTCAGGTCTTCGATGTTATATTCGGTATCTATCTTTTCTCCACACGAACAAGTGATTCTGGCCTGAACTGTTTCTCCTATTGACTTGGAACGAATCTTCAGGAACAGATAAGCAACGTCAAAATGTGCCATATTATCGACGTCGAGTTTCTCAAACGTACACATGTCCACCAGTTCTTTAATCGTGGTGGATAACTCGGGCAGTTCCGCATCCTTTAGCGTGAGAAGTATCTTATTTTCTTTCACCAAGAAAGGCCGGAACTTAACTTTTAACCCAGAAGGCAAGACTTCTGAATATGTCGGGGTTGATATAGTAGGTAGCATTAACGGTGTTCTTTCCAGCGGCGGAAAGCTATAGTAGTGTTTAATCGGACAAACTGATTTGTTGCGTTACTATCAAAATGAATCGGAGCCATACTCTTTGGAAACGCATCAATTAGTTCTATTGCGTACGTCGGTACTTCTATTTCGTTTAAGTGGTATATGTAGATAGAAGTCGAATACTCCTGTTGATATTTAACCAGGTAGTCGTTTCCGGTTACTGTCATTTCCATCCAGGTATCAAAGAACCGTTTAAGTTCCATTCTTCCATCGATATAGAAGTTGATGTTTATTCCGTCCCCTCCGTAATCTGAACCTACCGGGAGCTGATGATTTGGTCCCCAGGTTTTAAACGGTTTCGATGTAATAGACATTCCCGGCATGGTAACTGACTCAGCCATTATAGATACTTCCCGACCATATCCTGATAACGGGGTAGGAGGAACTATAATCACTTCAAAACGATTAGACCTGGCCAGAGAATGCGCCGCCATCTTTCCACGAAAATCCATGACCGAGAAAGCCATTACCAGACTTCCTTACGGGGGTCTACTTTACGACGTTTCTCTCCACCACGTTCGGAAACGAATCTTTCACGCGGCAACAAGGCAGCATTCGCCCATTCATCACTGTCAATCATCATGAAAGAGGACCCGATATGATTACCGGTTAACAGGTAACAATGAACTGTTTTCTGAATAGCTGCATGGGAAGCATATTTCTGTAACAGGTTCCAAGACAGCTGCATCCTTCTTTGACCAGATAACCGGGAATCCTGAACCAATGGTTGTAGTTCAGACAGTAACATTATCCGACCTGACAAAGGCAGATAATGAAGATTCAAGCCCCAGAACCTGTCTCCTTTTACGTTAAACGGGAGAACGATTGGAAAGGTATCCCAGTACGGTAAAGTCTTTGCGTGTTTTGCTCGGGGATACGAAAAGAACATCATGGTTCCAGGTAACGGAGCAGAATGGGTGGAATGGCCTACCTGCCATTTCAACTTTGCCATGGATAACTTCTCAAGTTTATCATCGAACCAGTCCATAGCCCTATCAAACATTTGACGGGTAGGAATCAGGTTCTTGGTGATTATTTTGGGTATAGCCATGGTTTAAATAAATAGGTTATATATCACTATTTATAAAAAAACCACTATGCCGACGAATCAGATTAATCTCGTTTCGCTTGATTTCGACGATATCAAGAATTCCCTGATAGAATATCTTAAGAGTCAACAGGAATTTTCCGATTATGAATTTGAGGGAAGTGCGTTATCGGTGTTGATTGACCTTATGTCATATAACACTAATCAGAACGCCTATCTGGCAAACATGCTCCTGAACGAGAAGTTTCTTGATTCGGCGGTAAAGCGTTCATCGATTGTTTCTATCGCAAAACACCTTGGTTATACTCCTCGTTCTTCTATGGGCGCAGTTGCACATGTCAGGATAGAAGTATTTGAGCCTGAAGGAGAACCCCTATTCCTTTCTATCGCCAAGAACACCCCTTTCTCCACCACGATATCAGGAACCCAGTACACATTCTTTAATCCTGAAGCCGCGACCATTGAACCCCGGAACGGAAGATATATCTTTGAAGATGTTCTGATTAAGGAAGGTTCGATTAAGCAGCACCAGTTTGTTGTCATTAATCCCGGAACCGAGGAGAAATACGAGATTCCTTTTGATGACGTTGATATATCGACCCTGAACGTCTGGGTACAGGATAATCCAAACGCACAGGAACAAGAACATTTCAGGCCCGCAAAGGAATTGGTGGGCCTAACAGACGAAGACCCGGTCTATTTCATTGAAGAAGGAACGACAGGAAGATATTATTTCTATTTCGGAGACGGAAATATCGGAAGAAAGCTTTCCCGAGGAAATATCATCCGAATAGAAGTGATGACGACTTCAGGAGAAGTTCCAAATATATCCGGCTTGGTCCCTCAAGTATTCCAGATTGGTTCATCGATATCAAACAGCACTAACGTATCGGTTACCACGATATCAAACAGCACAGGGGGAGGCGCAAAGGAAGGCGTTGACTCAATCCGGTATAATGCACCAAAGTATTTTGCTTCTGCTAATCGAGCAATCAATGAAACTGACTATGATACCCTGGTGCGCCAATCATATCCGAACATAGAATCAGTCAGTGTCTGGGGCGGAGAGAATAACGTTCCCCCGGTGTACGGCAAAGTGTTTATTTCATTAAAGCCGTTTAAAGGCGGTTCGATAGATAGCGTAACAAAATCGAATATAGCATCCTTGATTCTGAAAGACAAACAGATGATGACTATTATTCCTGAATTCAAAGACCCTGACTATATCTATATTACCAGTTCTACCGTGGTCGAATACGACAAGAATATTACATCTGTTGACGTTGCATCAATCGGAACCTTTGTTCGTCAGGAAATGGTAAAATACTTCTCGGAAGAACTGCAACAGTTTAAACGTAAGTTTCAGTATTCCAGACTGATAGAAAGAATGAACAATGCACATTACTCGATTAAGAACGTGTTGCTGAATATATCCCTTCAGAAACGAATCGTGCCAGCGTTTAACGTGAACAATTCTTATCTTGACGGAGGCGCTATCCGATTCAATAACAAACTGACTCCGGGTTCCTTAAAGTCAACCAAGTACTACGGAAACTGGAACGGAACATCGACCCTGTTACATATCCGGGACGATGAAGAAGGAAACGTGGGTTTATATAATGACTCAGATATATTCCTTACGTCTATCGGAACCATTGATTATGTATCCGGAAAGGTAAGCATTCTATCCTTGAATCCGATAGGCTATCCTTCCAGCCAATTTGATATAAGATTCAACGTCTTACCTATACGGGAAGATTTGAATATCGAGGCACAACGGAACCAGATTATAGAAATGGATGATTCTGTAGAAAATTACTTGTCTGATTTGATAAACGGGAGTACTATTCAGGTCGTAGCATCTTAACCTGGAGTTTTTAATGCAAATCAAGCTAAACGCATTCCGTATCGTGGAAGACGACGGTACGGAAAATCCTTACACGGTCTCCGAAGACCAAGAACACGTCACGTTCGCAGGAAAGTTAAACCAAGAAATATATAACTCGGATTATATCCAGTTTAATACTCACCACGATTCTGACAAAACTGAAAGGCTTAATGAAATTCGATCGAATTTCATTAAGATGATACCGGGAATGGACAAGGGACGAACACTTCTTGATTATGGCTATGGGAATGGTGCTTTCCTTGATTACATGTCCCGTAATCGTAAAAATGGTTTGTTGCTTCGAGGATACGACTTATCTAACCAGCACGGGGCTGACCCGTATCGTGGAAGACGTTCATTAATTCATGAAGTAGTTATCTTCGAGAACATGCCGACAAAGGATAACGATATCGTCACGATGTTCGATGTTCTTGAACATATTCCGAATCCGTGTAAGTTCATTCTTGATATTCGACCCAAGGCTTTTGTCATCACGATTCCTTTGTTTCATCGTGAATGGATAAATAATTTAATAATGTTCGCGAACTGGAAACACCGTAAGCCAGTAGAGCACATTCATCATTGGACCGAGAAAGGACTGGATGACTTGATGATTTCTTGCGACTATAAAAAGATTGGTGGCCTCTATTCGGAGAATTACATACGCAAGACCACGCAGTCAGGATATCCCGATAATAACGTTTACACAGGTATTTACGTCCATGTTTAATTTAAAGAACTTCAACATCATCAATTCTGCCTTATTTGAGGCTGACCCATATCTTACCGGCTGCAAAGACTCTGGCAACTTTACTAAATATGCTAAGTTATCAGCAAAGATTCTGTACTTGGTCGATAACCGAAAACATACCTGCCACCCGTTTCACGCCATCATCGCTGATGCATTGGCGGAAGACCGGAAATCATCAGTACCTGAAGATGTTATTTTAGCCAAGAAGATTGGAAAAGAGCTGGAGGAAGCGAACGCATGGAAATAGGAATGCTGAATGAAAAAGCTGGGAAACTCTTTGAAGAGAAGAGATACGAAGAAGCCCTTTCTATATTTGAATCGATGGAAGTGGTACCAGACGAGGTTAAGCCGAATTGGGCCAAGCTTTGGTTTCATTGCGGGGATGCAAAACGTGCCTTGGATATAATCAGTACAGTTGATTCTAAAGAAGAACCTGACCCAGAACTGTTAATCGACTATGCTTTATACTTGGGTTACAATGACATGGAAGATGAAGCTGCGGATATATTCAAAGACCTGGCGGAAGTCGGAAACGAAAAAGCAAAGTTTAACCTGGGATGGTATTATCTTAGTGCCGGTAAGTTTAAAGAAGGATTTGAATCGTTACAAGCAGGCGTAGACTTAAACGTCTGGGGAAACGAGAAATCCTATGTTGATTCTGGAGTACTTGATAGAAGAAACAAATGGGATGGTCAGACCAAGGTAAATAAACTTCTGTTCATTCTGGAGGGCGGGGCCGGGGATGGCATTATCTTCTTCCGGTTTGTCATGCAGGCGTCTAAGTTCTGTGACGATTTGATTATTGCATGTCAGCCAGAAATGGTTCGGCTGTTCTATGATGCAATGTATTCACTTGACCTTGACCTTCATCGGTTCTCGGTTGTTCCACACGGAGCTATTTCTCATATAGAATACGATGCATACCTGCCGGGCTTTCAAGCTCCGTATATCATGCAATTGGACAGTCCTGTTACTAAAGACGTTTACGTTAAAGTTGGTTCAGAAGCAATGATTGAGTATCCTTTAAGCGTACTTCGATACGAATCAGGAATACCTCTGATTGCAATGAAGCTATGGGGGAATAAGCTATACGACCATCAGACCTTCCGCAAATTTCCTCCTGATAATCTGGTTCGGATATGTAAAGAAAGAGCAAATGTCATTAATCTTCAACTTGATGACGACGGAGAGTTTGGTGAAGGTTGTCTCCCTGCAAAGAATATCATCACAGACTGGAAATCGACCGCTAATGTAATCAAAGGAGTCGATGTAGTCGTTAGCTCATGTTCTGGAGTAGCTCACCTTGCTGCATCAATGGGCATCCAGACGATAGTCATAGTTCCAAAAGTATCTTATTTCGTCTGGGCATCTGATGACCCGAAATATAAATGGTACGGAAGTCATACCCACATCATTCGACAGAAGAATCACGGGGACTGGACTAACTGCTGGGATGAGCTGGAACAGACTCTTGATAAAATCGGATACAGGAGGAAAACATAATTAACCCCTGGATATATCACGGGCGCGTATTCACTGATGATGATATACAAGATTATAAGGCATTCGTTTACCAAATAACCGGAAGCGACGGCAAGTACTATATTGGCAGGAAAAATTTCTTTGCCCCCAAGTTTTACCAAAAAGATGGCAAACGAAGGAAAAGGATGGTCCTTTCTGATTATAAGGATTACTACGGATCTAGCGCTCAACTGCTGAACGATATTAAAGAACTTGGAAAGGAATCATTTTCTCGAGAAATACTTGTTCTGTGCAGGAGCAAAGGAGAATCAAACTATATAGAAGCAAAGATTCAGTTTGAGCGTGGGGTGTTGCTTGACGAAAATAGCTATAACGGTATAATCAACTGTCGAGTACATGCATCACACGTCAAAACTTTGAAGGAGACGGATAATGAGTAAGAAAAAGATACCTGAGCCAGACCTTAATCAGTCTTTGGTTCAAATTTTGAATCAGTATCATGAAGTAGCGACAAAGGACGACGCAAAGGACTGGTTGCTTATCTATTGTGATAAGAATCATTCTGAGTTACATTCCATCGTATCAGGAATCGGAAAGACGAACCTTGTTCCGTCGTATGGCTTCCTATCCAGAATCATTGAACGAGGTTATCAGGACGAACAGGTCAGAAAGAAACTTGATTCGTATGTCCTTTCCTTGAAGGATTATAAATCATCAGGTTCTGACGAAGATGATAGGCCGACAAGAAAGGAACCTACTAAATACGATCCGACGTTCTTTCTGGATAAGATAGACCATTTGGTTGACCAGTTTCTACAGAACGGAAAGGAATTTGATATCAATGTGGAACTGAATCTGAATAACGTTCCGGTATATGCTATTCCTGAGATTAAACGAGGAGTATCGTGTTATGACGTGGATTATTCTCAGGAAGAATATGAAAACATCGGAACCAGAAAAGGACAGAAACTGATGTCGATGCTCTCGATACTTGAAAAGGAGGTAATCAAAAGGAAAATAACAAAGAAACGTAAAATTGACCCTCTGAAAGCAGTTCAGAAGTTAAACTACTGCGATAAGATGGATTTAGTCGGGATTGAAAGTATTCATCCTGTTCATATCGTGGGCGCAAAATGTCTCGTCACTCTGAACCACCAGACTAAAACGGTGTCGGTATACAAGAGTATCGATGTGAGTGGATTGATGGTAAAAGGCTCGTCCATAATCAACTTCAACGATAAGATACTTTCGAAGAAGATGAAAAATCCGTTAGATGCAATCGGGGCTTTGAAGGCATGTTCAAACATGACCGAGACGATTAATCTTTTCTCGGAAATGGTAGGGAAAGAAGTTCCGACAAAATCTTTAATTAACAAATATACTTTATTAATCAAGGTGTTATGAACTATTTAATCACAGAAAAACTGAGCAGAATCAATAATGCCAGAAACGACGAAGAACAAATTAATCTGCTACAACAGTATAGAACCCCGGCATTTGCTGGACTGTTAAAGATTAATTACAATCCTGAAATTAATTTCCTTCTTCCTGAAGGTGACCCTCCTTATCGGAAATTTGATAAGCCGCTGGGGATAGAGCATTCCTATCTAGAAGTAGAATATCGTAACTTTGGATATTTCCTGGAAGAAAACAATATGTCTCCCATGAAACGTGAACAGTTGTTCATTGATGTTCTTGAGCGTCTGTATCCGACTGAAGCAGAAGCCCTGATTGCTATCCGGAATCATTCTTTGAAAGCTCTGTTCCCGAATATCAAAAAGAAAAATGTCCTGAAAGCTTTATGGAACATGGATATCGACGAAGAGGAAGAAGAAGTTAAAAGTCCCGAACCGGGACAAAAAACTCCTGAGACGGGACCCGAGACGGAAATTATTACGACAATTAATGATTCGCTTACCTTGGCCAGATACGAAGAAATTCTTTCTGAGTTATACTTTGCTCCAACTTCAGCGGGAAAATTTATTACTACAGACCTAGCCTCATTCAAGAGGAAGCTTGCCGACGGTTCGTACGGATTCACGTCAACAGAAAAAGGCGTGTGCGTTCTTGACCTAGTGAAATATCTGTATCAGAAGAAATATTAAAGCTTGACGAACGGTTCTGAAGTGTATAGAATGGTGTTCATGTTGATGAGGAGAAGACAAAATGGAAAAGACCTTACGCGATACCTACTTCAGAACCGAACATGCAAGACTTGCGGCAGAAGACCCGGCAAAGGCAAATGCTTATCTTCTGAAACTGAAGTATATGTACGGATATGACCCTTTCGATATCTCAGAGGAAAGGCCGCTTACCAAGAAAGAACGAAAGCTGATGAAGGAGCACATGAAGAAACCTCACGTTAAAGCTTATGCGTTTTTCTGGAAAGGAATTTTGTGGAGCCTGATCCTTCTGGCGATAGTTTATTTACCTATAATACCGACAGAAGGAGTGGGAGCGTATATCGATTCGTATCTGAGTACAGTAGGAGGCGTGACTACTTCCATTATCATGGGAATAGCACATTTACTAGACATAATTTTATAGGCGCAATTAGATGAACTTACATTGGGGAATCGAAACCTTGATTTTAGTAGCAATATCAGTAGCTTATCTGCGTTACGCAGTATATATCTATGATAAATACTGGAGTCAAGGAAGACAAGTAGCGACTTACCTGAACCTACTATTATCAACTATCTGTTTTGTTCTTTGGATGTACATTATGAACGATATCTTTAACGAGTCCAGAGTTGAACAAACGACTCCGACGACCCCGACTATCCATAAACCGAAGGGAATTTTGGTATGAACGGACAGTTAAGGAGCATCGTAAAATGAAAGTCTGGCTTGGAAAATACAACAACTGGATTTATAATATACCCTATTTCATCCGAAGTATTCCCCCTGTCGAATGGATTCTGGAAAAAATTCCTCGTATCCAGTACGTCAAGATAGATGAACACGATACCTGGGATGCCTGTAGCGATTTGGCCTTGATAATTCATCCGATTCTGTTAAGCCTTAAGGACAATCCCTATTCATTCTTTGTTCCGGATGATTGTGATGTTCCAGAAGAAATGCGCGGATTCGGAGAGAACGGAGAAGCATGGAAACGAAAATACGAATGGGTCATGGATGAAATGATTTATTCTTTCTCCTGTATCGTTGACCCCGATTACGATTCTAAATATTTTAAGACCTTTCCGGAAATCGATTTTGAACGTATAGAAGACAAGGACGGGAGTAAAATAGTCCGAGTAAAGGATTACGACTGGGATAAAGAAGCCTATCTTGAAAACGAAACACGAATCAAAAACGGACTCCTACTATTCGGGAGATATTTTAGACACCTTTGGACCTGACCATGAACTTCAACCGTAACTTCAATCCTCGTCAAATTAAAGCCAGAAAAGAACTTCTGAGTAAAATCGATTGCCAATGCTCATCATGTGGAAAGACTGATGGGCAATCGATAATTGGCCAGCTTGACGAGGAAATAACCATAAAATGTACCTCCTGCGGAAACGTGTACGAGATAACCTACCTTCTGGAGTGAACATGTCTCCAAAAGAAAAGATAGTAATTTCATTTGTTCGTGATATGCTTTCTAATCCGATTAACCTTGAGCATATGTTATCGCGTCAGATAGCAGAATCATATTACGGGTATAATCAGACCATATCGGATAGGTATCATCCTGCCTTCAGGAATAGGGTCACGAGTCTTCAGAAAGCGATTCTGGCGACGATGGCAGGCAGCCTATATGTAGGACTTGATTCGGAAGAATCGAAAGAAGATATGCGGGATTTGTGTGCAAGATTTCATCGTGAAGACATGACCGGAATTCCAGTTTTCAAGGAGTTTGTTGATGAAGAATGACCCAAAAGGTTTCTCTCAACTTGATGAGATATTCGAGGTTGATACTACTACCGGTGAAATAGTTCCAGTAAACCAGACATCCTCAACTTCACTGACCAATCCGAACCAGGATACCACGATAGACGAAGATATTCTGTTTGCTAAGTCAAGGCTTAAAGAATTGATTAACGAAACATCTGACTTTAGTGAGTTTGCGGTTCGTATAGCTAAAGGAACTCAAGAATCGAAAGATTTAGCTGTTGCCCTGGAATCAATTAAGGTACAATCGTCTCTGTTGAGTAAGTTGATATCTATTCAGCAGAAAGAAAAGAAACCTGAACCGACTTCTGGTCAAACAGTTATCAATACTGGAAACACGGTCGTGTTCTCGGGCAACGCAAACGAAGCACTAAAGAAAATTAGAGGAGAGTGATTATGTCACAAAAAGTCATTTTACTTAACGGATATTCCAGGTCCGGAAAAGACTATGTCGGGAATTTATTGGTAGATCAGATTAAGATGAAAGGAAAGAGCGTAAAGAAGATTAGCCTGTCTGCGCCTGCTCTTGAAATTGTCCGGAGATTTTATAGCCTGAACCAATCCCATCTAGATGAACTACTTCTTGATAAGAATAGGCCCTCTTATTTGCTTGGGGGAATATCGTTACGTCATGCCATGAGACACGTCTGCGAAAACGTGATTAAGCCAGTTGGCGGAAAGGATTTCTTTGTTAACAAGTTGTTATCTGAAATTCAGGATTCGTTTGAGCAAGTAATCATTGTATCTGACCTCGGATTCAGAGAAGAGTTAAATGTGATTGAGGAAGAATGTATCGACTTGGATTCGTATCTGATAGTAAGAATCCATGGCGAGAAAGGAGGAAAGAAGATTGAACCATCTGAGCATGACCTACGCACTGTATTCTATGATGACCTGTTATTCGATAGCCTAGATATATTCAATACTCATGGGAAAGAGCCAGAACTTGACCATGTGATAGAATGGCTATTTGCCGAGCAGTAACATGAGTTTGTCCAAAGCAACCGAATACCTAAATCAGGTATCGGGTCGATTCCCTCTGTTCCGTAGAATTGCGGAGAATACCTATAATTTTCGTTGCATATTCTGCGGAGATTCAAAGAAGGACCAAAAGAAAACAAGAGGATATCTTTATCCTAATACAGGAAGAGACGGATTAATCTATAAGTGCCATAACTGTGGAGTATCCCTTCCGTTCGGAAAGGTTCTGAAGGAAATTGATATCTCATTATATCGGAAGTATCTGTTTGATATCGGGTTTCGTCCAAGACATGATGAGATTCCTGAAGTAAAGAGACCAAAGAAGAGACCTGATTCAAAGATAGCGGGATTCCTTTCTGAGTTACCGAGTATAGATAGGCTGGAATCTGGCCATGTTGCGGTAAAGTATCTGAACGGACGTCGCATTCCAAAGTCTGAGTATAAATATCTTCGGTATATAGAAGATACTTCTTTATTGAATGATGTCTTTCCAGAAAAGGAAGGAAAGATAAGGAGCAATAAAGGAGTCATATTCCCGTTCATGGACTGGGAAACCGGAAAGATAGGAGGAGCTTCCACCAGAATACTTGATGGTACCAATAACTTCCGATATCTTACGCTAAGACATCAGGAATATTCTGATTCGTTGATGGTATTTCATCGAGGAATAGATAAATCAAAGCCTCGTTATGTAGTAGAAGGCCAGTTTGATTCCCTGTTCATTCCGAACTCCGTTGCAATGGGGAATTCGTCTTTACATATGCTCAATGACCCCGGATTCGTCTATGTGTTTGATAACGAGCCTCATAATAAAGAGATTCGGAATCTGGTAAAAAAGACGATTGAACTTGGATATCCGGTTGTATTATGGGAAAATGGGATAGTTGAGAAGGATATCAACGAAATGATACTGTCGGGAATCGATGTTAGATGGAATATCGATTCCCGTACTTTTCAGGGTATAAAGGCACGCATGTTATTCAACACTTGGAGGTGATAGATGCCTATTGAAGCAAACTTGATTAAGCACTCGAAATCAGCTTATTCAAATCAAGAAATTTACGGTTTTGAGTTAGAATTGCCTAGAATTATTCTGGCAGAATTGCATACGCACCGAGGAGAAGTAATCTTCAACTCTCAATCTTCTCGGGCAGTCCCGGTAAAGAAGTATATAGAAGAAATAGAGAAGAATCCTTTCTATCCTATTCATTGGGGGAAGAAACAGGCAGGAATGCAGGCGTACGAGGAGAATGATGCCTTGGTTCCTTGGTTAAATGATATTAACAAGCCAGAAGAAATTACGTATCATTCAAGAGAAGACTTTTACAGGTCTGCTATGTACAATATGTTCACTCGCGCGTATGCAATGGACGTAGCCGGTTATCATAAGCAGATATGCAATCGGTGGATAGAGAATTTCTCGTATATTCGAGTGGTCCTTACCGCAACCAATCTGAGTAATCTCTTTAATCAGAGGATCCACGAAAGTGCTGAACCCCATATCCGGGAATTAGCAGTAAAGATGTATAATTCTATCCGAAATTCGGAACCGGAGATACTGAAAGAAGGAGAATGGCATTTGCCGTATGTTAATACTAAGCGGAACGAAGACGGAATTCTGGAATATTTCCGGATAGGAGATAAAGGATATGAGACGCCTTTGAGTCTGAAAGAAGCGCAGGATATATCGGTAGCATGTTCGGCACAGGTATCATACCGTAAACTGGATGATTCTCCGGAGAAGGTAAGAAAGGTAATGTCGATGCTACGACAGGATGGCGAGCCGACTCATTTCAGTCCATATTGTCACCAGGCCACGCCCATGAAAAACTATCACCTTTCCCAAGGACTCCCGGAACAGCTCGGAATCAGTCATGTGATGAGGAACGGAGATTTTTGTTCGGGCCAGTTGAGACACTGGGTCCAGTTAAGAAAAACCTTTCTGGATGAATACTGTTCTGTATTTGATGATGAAATGTTCGAGAGCAGATTGAAAACCTTTTAGTCCCCTCATGTCTTTATAAATAGGAATGACATCTTATATTATAAAGACATGATTTCTTTCTCAGAATACCAACAAGAAGAAAACGTTCCGGAACTCGATGAAAAAGAGCTTTCGGATATCATAGATTCCCTCAAATGGGAAGATATATTTGATATGTATCCTCCTGAAGACCTAGTAATTGACCCTCCTTCTGAAGATGACCTATCGGATGACCTATCGGATAACGAATCACAGGACCAAGAGCAAGAAATAGAAGAGGCCCTGAACCAGAGTCAGAGAATGCGACGAGGTCTGATAATGAAACGTAATCAGTATAGACTTAAGCTGGCCAGAAGAACAAAATTAGCCAGAATGTCAAACCAAAATACCTTGGCCAGGCGTGCTATGTTAGCGGCCCGCCGTATCATGTATAAAAGGTTTGCAGGAGGGAGGTCAAAGGAATCCTTGTCTCCACAAGAACGAGCAATGGTTGAGCAGAGATTATCCCAACGTAAGAAGTTGCTTGGTTCCATAGCGGTAAGAATGATGCCAAAGATGAGAAGTATAGAAAGCTCAAGATTGACACATAAATTCAGTTGATACGGAATTCCATATGCTAAATACCAATACTTCAAGACCCACAAGCCGGGAAGAAATAATCGATTTTGCTCTGAGACAGCTCGGGGAACCGGTATCCAGAGTAAACGTCGACCCTTATCAGTGTGAAGATGCCTTAGACATGGCATTACAAGTCTGGAGGGAATTTCATTACGATGCGTCTGAATTAACATATCTAGCAACTAAAGTAACTCCTTCGGTTGCGACTATATCCGGGGAAACTGGAACTTTTCAGATTAACGAACAAGTAAGAGGAGTTATTTCAGGAGCTGACGCAGTCGTTCGGGAAGTTGAACCAGGAAGACTATCGATATTTAAGATAACCGGAGAATTCCAAGAAGGAGAAACGATAGAAGGCTCGATTACAGGAGAGAGTGCGATTCTGGATGGTTTAGCGAAGGGGAGTTATGACAATAGATACTTTGATGTTCCTGAATCGATATTATCAGTGGTTAAACTGATTCCTTTGTCCCAGAGAGCAATCGGGGATTATATGTTTGATATGAGATATCAGGTGTTCCTAAACGCGATTCCTACCCTGACTAATTTTAATTTGGGATATTTCGTTGAGCTACATACTCACTTGAACATGATTAGTGATGTTCTGTACGGAGTTAAACCGACAAGACATTCGCGTCATTTGAATAGGATATATCTGGACCTATCTTGGGAAGTCGACCTTGCGGTAGGAGATACCGTGATATTTGAGGTATATAAGTATATTGAAGATGATGTAAGCGATTTATATAACGATTGGTGGCTGAAAAGGTATCTGGTAGGCTTGATTAAGAAACAATGGGGAATGAACATGAAGAAATTTCAGGGAGTTCAAATGCCGGGAGGAGTAATTTTGAATGGTCAGCAGATATACGATGAGGCGGTTCAGGAACTGGATATATTATATAACGAGCTGAAGGCGACGTATCATTTGCCCGCTGATTTTTATATCGCTTAATAAAAGAAAGGAAAATAGATGGCTAAGATTCAGGTAAGTATTAAAGGATTATATTCTTGGGGATGGAACGGATTCGGACAGCTTGGGGACGGAACAACCACACAAAGGACAAGTCCGGTTCAGGTACCAGGAACCTGGATAAGTATATCCGGAGGAGGTGCTCATTCCTTAGGCATCAAGTCAGATAATACTCTGTGGGCTTGGGGAAATAACGGAAATGGTCGGCTTGGAGACAAAACAACCACATGCAAGCCAAGTCCGGTTCAGGTTCCTGGAACATGGATAGGAATATCCGGAGGAGGTGCTCATTCCTTAGGTATCAAGTCAGATAATACTTTATGGGCTTGGGGATATAACGGACTCGGACAGCTTGGGAACGGAACGACCACACAAAGGACAAGTCCGGTTCAGATTCCAGGAACATGGAT
>Ga0265293_10002710_pt1 | contig 34596 bp, 29 predicted proteins | sample Munlanlewell138R_FD_192505 | JGI IMG/M metagenome (GOLD analysis project Ga0265293, IMG submission 192505) | Leachate microbial communities from a municipal landfill in Southern Ontario, Canada - Leachate well 138R | ecosystem: Engineered > Solid waste > Landfill > Unclassified | place: Canada... | reverse complement strand
TCTCGTAGATGTCGTCGGTGAAGCAGGCGATGTGCTGGATGCCCTCACCCTTGTACTGGTCCAGATATTCGTTGATCTGCGACTTGGGATCGGAGGATTCGTTGAGCGGAATGCGCACCATGCCGTCGGGCGCGGTCATCGCCTTGGACAGCAGGCCGGTCTTGGCACCCTTGATGTCGAAGTAGCGGATCTCACGGAAGTTGAACAGGCGCTCGTAGTAGTCCGACCACTTGGCCATGTTGCCTTCGTACAGATTGTGGGTCAGATGGTCGATGAAGGTCAGGCCGAAGCCCTTGGGCATGAGGTCGACACCCGGCAGGTATTCGTAATCCGGATCGTGGATCGTGCCCTTGGTGTCATAGCGGTCCACCAGATACAGCATGCAGCCGCCGATGCCCTTGATCACCGGCGCGGCCACGGCCTTGCTGAGCTCGTCGTTCGCGTCGAAGGCCTCGGCGCCGTTCTTCAGCGCCTGCACCCGCACCCATTCGGCCAGCTTGTTGAAGCGGATCGCGAAGCCGCAGGCCGAGGGTCCGTGCTCGGCGGCAAAGCGCGCCGCGAAGGAATCCGGGTCTTCGTTGATCAGGAAGGTGCAGTCGCCCTGTCGGTAGGTGTGGATGGGCCGGCTCTTGTGCCGCGCGACCGGGACGAAGCCGAGCTTCCTGAAGTAGTCGTGCAGGTGGCCGAGCTGGTCCTGCGGCGCGGTGTATTCGACAAACTCGAAGCCGTCGATGCCCATCGGGTTGTCGAAGGTGGTCGGCTTCATACCGGGAGAAATCTGGGCGCTCATCGCGGGTCTCCTGAAAACGGGACGGCGGTTGTGCCGTCGAGTGGCGGGATTTATAGTTTCATTTGAAACCATATGCAATCTGCGCCGCACCATGACCGAACCCGATGCCCTGGATCTGACCCGCTTCCTGCCCTACCGGCTGTCGGTGCTGTCCAACACCGTCAGCCAGGCCATCGCGGCCGACTACGAACAGCGCTTCGGGCTGTCGGTGACGCAGTGGCGGGCGATGGCGATCCTGGGCCGGCATGACGGACTGGCGGCGCGCGATGTCGCCAGCCGCGCCGCGATGGACAAGGTCGCGGTCAGCCGCGCGGTCGCGGCACTGGTGGAAAAGGGCCTGCTGCGGCGGGACACCGCGCCGCAGGACAAGCGCGAATCACGCCTGCGCCTGACCGCCGCCGGGTGCCGCATCCACGATCAGATCGTGCCGCTGGCGCTGGAGCACGAGCGCCGCATGCTGGAAAGGCTCACCCCCGAGGAACGCCACTGGCTGGCGCGCATTCTCGATGCCTTGCAGCCGTCGCCGAACCCGGAAAACGACTGAGTCGGACGACGCGCCAGCCGCCACAGCGGCGATGGTCGAACGGGAACTCGTTTCTTCGCCGTCCGGCACCGGACCTGCGATGTGAGCGCGCAGCCGATCTCCATCGCGACGGTAGTGGACGCGGTGCGGGAAATCGTTTTCGGGGTTCTCGAAACGGACCCGACCTTCACCCAGCCCGGCGATGACGAACGCCGTCGGCGGCACGCCATTGCCGCAGCGATATCGGCGGGTTGCGCTGGAACGCAGGCGCGCTACTCGAAGCCGTCGCCGAAGATCACGAAGGTGGGTGCCAAGGTGATCTGGATGCCGCCGCCGCCCACCCGGGCGCTGACCCGGAGGAACTGGCCGGCGGCACCGCCGGGCGGGTTGTAGTCGGTGAACTCCCAGCCCAGCGCCGTCTGGGTCATGGTGCCGACCTCCACCCAGGTCGCACCGTCGATGGAGGCTTCCAGCAGCGGTGCGTCCAGCAGCGCCGGCACCAGGCCGCTGCGCCACCAGATGACAGTGGTGCCGACCACTTCCAGTTCGTCCATCGCCGTCGGGTCCTCGGTATCGATGGCGAACACGTACGGGAGCTGCTGGTTGGAGATGCTGCCGACGACGATGCGTCCGCCCGGCAGCATGGCAAGGCCGTCGGCGTAGCCGTCGGTCGGCACGTCGTTGAAGCCGAGGTCGTGCTCGCCGTTGGCCTTGAGCACGGCGACCCGCGCCGCCGCCTGCTCGGAGGGGAACCAGGCCCAGTCCCCCGCCACGATGATGCGTCCGTCCGCGGCCGGGATGACATGCCGCACACTGCCGTAGCGGATGCCGGCGTCCATCAGGCTGCCGTCCAGGGCGCCGTTGGCGCTGAGCCGGGCAATGGCGGAGTGGAGCTGATCGTCAATGTAGCCGAAGTCGCCGCCGATCAGGATGCGGCCATCGGGCTGCAGCGCGATGGCGTGCACGCGGCCGCTGACCAGCAGCTCGAAGGTCCCGTCAACGCTGCCGCCGGAGGTCAGGCGCAGGATGCCGTAGCGCGGCGGCACGGATTCTTCGCTGGGTGGGTCGATGTAGCCGCCCACCAGGATGCCGCCACCCGGCTGCAGCACGATGACCTCCACCTCGTCGCCGAGCTGCGGGAAGAAGCCGGTGTCCAGGCCGCCGTCCGCGGCCTTCAGCCGCGCGATGTACTCGTAGGTCTCGTCCAGCTCGATCCGGAAGCGCCCACCGGCCAGCACGTCGCCGTTGTCCTGCACCGCCAGGGCCGTTACTTCGCCGGCGATGGCGGTGATGGGCGAGGAGAAGCCGGTGTCCAGGCTGCCGTCCTCCTCGAGGCGCGCGACATACAACTGGCTGTTGCCGTCGACCTGGTCGAACTCGCCGCCGACCAGGACCTTGCCGTCCGGTGCCAGTGCGAGGGCGCGCACCGCGTCATTGAACAGCGGCGGGACGAAGCTCGTGTCCAGCGTGCCATCGGCATGGAGCCGCGCCACCTTCGAGCGCGTCTGGCCGTTGACGTTGGAGAACTCGCCGCCGATCAGCAACTTGCCGTCCGGGGTGACGAGGACGGCGTGGACCTCGTTGTTGACCACCGGCGAAAAGTCGGGCGCAACCACCTGGGCCGAGGCTGCGCCGACGCCGCACAGCAGCGCCGCAAACGCCCAGCGCAGGAAGCGGCTGCGCGAACCGGGGATTTTTGCGTTCCGTTTCATGGTCGCCCCAATGGGTTGTGGGCTTGTCCAGTAAGGCGCAAAGCGCACCCGAAACGGCTCAGCGCATTCAGGTGGGGAAACCTGGAGTTGTCGACGGAGGCGACCAGACGCACCGGCGCGAGCCTGGTCACCGTCAACAGGCCGATCGGCGACAGGCACAGCTCGCCGACCGACTGGATCACGCAGACCATGAACAGCGTCCAGAACGGAATCTTCAGGCTCTGCGGATCGACCATGCTCGGACGCCTCGAAGCGGCCGAACGGCATGCGCTGTACACCCTGCTCGACCGTCTCGAAGAGGTTCCGTGCTGCGCCGGGCAGGGCTGATCGGCATGCGCTTCCGCTGCATTGCCGCTTGAATCTACGAAGGTCATCGTATAGAACGGGACACCCGACTTCGCCGGAGCTCCCTCATGTCCCCTCGCCTTTCCGCCGTACTGCTGGCGTTTGCCGTCCTGCTGCAGGCCCCCGCAACGGCCGGGACCGAGACGACGCAGGATCCGCGCGTGCTGGCGGCCCGCGTCTGGGGTCTGGTCAAGTACCACCATCCGCGCATCACCGCCTGCCAGGTCAACTGGGACATCGCCCTGCGCCAGGTCTGGCCGGGCATCGAAGCCGCCGACCCGCAGGCAGCGGACGAGGCCATCGACGCCCTGCTGGCGCGCGCCGGCGGTGCCCAGCGCCTGCCGCTGGATGCGGCGACGCCGGACTGGATCGCCGCTGCGCCGCTGTCGCAGGCGCTGCGCGAACAACTCAACTGGCTGGCGGCACAGCGCCCGACCGGGCAGTGCTACGTCAGCGCTACGCCCGGCCTGCCGGCGCAGTTCGGCAGTGATCGCGGCCAATCCACACCGATTCCCGACCGACCGACCCGTGCGCTGGCGGCGCTGCGCTTCTGGAATGCGATCGAATATTTCTTTCCGTACAAGGAGGAAATCGGCCGCGACTGGGCCGAGGTGCTGGCCGAGCACCTGCCGCTGATCCTGGACGCCGAACCGGGCCTGCCCTACGCCACCCAGATGCGCCGGCTGGTCGCCGAGATCCGCGATTCGCATGGATTCTTCTACCACCCCGGCAGCATCGCCGAGCAGGGCATCGGCACGCCGCCGCTGCGGATGCGCGAGATCGAAGGCCGCAACATCGTGGTCGAAAAGCTGCCGGTGGAAAGCCCGGTACGCCCCGGCGACGAACTGCTGCGCCTCGACGGCGAGGATTTCGAGGCCCGCATCGCGCGGCTCGACGCGGTGGCCGGCTGGGGCTCCAACCCGGTCTGGCGCAAGCAGCAGATGCGCCGGCTGGCCTTGCGCGGCACGGACAACCCGGTCCCCGTGCGCCTGCGCCGCCCCGATGGCAGCGAGTACGAGACCACCCTGCCGCGCGCCTTCGGCTTCCCCATCACGGAGCCGCCGCCGCCGCGCTGGCAGATCAGGCAACTGCCGCAGGGCTGCCGCATCGGCGTCATCGACCTGGTCCAAGTGTACCCGGAGGATGTCGCGACCATGTTAGACGAGTTGGCCGACACCGACGCCCTGCTGATCGACATCCGCAACTACCCGCCCAACCCTTCCTTCACGATGGTCGAGCACCTGTTCGAGACACCGCGCGCGGTGTCCCGGCTCGGCGCGCCGGACCTGAGCCGTCCCGGTCACTACCTGCCTTACGAGGTCCGCCTCGGCGGCAGTCTGTACAGCGGCTATCGCGGCCGCCTGCTGCTGTTGCAGGACGAGGAAAGCATGAGCCATGCGGAGTATTCGCTGATGCTGCTGCAGGCCGGTGGCCGCGCCATCAGCTTCGGCAGCCAGACCGCCGCCGCCGACGGCAACATCACCTGGATGTATCTGCCGGGCGATCTGGAAGTGTATTTCACCGGCCTGTCGGTGCATTACCCGGACGGACGGCCGACCCAGCGCATCGGCATCGTGCCCGACGTCCACGTGACCCGCACCATCGCCGGCGTCGCCGCCGGTCGCGACGAGGTGATGGAAGCCGCGCTGGACTGCCGCTGGGTCGAGCAGACGCCGCCGCCGCGCCGTCCGCCGCAGGGCCTGTACGCCGATCCGGCGCATGCCGACCAGGGCCTCGACGTGCATTACGATGCCAGCGGCAACATCGCCGTCACCCGCTACGGTTACGACGACGACGGCCAGCCGCGCTGGCTGCTGTCGGCCGGACCGGCGGCGGCGGAGGACTGGCGGCAGTCGTTCTCGCGCTATGTCGACGGTCAATACGACGCCCTGTTGCCGGGTCACGACCTCGATTTCCATCGCGGACCCTACGAAGTGGCCTGCGCGATCTCCGACCAGAGCCGCCTGCTGCCGCGCGCACGCTGGCGGCAACCCTCGGCCGCCGGTGGCGACGAGCATTGCGTCACGCCACTGATCCTCGCCGGCCAGCAAGGTGCCAGCGGTGCCTGGGGCACGGATGAATCCGGCTGGGGCGTCAGCCTGCATCATCGCGACGGCTTCATCGCCGCCATCGTCTACGCCTACGACAACGACGGCCAGCCGCGCTGGCTGCTCGGCCTGAACGAGGATTGGGACGGCATTGCTCCGGTCGAGTTCGACCTGCTGCGCGCCGCGCCGCGCTGCGCCGGCTGCGCGGCAGGCGACGGTGCGTTCACGCCGGCCGGCGTGATGACGCTGGACCTGTCCGGCCTGCACAGCGGCCAGGCCGAGGACAACCGTTTGTGGATCGACGCCGCCTTCGGTCCCGGCCCGCGCTGGCGGCGCGAGGACGTGCGCATCGAGCGGCTGACGCGGACACCGGGCGGGGAGTGAGGAGGCGGCGCTTGCCCCTATACTCGCCGCTTCCATCCAGGAGCCCGCGCATGTCCGCATCCACGCCTGCGCTCGCCCACGAGGGCGAGTTTCTCGGTCACCCCAAGGGTCTGTACGTCTGCTTCCTCACCGAGATGTGGGAGCGTTTCGCCTTCTACGGCATGAAGGCATTGCTGTTCCTGTACCTGACCAAGCATCACCTGTTCAGCGACACCCATGGCTACCTGCTGCTCGGCACCTACGCCGGACTCGCCTATGCGCTGCCGCTGCTCGGCGGCATCCTGGCCGACAAGTACCTGGGCATGCGCAAGGCGGTGGTGTACGGCGGCGTGCTGCTGGTGCTGGGCCAGCTCGGCATGGCCTACACCGGCCACGCCGCCAGCGGAATCCAGGGGACCGGGCAGCAGGATGCCTTCGCCGTGCAGGTGATGTACGGCGCACTGGCGCTGATCGCGGTCGGCGTCGGTTTCCTCAAGCCGAACATCTCGACCATCGTCGGTCGTCTCTATCCCGAGCAGGATCCGCGCCGCGATTCCGGTTTCACCATCTTCTACATGGGCATCAACATCGGTGCCTTCATTTCCTCGCTGATCGTCGCCTACATCGGCGAGAAGATCGGCTGGGGCTACGGCTTCGGCCTCGCCGGGGTGATGATGGCGCTGGGTCTGGTGCAGTTCGTGCTGGGGCAAAAGCACCTGCTCGGCAAGGCCGAACCGGCCGATCCCGCAGCGCTGCGCGCGCCGGCGTTCGCCGGCCTGAGCCGCGAGTGGCTGATCTATCTGAGCGGTTTGGTCCTGACCGTGGTGGTCTGGCAGGTATTGCAGACGCGGATCGACTTCGGGCCGCTGTCCTCGCTGGTCGGCGGCCATGAGGTGACACTGACCGAACTGGTCGCCGTGGTGCTGGGCGCGGCGCTGTACATCTGGTTCATCCGCCTGCTGTTCTCCGGCATCAGCCGGGCCGAGAAGGGCCGGATGGTCATGCTGATGACGCTGATCACCGTCAGCGCGCTGTTCTGGGGCCTGTACGAGCAGACCTACGGCCCGTGGGTGGCGATGGCCGACCGGGCGATGGACCGCACCACCTTCGGCATCGAGTGGACTGCCGGCCAGACCACCGCCTTCGGCGCGCTGTTCGTGATCGCCTTCAGCCCGCTGTTCGCCTGGCTGTGGCCACGGCTGGACAAGCGCGGCCTCAACCCCAGCTACCCGGCCAAGTTCGCCTGGGCGCTGGTGTTCTGTGGCCTGGCCTTCGCCGTACTGGCCTATGCGGCGGCCAATCCCGGTGCCGACGGCATGGTCAGCCTGTGGTGGATGATCCTCGCCTACGCCGTGCTGGTGCTGGGCGAGATGGCGCTCTCCCCGGTCGGCCTCGCCGCAGTCACCGCGCTGTCGATCCCGCGCGCGGTGGGCATGATGATGGGTGCCTGGTTCCTGTTCTCCGCCTTCGGCGAGATCATCGCCGGGCGCATGGGCACCTGGGCGCAGGTCGCGCCCGAGGCCAGCTCGGCCGAGGCGCTGGCGGTGTACGGCTCGGTGTTCGTCAAGATGATGTGGATCGGACTGATCGCCGGCATCCTGCTGCTCCTCGTCACGCCGCTGCTCAAGCGTCTGACACGGAGCTGATTCGCACGCGGTGGCGAGGCCACCAACACCTTCGGCAAACGAAAACGGCACCTTGCGGTGCCGTTTTCGTGTCCGGATGCGGGCAAAGGCTTACTTCACGCCGTGCATCAGCCGGTTGATCAGTGGCGCGCTGAGGAAGAACAGCACCGCGATCACGATGCCGAGCAGGAACAACTGGTTGAAGGTGCTGGCGTACTGCACCAGCGAGGCACCGCCGTCCCCGTCGCCGCCGCCCGATGCCACTGCGGCAATGCGGCCGGCGACGAAGTTGGCCATCGCGATGGACAGGAACCACCCACCCATTGCCAGACCGGTTTCGCTCTTGTGCGCCAGCTTGGTGACCATGGCGAGGCCGATCGGCGACAGACACAGCTCGCCCATGGTGTGGATCAGGTAGGTCAGGGTCAGCCAGATCCAGGAAATCTTGCCGTCCGCGCCGGTGGTGTGGTTGATCGCGAACACCAGGATGTAGAAACCGACCGCCGCGCCGACCAGGCCGTAGGAAAACTTGCGCGGGATCGACGGATTCCAGTCTGCCTTGTCCAGCTTGATCCACAGCGAGGCAAACACCGGCGCCAACAGGATGATGAAGACCGGGTTGACCGACTGGAACACCTCGAAGGTCGGCGTCCAGCCGAAGATCGACACGTCCGGCATGCGGACGAAATCCTGGGCCAGGAAGTTCAGCGAGGAACCGGCCTGCTCGAACAGCGACCAGAACAGGATGTTGGCGACGAACAGGATCAGCATGGCGATGTAGCGGTGCAGTTGCCGCTTGTCGCCGCTGCGCACGCCGCTGTAGAGGAAGTACACCACCAGGCCGATCATCATCACGATCAGGATGCCGCCGAGCAGGTTGGACTTGCTGAGCAGGAAATACACCGGCACCACCAGCACGGCGCAGCCGACGATCACCTTGAGCATCGGGCCGAAGCCGCGCTTGCCTTCCGGGGCCGTGCCGACGTGGCCCAGCCACGCCTTCAGCACCTGGAACACCAGCAGACCGATCAGCATGCCCATGCCGGCGGCGAAGAAGCCCCAGCGGTAGCCATACTTCTGTCCGATCAGCGAGGCACAGATCACCGGCGCGATCAGGGCACCGGCATTGATGCCCATGTAGAAGATGGTGAAGCCGGAATCGCGGCGCGCGTCGCCCGGCGCGTAGAGCTTGCCGACCATGGTCGAGATGTTCGGCTTGAACAGGCCGTTGCCGACCACGATCACCGCCAGGCCGACCAGGAAGGTGGTCAGGTCCGGGGCCATCAGCATGAACATGCCGACCGCCATCAGCACGCCGCCGAGCATGATCGAGCGCTGGTAGCCGAGGATCTTGTCGGCGATGTAGCCGCCGAGGATGCCGGTCATGTAGACCATCGAGGTGTAGCCGCCATAGGTCAGCGACGCCTGTTCACGCGCCGCCTCGCCGGAGAGATGGGCGAAGAACGCCGCCGCCACATGCACCGCCAGCATGGCGCGCATGCCGTAGTACATGAAGCGTTCCCAGAACTCGGTGCCGAACAGGTTCCACAGCGCGCGTGGATGGCCGAGGAACTCGCCGGCGGGAGGCGGCAGGAAATCATCCGACTGGGCGACGCCCGCGGCGCTCCCGACTGGCGACTTGGGTGCGGTGGAACTCATGGACTGAATGCTCCGAGAACGGGCCAAGGGTCTGGCGCGGAGGCGGCAGCTTTACCGACGCCCGGCCCCGCCGTCAAACGGTGGTGGCGCGCCAACCGCCCGGCGCAGCCCGCTCGCCCCGGTGCCCGCACGCAATTGCTGCGTGCGCACAAAACCGCAGTCTCGACGCTGCTTCAGCGGCTGCCGATCAGGGTGCGCACGTCGAACAGTTCGGGGAAGAAGGTCAGTTCCAGCGCCTTCTTCAGGAAGCCGACGCCGCTGGAGCCGCCGGTACCGGGCTTGTAGCCGATGATCCGCTCGACCGTCTTCATGTGGCGGAAGCGCCAGAGCTGGAACTGGTTCTCGACATCGACCAGGTCCTCGCACAGTTCGTACTCGCGCCAGTAGCGCCGGGTGTCGTCGTAGATCGCCTGCAACACCGGCAGCAGGTCGGCATCGCGACGGTGCGGCGTCGACCAGTCGCGCTCCAGATGGCGCGCCGGCACGGCGTGCCCCCAGCGCGCCAGATAGCGCAGGAACTCGTCGTACAGCGAGGGCTCGTGCAGCGCCTCGCGCAGGATCGCCTGCTGTTCCGGCGCGTAGTCGAACACCTTCAGCATGGCGGCATTCTTGTTGCCGAGCAGGAACTCGACCATCCGGTATTGCAGCGACTGGAAGCCCGAAGACGGCCCGAGCACGTCGCGGAACTGCGCGTATTCGGCCGGCGTCAGCGTCTCCAGCACCGCCCATTGCTCGAACAGTTGCCGCTGCACCTGCTTGACCCGGGCGAGGATCTTCTGCACCAGGCCGACCTCGTCGCGGCGCAGCGCCCGCAGCGCCGCGCCCAGTTCGTGCACCAGCAGCTTCAGCCACAGTTCGGAAGTCTGGTGCTGGATGATGAACAGCATCTCGTCGTGGTGCGGCGGGTCGGACAGCGGCTGCTGGGCGGACAGCAGCACGTCGAGCTTCAGGTAACCGCCGTAGGTCAGCCGACCGCGCAGGTCGGTGGTGATGCCGTCTTCGAGCGCGCGCTGGTTGTGGGTGCTGGGCATGCGGGGCGATCCACGTCGGACGGGTCGTCAAGAGTAGCCTGCGTGGTGCGGCGCGTCATGCACTGCCCGGCGGGTGGCTGGCATCCTGCATGCATGAAACCGATCCTTCATTGCCTTGCGAAGGTGCCGGCGTGAGCGTTGCCGCCTCCTTCGAAATCCCGTTCCTGCGCTATCTGGAAGCCGATGGCCGACTTAGCGGGGCCGCGCTGCCGGCATTCGCCCGCGACGCGCAGGCCCTGGTCGAACCGTACAAGTTGATGACCCTCACCCGCAGCTTCGACGCCAAGGCGGTCGCGCTGCAACGCACCGGCAAGCTCGGCACCTATGCCAGTTGTCTTGGCCACGAGGCCTCCCATGTCGGCGTCGGCATGGCGATGCGCCCGGAAGACGTGCTGGCCCTGTCCTACCGTGAATACGGCGCGCAGTTCGCACGCGGCGTGCAGCCGCGCGAAGTGCTGCTGTACTGGGGCGGCGACGAGCGCGGCAGCGATTTCTCCGGCCCGCCGCACGACTTCCCGTTCTGCGTGCCGATCTCCACCCAGTGCCTGCACGCCGCCGGGGCCGCGCTGGCCTTCAAGCTGCGCGGCGAGGCGCGCTGCGCGCTGGCCATGTGCGGCGATGGAGGCACCTCGAAGACCGACTTCTACGCCGCGCTGAACAGCGGCGGTGCCTTCAACCTGCCGCTGGTGCTGGTGGTGGTCAACAACCAGTGGGCGATCTCGGTGCCGCGCAGCGCGCAGACCGGGGCCGAGACGCTGGCGCAGAAGGGCATCGCCGGCGGCCTGCATTGCGTGCAGGTCGACGGCAACGACTACATCGCCGTGTACGACGCCGTCAGCCAGGCGCTGCAACGCGCCCGCGACGGCCAGGGCGGCTCGGTGATCGAGACCATCACCTATCGACTGTCCGACCACACCACCGCCGACGACGCCCGCCGCTACCGCGACGAGGCGGAAGTGAAGGACGCCTGGCAGCGCGAGCCGCTGATCCGCCTGCGCCATCACCTCGTCGGCGAGGGCGTCTGGGACGAGGACAAGGAAAAGGCCTGGCTGGAGGAATGCGCGCGCCGCGTCGACGAGGAAGTGAACGCCTACCTCGCCGTGCCGCCGCCGCCGGTGCAGGCGATGTTCGACCATCTGTACGCCGACCCGCCGCCGGATCTGCTCGCCCAGCGCGCCGAGGCCATGGCCAGGGAGGTGCGCTGATGGCCGCCGTCGCCCTGATCGAAGCCATCACCATGGCGCTGGCGCACGAACTCGAACACGATCCGTCGGTGCTCGTGCTGGGCGAGGATGTCGGCATCAACGGCGGCGTGTTCCGCGCCACCGCCGGCCTGGCGCAACGCTTCGGCGACGACCGCGTGATCGACACGCCGCTGGACGAGACCACCATCGCCGGCCTCTCGGTCGGCCTTGCCGCGCAGGGCATGCGGCCGGTCGCCGAGTCGCAGTTCGACGGCTTCGTCTATCCGATGCTCGACCACCTGATCTGCCACGCCGCGCGCCTGCGCACCCGCACCCGTGGCCGCATGACCTGCCCGCTGGTGCTGCGCGTGCCCTGGGGCGGCGGCATCCGCGCGCCAGAGCACCACAGCGAGGCCAACGAAACCATGTTCACCAACGTGCCCGGCCTGCGCGTGGTGATGCCGTCCTCGCCGCATCGCGCCTACGGCATGCTGCTGGCGGCGATCCGCGACCCCGACCCGGTGATCTTCTTCGAGCCCAAGCGCATCTACCGTCAATACAAGGAAGAAGTCGCCGACGACGGCGAGGCGCTGCCGCTGGACGTCTGCTACGTGCTGCGCGAAGGCCGCGACATCACCCTGGTCAGCTGGGGCGCGCAGATCAAGGAGACGCTGGAGGCCGCCGACGCGCTGGCCAAGGAGGGCGTCGAGGCGGAAGTGATCGACGTCGCCACGCTGCGCCCGCTGGACTTCGACACGATCCGCGAATCCGTCGCCAAGACCGGCCGCTGCGTGATCGTCCACGAAGCCGTGCGCAGCGGCGGCTTCGGCGGCGAGATCGCCGCCCGGCTGGCCGAGCACTCGATGTTCGACCTGAAAGCGCCGGTGCTGCGGGTGACCGGCTACGACACCCACATTCCGCTGTTCCGGCTGGAAATGAAGTTCCTGCCCGACCTCGCGCGCATCCTCGATGCCGCGCGGCGCACGCTTGCCTACGATTGATGCCATGTCCGAACTGAAGACGTTTCTGCTGCCCGACCTCGGCGAGGGATTGCCCGATGCCACCGTGGTCGAATGGTTCGCCAAGGAGGGCGACCTGGTCCGCCTCGACCAGCCGCTGGTGGCGATGGAAACCGCCAAGGCGGTGGTCGAAGTGCCCTCGCCCTGTTCCGGCGTGCTGCGCCGGGTCGGCGGCGCGGCCGGCGCGGTGATCATCACTGGAAACCTGCTGGCCGAGTTCGAACTCGATCCCAGCCTGCCGCAGCGCGCCGAAGGCCACGACACCGGCCATCATCACGGCGGCGCGGCCCCGGCCGCCGCCGCGCCGGCAACACCGCAAGCCGAAGCGCCCACTGCTCCGTCCGAAGACGACGGCGATGGCGACGCCGGCACCGTGGTCGGCGCGATGCAGTCCAGCAATCAGGTGCGCCAGGAAGCCGCCGTGTCGGTGGGCGGCGTCAAGGCGATGCCGGCGGTCCGCGCGCTGGCGCGCAAGCTCGGCGTCGATCTTTCCCGCGTCCAGCCCAGCGGGCCGGATGGCGCGGTGACCCTGGCCGACGTCAAGGCCGCCGCCGCCGCGCCGCCGCCTTCGCAGACAACGCCGCCGCGCCCCGCGACGACGCAACCGCCAGTGCGACAGGACGTTGCGAGCGCCGCCACGCGCACCGCGCTGTCGGCCAGCGGCAAACCGATGCGCACGCAACCGCCCGGCGTCGGTGCCAGCGGCCAGCCGGAGCCGCTCAAGGGTGTGCGCCGCAACATGGCCCGGGTCATGGCCGACGCCCACACCAAGGTGGTGCCGACCACGCTCTGCGACGACGCCGACATCCACGCCTGGCGTCACGGCAACGACATCACCGTGCGCCTGCTGCGCGCCATCGTCGCCGCCTGCCGCACCGAACCGGCGCTCAACGCCTGGTTCGATGGCGACAACCTGACCCGCACCCTGCACCCGCATGTCGACGTCGGCCTGGCGGTGGATACCGAGGACGGCCTGTTCGTTCCCGCGCTGCGCAACGCCGACGTGCTCGACGCGCGCGGCCTGCGCGAGGCGGCGGATCGCCTGGTCGCCCAGGTCCGCGCCCGCTCGCTGCCGGCCAGCGAACTGGCCGGCTACACCATCAGCCTGTCCAATTTCGGCAAGTTCGCCGGCCGCTACGCGACCCCGGTGGTGGTGCCGCCCTGCGTCGCCATCGTCGCCGCCGGACGCGGCCGGCACCAGCTCGTGCCGGTGCCCGGCGGCGTGGAAACCCACAAGGTGATCCCGATCTCGCTGACCTTCGACCATCGCGTCTGCACCGGCGGCGAAGCGGCCCGCTTCCTGCGCGCCCTGCTCGATGACCTGGCCTTGCCCGATTGATCACCGCCGCGATGATCGGGCCGCGCCCGCCGACATGACCAGCCGGGCGGGTCGCTGAACCCATGATGTCCCTGTTCCGACCCAACCCGATGGCGGAGACAAGCCGCGTCCTGGCCTGGACGCTGGTGTCGGAATGCCCCGTCCCCGACGACATCGATGCGCTGCTGACGCCTGGCGAGCACGCCATCGCCGCCTACCGGACCTTGCGCGACACGGCGATCTTCACCGACAGGCGGCTGATCGTCCGCGATGCGCAGGGCGTTTCCGGCAAGAAGGTGGAGGTCCACTCCCTGCCCTACTCGTCGATCTTCATGTGGTCGTCGGAAAACGGCCACGGCCTCTTCAACTTCAGTTCCGAAATCTCGCTGTGGACCCGCGCCGGGCACATCAAGGTCAAGCTGCACAAGGGGCTGGACGTGCGCCGGCTGGATCGGATCATCGCCCAGGCGGTGTTGCAGGCCGGCCCCGACTGAGCCTGCCTAGGCTCGTCAGGTGCGGCGGTCGAGCCAGATTTCCAGGCCCTGCGTGTTCAGTTCCACGTCCAGCGCCAGCAGACGGCGCACCGCGTCCTCCGCCAGCGTGACGCCGTGCCCGATGGCGGCGGCGACGTACAGATCGGACAGGCCGGCGACGATCCGCGCATGGCGATCCGGCTTTCCGTGCGCGGCACGGGCCACCGCGAGCATGCCATCGAGCAGCCGATGCAGGTCGTCCGCCATGCGCTCCACCTGCGCCGTGCTGCCGCCGACCTCACCGTAATGGGTGACGAACATGCGCTGCGGCCGGCGCGCCACCAGGGCGTCGATCGAGGCGTGCAGGGCCGCGGGTTCGAGCTGCACGGGCGTCGTGCTGGGCAGGGCGAAATGGCCGCGCGGGCTATCGAACTCGCGGTAGGACAGGCCGAAGGTGTCGCCGGTGAACCAGCTACGGCTGGCCTCGTCCCAGACGCACAGATGGTGGCGGGCGTGGCCGGGCATGTCGACGCAGCGCAGCGGGCGGCCGGCCAGTTCGATCACCTGGCCATCGGCCATCACCTCGACGCGCGCGGCCGGCACCGGCACGATCTCGCCATAGCTGCGGGCGATTTCTTCCGCGCCGTAGACGGCGGTCGCGCCAGCGATCAGCCGGATCGGATCGATCATGTGCGGCGCGCAGCGCGGATGCGCGGCCAGCCGCGCGTTGGGCAACACCTGCATCAACGCGCCGGCACCGCCGGCGTGGTCGAGATGGGCATGGGTCAGGATCACCCAGTCGACATCGGCCGGCGTCAAACCGGCCTTGTCCAGGGTTTCCAGATGACGCGGCAGGCTGAGGCTGGTGCCACTGTCGATGAAGGCCCCGCGACCGTTTTCCACCATCAGGTAGGCGGCATCGAAATGATCGCGCTGGAATGCGGTGTCGATGGTGTGGATGCCGCAGACGATGTCGGCCATCGCCCTCATTCCTCCGCCGCCAGCGCCGCCAGCGCGGCCAGCAGTTCGTCCGTCGCCACGTCCGCCAGCAGGCGGCCGACCAGGGTCTCGCCGGCATGCACGGCTCCCTCGACGTGCCGCAGCGCGGTCGCGCCTTCACGCTTGAGCCGGGCGATCAACTCGCCCGCCGCGCGCGGCGAATCGAAGCCCTCGCTTTGCAGCAGGGCGCGGCCATCGCCATCGACCAGCTTGAAGTAGAAGCGGCCGTCCTTTTCGCGGTATTGCTTGAACTGCGGCAAGGCGGCCTTGGCCGGCGTGCGGGCCGGGTCCGAAGTCGTTGCGGCCAATCCGGCCAGGTTGCGCAGCCCCACCGCCTCGCGCAACTGCGCCAACAGCGGCGTCGCGTAGCGCTCGCGCAGGCGCTTGGCACCGTCGCGCAGGATGTCCTCGATGTCGGCCGGACGGGCGATCAGTGCATCGTAGCGTTCGCGCAGCGGCGCGATCTCGCGCTCGATCAGGTCGAACAGTTTCTGCTTGGCCTCGCCCCAGCCGATGCCCTGGGCGAAATCCTGGGCGAAGGCCGCCGTCTCCGGCAGCGTGGCGAAGGCCTGATACAACTGAAACAGCGCCGAGCCGTCAGTGTCTTTCGCCTCGCCCGGCAGGCGCGAGTCGGTGACGATGGAGAAGATCAGCTTCTTCAACTCCGCCGGCGGCGCGAACAGCGCGATGGTGTTGCCGTAGCTCTTGCTCATCTTGCGGCCGTCCAGGCCCGGCAATGTCGCCACGTTGTCGTCGATCACCGCCTCGGGCAGGGTGAACCATTCGCGGCCGTAGACATGGTTGAAGCGCTGGCCGAAATCGCGCGCCATTTCGATGTGCTGGATCTGATCGCGCCCGACCGGCACCTTGTGGGCGTTGAAGATCAGGATGTCGGCGGCCATCAGCACCGGGTACATGAACAGCCCGGCATTGATGCCGGCATCATCGTCCTCGCCGTCGGCGCGGTTCTTGTCCACCGCCGCCTTGTAGGCGTGGGCGCGGTTGAGGATGCCCTTGCCGGCGACGCAGGTCAGCAGCCAGGTCAGCTCGGTGATCTCGGGGATGTCGCTCTGCCGATAGAACCAGACCTTGGCCGGGTCGAGGCCGGCGGCCAGCCAGGTCGCCGCGATCTCCAGCGTCGAGCGCTGCGTGCGCGCCGGGTCCTGCGCCTTGATCAGGCTGTGCAGGTCGGCGAGGAAATAGAAGCTCTCGGTGTTGCCGGCGCGGCTGGCGGCGATGGCCGGCCGCACCGCACCGACATAGTTGCCGAGATGGGGCGTGCCGGAGGTGGTGATGCCGGTCAGGACGCGGGTAAGGGAAGCCATTGGATAAGCGGTGACTGAACAAACAGGGCGCAAGAGTGTACGACAGCGCCCCGATCCAACCCCGAACCGCCCACCGCCGCGTTGACAGTCTGCGCACCCCCGCCGACAGGAGAACCGCCATGCGCCACGCCCTCCCGCTTCGCCTCGCCGCCCTCTTCGCCCTGTGCCTTGTCGGCTTTGCCGCGCAGGCGCGCGACCTGGTCGAACTGTCCGTCCGCGACCTCGACAACGGACAGATGCTGCCGCTGTATCGCCACGGCGGCGACGCCCACGTCGCCGGCACGCCGGGGCATCGCTACGCCGTGACGCTGGAAAACCGCAGCGCCGAGCGCGTGCTGGTGGTGCTCAGCGTCGACGGTGTCAACGCCGTGACCGGGCAGAACGCCAACCCGAACCAGTCCGGCTACGTGCTCGGCCCCTGGCAGCGCACCGAGGTGCGCGGCTGGCGCAAGAACCTGTCCGAGATCGCCGAGTTCGTCTTCACCGACCTGCCGGACAGCTACGCCGCGCGCACCGGCCGCCCGGCCAATGTCGGCGTGATCGGCATCGCCGTGTTCCGCGAACGCGCGCCGATCCGGCACGTCCCGTCGATCAGCAAGGAGGCGCCAGCGCCGCAGGCTTCGCGCTCCGCCGACGCCCTGGCCAAGGCCGCGCCGCAAACCCGACAGGAACTCGGCACCGGCCACGGTGATCGCCGCCACGATCCGGTCTCGCGCACCGACTTCATCCGCGCCAGCACGCGACCGGCGCAGATCACCTCGCTGCACTACGACGACGCCCGCAACCTGATCGCGCGCGGCATCATCCCCGCGCACCGCCCGACCGGATTCGTCGCCGACCTGCCGCCGCGCCGGCGTTGATCTTCCGCGCGATTGAACCCCCGAGGCGTCAGAATGCGTCACACGACACCTCATTTTTCGGTGGGCACTTCAAATCCATCCTTGAACACCTGGCTGCCTTCGACCCGGTGCATGAACTCCTCGGACACGCTGCGTCTCCACGAGCCTTCTCCCTCGACACCCGCGCCTGTAAAGGCCGCAACGATGCGCTTGTCCCCGCCCCGATTGAAGGTGATCGTGCAGTTCGCCACGGCCACCTTGGCATCCGCAGAGGGCGTGACCTGCGGTGCAGTGCAGGTGCCACTAGGTATCCCGTTAACCAGCACCGCGCCCGCCTGCGGAGCCGTTTCTCCGGCCACCTCGATGGTGAAAGTAACGGCTTCCCCTTCCCGGGACACGCTTGGCTCGGCGCGCACAATCGTCGTGAAGGTATCCTGCGCCGGGGCCAGATATCCGATGGAATTACTGATCCCATCGCCTGGCTCATAGATGAAACCGCCGACAACCAACCCACCCCTGTAGGGGAAAATAGTTTCGGTCCTAAGAGGTCCCTCCTGACCAGCGAGAGCCATCCATCCTCCGTTATCAAGACCATAGATAATATGATTGGCACCACTAGAATAATTGGTGGCAGAGGTCACATAGACTTCGCCCTCCCAGCTATGAAGGCGCCTGAATACTCCCGGCGGGGCAGATTTTGCCAGCACTTGGACCCCTTCGGCATTGATCGCAACAAGGGCTGCTTGGCCAGCGCCAGCAACAGCAATTTCTCCAAAAACCATAAGTGCTTCGCCGGAGCTGGCTATAGCTTCAACACTCCCATCGATGTCGGGCATTACTTCCCACTGCCCATTCAAATATCTCCCCATAACTTTAATATAATCCGAACGGCGGCGAAGCTGAGCATAAATCACACCATTATGATCAAGGAGCTCTTCAATCGTATAACCAATCGGCCCGGGGAAATCTTGATACCCTCCGTTCACCAAAACGCTCCAACCTGAACCACCAGAGACCCTGAATACATAAACCAGTCCATTGTGGACAACGAGACGGCTGCTGTTAGAAAGAGTGCCCGGCTGCCTAAGCCATGAACCCCCATCCCACCGGTAAAGATACCGAGTTTCGGAAGAACCGAGATCCGAAGGCAACCGGCCAGCGATAACATAGATGACCTCGCCATCGACAGCCACGGTTTCGACTGGATAACCGAAGCCGCTTTCAAGCGGACGCCATTTGCCGTCAATCCAATGCGCCATGCCATTCGCCAAAAAATCACCAGCACGCACAAAGCCTCCAGCCGCAATGAAGCCATCTCCGTAGCCGGCAATCATCTTTATTCCGTCATCGAACCCTTCCGACAGGGGGATTAAATTATTCCCATCGTATGAAAAGATCGAAGAAACCGCCAGCTTGAATCTGTAAAAATAACCGCCAACATAAAGCTTTTCTTCAATTTCAGAAACCGTCAGTACCGTGCCAGTCGCCCCTGTTTGGACCACTCTCCAATCAATGCCATCAAAGCAGGAAAGGTAACTCCAGGGACTATATCTCGGGTCACCAAAACTCCACTGCCAACCGGCATAAAGCTGGCCCTGATACGATCTCAGAGCAGTGACAGGTCTATGCACACCATTTCCAATCAAGCGCCATTTTCTGCCATCCCAGCGCGACACCCACCCCGTCCTGCCTGCATATCCCGAATAATCGCCGCCGCCGGAAACCAAATCACTCCCATGGCTTCCCAGCGCAGTCACGTATCTATTGTAATTGCCATCCAACCGCACCCATTGATCACCTTCTTTTCTGTAGACATCAATATAGGAAGATCTGTCAGCAAGCGCATAGAGATCACCTTGGTGGACAGTCAAACTCGTGACTTCAAAAGCCGGATCCAGCCCTGCATCGTGCCGCCATTGTTGTCCATCCCAATACACCAAGGCGGCTGGCGTTGACACAGCATCAGGGCCTGCCTCATTGGCAACTATTCCACGCCCACCCACGTAGAGCTTGTCCTCGTGAACTACGATTGATTTTTGAAAACCTTCAACAGGGATATTCGAAAGCGGCTTCCACTCAATCCCATCCCAGCGTGAAATATAGATTTTCTGATCGTCTCCTGAATATGTATTATAAATACTGATCAACTCATTTCGATAGACAACCAAGTCTACCATTCCAGATAGCCTTTCAAGGCCATTTCCCAATGGTGACCAACGCACGCCGTCCCATCGCGCCACCCTGTTGACCTGACGGCCGCCCGCATGACTGAAATCGCCTGCGGCGTAAATCGCCGGACCACTGCCATCATCCCATTCCACGATGGACCCAATACCATCATTGTAGCTGGGTCCACGCTGCCACCAGTTGTCATCGAACATAGGTGCCCATGGAGAAGGCTGGTGAGCGGCAGAGTGGGCTTTCGGAAAGGCGGTTCCGGACCCGTATGCCGGGATCAGAAAAAGCACGCAAAGAAAACAAAATTTCCTGCCCGACATAGCAAGCTCCTTTTTTCCGAATTTGAAACGACCAAAAAAGATGGTGAGTAATTTTCGGCCGGCGCATGCGTAATCAATACCGTTTGGCCAAACTATAGGATGAACGCGTTTCCCGCAACCGATCGCATGGCGGGGTCGCCTCGGTGTACGCCCGAAATTTGAACGCCGTGGTGGCTCAGCGTCGCCTGAGCCAGCGCGCCGGGTCGATCGGGCTGCCGTGGCGGCGCAGTTCGAAGTACAGGCCGGGGCTGCTCTGGCCGCCGGAGGTGCCGGCGGCGGCGATGGCTTCGCCGGCGTCCACCCAGTCGCCGGCGGCGCGCAGCAGGGCGTCGTTGCCGGCATACAGGCTCATGTAGCCCTCGCCGTGGTCGATGATGACGATCAGGCCGTAACCCTTCATCCAGTCGGCGAAGGCGACGCGGCCGTGGGCGATGGCGCGGATGTCCTCGCCGGGCTTGACCTCGATCAGCCAGCCGCTGCTGGAACGACCATCGGGCAGCGGACGGCCGAAGCCGGTGCGCAGCCGTCCGCCGTGCGGCGGGGCGAGCTTGCCGGCAAGGCTGGCGAACGGCAGCGCGGCGGCTGGCGCGCTCGGGATGTCGGCGAAGATGTCCTGCAGGCGTTCCAGCAGGGCCAGCAAGGCGGTTTCATCGCGGCCTAGGGCGGTGAGCCGCTGGCGCGCGTCGCGATGGCGCTGTTCCAGGCTGGCGAGCAGTTTCCGCCGGCTGGCGCGCTCGCCTTCCAGGGTCTCCAGCGCGGTCTGTTGCGCCTCGCGGGCGATGCCGAGACGGGCTTGCTGCGCCTCCACGGCGGTGCGGGCGCGGGCCAGTTCGGCGAGGTCGGCGAGCAGTTGTTCCACCTGTCGCAACTGGGCATCACGGAAGTAGTCGAGATAGGCCAGGGTGCGGCCGAGCTGGTCGACGTGGTCCTGCGCCAGCAGCAGTTTCAGCCGTGCATGGCGGCCCTGCGCGTGGCTGGCGCGGAGCAGGGCGGCGAGGGCGTCGCGCTGCGCCGACAGCCGCGTCTGCACGCTCGCCTGCTCGTCTTGCAGGCGCTCGAACTCCTGCTCCTGCGCGGCGAGGTCGGCGTCGAGGGCACGCAGGTCGGTCTGCGCGGCGGCGATCCGTTGGTCGGCTTCGCGCAGGGCGCGGGCGGCGCTGTCGCGCTGGTCGGCCAGCGCCTGTTGTTCCAGTGTCAGGGCGGCGATGCGCTGGCGCAGGGCATCGAGCTTTTGCTGCGCTTCGCGCTGCTCGGCGGCGCGCTGCGGCGCGGCGGCGGCGGCCGACTGCGCCTGGCCGTAACCGATCAGGCCGGGCGCGGCCAGGCAGGCCAGCAGCAGGCAGAGCGCCAGCCTGCGCATGTCGTTCAGATGAATTCGACCAGCGAGCGCCCGGTCATCTCGGCCGGTTGCGGCAGGCCGAGCAGGGCCAGCAGGCTGGGCGCGACATCCTGCAAGGCACCGCCTTCGCGCAGCCGCGCCGGCCGGCCGAGGTAGACCAGCGGCACCGGGCCGGTGGTATGCGCGGTGTGCGCCTGGCCGGTCTGCGGATCGCTCATCTGCTCCAGGTTGCCGTGATCGGCGGTCAGCAGCATTTCTCCGCCGACTTCGCGCAGCGCGGTGCTGATTTCACCGATGGCGACATCGACCGCCTCCACCGCACGGATGGCGGCGTCGAGGCTGCCGGTGTGGCCGACCATGTCGGGATTGGCGATGTTGCAGACGATCAGGTCGTGGCGACGGGCGCGGATGTCGGCGACCAGTTCCGCGGTCAGTTCCGGGCAGCTCATCTGCGGTTGCAGGTCGTAGGTGGCGACCTTGGGCGAGGGAATCAGGATGCGCTCCTCGCCCGGCTGGCTGGCTTCCACGCCGCCGCTGAAGAAGAAGGTGACGTGGGCGTATTTTTCCGTCTCGGCGATGCGCAACTGGGTCAGGCCGTGGGCGGCGATGATTTCCGGCAGCGTATTGCGCAGTTCGCCCGGCGGAAAGGCGACCGGCGCCGGCAGGCTGGAGTCGTACTCGGTCAGGCAGACGAAGCGCGACAGGCGCGGCACCGCGCCGCGATCAAAGCCGCTGAAACCGTCCTCGACGAAGGCGGCGCTGAGCTGGCGGGCGCGGTCGGCGCGGAAGTTCATGAATACCGCGGCGTCGCCGTCGGCCATCGGCGCGGCCCCGTCGAGCACCGTGGGCAGGACGAACTCGTCGTTCTCGCCGCGCCCGTAGGCGGCGGACAGGGCGGCCAGTGGATCGGCGGCGTGATGCTCGGCGCGGGCGTGGACGATGGCATCCCAGGCCTTGGCGACGCGCTCCCAGCGGCGGTCCCGATCCATCGCGTAATAGCGGCCGCTGACGCTGTGCAGGTGCGCGCCGGGCACGACGGCGCAGTGCTCGGCGAGGGCGCGCAGGCTGGGCTCGGCGGAGCGCGGCGGGGTGTCGCGACCATCGAGGAAGGCGTGCACGGCGATGCGGGCAACACCGCGTGCAGCGGCGAGGTCGATCATCGCGTGCAGATGCGCTTCGTGGCTGTGTACGCCGCCGGGCGACACCAGGCCCATCAGGTGCAGCGTGCCGCCGTCGGCAATGGCCGCATCACAGGCCGCCAGCAACTGCGCATTGCGCTGGAACTCGCCGTCGGCGATGGCCTTGTCGATGCGAGTCAGGTCCTGGTAGACGACGCGGCCGGCACCCAGATTCATGTGGCCGACCTCGGAATTGCCCATCTGCCCGTCCGGCAGGCCGACATGCAGCCCGGAGGTGTGTACCAGCGTGTGCGGACAGCGCTCCAGCAGGGCGCGCCAGTTCGGCGCGTGCGCGCGGCTGATGGCGTTGTCCTCGGCGGCCTCGCGATGGCCCCAGCCATCGAGGATCAGCAACAGCACGGGTTTGGGGCGGGCCACGGCGACATCCGGAAGGAAACGACCGTGCATTTTAGCCCGCGCCGCCGCGCCACGCCGCAGGGCGGCAGACGCATCGACGCAAACCTCATCCGACCCGCTTCGCCGCCCAGCGCGCCAGCGCTTCGCGGCCGATCTTGGCGTTGTGGCGAATATCGACCGGAAAGCGCGGATGGAACAGGAAGGTTTGCAGCCGCGCGGTATGTGGATGCGCGCCGGCGAGGGTCTTCAACGCCTCGACCAGCTCGCTGCGGCGGGCGGCGGGCAGGTCCGGCGCGGCTTCGATGCAGACTACCGGCGTCTGTTGACCAAACGGCCCGACGCCGACCAGGGCGGCGCGGCGCACCTGCGGATGGGCGGCGAACAGCGGCTCGACCTGTTCGGTGTACAGCGGCCCGGCGGCGGTTTCCACCCGCTGCGACTTGCGCCCGCAGAACCACAGCCGACCGTGCTCGTCGAACCAGCCGAGATCGCCCATGCGATGGACGACGCGCTCGCCGCCCGCCGGCAGTCGCTCGCGAATCTTCGCCAGCGCGGTGGCCTGCGGACGGGCATGGTACAGGTCGGTGGCGCTGGGTCCGGCGACGGTGATCTCGCCGACCTCGCCCGCCGGCACTTCCCGTGCCTCGCGCCAATCGGCGATGGCGGCATCGCTGATGGCGATCAGGCGCACCTCGTTGCCGGGCACCGGACGGCCGATGCAGGTGCCGGCACCGGCCTCGGTGGCGGCACGGGTCTGGCGCAATTCACGGCCTTCGATGACGGCGACCGGCAGGCACTCGGTGGCACCATACGGCGTCCAGATTTCGGCATCCTCGTCGAGCATCGCCTGCATCCGCGCGACCACCTCGGGCGGCACCGGTGCACCGGCGGAAAGCACCCGCTTGAGGCCGGGCAGCTTGGTCCCGCTGGCTGCGCCGTAGCGGCTGAGCGTATCGAGCAGGGCCGGCGAGCCGAACATCTGCGTCACCCCAAAGCGGCGGATGGCGTGAATCAGCTTGCGCGGATCGGCGCTGGCCGGGCGCGTCGGGTCCATGTCCGGGATCACGCTGGTCAGGCCCAGCGCCGGATCGAACAGGGCAAATGGTGGGAAGGTCGGCAGGTCGACGCCGCCGGGGGCGATGCCGAAGGCGGCGCGCAGCAGGTCGACCTGGGCGATGAAATGCCGATGCCGATACACCACGCCCTTGGGCGCGCCGGTGGAGCCGGAGGTGAACAGCAGGGCGGCAACCTCATCCGCCTCGGTGCGCGCCATCGAGAACGGCGATCGCGCGCCGCGTGCCTCCAGCGCGGCGAGGGTCGGCCCGCCCCAGAACCAGCGCCGGCCGACGGTGACCGGAATGCGCACGCTGCCGCGCGCCCAGCCGAGCAGGCAGCGTGCGGCCTGCGCCAGCGGGATGCCGATGAAGGCCTGCGGCGCGGCTTCGTCCAGGCATTGCTTGAGCGCCTTGCGGGCGATGCCGGGGTCGATCAGCACCGGCACCGCGCCGAGCTTGAACAAGGCGAACATCAGCAGGAACAGTTCCGGCGAGGGCCGTACCATCAGCGCGGCGTGCATGCCGCGCGTGATGCCGGCCGCCCCAAGCCCGGCGGCGATGGCGTCGCTGCGGCGGTCCAGTTCAGCATAGCTCAGTTCGATGCCGTACTCGACCGCGCCGTCGCCGCGACTGCCGGTGGGGCAGCGGATGGCGATCTGGTCGGGCCGTTCGGCCGCCATGCGCGGCAGCGCGGCGGCGATGTTGCAGATCTCGTTCATGCCGCGAAGTGTATCGGCCGGCATCGTGTTCGGCCCGCGCAGGCGGCAGAATGCGCATTCGATCCGCCTCCGAGACGCCCTTGAACACGCCCGCCGATTCCCTTCTCGGCCAGCCGGTCGCCTATGCCGGCCATTACGACGCCAGCCGGCTGTTCCCGATCGCCCGGGCGACGCAGCGCGGCACGCTCGGCATCACCGGCACGCTGCCCTTTCACGGCGGCGACATCTGGAACGCCTACGAGCTGTCCTGGCTTGATCGGCGCGGCCGTCCGCGCGTGGCGCTGGCGCGTTTCGATGTGCCGGCCGACTCGCCCAACCTGATCGAATCCAAGTCCCTCAAGCTCTACCTCAACGGCTTCATGCAGACATCGATGGCCGACGCCGAGGCGGTGGCCGAGCGCCTGCGCGCCGACCTGTCCGCCGCCGCCGGGGCGACGGTGGCGGTACGGCTGTCGACGCTGGCGCAGTTCGAGGACGAGACCATCGGCCGGCTGGCCGGCGACTGCATCGACGAGGCCGATACCGACATCGACCACTACGGCCCGCCACGTGCCGGAGAATTGCTGGCCGATGCCGACGCGGCGGTCGAGGAAACCCTGGTGTCGCACGCGCTGAAGTCCAATTGCCCGGTGACCGGCCAGCCGGACTGGGCCAGCGTGCAGGTGAGCTACGCCGGCCCGCGTATCGACCGCGCCGCCCTGCTGCGCTATCTGGCCGGCTACCGCGAGCACAGCGACTTCCACGAGCATTGCGTGGAGCGCATCTTCCTCGACCTGAGCGCGCGCTGCGCACCGCGACGGTTGCTGGTGTACGCCCGCTACACCCGGCGCGGCGGACTGGACATCAACCCCTGGCGCAGCAGCCAGCCGCAGCCGGCCCCGGACAACCGGCGCAGCGCCCGCCAATGAGCGCGCGCCGCGGCTGAAAGCGGCGCTGCGATAGCGCTGCACGGCGAACAGAAATGCCTCATAGTGGTGCAATGCCCGCCGCACCGCTCGATGCCCTGTCCACCCCCGTCCTGCGCATCGACGGCGACGCCATCGCCTACCTGAACCCGGCGGCGGCGAGCTGGCTGGGTGCCGGCCTGCGCCGATTGCTGCACCGCCCGCTGAGCCTGATCGACCCCGAAGGACTGCTCGCCGACCTGATCGCCCGCCTGCCCAAGGCCGCGCCGGGCAGCCTGCGCGGCCTGCGTGTCGGCATCGGTGGCGGCGATGGCGAGCGCCGCTTCGCCCACGTGCTGGCACGCATCGACGAGGATCAGGCGCTCTGGCTGGAGCTGCACCCGATGGAGGAATTTCCCGGCGAAGACCCGGCCACCCTGCTGCCGGCGGCGCTCAGCGTGGCCCTGAAGGGCCTGGCGCACGAAGTGAAGAATCCGCTGGCCGGGCTCAAGGGCGCGGCCCAATTGCTGCGCCGCCGCATCGACGATGCGGATGCGACCCGCTACCTCGACGTGATCCTCGACGAGACGCAGCGACTCGCCAACCTGGTGCAAAACCTGCTCGACCCGGCCCCGCCGCGCGCGCATTGCCCCACCAATGTGCACAGCGTGCTGGAGCGCGTCCGCCTGCTGGCCGAGGCCGAAGCCGGTTGGGCGGTATCGATCCAGCGCGACTACGACCCCAGCCTGCCGGACATCCCGGGCGATGCCGACCGCCTCACCCAGGCCGTGCTGAACCTGGTCCGCAACGCGCTGCAGGCCGACGCCGGCGAAGTGAAACTGCGCACCCGCGCCGAAAACGGCGTCGTCATCGGCGACCGCGCGCACCGCCTGGCGATCCGCATCGAAATCGCCGACAACGGCCGCGGCGTCCCCGAGCAACTGGCCGAACAGATCTTCCTGCCGCTGGTCTCCGGCCGCGCCGAAGGCACTGGCCTCGGTCTTGCACTGGCCCAGCAGGTCGCCCGCGAACACGGCGGCTCACTGAGCTACCGCTCGCGACGCGGGCATACGGTGTTCACGCTGCTGTTGCCTGCGGCGGCAGCAGCGTGACGTTACGTGACGTTATTGGTGGTTCGTTATTGGTTATTGGAAAGAAACAGGAGCGGCGCATGGGCGTAATGAAGCGGACACTCACGAACAACCAGTCCACCAATAACCAATCACCAACCGACCAATGACGAACCTCTGGGTCATCGACGACGACCGTTCCGTGCGCTTCGTGCTGGCCGAGGGGCTGCGCGAGGCTGGTTACCGGGTGCGCGAGTTCGAGGGCGCGCGCAGTGCCTTGGCGGCGCTGGCGCATGGCGCGCCGGCGCTGGTGTTCACCGACGTGCGGATGCCCGATGTCGACGGGCTGGGCCTGCTCGACGCGCTGAAGCAGCGCCATCCCGACCTGCCGGTGGTGGTGATGAGCGCCTACACCGACATCGCCAGCACGGCGGGGGCGTTCAAGGGCGGCGCGCACGACTTCCTGTCCAAGCCGTTCGATCTCGACGCCGCAGTGGCGATGGCGGCGCGCGCGCTGGCTTCGCGCGGGGGTGCGACGGCGGCGCTGGCGACGGAGCCGGCGTTGCCGGTCGGCGACGAGCTGATCGGCGAGTCGCCGGCGATGCGCGAGCTGTTCCGCGCCATTGGCCGGCTGGCGCAGACTCCGCTGGCAGTGCTGATCACCGGCGAGACCGGCACCGGCAAGGAACTGGTGGCACGCGCGCTGCACCGCCATTCGCCACGCGCACAACGACCCTTCGTCGCCCTCAACACCGCCGCCATTCCGGCCGAACTGCTGGAGTCGGAACTGTTCGGTCACGAGGCCGGCGCCTTCACCGGGGCCAATCGACGCCACATCGGACGCTTCGAACAGGCCGATGGCGGTGCCCTGTTTCTCGACGAAATCGGCGACATGCCGCTGCCCTTGCAGACGCGCCTGTTGCGCGTGCTGGCCGAGGGCGAGTTCTTCCGTGTCGGCGGGCGCGAACTGATCCGTGTCGACGTGAGGGTGATCGCCGCCACCCATCAGGCGCTGGATGCGCTGGTCGCGGCCGGCCGCTTCCGCGCCGACCTGCTGCACCGGCTGGACGTGGTGCGGCTGCGCCTGCCACCGCTGCGCGAGCGCCCGGAGGACATCCCGGCGCTGGCCCGGCGTTTCCTGGCGCAGACGCAGACGCAGTTCGGCGGCGCGCCCAGGCAGTTCGACCGTCAGGCGCTGGCGCGGCTGCAGGCGCACGCCTGGCCGGGCAACGTGCGCGAGCTGGAAAACCTGTGCTGGCGGCTGGCGGCGCTGGCACCGGGCGAAACCATCGTCCGCGCCGACCTGCCGCCGGACCTCGGCCAGGCCAACGCCAGCGCCGCCGTCACCTCGAACCCCGACGCCGATCCCGACGCCGATCCCGGCAGCGACTGGGAAACCGCGCTGCGCCGCTGGGCCGAGCGCCGGCTTGCCGCTGGCGCTGCGCCGCTGTATCCCGACGCCCACGCGCGCTTCCAGCGCATCCTGCTCGACAGCGCGCTCGCCGCCACCGACGGCCACCGCCAGGAAGCGGCGCGCCGGCTCGGCCTGGGACGCAACACGTTGACCCGCAAGCTGGGCAGTTCGCGGCGACGCGGATCGTGAGGCGCGATTGCTATGATCGCCACCCCGTCCGCACCCGAATCGCCATGCCCCGCCGCTCCCGCCTGCTCGACAACCCTGATCACTACGGCCTGATCTCCCGCCTGCTGCACTGGTCGATGGCCCTGCTGCTGCTCTGGCAGTTCGCCGGGATGATCGTCAAGATCACCTTGGGCCGCTCGTCGGAACTGGCCGGCTTCATGGTCGGCACGCACAAGCCGATCGGCCTGATCCTGATGCTGCTGATCCTCGCCCGCGGCATCTGGGGCCTGAGCCAATGGCGGCGTCGGCCTGCACATCCGCGCAGCCTGGTCGGCCGCGCCGCCAGCGCCGGCCACGCCGTGCTTTACCTGCTGATGGCCTGGGTGCCCTTGGTCGCCCTGCTGCGCGAGTACGGATCGGGCAAGCCGTTCGCGCCCTGGGGCGTCACGGTGTTTCCGGGCAGCGGGGTCGAACTGGGCTGGACTCGCAGCCTCGCCAGCGCCACCCACAGCGAACTGGCCTGGACGCTGTTGGCGCTGATCGTCGGCCATGTGCTGATGGTCGCCGTGCACCACTTCCACTGGCGCGACCGCACGCTGGCGCGGATGGCCGGGCGCGTCGAGGTGTCGTCGCTGGCCTGAGCGGCGTCGACGGCGGCCGCGCCGCCGGTTCGATCACGACGCAGACAAGGCGGTCAGGGCCGCCAGCGATAGCCGGCACCGTGCACGGTGTCGATTTCGTCGAACGCCGGGTCGATGGCCTCGAACTTGCGCCGCGCGCGCTTGATGTGCGAGGTGACGGTGGCCTCGTCCACCTCGATCTGCGCCTCGCGCATCAATTGCTCGCGACTTTTCACGTGGCCGGGACGGCGCACCATGGCGTGCACCATCCAGAACTCGGTGACGGTCAGCGGCACCTCGGCCTCGCGCCAGCTCACCCGCATGCGTTCCAGCTCCAGCCGCAGGCCGCGCAGCACGAACACCGAATCCTGCGCCGCCGGCGCGCGCAGGGCATCAATGCGGCGCAGCAGGGCGGCGACGCGGGCGGTGAGCTGCGGCAGGCTGATCGCCTTGCTCAGGTAGTCGTCCGCGCCCAGGCGCAGGCCGGAGACGACATCGAGGTCAGAGTCGCGTGCGGTCAGGAACAGGATCGGCAGCGCCGCGCTGCGCGCGCGCAGTTCGCGGCACAGTTCGAAGCCGCCTTCCGGCTCGTCTCCGAGGCCGATGTCGATGATCGCCAGGTCCGGCAGACGCAGGGCGAAGGCGGTACGCGCGCTGGCGCGGTCGGCATGCGCTTCGACGCGGTAGCCGTAACGGCTCAGCGCCTCGACGTAATTGGCGCGCAGTTCCGGTTCGTCCTCGACGATGGCGATGTGTCGGCTCATGCGTGCAGCGTAGGCAGGCCGGGCCGGCGAGGCAATGCGGCTGCCCGCAAATCGCCACATTCGGCCAGCCGCCGGGCCGGATCGGACCATGTCGCCGGCCCGGCGCGGCGCTTCACTGACTCCGCCCCCACCGCAGGAGTCATCGCCATGAGCACGCACCGCATCACCGAGAAGCCCCGCCTGCCGCGCACGCCGTATCCGCGGCTGCCAGTGCCGGCACCGGAACGTCCGGGCAAAACCGCGCCGACGGTGCCATCCAACGGCAGCGATTCCCGCCACGGCGGACTTGGCCGACGTCACTGGTTCAGCATCTTCGCGCTGTGGCTGGCACTGTGCGGCAGCGCCCTCGCCGACCCACGCTGCGCCGACTGCGGCCTGAGCCTGCGTGCCGGCGCAGACTGGTTGCCGTTGCTGGCCCTGGACACCACGGTGACCATGGACATACGCGGCCCGGTGGCGGAAGTGCTGGTGCGCCAGCAGTACGTCAACGACAGCGCCGACTGGCGCGAAGGCCGCTACCTCCTGCCGCTGCCGCCCGACGCCGCCGTCGGCCATCTGCGCCTGCGCATCGGCGAGCGCCTGATCGAAGGCGAGGTGCAGGAAAAGGAAACCGCGCGGCAAATCTATTCCCAGGCCGCCGCGCAGGGCCGCAGCGCGGCGCTGGTCGAGCAGCAGCGTCCCAACCTGTTCCGCACCGCGCTGGCCAACATCGGGCCGGGCGAGCGCATCGAGGTGGAGATCGGCTACTGGCAACTGGTCGGCCATCGCGACGGCCGTTTCCATCTGGACCTGCCGTTGACGCTGACGCCGCGCTATCGCTCCATGCAGACGCCGACCAGCGATGAGCAGGCCGACGCCGAACTGCCGGCCGTCGCCGCGGCCACCGGCATCGCTCTCGAACCCAGCGTGGCGCTGGACATCCGCCTCGACGCCGGCGTGCCGCTGGCGCGGATCGACAGCCCGACGCACGCGATCAAGGTGAGCGCCGGCCCCGACGGCCATCGCATCGCGCTGGACCGGCTGGCGGAACTGGCCGACCGCGACTTCTCCCTGCAATGGACGCCGCAGCCCAGCGCCGTGCCGCAGCGCGCGGTGTTCGTGGAGGAAGTCGACGGCGAGCATTTCGCCCTGCTGACCCTGCTGCCGCCGAGCCAGAACGCCGCCGCGCTGCCGCGCGAACTGATCCTGGTGATCGACACCTCGGGTTCGATGCAGGGCGTCGCCATCCAGCAGGCGGTGGCGGCGCTGGACGATGCGCTGAACCGGCTGCGCGCGGAGGATCATTTCAACCTGATCCGCTTCGACAGCCGCAGCGAGCAACTGTTTCCGGAATCGGTGCCGGCGCAGGCCAACCACATCGCCCGCGCCCGGCGCTACCTCGCCGGCCTCGTTGCCAACGGCGGTACCGAGATGGCCCCGGCGCTGGAGCTGGCCTTCGCCGGCGCGCCGCCGCCGGGCATGGTGCGCCAGGTGGTGCTGGCCACCGACGCCGCCATTCACGACGAAGCCGGCCTGTTCACCCTGATCGAACAACAGCGCGGCGCGGCGCGGCTGTTCCCGGTTGGCATCGGCAGTGCGCCGAACGCGCATTTCCTGCGCAAGGCGGCGGAACTGGGACGCGGCAGCCAGGCGATGGTGCGCGACATCCACGGCGTCGCCGAAGCGATACGCGGCCTGTTCGAGCGCCTCGACCGGCCGATGCTGCACGATATCGACATCCACTGGCCGAACGCCGCCGAAGTCTATCCGCCGCGCATTCCCGACCTGTACGCTGGCGAGCCGCTGCGCGTGGTGGCGCGACTGGCCGCGCCGCAGGGGATGCTGTCAGTGAGCGGCCAGACCCGCGAGCGGCCGTGGCAATCCAGCCTGAAGCTGGAAACGCTGCGACCCGCCGCCGCCAAGGGCCTGGGCAAACTGTGGGCACGCGCCCGCATCGAGGCCATCGAGGACGCCGTGCGCGCCGGCCTGACGGAGACCGAAGCCCGCCCGCTGATCGTCGAGACCGCCCTGCGGCACGGATTGACCAGTCGCTACACCAGCCTCATCGCCGTCGAGCGCACGCCGCGTCGACCGCTGGACGCGGCGCTCGCCGCCACCGACATCCCCAACGCCGCGCCGGCCGGCGGCGACGCGCTGATGATGGCGCAGGGCAGCACGCCGGCGCGCAGCCGACTGGGCATGGCGCTGGGCCTCGCCCTGCTGGTCATCGCCCTGCTGCGCCGTGAGGAAAACCAATCCGTGCGTCGGCCAGTCGATGCCGACGACACGGAGGTCACGCAGCCATGATCCTGATCCTGGAAAACGAACCGGCCGATGGACGTCTGCGCCCGGCCTCGATGACGGTCGCGACCGCGCTGCGGGACGAATCCGGCTTGCGCAAATGCCCGCCGCTGACCTGCCTGCGCCGGCTTGGCGTACACCTCCCGGCAGAACACGCCCCGCGACCCGGATCAACGCCACCGATGCCGACCAATGCGCGCTGATCGCCGCCGCCGCAGCCTCGCCGCCCTGCTCGCGCTGATCGCCGCAGGGCTGGCCATCGACGCCGGCTGGATTCACGCCAAGGCGGCGCTGGCGCAGACACTGTTGGCGCGATCATGGCAGGCGGCAAGCGAGGACGGCGGCGTCCATCGTCCCTGGCCGTGGGCCGACAGCCACCCGGTCGCCCGCCTGCGCATGGCGCGACTGGGCATCGAGCAGATCGTGCTGGCCGGCGACAGCGGTCGCAGCCTCGCCTTCGGTCCCGGCTGGGCACCGGCCAGCGCCGCCCCGGCGACGCCCGGCGTCACCGTCATCAGCGCCCATCGCGACACCCATTTCACCTGGCTGCGCGAGTTGAACCCCGGCGACGTGGTGGAACTGGACGCCCCGGGCCGGAGCCGCGCCTACCGCATCATCGACGCCCGCATCGCCGACTCCCGCCACGAGCGCCTCGCCCTCGACGCACACACGGACCGTCTGCTGCTGGTCACCTGCTGGCCCTTCGACGCCGTTACCACCGGCGGACCACTGCGCTACATCGTCGAAGCGCAGGCCGTGGATCGGAGCGAACACCAGCCGGACAGCGGCCGACACACGCTGGCGCAGTTCCCGTAAGCCATCATCCAACGCGCAAACAACGCGGAAATCCGGATTCGGGCGAAGGCGCACCAGCGCCGTCAGCGCGGTACCGGCAGGAGCCTGGGCGCCGGAGCCTCGCCCGCACCGCGCTGGCATAATCGGGCCGACGGAACCCTCCGGCTTCCGGGACCGGTGCCGAATGACCGATTCCATTTTCGTGCCCATCGACATCCCGACGCTCGCCCTGGTTCGCGGGCTGATGCAGTTGATGCTGGCCGGGCTGCTCGTCTACATCGCGGCGGGTCAGGAACATGGACGCGGCGCGCGGCTGTGGGCGGCGGGCTTCATGCTCAACGGTACCTCGCTGTTCCTGTTCTCGATCCGCGCCGAGGGTGCCTGGCAATCCGTGGTCGCCATCGGCAACCATTTGAGCCTGGGCGCAGCGAGTGCCTGCTTTCTGCTCGGCTTCTGGGCGTTTGGCGGTCAGCGGGCGCGGCCTTGGCTGGCCATGCTGATGATCGCGATCCCCGCCGCAGGGCTGCTTGCCTGGGAAATCATGTGGCCGAATGCGCGCATGCGCGTTCTCACCTCTGCCTTCGGACAGGTCGTGTTCCTGCTGGCCTTGCAGGCGAGTCTGCGCCAGCCGCCGCGACAAGAGATCGAACGCATCTATCGCGGACTGCGCGTACTGGTACTGGTATACGCCGCCATACTGGTGTGGTCGTACGCGACCGTGGCCGGACTGCTGCCGACCACGCCGCGCATGGACCTCGGCTACCACCGCGTGCAGTTCAGCGTCGCCTCCCTGCTGTTCATGCTCTCGCTCTCCGTTGCCTGCCTGGCCTTGCAGTTCGCCCTGCTCGCCGCACGCAACGAAGACCTCGCCATGGTCGACTGGCTGACCGGCCTGCTCAACCGTCGCGGGTTCTTCCGCGCCGCCGGGCACGCCGATGGCTGGCGCAGCCGCGCCGACGGCATGGCCAGCGTCATCGTGCTCGACATCGACCACTTCAAACGCATCAACGACAACCATGGCCACGCCGCCGGTGATCGCGTGCTGCAGGCGCTTGGCGAGCAACTGCACACGCTTGCCACGCCGCGCGACCTGGTCGCGCGAATGGGTGGCGAAGAATTCTGCATCGCCATGCCCGGCGCACGGCGCGCACAAGCCGTCGCCCGCTCCGAAGAAATTCTTGCGCACTGCCGCAACCTGCGCGTTCCACTCGATGACGGCCGCAGCATCCGCTTTACGGTAAGCGCCGGCATCTGCGAGGTCAGCCCCGGGCAATCACTCGACGACGCCTTGATCCAGGCGGATGCGGCGATGTACACGGCAAAACGCGAAGGGCGCGACCGTACCGTGGCCCGTGCCGGCATGACGCACGTTGAAGCCTGACCGCTCACAGCTTTATCAAATCAATGACAATGCAGGCGTCTTGGGGCATTGGATAGGCTTGTGACGGACAGACCACGAAGAAGCATCCATCTGCCATCACGGCCACATTGCACCACCCCACCGCGCGGCGCAAGCTCGAACCATCGAAAAATTATAAACGAATCAACAACATGAGCATTATCAATCTCGAACGCGAAGTTCTGGAAATGCCCGTCGCCGACCGTGCGCGACTGGTGCAGAAACTGCTGCTCCGCCTTGAGAACCTGCCGCAGGATGAACTGGATATGCCGTAGCTGGACGAAGCCAAGCGCCGTGCCGTCGACATCGACAGTGGCAAGGTCGTGCTGGTATCGGCTGATGAGGTCGCACACAAGGCGCGGGCGTTGTTGAAGGAGGACGTACTTCTTCCATCCGGCGGCGGAGGCCGAACACCTCGAAACGCTGGCTTTCTACGTCTCACGCCAGACAACCGGGCTGCCTCGCCAATGCCTTGGGAGGTATGCCTGAAGCGATGATGAGCCGCGTCGGGTTGTCGCGGCGGCCTCGGCCCGTATGAAATTTTGTACAGGCACTGCATGGAAGACGAGAAAGACATCGCTTGGACAGGATCATCCTACGACGATCTGCTGCGCTTTCCGGACGACGCCCGCCGGGAGGCCGGGTTCCAGTTGGGAAGAGTGCAGGCCGGGCTTGACCAATGCTCCCAACTTAAGCCCCTCGATATGCACGATGCGCATGCGGTTTGCTGCGATGGTGCCTGGGATAACTGCGGTTGGGTTGTACCCGGCATCGAGTGGCGACAATGACGTCGAGCGCTTGTG
>Ga0265293_10002709_pt1 | contig 34596 bp, 30 predicted proteins | sample Munlanlewell138R_FD_192505 | JGI IMG/M metagenome (GOLD analysis project Ga0265293, IMG submission 192505) | Leachate microbial communities from a municipal landfill in Southern Ontario, Canada - Leachate well 138R | ecosystem: Engineered > Solid waste > Landfill > Unclassified | place: Canada... | reverse complement strand
GATAACTGAGGACAGTTATCAGCACGGCTGTTTACTTTGATAACTGAGGACAGTTATCAGCACGGCTGTTATAAGTCCATACTAATATTACATAAAAAAAACTTCCTCAATCAAGGAAGTTTTAAAACAATAATCTCAAAAATTAAAGTGACGCTAACTTATCAAGAATAGCTTTTTTGGACACAACGCCAACAGATTGTTGAGCAGGTTCGCCATCTTTAAAGTAAATCAATGTAGGGATACTGAGAATATTGTATTTTTGAGCTATAGTTGGATGCTCATCAATATTCACTTTTGCAACTTTAATATCCGTTTTTTCTTTTGCAATTTCTTCTACTATTGGTGTCATCATTCTACAAGGTCCACACCATGGTGCCCAGAAGTCAACCAAAGTAACTCCTTGATTAATTGTTTGTTCGAAATTATCAGTTGTTAGTTCTAATGCCATTTAACGCCTCCGTATTCATATATCATTATATAAAATTTAATCAATTTTTCATTGTTTGCAAACATTTTTTATTATTTTTTTATTCATAGCCATTTGGATTTTGTTTTTGCCAATTCCATGCATCATTACACATATCCTCAATATTCAATTCAGCTATCCAATTAAGTTCATTATTTGACTTTTTAGGGTCAGCATAACATGATGCGACATCACCTGGACGCCGACCTACAATTTGATATGGAATTTGCATTCCACTGACTTTTTGAAAAGCATTGACAAGATCCAAAACACTATAGCCAATACCTGTACCGAGATTAAAGATTTGCACGCCCTGTTGTTTGTTTATTTTTTCTAATGCTTTCAAATGTCCTTTTGCGAGATCAACAACATGAATATAGTCTCTGACGCCTGTGCCATCATGTGTGTCGTAATCATTTCCAAAGACGCTGAGAATCTCTCTTTTGCCAATAGCTACTTGCGTGATAAAAGGCATCAGGTTATTGGGGATATCATTTGGATCTTCACCAATTCTGCCGCTTTTGTGTGCACCAATAGGGTTAAAATATCGCAGAAGAGCGATGTTCCAGTCATTGTCTGCAATATATAAATCTTGCAAAATCTCTTCTATCATCAATTTAGTACGTCCATATGGATTAGTAGCTGAGAGGGGAAATTCTTCGGTAATAGGCACACTTTTGGGCACTCCATACACAGTTGCAGATGAGCTAAAGACAATTTTTTTAACATTGTGATTTTTCATCACCTCGCATAATACAAGAGTGCCTGTGATATTATTATGATAGTATTTGAGAGGTTGTTCAACAGATTCACCGACCGCTTTTAGTCCAGCAAAATGAATGACACTATCAATTTTGTATCTATTAAAGATAAAATCGAGAGATGTTTGGTCTAAAATATTAGTTTCATAGAAGGCTACTTTTTTGCCAGTCAACTCTTCAACCCTGCAAACAGCCTCATGTTTACTATTAGACAGATTATCAACAATAATTACATTGTATCCTGCATTAATGAGCTCTACACACGTGTGACTACCGATATAGCCCGCACCGCCCGTAACTAAAATTGTCATTATACACCTCACTTTTAGCTATTCTAAATATACATTTAAAATAATAGCATGCTTAAGTCAACTTTTATTATTAAATTATGCAAAAAAGATTTTGTTTTTCCTAATCTTTGCTTATATTTTATAATATAATATAAGTACAGAGGAGGCTAAATGAAAAAATTATCAATAGCACGTAGAATATTAATACTTGGTTTAGTTCCATTACTGGCAATGACTGTTTTTGGTATTGTTAATGCAGTAAGACAAATCAATGAGTACAAAGTTGTAAGCAATATGACCAAGAACTCTCATTTGTTTTTAGAAACATCGTACCTGATGGGCGAGCTACAAAAAGAAAGAGGTAGGACATCTATCTTTCTTGCAGGAGGCACAGACCTTAAAGACCTAATGAACTATAGAAATAAGACAGACGAGCAGTTTGCATCGTGGTTAGTTTCCTTAGCAGATGAAAAAGTATCTAACAAAGAAACGATTGAAAATATGTATCTTATTGAAAAACAACTCAAAAATATCAGACAAAAATATAATACAAAAAATCCATCACTGAATAGTCAAAGTATAAATGATTATATACAATTAATAGCAAATTTACGTTCTTTACAAAATGCAATAGCAAATTCACCTACCGTAAAGGGAGCTGGAAAGACGATGACCAGTAATGTGATTTTGGAAGTTGCAAAAGAAAATTCTGGCATTATGCGTGCATCAATAGTTGGTCATATCGAAAAAAATGAACCTCTAAGTGATGATGAACTCGCTCTATTGATTGGTATCAAAGCCAAAATAGATGCCAACTTATCTTCCCCAGCACTTATCCTTACTCCAATTGAAGTAGAGGGCATTAAAAAACTTAAAGAAAGTCAAGGCTGGCACGATGTTGATTTGGCATTTAAAGAGATTATTACTAAATCTAAAGAAGGAAATTTTAATATCGACAAAGATGAGTTCTGGTCTTCTATTAGTACCATGATTGACGATATTGGTGATATAGTTGAAATATCTATTACAAATATGGTTGATTTGTATGTAAAGATAAAAAATGATTATTTAAGATCTACGATTACAATTATTACTGCAATTGTTTTGGTAACTATTATTGTATTAATCTTTATTTTAACAATTTTGCGCGGTATTGCAGGACCGATCAGACGCACAATAGCATTGCTACGTGATATAGCAAAGGGTGAGGGTGATTTAACCAAGCGTATTGAGTTAGAAAATGAAGATGAGCTGGCAATAATGGCAGGCTGGGTTAATCAATTTATCGAAAATATTCAAAAGATTATTGTCCAGTTGCAAGGCAATATTGTCGAGTTGACTGAGTCATCAAGCACATTATTAGAATCATCTGACATGCTTGTTACAAGCTCAATGGATATAAACTATAAAGTTGAGAGTTTGGTGAGTACATCTGAAGAGATAAATAGCAATACTCAGATGATTGTGGGCTCTACAGAAGAAGCAGCAGATAACGTGAGGACAGTAGCCTCTGCAGCTGTGGAAATGTCATCAAATGTCTATACAGTTGCAGCATCAACTGAACAAGCATCAGTGAATATTAACTCAATAGTCGATGCAGTAAATGATGTCAGTAGCGATATAAATAGTATTGTGAATAAGATAGATGAGATTTCAAGCAATACCAACACGGCAGCATCAGCAATCGAGCAAATGAATGCATCGCTTCGAGAAGTAGTGAAAAGCACTAATAACGCAAGCAATATATCAGATAAAGCAAACCAACAAGCACAAGAGACTGCAGAAATAATGCAAGAATTGACGCGAAATGCTGCTGAGATTAGCAAGGTTATTAACTTGATTAATGATATTGCAGATAAGACCAACCTATTGGCACTCAATGCAACAATTGAGGCTGCATCAGCTGGTGAAGCAGGAAAAGGCTTTGCAGTTGTTGCAAATGAAGTGAAAGCCTTGGCAAATCAAACAGCACAAGCAACAGGTAATATCCAAGAGAAAATCGAAGAAATGCAAAAATCGACAAAGTTGTCAGTAAGCTCTTTAGACTCTGTAAAGAATATTATTACAGAGCTAAACTCAATCAATAATACTATTGCATTGAATATCGAAGAACAGAGCCATGCAGTCGAGGAAGTCTCAGCATCAGTTGCATTCTCTGCAAAAAACTCAAAAGATGCAGTTGACTTTTCTGAGAAAATTAAGCAAGCAACAGAAAATATAAATAGAAATATCACAGAAGCAGGACAAGGCATAAATGAAGTTGCCAGAAATACGTCAGAAAGTGCGACTGCAGCCAATGAAGTTGCATCAAGATCTGAGACTATCAGCTCCCAAGTTGATGAAATAGCAGCAAACTCGAGGGAAATCACACAAGGTATGGGTGTGATTACAGATCACTTGGCAGAGATTAATGTGAACTCTTCAAAGTCTGCCCAAGAATCTGAAAGAGTAAAGCAAGCAGCTCTCAGACTGGAAGGCGTCGCAACTACTATTAGAAATATAACCTCAAGATTTAAAGTATAAGTATACTCCTGCTTATATCATATTTGGGCAAGTATAAAGCTTGCCCTTTTTTATTTTGAAAAAAATAATATGGTCTAAAGTGGCTCTGGTAGCCACTTTGATAAAAACGTTGAAAATACTTTTATTAAAACTCACTTTTTGGGCGCATATATAAGTAGAGGCTATGATATTTTTTGTTTATTCTAAAATAATCTTTACAAATTTAATATTTTTAATTATAATATTATTATGTAGTGTATAGGCTTTAATCATATGTAATCTAAGGAGGAACAATGAAGAAATCTTTACTATTGATACTTGTCGCACTGTGTATAAGCACTGCTTTTGCAATATGGTCAGATAGTTCTGCAGAAAATTTAAAGCTCACTGACTCATATAATTACGAGGAAGTGATACCCAAAATTGCCTATGCAAATAATGGAAATGTTTGGGTAACTTGGTTTTCCAATGAAAATGGCAACTATAATGTTCGTGCCCAAATGTTTAGCTTTGATGGAGAGCCTGCTTTTTCCGAAATGGGTATGCTGATAAGCAATAACCCACAAATGAGCTGGCTTACAGATTGGGATATGAAGGTCGATTCGCAAGGTAATGCTGTATTGGCATTTTTGGATGAAAGAACAGGTAATTTAGATATTTATGCATATAAGATAAGCCCCACAGGTGAAATGCTTTGGGGAGAAACTGGTATTGCTTTATGTGATGATGTGGCAGAAGATTATACTCCAACTTTAGGAATTACAGATCAAGATAATGTGATCGTGGCTTGGATGACAGATGACGATACACGCATGCAAAAGATTATGCCTGATGGTACGCTTGCCTTTGACTCTCCTATTGTATTTCATGAAGAAGGCTTTGCTATCACTTGGGCAGAAATATTAGCAAGCGAAAATGACTCTTTTTTCTTTAGATATGCAAAAGATTCTGGTCCATTTTGGGCAGTAACACGACATCTCTTGGTGCAAAAATATGATACAGATCTCGAACCTATTTGGGACGAGCCAACAATTATTACCAATCAAGGTGGAATATCAAGCTGGACACAAAATTTCCCTACTGCATCTGATGGTAATGGTGGTTTTGTGATATGCTGGTACGAAGATAGAGATATGGACAATATGAGCAATGTCTATGTGCAACATGTCTTGGCAGATGGGACTGTTGGCTTTGCTGCAAATGGTATTCAACCAACAAGCAATTTTTCTACACAGCACTTTAATCCGTCTATAACTTATGACCAAGATGACAATAATATTTGGCTGGTCTGGATGGAGACAAACTCCTCACAAGGAAGTAGAGGAGTAAGAGTACAGAAAATTGACAGCAATGGAAACAGAGTTTTTGGTTTAGATGGCTTTGCTGCCGTACCAATTAGTAATGATTCTGTAATGCCTTTTAGTGCAAGCTTTCAAAATGGTGAATTTGTGGCAGCATATACTTATGATATTGATGGAAATATGTTTAATTGCAATATCGAGGCTTTTAAATTAGACAATAATGGTGATTTTGTGTGGGAAGATTCTTTCACACTTGTCAAGTCTACTGCAAGTGGTGCTTCTCATATGGTTAGTACAAGTTTGCAATCTAATCAGCTTGTTTTTGCATGGGAAGATAGCCGAAATTCAAGCACTAATATATATTTACAAAACATCAACTTCGATGGTTCATTGGGTGTAGCTGATCCTATTACAGGCATTGAAGGCTTTGTTACGCTCAATGATGAGAGAGGCAACGTGGCAGAGGTGCTGATCCAAATAGGTGAGTATCAAGTGTATCCCAATGCTGATGGATATTATTATCTCGAATTAGAGGCAGGCACATATAATATCAGTGCCAGTTTAGAAGATTATCAAACAACTAATATCGAAGAATTTGAGGTGATCGAGGGGGAAATTGCTCAGTTAGACATCGTGCTTGAGCCAATTGTGAGCGTGTCAGAAAACGTCCTTATAGCGATAACACAGCTTGGTAATTATCCAAATCCGTTCAATCCAAATACAGTAATTAGCTTTAGTATAGCTGAAGACGGAGAAACGAATTTGTCTATCTATAATAGCAAAGGGCAGTTCATTAGAGCACTGAAAAATGAATATCTGCCAAAAGGCTCATATCAGATTGATTGGAATGGTCTTGATAATATTGGCAGACAATGCTCTTCAGGTGTTTACTTGATTAAGTTGACAAATAATAATAAAGCATTAACACATAAAATGCTAATGCTTAAATAATCTATCTTTGCAGGTATGGTTTTTTGTACTGTACCTGCCTTTATCTCTTGTAATTTGGCATTTCAAAGGGAATCTCCATAGATATTTCAACCATGCCAGCAACTTTTCCCTCTCTGTACCATGGGCTTTGATAGATATGTTTTTTGATGCCATTTTTTTCTATTGTATAGTTATTTGTCGTATTATTTTCTAACATATACTTTATCTTTTCTGCAGATTCAGGTTTGTGACAAGGAAAGAGGCTCTGACCTATCATGCTCTTTTCTCCAGCTTTGTCAAATGTTTTGCAAGCCTTTTCATTCATATAGATGACAATGCCATCTTGATCGCAAACTGTAATAGCGGCGGTGAAATTTTTTACCCATTCAAATTCTTTCATTATTTCTCCTTTTATTTATCAAAATATTATTGGACCGAGTTCTGAAATATGCTTTACTTTGTGAAAATGCACATTTTTATTTTTTACCTTGATATCTGTGGCTGTAAATATCTCTTTAAAGCCCAGCTTCAATGCCTCCTTAACTCTTTTATCCATTTGTGAAACAGTTCTTATATCGCCATTTAAGCCAACTTCACCTATAAAGACTGTTTTTTCTCTGAGAGACTTATCTCTGAAACTTGACAGTAATGCGGCAATTAAGGCGAGATCAGTGCCAGGTTCGACTACTTTTATTCCGCCGGAGAAATTTATAAAGACATCAAGTTCTTTCATATTAAGCATGAGATTTTTCTCAATTACAGCCAAAAGTAAAGCAAGTCTCTTTTGATCAAAACCGACAGAAACACGCTGTGCATTACCATAATTAGTTGGTGATACAAGTGCTTGCACTTCTATAAGAAATGCACGAGTACCCTCTAAGACGCATGATATAGCTGTGCCAGAATAATTATTTTGATTCATAATAAACTGTTCAGAAGGGTTTTCAACCTGTTTTAAGCCCTTGTCAGTCATCTCAAAAATACCTATCTCATTCGTGGAGCCAAACCTATTCTTAGTAGTCCTAAGTATCTTAAACTGATTGGTCAACTCACCCTCAAAGTAGAGCACGGTATCAACCATGTGTTCAAGCACTTTTGGACCTGCCACAGCACCATCTTTAGTAACATGCCCAACAAAGAAAAGAGGGATATTCTTATGTTTTGCAAGCCTTGTAAGCACGTTTGCTGTTTCTCTTATTTGGGATATTGAGCCAGGCATACTGTCTATCGCATTTAGATAAACAGCTTGAATTGAATCTATAACAATAAAATCTGGATCAGTGTTTTCAATTTCTTGTATTATTTGTTCAACATTATTTTGGCATAATAAATAGAGGCTAACGTTATTGATACCCAATCTCATACTTCTTAGCTTTATTTGTTCGGAGCTTTCTTCTCCTGAGACATAGAGTACTTTTTTGTTATTTGCAAGCAAATCAGCTACTTGCAGCATAATAGTTGATTTCCCAATACCAGGCTCACCGCCTATGAGAGCAACCATGCCAGGTACTATACCTCCACCTAATACACAATCAAGCTCGCTTAAACCAGATGATATTCTGCTTTGATTTGGGTCAAATGTGACCTCACTCAAGGGAATAGCTCTGTTACTATGATCAGTTAGGTGATGAGTATTTTTTTTGCCTTTTTGTACAAGCTTTGCTGTTTCAGTAAATGAATTCCACGCATTACAACTGGGGCATTTGCCGAGCCATTTGGTAGATTCGAAGCCACATTCTTTACAAAAGAACATTGTTGTCATCAGATTCACCTTCATTTTCTTTTTCAAAATCAAATAGATTCCATATTAGAAGCCTATTAAAGGGAAATAAAAAGCTGATTGAAATTGCAAAAACTAAGCTGGATAAGATAATGCCAATAAATAATAAAAGCATATTTATAAAGACGTCATAATTATTGGTCATCATTTTTAGTATATAAATCTTGTGATACATAGCGTTTATCGTTGCAATATTGTTTATAGCGAACACATAGATCTTTAAAAAGAATAAAAGAAAAACAATAGATAAAATTATTGAGACACCTTTATAAAAAAAATATAGAAGAAAATTATAAGATTTTTCTTTGATCATCTTATAAGTTTTCTTAACAGAGAGCATGTAGCTATTGCCTATATATTGGAAGTATAAGACAAAATCATTCAAAACAAAGCTTGTCATGATCACTATGGCAATCATAAATTTGATGAAAACCCAAAATAATGTTAATGCAGATAGTGAGAATTTTAAGCCAAAAGAGATTAATAACAAATAGATAATAATCAATAATAAAATCAGGGTTACAGTTAAAAATAGGGCAAGAAAATGGGTGAAAAAAGATGGTATTGAGAAGTTGAAGAAGAGGCTTCTTTTTTCTTTAGGGCTCATTTTTTTCTTACAATAATCTATCATTGCAATCTCTGCTCTGATATGCAAAAACCAACAAATAAAGCCAATTGTAATGAATACAAAGACTGTGCTTGGGATAAAAGTTGCAAACCTTTTAAATAGATCATAAAAAAATACTTTAACTGTTGTGCTATTGACAAAAGCGTTGAAATGTTTGGGGTAACTTAAAAATTGAATACCGTTCCAAGCACCAAAAATACTAATAAAGAAGAAATATAAAAACGCTGTTTTTTTTTGTGTAAACTGCTGAATTGTCTCATGAAATGTTTTTTTTAGAATATTTACCATAGTTTAGCCCAATCTTGAAACTTGTCAAAGAAATCAACTGTATATTTTACATCGGTGTCAATCTGCTTGATCAGCTGCTCTTTATTATCAAATTTTATTTCATCTCTTATCTTGTGCAAAAAATATAGCTCGACATCGTTATGATAAAGATCGCCTGTATAGTTGATTAAATGCCCTTCAATCGTGATTAAACCACTTGTTTTGACAGATGGGCTTGTTCCGATATTGGCAGCACAGATATAAAAATCTTGGCTTTCGGGTAAGAACTTATCGCTTTTTTTATATACTTTGCAAGCGGCAACATAGACGCCATTTGCTGGAATTAATTTATACTTTTCGATTGGTTTTATATTAATAGTTGGAAAACCCATTTTTCTACCTAATTGTTTGCCTGATACGACGTTGCCCATGATAGAATAATAATAGCCAAGATAATGTTGAGCATTTTCCATCAAGCCATTTTTCACAAAGTCTCTGATCAGGCTGGAGCTGATAATTTTATTGTTTTGCATTGTGAGAGGCTCAGTTTGTATTAGTTCGAAATTAAATTTTTTAGCATATTCTTCAAGCAAATCAATATTTCCTTTTTTGTTATGACCAAAATGAGTATCATAGCCGATAATAATTGCAGCAGGGTTAAAGTTTTTTATCAGATATGATTCGATGAATTCTTCTGCACTAATCAATGCAAACTTTTCGTCGAATGGTATATAAGCAATTTGGTCAACACCAAGTTTTTTTAGAATTCTGGTTCTTTTGATATCTTCTGCCAATATATATGGGCTAAGTTCTTTTCTAATCACTTCTCTTGGGTGTTTTTTGTATGTGAGTACTATGCTTGTTTTTTTTGTTGTTTTTGCATAAGCAACGAGCTTTTTTATTAATGCTTGATGGCCTAAATGCACACCATCAAAAGTACCAATTGTGATGATATTTTTTTTGTCATTATTTATCATTAAAAATTACCGTTGGGATTAATATATTGTCTTTTATTATTGATAGGCCTAAGCACTTACCTTGATTATTAAAGATAAGGCTTTCTTCTTTATCTGTTTTTTTTATGTTTTTGAAGCGGCTTATTTCCAATCTAACACCATTTTTATAGATCCTGATATCCTTGTCAGCTATGGTAAATTGTTGGAAATTTGGAAAAGCCTTATCGTAACTTAAAAGATATTCTTGCCAATTTTCATCATTCAAGTGATCAAGCTTCACTGCTTGAGTTATAGAGATATTGGCAATTGCTGTTCGACGAAGTGATTTGGTATATGCGACAGAGTCATACATCTCTGCAATTTGTTCTGAAAGAGTTCTAATATATGTGCCAGAGGAAACAGTGCAATCGTAATACAATTCTGGATATTTTAGCGTTAAAACACGAAATGAATGGATAGTAATATCTTTTTCTTTAAGCTCAAAATCTTTATTTTGCCTTGCTAATTCATAGGCTTTCTTTCCATTTATTTTTTTTGCAGAGTACTTTGGCGGTATTTGTTTATTTATAAGTTTAACATGCTTTTCAAGGGTTTTTAAATTGAATTGAGGTATATTGTCATCGGTTTGAATAGTGAGTCCAGTCAAGTCACCTGTATCAGTTTTGATGCCAAAATGCATACCAGCGAGATAGCTTTTGGTAGCGTTATCAAAAAACTTTAACATTCTTGTAGCATTGTCGATCGCTATCAACACGAGCCCTGTTGCAAAAGGGTCGAGTGTACCAGCATGTCCCATCTTTTTAATGCCAGTTATTTTTCTCAGCCTTCTGATCACATCAAAAGTGCTGATATTTTCTGGTTTATCGATATATAAAAAACCTGATTTCACTTTAACAGCTCGATTTGCTTGAGTACCTGTTGTTTTACTTCGGTTAATGTGCCTCTCACTGTGCCACCTGCAGCTCTCTTATGTCCTCCGCCATCAAAGATATATGCAAGTTTATCAACATCATAAATGTCTGATCTAAAACTAATTCTAAACAGTTTTTCTTCAATTTGTTGGAAAAATACTTGGATTTCAACATCTTTTGCTCCTTTGACCCATCTCATCATTTTTGAGGTAGCATCATTTGCCAAACCAAGATTATTGAGCATTTCTAAGCTTGAGTGAATAAACAAAACTTTACCCTTCTCATGCAAATCAATTGTAGATAGTACATTGCCAACAAATTTATAATATGCTGGTGTTTTTTTTAGAAGAAACTCAGTGACCACATAGTTTGGATTTAACCCATAGTCCATTAATTCTGTACATACTTGAAAAGAATCTTTGTCGGTATTGTTATTGACAAAGTTGTCAGTATCATTGATAATAGTAGTATAAATGCATTCTGCATAGTACTTTATATCTTGTGTATTCATTTTTTGTAAAAGATGTTTAAGTGCATTGTGCAAAATAATACCTGTACACACGGCATTTGGATCAATGTAATATAAATGCTTTTCAAGAATAGCACTTTTATTTATCTCGTGATGGTCTATAAAGATCACATTTTTTGCATTTTCAAAAATCTCTTCTTTCGCATCAGTGCGTGAGTATTCATGACAGTCAATTGTTATCACTAAGTCAAATTTATTGTGTGGCAAATCAGCATTTGTATGCTGGCTCACATTGAGGAATTCAAGAAAATCTGGTGCTTCTTTTTGTAAAAACACATATGTTTCTTTTTTAAACAATTTTTCGATAATCATTTTTAAAGCGAGGCAAGCAGCAAGCCCATCACCATCGGGGTTTTTGTGTGTTATAAGCAAAACATTATTTGCACAAAAAATAGAATCTTCTAATATGTTTGTTAGAGAGTTAATATTTGAAATATACATATTAATAACTTTCTTTAATAATTACAGGGCGGTTTACCCGCCCTGTTTAAAGTTGTTTTGAAAAATAATTGCCTTGTTATTAGATTTCTTCATCTTCATCGACAGGGTCGTCTAAGCCATCATCATATGCATCAAAGTCATCCTCTTCATCGTCTTCGTCATAGTCGTCTTCATAATCTTCATCGAAGTAGTCTAAATCTTCGTCAAAGTAATCATCATCTTCGTATTCATCATCGTAATAAGATTTTCTTTTTTCTGCTTGAATTACTGCAAAAATATTGTCCAAGCCAGATGCATTGTCTTCTGTTGCATCATAATGGTAAGTTACTTGAGGGATTCTTCTCATAATTTGCGCTCCTGCAATTTGATTTTTTATAAAGCCAGAACTTCTTTCCATCAGTTCTTGCACTATTTCTTTTTTAATCGATTTGTCAGTGTAATCATAATATATTTTTAGCATTGATAAGTCATTACTAATTTTTATATGCGAAATACGAACAGAGCTAAGCCTATCGTCTCCTATTCCAAATGTATATATAGTTGATATTAATCTAAATAACTCCTTGCTTAGTCTTTCATGACGAATACCTTTCATATTCTAAATCTTCCTTTGAAATTCTTCATTTAGATAAACTTCAATAACGTCGTTTTCTTGGAGGTCATTGTAATTTTTTAATCTAATACCACATTCAGAGCCAGATAAAATCTCATTTACTTCATTATCAAAATGTTGAAGGCTTTCTATTCTACCTTCGTAAACCTTAATATCATTTCTAAAAACGCGAGCCAAACCTGTTTTTAAAACAGAGCCTTTTTCGACGAAACATCCTGCAATTGTGCCAAGCTTTTTAACTTTGAATGTTTGTTTTATCAATGCATGTCCTACAAATTTTTCTCTAATTTCAGGAGCAAGCATACCCGACATTGCAGATTTAACATCATCAATAGCGTCAAAAATAATTGAATAGAGCTTAATTTCTACGTCCATATCTTCAGCAAGTTTTTTTACTTTGCCATTTGCTCTGACATGAAAGCCTAATATTATTGCGTTTGAAGCTGATGCAAGGTTAACATCTGCTTCTATAATACCTCCGACAGACTTTCGAATAATATGAATTACAACTTCATCAGTTGACAGCTTTTGAAGAGCATCGCAAATAGCCTCTACAGAGCCGTCAGTATCAGCTTTTACAATGAGACGCAATTCAGTCATTTGGTTTTCTTTTATTTTAGCAAATAAATTATTTAGAGTTGTTGTAGTATGATATTTTTCTCTTTCCTGTCTAATCAAAAGACGTTCAGAACTGATTTGTCTTGCAATTCGTTCGTTTCTAACTTTGTTGAGTACGTCGCCAGCTTTTGGCACGTCATTCAAGCCAAATAAGACACAAATATCAGAAGGTCCAACCTGAAGGATTTCTTGTTCTCGTTCGTTGATCATTTTTCTAACGTGTCCATATGTTGCACCACAGATAATATTATCACCTTTTCCTATAGTACCTTCTTGGATGAGAATTGTTGCCATAGTACCCATTCTGGTATCTTTTCTTGATTCTATTACAACGCCTTTACCTGGTATATCGTACTTTGCTTTCAGCTCTTTCATCTCACATGAGAGCAGGATCAGTTCGAGTAATTCATCTATACCTTCACCTGTTCGTGCAGAGGTTTTGGTCCACAAAACTTCGCCGCCCCAACCTTCTAAGAACACATTTTGTTCGAGCAAATTTGCAATAGTTCTATCTATATTAGCTTCTGGTAAGTCCATTTTATTGATAGCAATAATCATTGTAACACCTGCGGCACGAGCATGGTCTATTGCTTCAATTGTTTGAGGTTTTACACCATCATTTGCTGCAACAACTATGATAGCGACATCAGTCACATCAGCACCTCTTGCACGCATTGCAGTGAATGCCTCGTGACCAGGAGTGTCTAAAAAGGTAATCTTTTGGTCATTATGTTTCACTTGATAAGCACCGATATGTTGAGTAATTCCGCCAGACTCTCCGGCAACAACTTTTGTGTTTCTAATATAGTCCAAAATAGATGTTTTGCCGTGATCGACATGGCCCATAATGGTAACTACAGGTGGTCTTGATAACTCTTCAACATCATCATATTCAATACTATCTTCGATAATATCAATTCCATACTCATCTTCAAAGCTTACATCAAATTCAAACTCATCGCATATAAGCTCTAATGATTCTCTATCAAGTCTTTGGTTTATAGAAACCATTTTTCCCATTTCCATAAACTTCATAATAATATCAGATGGTGTAATGTCCATTAATTTTGCTAATTCACTAACAGAAGTGAACTCACTGATTGAGATTTCGGTTTCTTGTTCAGCTTGTATAGTTTTCTTATCTTCTTTTTTATGTTTTCTTTTTTTACGACTGCCCGCTAAGACACTTTTAATACTCTTATCAAGCAAGCCTTCATCAATTTCAACTTGTAAAGCTTGATCTCGAAGCCTTTTACTTTTGTTAATCTTTGCTTGTAAGTGTTTACTCTTTTCACCTAATTCATCAATAGTAACCTTTTTATGTTTTCCAAACGAGCGAGCCTCTTGCTTGATTTCGCCAGGCAGTGTGTGTGGAATAATACTTTCCAAATTTGCTTTTAGATTTGGTGCAGATGAATATTTTGAGCGGGGGCTTTCAGATCGTTGCCTATTGTATTGTTGCCTTTTGTCATCTTGATCTGATCTTTGATCTTGCGATTGTTGTTTTGGTCTATAAGGTTTTTTGTAGCTGGAATCTCTATCATCAGTCCTTCTTGGTGTTCTTGTTTGGTTCGAATAATCTTGCCTTTTTTGACCTTGTGAATAATCGCCAGATTGGTCTTGTTTATAGCCTCCTTGTTGTTGTTTATAATCTCTGGGCTTTCTATCGCTATAGTTATAGCTTCTTTGACCTCTGCTATCGGCTGTTTGCTGAGCATCTCTTGGTGGTCTTGTATCTCTTGAGTCTCTTGGCTGTCTTGTATCTCTCGAGTCTCTTGCATCTCTTGGTGGTCTTGTATCTCTCGAATCTCTTGGTTGTCTTGTATCTCTTGAGTCTCTTGTATCTCTTGGTGCTCTTGTATCTCTCGAATCTCTTGGTGGTCTTGTATCTCTTGAATCTCTTGAATCTCTTGAGTCTCTTGTATCTCTTGAGTCTCTTGAGTCTCTTGGTGCTCTATTATCTCGAGGTTCTCTTTGATCTCTTGGCGTATATGGTTTTGAATCTCTTCTTTGATCTGTTCTGTATCGAGTATCTCTTTGTTGGTTTTCAGCACTGCTATCTCTTTCTACAGATCTTGTTTCTTCTCTAAATTTTTGTGGGGCAGGTGCTTTTTCTTGTTCGTAAATTTGTTCAGGCGCAGATTGTTTTACCTTAACAGATTCACTTTTTTCTTCACGAAGCTGTTCTTGAATTCTTCTTCTTTCATTATCGATACGTTTCAAGTTTTCCGCTTCTGTTTTAAATTTTTTTCTAATTTTTTCTAAATCTTCATCTTCGAGATAATTCATATGGTGATTAACATTTATACCCATATCTTTCAGGTGTTTCATCAATGCTGAAGATGATATTTTAAGTTCTTTTGCAAAATCATGTACACGTAAAGCCAACTGTTCCTCCACTTCTTTGTGCTATATATGTTTTAACAATCCATTTTTAAAGTTAATATCTGTAACAGCGAGTATTCCTGTTTCTTTCACTGAAAATTGTAGGGTATCTTTTTTTTTACCCCACACGACTATAGGTGCACTAACTGTTTGGTTTAAAGAAACAATTTTCTGTCTTGAATTCAAAGACAAATCCTTACTGAGAATAATAAGCTTTATTTCACCTTTAAACAAGCTTCGTGCAACCTTATCAAAACCAGTTACCAGTTTTCCTGCTTTTTGAGCGAACTGCAAAAGTGTAATGATTTTGTCATTATTCTCATCATTTTTATCTTTTATTATTGTTTCTTTGGGCATTTTTCTAACCAACTTTCAATAATCCAATGTTTTTAGTTTTTTTTTATTTCTCCAAGAAAAGAGTTTTTTCAAACAATTATTTAAATCACATATATAATAGCCATAAGAATTTAGCTGTGCATTTAAGTCAATAATTATTTGCTTATTTATAAAAACAATTCTATACATATGATTTTTCTCTTTTTTTGTTTTGCAAATCACACACTGCCTTTGCGGTATGTGATTTGCTTTTGAAGCCTTATTTGTCATTAAAAATGCTTTGCTGCCTCTTTCAACAGCATGACAGTTTTTTCATTTATACCACTAATATTCCACAACTCTTGCTCTGTTGCACTAAAAATATCTTGGACAGATGTGTAGCCATGCTCTTTTAAAATATCTGCTATTTTTTCACTAACTCCATCAAGCTCATTAATATGGCTTGTAATCCTTCTTTCTTCTGCAATTTTATCTTCGAATTCATCTTGAGTATAGATATCAAGCTTATATTCGGTTAATCTTGCAGCAAGACGTACATTCTTACCTAACTTACCAATTGCCAGGTTTTTGTTTGGTTCAGACACTATAACGCGTGCGAATCGACCTTTATCAGTAGTGTATACTTTTTGCACAAGCTCAGGTCCGATAGCATTTGCAATTAGAATTTGGGGGTCATCGCTCCATTCAAGAATATCAATTGCTTCCCCATGTAACTCTTTCTTAATTGCATCCACCCTGATACCTTTGGGTCCAAGACAAGCACCCACAGCATCAAGATTTGCTTTCTCTGTATAAACTGCGACCTTTGTTCTTATGCCTGGTTCACGTATAATTTTTTTGATATCTATTTCACCGCTATGTACTTCAGGCACTTCCAGCTCGAGCAATCTTTTTACAAACTCAGGATGTGCTCGCGATAAAATCACAGTAATTTCATTTGCTCTTTTTCTCACACTCAACACATAAGCTCTAATGCTGTCGCCAATTTTATAAAACTCTTCATCGATTTGTTCTTCTTGAGGTAAAAGAGCATCTGCAAATCCAATATCGACAATATACCCATTGTATTCATTTTTCTTAATTTTACCATAAACAATTTGATTTTTTTGTTTTTCAAAGTCAAACATTTTGCGATCTTCTTCGAGTCTTCTAATTTTAAAACTGATTTCTTCTCGTGCTATTTTGACTAATTTAGGCTCAAGTGCATTAATTGGTAATTCTGTATCTATAAGCTGTCCCAAATATGCATTCTTGTCAATTGCTTGTGCATCAGCCAATGATATTTGAGCAAAAGTTTCATCATTTTCTACGACTAATTTTTTAAACTTTATGCCTAAGTAGTTTGAACTATAATCTGCCACTATTTCAAGCTCATTTTCTGGTTTCATTCTTTTTGAAATAGCGTTGTAAAGGCTATCAACTATGACGTCACGAAGTCGCTCTTGGTCTAATTGTCTTATTTTTGCCAATTCAGTGATTATTGATAATAAGTTTGCACTCATGACTTTTCCTTCTTTCCAAAACGATATACTGTTCTTGCTTTTTTTATACTATTAAACGGAATAACAAATTCTTCTTTTTCAGTGTCAACTGTAATGCTATCTTGCTCAACTTCCAAGAGAGTACCTTCAACAGTTTGACTCTTTTCATCTATTATAAAAGTAACCCTAATAAGTTCGTTGATAGCACTAATATAATGTTTTTTAAACTTTAAGGGCCTTTCTAATCCAGGCGAAGATACTTCCAAAAAATACCTACTTGAAATAGGCTCATCAGCGTCAAAATCGACACTTATAGAGCGATTGACATTAATACAATCATCCACGCTTACACCACCAACTTTGGTAATAAACACGCAAATTACCAGCCCTTTTGCTGTCTTTTTTACTTCAATGTCATAGAGCCCAACGCCATTATTTGCACATGCCTTTTTGATCGCTGGCTCGATCCTTTCAATCATAAGCCTCTCCACACATTATAATTATACCACTGCTTGCACAGTGGTATCTGCCAAAAAAGATTTAATCTCCGATTATATCTTTTAAAGCATAATACAATTTATTATATGTCATAATTTTGTCAAGAAGAACTTTTAAATATTTTAGTTTTTTTGCTTGATTTTAATCTTTTTGCTTTTAAACTTTCTTATGCAATAATACACATATTAAAAAGTGCTATCTTTATCGATTTAAACGCTGTAAAATCTATATTAAAATAATTTCAATAAACCCTCTTTTATTTGATAAATTTTTATTATAAGAGACCTTATTCGTCTAAACTTAGTGTTGAACTCTTTTTTCAAATATGATAGCAAAAACATAAAAATCTTCATGTAAAAATTATTAATCCTTTTTTAATTCAAAAAAATAATCGTCTTTAAACCCGCTTCAGATGGCTATTTGCAAAATGAATAAAATTTATTTTTATCAAACCCCCATTTTGTCCTGCGTATTAGTATAGAGGGGCATATCTTTTTGAGTAACAAATTGATATTTTTCAAGATAGTTTATAATCAAATAAAAAAAGGGCAAGCAAGCCTGCCCTTTTCAATTATATATCTATTCAATTGAAATAGTGATATATTGATAAACATTATTTCTTGTTAACACGTAAAGTAAAACTATTTGTTGCTCACTATTTTCAATTTTTGATAATTCATTTCGATAATCATCTATATTATTTATTTGTTCTTGATTAATCTCCAAAATCACGTCACCTGGTTGAAGACCAGCTGTGGCTGCTGCAGAATTTCTGTCAACTTGATAAATCAAAACACCATGTTCGGCTTTGCTATTAAAACGTCGCCCATACTCACTATTGAGTTCATCAACCTTCATTCCCAAGTTCAAAGATTTTGTTTGTTCGACTGTTGTTTTAGCTTGCTCGTTATCCCCTCTTGTTTGTAGCACAACATTGACAGTTTTACGCTTTTTGTCTCTAACGATCTCAACTGGTATTTTTTTATCAATAGGACAATTAGCAACAATTATTCTAAATTTACCTACATTCGCAATAGCTTGATTATTGAACTTAAGAATCACATCGCCGTTTTTTAGACCAGCTTTTTCTGCAGGCGAGTCCTTTTCAACACGTGCAACTAATACGCCTTCAATTTTTTCAATATTCAAGGTTTTACCAAGTTCTGCAGTAATGTCTTGTGGCAAAATACCAAGATAAGCACGCTCGACATGCCCTTTGTTGATCAGATCATCTGCTACCTTTTTTGCAAGATTGATAGAAATGGCAAAACCGATACCAATATTGCCTCCAGAATTGCTTGTAATTGCTGCATTCACTCCAATTACCTTACCATCAATATTTAAAAGAGGACCCCCTGAATTACCTGGGTTAATCGCAGCATCAGTTTGGATATAGTCCTGAAAAATCGGAGATTGATTGCCAAAAGATAAACCGCTTCTGCCTAAAGCAGAAACAACGCCAACAGTAACGGTTCTGTCCAAACCTAATTGTCCAAATGGGTTGCCAATAGCAATAACCCACTCTGCGATTTCGAGTTCGTCTGAATTGCCTAATGGTGCGATAACAATCGGTGTTTTTTTATTAACTTTTACTTTTAGAACAGCGAGATCAGTCTCGGCATCAAAGCCAACAACCTCTGCTTTTAACTCTTCAAGATCAGCAAGTGTAACTGTAATTTTGGCATCTTTTCCTTTATTAACAACGTGATTATTAGTCATTATAAATATTATAGAGCTGTTTTTGTCTTCTTTGGAATCCTCTTTTTTGAAGATAAAGCCGCTTCCCATTGATACAAATTTTCGACTTTCTTCTTGAGGCGGAAAAAAGAATTTAAAAATATCATCGTTAAAAGGTAAACGATTGTCATATCTGAGTTTTTCTTCTCCTTCAACTTTGATATTGACGACTGACTCTCTTACTTGATTAACAATGTTAACAAAAGGACTTTTTGCATTACTGGCTATGCTTTGTGCCATTAGGCTATAGCTAAAAAACAAAGTAATAATGACAAATAAGCTTAATTTAAATGATTTCATTTTTAATTGCCTCCATTTTTTTGCATTACTATATTATCTGCAATACAGATTATACAAATAAAACAAATCTGCAAAAAAATGTTACAAAAATCTTATCAGTTTAAATCTTTACTGGTGTCTGATTCATCAATCAAATCTTTTAGAATCTCTCTTGCAGTTTCAGCATCATCTTGTGAAACTTGTAAATAGGAAGGTCCAAAAATTGGATTGTAACCAGTACCAAATCTTCCAGCACCAAACAGCTCTTGCAATATCTCATTTTTTACATAGTATTTGATTCCTTCATTCTCTAATAATGACTTTGCAATAGCCATTGCACCAGCATCATCTGGACGATAAATAGAAACTAAGTCCTGGTATTCATAGACCGATTTAGCTTCAGATTCGAGAGATTCAACGAGAGAGACTTGACATTTTTTACAGGTTTTAATGCCTTCTTTGTACTCAGATTTGCATTTTGGACAAAACATAATTACCTCCTTAAATATATAATATAGTAATTTTCAATAAATAGCAAATAAAATATTGACAATAATTATGTTTATGCTATTAATGTATAAAGAAAAAATAATGGAGGATAAAATGATAGCTAAAAAGACTTTATTAATGGTAACAATCGCAATTCTTTTCATTGTAAGTTTGAATGGTGCAGTACTTGACAATTTTACACTAATGACAGAACAGTATCCACCTTATAACTTCGAACAAGATGGACAATTGCAAGGTATTTTTGTTGAAATTTTAGGAGAAATACTTAAGCGAGATGGCTCAAAACAAACAGCAAAAGACATCAAACTATATCCTTGGGCAAGAGGCTATAAAGAAGTACAAAGCAATGTTAATTCGCTATTGTTCGGTATGACGCGTAGCGAAGAAAGAGAAAAAATGTTCAAATGGGTAGGACCTCTTGCTCCAACAAAAGTTGTTTTACTTGCCAAAAAATCAAACAAAATTGTGTTAAAAAACAAAAATGAGTTAACGAACTATTTGTCTGGTGCAATACGAGATGATATAGGGCATCAATTATTAACCGAGGCTGGTGTTAAAGATATTGATTTATCATCAGACATGCTATCTTGCATAAAAAAGTTAGATAGTGACCGTATTAAACTATGGGCATATGAGGAAAATGTTGGCTTTTGGGAATTGAAGAACCAAGGAAAAAACACTGCTGATTATGAGAGTGTTTATGTATTATTGTCATCTGATTTATATATTGCTTTCAACAAATCGGCTTCAGATGATATTATAAAAAGAGTGCAAACCTTGTTTGAAGAAATCAAAAAAGATGGCACTTATCAAAAAATTGTAGATAAATATTTGAAATAAGATTGAATTTGAAAAAAATAGGGAGCAATTTGCTTTGCTCCCTATTCATATTTTTGCCTGATAATTAAGCGACAATAGCTAAGATATCATCTTTTGAAACAATAAGTAATTTTTTGCCATCTACTTCAATTTCTGTACCACTGTATTTTGCATAAATAACTCTGTCACCTACTTTGATAATCTTTTGTAATTCTTCATCTGTGCCCACAGCAATAACTTTGCCAAGATTAGGCTTATCTTTTGCTGTATCAGGAATAATAATTCCACCAACATTTTTCTCTGCTAATTCGTCTTCGATTTCGATAACAACTCTGTCTTCAATAGGTTTTAATATCATCTTAATCCTCCATATTTGATTTTATTAATAATATAATTAAGTTTATCTATTTAGCAAACTCCAATTAAGATTGCTAAGTAAATTAGTCAAGAAAAATCTTGCAAAATTAATAAATTTCTTTGTTAATGCTTTATTTATCATCATCTATGAGCATACAAAATATATCAAATTGATTCTTTAACTATTTAAATATATAATTTCTTTCAAATTTATGCTTTTGCAATATAATCTATATAGTTGTAATATAGCAAAATATCCTTCTTTTTATAATTGGCACAAAGCTTGCAACTTTAGTTTGATATAATAATTAATTTGGGAGGATAAAATGAAAAACATAAGAAGAATAATGCTTTTTATAGCAGTTACCTGTTTTACACTACTCTTGGCTAATGAAGGAAATTTGACCAAAAACAATTCAATAGTAGATTTAAACAATTATTTGAATATTGACTCTGTTGATGAGAGCATTTCAAAATCAAACAAAAGTGCATATTTGGGTATTTATACAGAAAACATGACTTTAAAGACAGCTCGTGAAAACGAGTACAATGAAAACTATGGTATTATTATCACAGGTGTTTTACCTGATACCCCAGCTGATCAGCAAGGGCTTAAAAAGCATGATATTTTGATGAAAATTGATGATAAAATCATAGAAGATACAGACAAGTTCACAGACATTATTGAATCGTATTATGCAGGCGATAAAATTAATCTTCAATACTTTCGTCGTGGCGAAGTCTTTGAAATGGAATTTGTGTTTGGAGAGAAAAAAGTAAATAGTAGCTTTTCGTTTAATTTTGGTGAACAATCCCAAGAAACATCAAAACGCTCAGTAGGTTACGGCGGTGGAACATGGATGCCTATTTGGGTTGAACTTGATATGGATGATGTGAACTATCTTGTGAAAGGCGTGGGATTTAGCAAAATCGCAGATAATGGTATACTTCATACAGGTTTTGGAGGCAAATTTTCTATTGGTAAAGGGTTGTTTTTAGGAGGTATGGGTGCAGCTTATGATATTACAAAAAAAACAAATGCCATGGTTGGTGATGAAAATGTAATTAGACGAATGAAATACAAATCGACATTTGGTGGCGTTACGCTTGATAAACGCTTTGGCATAAGCAAAAACCTCTATGGCTCGTTTGGTATGATGCTTGGCGGTGCAAGCCAAAGTGTTGAGATCAGCCAAACCAAAGGCGATTTTAGTTGGACAGGATATTATCAACAAATAGAAAACTCTTTAAACAACTACACAAAATTTCAAAAATCTTATATTATTGCTCAACCAAAAGTTGAATTGCTCTATAGGTTGACAGGCTGGCTTGCGTTAAGAGCTGAGGGTGCGTACATTGCATCATATGGCTGGAGTAATGGTTGGAATACAAAACTAACAGGAGACACATTTGAATCTACAGGTTCACCAAACACTAAATTCGACACATTTACAATCAGTGCTGGACCCTGGTTCGGCTTCTAAATAAACATAGATCCTCACAAAGAGACACAGATTTGTGTTTTTTTTTTAATGAATTATCTTTTAAAAAAGTATTGACAATATATTTACAATTATATACATGGTAATAGTTGGAGGTATTATGAGACTAAATCCCTATAAATCATTAATAGTATTGCTATTTCTATACTTTGTACTTGGCACATTAAATGCACAAACTTATCAAGAATATAACCCCAATGATGAAAGATTTAAAATAATAGCTTTGGAAAAAGCAAAGATTAGATTAGATAATTCTGAAAGAGATTTTATTGCTGCTAAAAAGCTCTATGAAGACAACTTTATCTCAAAAGATGAGCTCAATTTATATGAATTACAATATAAAACAGACAAGCTAAATTATGACCAATATATGCTTTCTGTTATCTTTGACAACCCATATATAAACATCATGAAGGCAGTTAAAACAAAAAATGAGAATGATGAGATCTTTGTTGATCTGACAATTAAAAATAGTACAGGATCAAATTATGCGTTGGAGACTGCAATGATGGATGATATGGCTGGCACAAAACTTGATGCAACTGAAATGTTTAACCTCTATGTGTCTATTAAAGACTTGGATCGTAGCATTATTTCACAACCTTATGAACATCATGTTAAAAAGCTGAAACTAAATGAAGAATATACTATGCACTTTAAGCTGTTAAAAGATGTTGAAAGCGTTGTTATTTCAACTAATTATGGAGACAAGATTGATGAAAAGCAGATCTTACTTACCAAAAAACAAGATATTAATCTTGTAACAATAAGATCAGATATCTATGCTCAAGAAATAGAAATGGGACAAATGGCAACATTTAAGCTTTCAATGGAGTATTTTGGAGACAATAGACAGAGCTTTTTAGCAGAACTTGCTGGTTTACCTGATAAATATATATGGGATATTGTCTCAACACAGTCAAATGTAGCCATGTCGCGTTTAGCCTTTTCTCCAGCAGAAGCTCAACAAACTTATGCATTGCGTATAAGAGTGCCAGAAAAAATTGGAGAAAATGCAGAACTTGATAAGCCTATTGAATTTAAATTATTATTGAAAAACACCCAAAACGATATAGTTGGTTCAGTTGATTTGGAGATAGCAGCAACTGCTAAAGCGAGCATGAAGCTTATTGTGAACAATCTTTATTGGAAAGGGAATGACACAGAGACAATCAACTTTTCACAAATATATCTTGAAAATGAGGGTATGAAACCTATTAGCAATATCTCAGCTGAAATATTCTTGCCAGCAGAATGGGAATATGAGATTAGCCCAAAAAGAATAGAACAACTAAATCCAAGTGCTCGTTTGCCTATCGATATCAAAATAAAGACGCCAAAGAGTGTCTTGCCAGGTATTTATCAAATTAAGTTTAAGATGGTTGGCAATAATGTAAATCGTATCTTACAGACATCGGAAATTGAGTTTAAAGCAGAGATTACTAAAAAAACAAATATAATGGTGATCGTTTTGTCAGTGGTAATCAGTCTTGCTCTGATTATTGTGACTATATGGTTTATTATCAAAATCTCAAAGAATTGATCCTGTTGAGCAAAGGAGGTTGAAAAATGCTTAAAATAACAGAACTAAGCAAACGCTATGAGGATGGAAACCTGGCTTTGGATACGCTCTCATTAGAAGTAAAATCAAATGAAATATTTGCATTATTGGGTGCTAACGGTGCTGGTAAATCAACAACAATTAATATCATCTGTGGATTTATTCCGCCAAGCTCGGGAGATGTGGAGATAGACGGAATACTTTTGTCTAAAGAGCCTTTAAAATTAAGAGAAAAGCTTGCCTATTTATCTGAAAACGTAATGCTTTATGACAATTTTACAGGCTATCAAAATCTGAAATTCTTTACTGAGCTTGCAGGCAGAAATCTTGACAAAGATAAGCTTGAATCGACTCTAATAAAGATTGGTTTGCAAGAGGATTTTATGCATAAAACGATTGCTAAATACTCTAAAGGTATGAGACAAAAAGTTGGTATTGCAATTGCCCTTCTCAAAGATACACCCGTGTTTTTGTTGGATGAGCCCTTTAGTGGACTTGACCCAAAAGCTGCATATGATTTTCAGCAATTATTGTACTCATTGCGTGATGAAGGTAAGACAATTTTTATGTCAACTCATGATATTTTCAGAGCCAAAGAAATGGCTGACACGGTAGGTATCATGACAGCTGGCAAGTTGGTGGGAAATAAAACTAAAGCAGAGCTTGAAAATGCAGATTTAAACCAAATCTATTTAGATTATATAGAAGAAAGGCAGTAGCGCTATGTTGAAAGCACTGATCTTGCACGAGATGCAAAATCTTTTGAAAAGCAAGAGGGTTTATTGGACTGTAGTGCTATTTTTACTACTTTTTGCTGCTGTCTTTACAGTTCGTGTAATTAACTATCAAAGTCAAATAAACCAGTATATAGCTGATAAAAAAATGGCAGAAGAAGAGTTACAAAATGCGGCAAACTACAGCCATATTAAACTTTATGCTATACAACAGCCCTTAGTCTTTTCAATATATAATCAAGGATATAAAGCTTCACGTGTGGCTTTTATACAGTTTTATGAACCTATTTTGAAGACAATTTCTCTGAATGAAGAAACAAATCTTTATTATAATAGAGATAATAAGCTTGATATCACCTTTTTGATTACATTCTTTCTTTCACTTTTTATTCTACTTATTTCATATGATAGCATAAATGGAGAAAAACAAACAGGCACTTTGAGAATCATCATGACTTATCCAGTCAAAAGGCAAAGCTTTGTATTAAAGAAAATACTTGGTATCTTTTGCTTTGTGGCTCTTGCCTTTACATTACCTTATGTGATTAGCCTTTTTATTTTAATTATTATCTATACAAACTTACTTACAGCAAGCTTTTTTCTCAGTGCCTTTTTCTACTGGTTGCTTATTCTACTTTTTATTTTCTTCTTTAGCTTGCTTGGTGTTTTGATTAGTATTTCTGCAAAGATTCCTAATAGATCATTGGTATTTACACTCTTTATTTGGCTTCTATTGAGCATTATTTTGCCTATAAGTTGGGAATTTATCTTATCTCCTCAGCTTTTTCATAATGAATTAAATAAACTAACTCTTAACTATGAAGATAAGCTCGATCAAAGTAAGAGGATTTTTTACTTAAATGATTTGAATACCGACAAATATGACAAAGAAAAGCTAAATATTAATCTTGTGTCTCATTTAGTATGGTCAGGCTATTTTTACAATTCATCTGTATGGGGTTTTGATGAAACATACGATCAACATTACCGCTTTATGCAGTATGTTATTGATGAATATTATCCTGCGTCACGGGAGGTAGAGCAAGCAATTGATAAGCTATACCGTAAACAAATCAGCATTCAAAACTATAAAAACTGGGTATTTTTCTTCAACCCAATTGTTTTGTTTGAAAATATGAGTACAAAAATAGCAGGTAATTCACAAACTGATTATTTGAGGCATCTACAAGACGCGCGTGATATCAGAGATGATATTGTAAATCGTGGATTGGATGAAGGCTGGTTAAAAGATTATCGTTATTTTGCACGTAGGGCTGAGTCAGAAAACCTTGGCAGTTATGACGATATTAGTAAAAAGTTCAACTATGATCCCGAAAAAACTTGGGACTATATTATGGTGTTTATAAATGACCCGAAAGTGAGTTTTGCCTTCGAATTACCAGATTATCGTAAATATAGCCAACCACAACTTAGCTTTGGCGAGCTATTCAACAGAATCTTACCTTATTTGCTTATCTTTGTTTTTGGCATTATAACACTTTGGATAATCATTTGGCGAAGATTTATGAAATACGACGTTAGATAGGTTTTACGAAAGGATATAGTATGAATTCCATCTTATTTATAAAAGACTTGAAACTGATATTAAAAGACTTGAAATTCCAGATATTTTTTGTGATTCTCGTTATACTATTTATTCTTTCAGCAATGAGCAGTTCAGTTGCTTATAAGAATCTATCTAACGATTTTCAAGCAGATTACAAAAACCATAATAGCAGAGTTCATGATGGCTATTATACACAAATGATGAATATGCTATCTGACACCAAAATCACTGTTGCAAGCCAAGCAAGCCCATCGCTTCTCTTTAACAACTACAATACATATCCTGATAAGATCAGTACCTCAGTAATGTTCTACGAGCCATTTTTCTCTAATTATAATGCAGAGCAAAACGAGGTTTTTAGTTTGAACTGGTACTTTATTATTGGGATATTATCAGGCTTTATTATGTTAATAATTAGCTTTGAAGCAATCTCTTCTGAGAAGCGGTTCGGCACTCTACGATTACTATCCATCTACGGTATCAAACGTCAAAGCATTGTGTGGCATAAATATCTCAGTTATTTGCTTTTATACTTAATTATAATCATCCCGCCAGCGCTCGTATCAATGCTCTTATTCTTTATTTTAACTGGTTCATGGTCAATGTATTTTATGGTAAAGTTTGTTTTAATAATTCTACTTTCCATTCCTTTTGCCTCTTTTTTCATTATCTTGGGTATTCTAATATCGATGGCAAAAAACTACCGTAATTCTATTGTCCTCATCGTTTTTATTTGGTTGTTATTTGTGATTATCATACCTCAATCCGCATATATCATAGCCAAACAAATATACCCTTTAAAAACGAATATCGAGTATCATAATATGAAGATGGATACTTTTGATAAAGAGTATGCAGAATGGGGTGAAAAATATGATGCTGCTGTGTATGGCAATGGCAATCTTTTTGATGGTTTGCGAGCCAAAGCTGTATATGCTTCTCAAGAACAAAAAAACATAGTTGTGCAAAAAGAACTTGAAGATAGCAAAAAACAGACTAAACTCATCCAAAGAGTAGCCAACCTATCACCATTTAATCAATTGGATGAAATTGCTGAGATCGTCTTTGATAGAGGATATTATCTATTGCAACATCAGGAAGAAACAGCAAAACAGACAATTAGTCAAATCAAAAACCTGATGATTGAGCAAGATAGTCGCGATGAAAACTCACTTCATCTTTATTATAGTTGGGCAAGCAACGATCAGTATGCATTGCAAGATAATATTGTTCCTTTTTCCAAGCAATTATTTAATCATCCAGAACTTCTATTTGTAACAAATATTAAAACTGACAATGCAGCAACCAAGTCAATATATATCTTATTAAAACTTTTACCTATCATAATACTCAATATTTTAGTTTTTGCCATTGTAGCTTTAAAAATTGAGAGATTAGATATCAGATAATCTTTTTTTCTTGACAAATATTCCTGCTTATTTATAATGTAGCAAATATATGGAGGTGAAGAATGAACAATATCTTGAACACACAAAAATAAGCGTGGCGATACCTATCTAAAAATAATTAAATACCTTTTTTAGTCTGGTATTGCGTCTATTTCTGCAAACCCTGGACTAAAAAATAACATATATTTTAAGGCTCGGGACTAATCTGAGTCTTTTTTAGTAGCATAGGGTTGCCGTCAAAGTAAATATTAAAAAAAGGAGAACTTATGTTACACGAAACTACGATACAAGAAAACAGAAGAGCGTTGCTGGCAACAGTTTGTCTGTCAAATAAAGATATTGAGCTTACTAACAACTCTTTAAATGAGTTAGAAAGGCTCGTTGATACAGCGAATTATGAGACAGTTGAGCGCTCAATACAAAACAGAAAATCAATAGATAAAAGATACTATCTTGGTAAAGGATTTATTGATTCTTTAAAAGAAACGATGATCGAAAAGAATATTGAGTATCTTATTTTTGATGATGAAATCACCCCTTCTCAACATGCAAATATTGAAAAAGATTTTGGCATCAAAGTGCTCGACAGAACTCAGATTATCATGATGATCTTTACAAAACATGCTCAAACTTCTGAAGCAAGATTGCAAATAAGACTTGCTGAATTAAAATATCGATTACCAAGATTAAAACAGAACTCAGCTGACTTCTTTGATAGGATATCAGGAGGCTCGGCAGGTGGAGTAGCAGCAAGAGGCGCTGGTGAAATGCAAATTAACCTCGATAGAACTGCTATTAGAAAAGAAATTGCACAAATCAGCGATAAGCTCGACAAAATACTTGTTCAAAAGCAAACTCAAGCAAAACAAAGAGAAAAGCTTTATCGGGTTTGTCTTGTTGGCTACACAAATGCAGGCAAATCAACACTATTTAACCAGTTAACTGAGTCAAAAGCACTGGTAGAGGACAAACTTTTTGCTACACTCGATTCAACAGTCAGACCTCTGTCATTGTCAAAATACAATAACTTTGTTATCACAGATACAGTTGGTTTTATCGCCAAACTGCCGCATACCTTAGTTGCTTCATTTAGAGCAACATTAAAAGAGACACAAGATGCTGATTTACTTTTGCATGTGGTAGACGCATCACAAACAGATTTTTTGAACCAAATGAGCGAAGTAAACACTGTTTTAAATGAAATTGAGGCAGACAATGTGCCTGTTTTATTGGTGTTTAACAAAATTGATAACTTGAGCCCTGAAGAGAGAGTTGTCTTGAGTAATAAACATAAGAATGCAGTCTTTGTCTCGGCAAAAACGGCACTAAATATCGAAAATCTGGTGAAGAAAATAGAAGACTTTTTTGTCTTAGAAATTGACTATCAATTGCTTATTCCTTATAAAGAGCAAAAACTTATTGCTCAATTACATGATATATCAGAAGTGAAAGAATTAGAGCATTTGGAGACAGGTGTTAGAATGCTTGTAAAGCTCGACTCAAACAGAAAAGATCTGATTGAACGTTATATTCACAATTAAATAATTAATAAAAAGCCACCTTCACAGGTGGCTTTTTTATTATCTTAAGCTAATCTGTTAAGAAATCAAGTTAATTCCCTGGCATGCTTGACAGCAGATATATCAAGTGCTTTCGGCATAAAATCACTATGTATAAGCCTATAATGAGGATTATATGCCTTTTTATATTGATCAGAATGGTGACATAAATATTGGTCTTTTTTGTGCATCTCTTTTAATGATTCCATATCATCTGTAAAGCCTGCAAGCATATGATCTCCCTCAATATCCATGTTGTACATTTTTCTAATTGCAAAAACTATATTCTCCCAACGTGAGAGGAAGCTCATCTGTTTTATAATTTCAACATCTCTTGAGCTCTTTATAAATGCATCAAAGTACTCATCAAAATCAATCTTTTCATACTTTACCAAGCTCAAGTTTACCCTATAAAATGGCAAAAAATAGTCACAAGCCTGAATTTCAATAGTATCGAAGACAAAAGATTCTTCAAGCTCTTTTTGCAAATTTTCCCTTGCAGTTTCGATATCATTAACAATATGACCAGGACCAAATGCACTTTGAGCAAAGTATTTATAATAATCTATTAATGTTGTTTTTGGATGAGCATTGTATTCGTTTAAAATAGCATTAACAAGCTCTTTAGGTATCGCCATAAACCTTTACACCTTTTTTAAAAACAGCTTTTATATTTACATCTTTAACATTGCCAGCCTCAAAGATATCTTTATCGAGGCAAACAAAATCAGCTTGCTTCTGAGTACATAAAGTACCAACGGTGTATTCTGTATAGGTTATTTGCATAGCATTTGAGGTGTACAGCGACACAGCTTCGTATATATCGAGTCTTTCATCTGGATTATGCATATTCAAAGCTGAATCAATACCCAACAGTGCATCAATTGGCGTTATATACCAATCTGAGCTGCCTGTAACTAATACTCCAGCTTTATAAAGAGATTTTAGGCGATTAGTCGAAAGAGCTCTTTCTTTGCCCAACACTTTTGCATAAAAACCATCATCCCCGCCCCAATACCTATCAAAAACAGGCTGCATAACAGCACAAACATCAGCACGAGCCATTCTTTCTATCATATCATCATCAACTAATTCGCAATGGATTATTTGATGATATATGCCTATTTTTTCTTTTTGAGCTTTTTCTACTGCGGTAATAAGCTGCTTTATCGCATGATCGCCTATGCAGTGTACGCCGACCTGCATCTCTCTTTGATGTGCTTCTTTTACAAATTTATTCCAAAATTCTTGAGTTTGATAAGGTGTTCCATAATGTCCAGGCATATCAGCGTAAGGTGCGGTCAATGCAGCAGTGTGTGAACCAAAAGATCCATCAGCCAAAATACAACCACCAATACGAAAACCATCGTATTCCCATGCCTTTTCTATACTAAAAGATTGTGGATAAAGAATATACTCAACAATGAAATTATCTAAGTTCTGACTCATTAGAGGGTAATGTAAAATATCCTGCTGAGCATCGCCTATCATTGTATGGACTGTAGTATGCCCTGATTTTAAAGCAATATTTTGAGCTGCTACATATGCATCGAGTATTGATTCATCAGATAGATTTTTATGAAACCAATGGGCTGCATTATCGTTCAAATCACCGCGTAACAAACCTGTAAATGGCTCTGAAATGGGATATTTCCACTTGATACTATGTAAAGCTTTTGTATTTATAATACAAGAATGACCATCAACACGGCGAAGTAAAAGAGGCAAATCCAGAGACACTTTGTCCAGTTCCTTTATTGTTGGAAATCTCTTTTCAGCAATACTATTTTCATCGAAATTCCACGCAAATATCATATCGCTGATTGGTTGTGCATCTCGGATTAGACTAAATAGCTCTTCGAGACTCTCAACATTTGAGCAATCCACGCCTTTACTATACAAACCACCCTCGAATGAATGAGTATGAGTATCTATAAATCCAGGCAAAACACATGCACCATTCAAATCAACTTTTTTGCCTTGATAATTTGGGATATCCCCTCTAATTAAGGCTTTTATCTCGCCATTTTCGACAATACAAGCATGATAAAAGTCACCTCGAGATTCCATTGTATAAAATCTTGCATTAGTGTATATTGTATTCATTGTTCATCCTTTAAAAATCTTTTCGATTAACTGATAGAATTTGTGAATAGGAAAGCCCATCACATTAAAATAACAACCATTAATTTTCTTTACAAACTGCGAACCATAGCCTTGTATTCCATAGGCACCAGCCTTATCCATGGGCTCTCCTGTGGCGATATAGTCTCTAATCTCTTGTTCAGTCAGTTTTTTAAATGTAACGCTGGTACGCTCTACTACAGAATACTGCATTGCCTTATATCTTATACAAATAGCGGTATAAACAGCGTGAGTTTTTCCCGATAATAAAGACAAATAATCAAGTGCAGCAGTTTCATTAATTGGCTTGCCGAGTATCTGTTGTTCATGATAAACAATTGTATCAGCTGCAATAATCAAACAATCTCTATCCATTTCATCGGCAATGTTTTTACATTTTTCACTGGCAATGCGACAAACATATTGTCTTGGGTTTTGATGATCTTCAGCGTGAATTGTTTCATCTGCCACAGATTTCTTTTGCAAAAACTTAATATCAAGCATTTTCAAAAGCTCTATACGGCGTGGAGATTGTGACGCCAAAACGATACTTATATTCTTTAGATAATTATGTAACATATGTTCTAAAAAAAGCAAAGCCGTAAACTTATTACGGCTTGCTTTGTGTTTATAATTAGTTTAAACTTTGACTTGTAAAGCGTTAATCAGCTCTTCAAGCATTTCAGGTTTTGTAGCAATATCAGTATTTTTTAAGAAGTCTATTCTTTGTTGGAATCTACTTTTTAAGAGCTCTTTATATTCGTCCATATTTTCACGAGTTGCAGTGTTATATTTATCATAGAACCCGGGTAATATTTTATCAACACTTTCTTTGGTAGGGATCATCGCACCTGGCAGCATGTCCCAATCTTCCCATTCAAGTTGATCTAATAAGATTCCTGTTTGTAATGTTAAAGAAGTTTGCAACTTAATAGCTTCTAAATCTGTATCTGACTTTTTCCATAATCCTTGAGAGTTAAAAGAATAAAAATCTGCACCATTATCAGCAATAGCTAAAAAGGCTTCAACATCTTTCCACAAGTCATAAACGCGGAATGGGTTTGCAAAAGGTTCAAATGCGAGCTTTTTAAGATCTTCTGCTGATACGTTTTCTGCTTTATTTCTCTTTGTAATAAGAGCTGCTCCCATTGCAATAGCAAGGTGCTTGTTTGTAAACTTCAAGATTGGAGGTAAAACTGTGTCTTTCATAAGCCAGCACAGTGCTTTTGGGAAACTACATCTATTAACTACGTCACCAAGCATAGCTCTTTCCAGAAGAGCTCTGCCATTTGCTTGACGTAAATCCTGTCCGACAGGAATGTTTTTACCATCAATATTAATTATGCTGTGGTTCATCAAAGAAATAGCATAATCCCAGTCTGAGTGACCAATTGGTCTTGAATCAGTTTTATCAAAGAGGGTAGGCTCCCAAGCACGACAGATCTTTTCTTCCAGATCGATTTGGAATGCATCATCATGTAATACTACTTTTTTAAAGCCTTTTGGCAATGTATCTCCATTAGTATGAGAATTTGTATGTGATGATTTACCTGTTCCTGATAAACCAAAGAAAGCGATTGAACGCTTGCCAAGCTCATGATATTTTTCTTCTGCACATGTTGTAAAATCTATCTCTTTAATTCCACCATGACAAGCTGCCATACCAAGTCTCATACCTGAGGTCCAGCCAAGAGTTAATGTACCTTTTTTTCTCTCTCCAAAATACCTCATTCCGAAATTAAAGATGACATTATTCAGTTCGTCGACGAGTGCTAATTGTGGTGCTCCAACATTATTATAAAATGGATCATCACAAGTCCATTCATTAAATGCAACCAAAATAATATCTACGACTGGAATTTCTTTACTGTTCTTATATTCTTTTTCGAATACTTCAATTGGTGTAAAGTTACAAAGCCAATTAAAGACGTTCATCACATCGGACTCAGTTGTAACGAAAGTGGCTTTAATCATCAAATCAGGGTCTTGCCCTAATACGGCCTCTGCTTTGATTAAAGGATACTGTTCCATTTGAAACAAAGCTTCCCTTACATCGCCTTCGACTTTGTCTTTGTCATCTTGGTTTAATTTGTTATAAAAACGACGTGCCTTTGCTGTGCGACCAACTATTTTGCCATGACAATCATTAAGCACTTTTGAACCTTTTGGCAATCCCAATTGCTCAGCATAAGGTGGATAAATAACAAGATCGGTTTCAAAAACTCCAGCTTGTTTTTTTGCCATTTCGTAAGCCTCAGCTGCTGTGATTTTTCGCACCTTTGGATTGTTCATTACTGTCTCTGCCATTGCGCGTACACGAGACATGTCCTTAATGTTTTCGTAATAACGTATTGAGTCTAGACTTGACATTTGTCCTCCCACAGATTTCTCTGTTTTTTATTTTTTAAACTACTAAATTTAATTAATGAAAGCACGACTATTCGTTTAAAGAGAACTAACACAGAAATAGGTTAAATCTCATAATTGATGATTTATAAATTTTGTTAAATTGTCAAGCAAATTTATGATTTATTATTTTATATATAATACAACTATCCTATTTAACTCATTATCAGAAGGTTAGAGCTTTTAATTTCAGCATTACAAAAATGAGTTTAATTTCAATAAATAGCAAAACAAGATAAAAAGCGTCTTATGTTTTTATTTATCATGCTTGCTATCCTAAACCTCCTCTGAATCCTTTTCTTTTTCTCATTTTTTCATATACCTATTTTACTATTTAAC
>Ga0265293_10002708_pt1 | contig 34603 bp, 30 predicted proteins | sample Munlanlewell138R_FD_192505 | JGI IMG/M metagenome (GOLD analysis project Ga0265293, IMG submission 192505) | Leachate microbial communities from a municipal landfill in Southern Ontario, Canada - Leachate well 138R | ecosystem: Engineered > Solid waste > Landfill > Unclassified | place: Canada... | reverse complement strand
ATCGACAAGGATGCTTGGCTTTGGTTGGGATTGGCTCCGTATTTGAGGTTTAACCGTTCCATCTCCCCTCTCCCTCCCCCTCATTGATGATCATTACTTGTCGCTTCGGTCCGTCTAAGATCCACAGTGCAACGGCCAAGCGATTGGAGCCTTCCAGCTTCTTCCACAACCAAGAGCCAACCTCTTTGGCTGCTACCTTGATCTCAAGGGCCCTGGGCTCCCCGATGAATGAAGGAAGAGGCTCTCTCTCCCCTTCATAGGTATGGATTATGCGAGCCATCCCCTTCTCATCAAAGCGATATGGATAAAATGATCGCTCATTGAGTGTCCCTCTTCGACGAATGATTGATACGGTGTACTGATCATCCTCAACCAATGCACTGATGCGAGGGGTAAAATGAGGCTCATCAGGTTCATAGGTCGCATTCTTCAGCGATGCTGCAAAGGAGAGATCATTGGCGATCCCCTCAACAATCATCTGGCTATGATCGCCATTTGTTACGACCAATCTTTGATCTACCTCTTGCATCGCAGTGTAGATCAAGAGAGCTGGGTCGATGACCTGTGAGGGGTCAACGACTTCGGTGAGAACCTGATCCTCGCGATAGGCAAGGCGTCGGTTGCGACTAGAGGGGCTGCGGGCGGTGAGAAAGTATGCACAAAAACGCACATCATCAGCGCCTTTGCCACAGATGATCCCTCTTCCTGGGTATGTATTCGTTCCAATCATGTGAGCTCCAAAAGATTACAAGTAATGCGAACAGCCTGCTGGACACAGCCATCACAGGAGTAGAGGACCACCCCGGTCTCGTCACCGAGGATATCCTTACAGACTAGGCTGCCGCAGATCGATTCAAAGCGCTCGGCTGCTTCGCTGACCAGTGCATAGGTGTTGGCCTTAGTCTTGGCATCGGGCTTTTTCCCACCCTTTAACAGGCCAATCACGGCAACTGCACCACTGAGGGCCCCGCAGGTAGCTTCATGGCTTCCCATGCCCCCACCAAACCCCTCCATCAAACTGAAGAGGGTCTTCTCTTCAATGTCCAAGCGATCGATGAAGGCACACGCTACCGCTTGAGCGCAGTTATAGCTTGCCAGACGCCGCTTGGCTGCTTCTTCGACATAGTATGATTCCACTCATCACTCCTTAGAGCGAGTGTACCAGAAATATCTAGAGGGGGAAATCGCCGACAATGGGAGTGCCGCATCTGAGACACTGTCCTGCCTCTATCACTCCGTCTTGTAAGGAGAGCTGATACGCTGTGCGACCAATTAATTTGGTTTTACAGCCCGGGCAGTAGGTCGAGGCATCGAGGGTTGAATTTCCTGGATACACAAAGGGGATGCCAATTCTCTTCATCGCTGTGATGGTACGTTTCAGATAGCGCTCCTGGGTAGCTTCCTGATGGCTGTGGTAGTGGGGGAAATACCGCGTGAGATGCCAGATTTTCACCCCTCGCTGATGCAGCTGTTCACCAAGGTCCTGCATAACAGCGGGGGTATGGTGTTCTGCGGTGACCATCGTGGTCACCTCCAAGTGTGATCCGTACTCTGTGATGGCTTCAATTGCTCTCAATACGGGTTCAGCACTTCCCTTACAGACACTGCGGTAAAACTCCTCATCTCCCTTAAGGTCGATATTAAAAGCATCGATGAAGGGCAACAGGCGCTCTAAGGCCGCTTCGCTGAAGGTACCGTTGCTCACCATGATCAGCGACAATCCCTCTTTCTTTGCCAGGGTAGCCACCTCGATAAGATAATCTTGCCACACAAGTGGCTCACTGTAGGTGAAGCTAATCGATGGACAGTTACGTACCAGTGCCTCTTGGACGATCTCCTGCACTTCAATTCTCACTCCCTCACGCTCACCGTAATACTCTTTTTGGCTTATCGAATAATTCTGACAAAACGAACAGGAGAGATTACAGCCAAAGAGGGCGAAGGAGAGGGTTCGATGACCAGGTCGAAAGTGGTACAGCGGTTTCTTCTCAACCGGATCGACTCCCATTGCAACAACATTGCCCCAGTTCAAGCTCACCAGCTTTCCATCAATGACTGAGCGTACCGCGCACACCCCCTTCTGTCCCTCTTTGAGCGTGCACATGCGCCAACAAAAATCACAGGTGATCGTCATCGCTGAATACCTCGGCTTGGAATACTTCAAAACGACACTCCGCCTCTGTGTATGCCTTAGGAGCAAGACCGGCTTTCATCGAAAGATGGGTGAGCATCGTCGACAGGTCCCATCCCTGCTCAGTTGCCACTTGGGGCAGAAAGACTGCTCGCCGATTTCCGCAGGTAAGGATCACCCCATCACGTCCTATCTCGATGAGGCGGTAGTCATCAATTGGCTCTAGGGGTGTCAACAACGAAATCTCAATAATTAGGTGATCTAGTTCTCTCGGCTTCAGTGCCACAAAGCGGTGGTCGGAGAAAGCGGCTTCCCTCGCTAGGGCTACAACGCTTTGCGCAACGTTTCCCCTCCCTATGAGATTGCCGATACACCCCCGTAGGGCATCATTCACATCCCGGAGGGTCACAAAGCATCCGCGCTGCTGCTCATACAACCCCCCTTTCAACCGTCGCATTTGGGCTATGAGGGATTGTTCATCACCTGTAAAGGTGCTCTCTATGGCACTTCGGGCCAGTTCAAGCAGTGCAGTTTTTTGGGAAGCGTTCATCATCAGCTCCATAAGAGCGTCGCGTAGGCGACAAAATTAGGGTCAAACGACGGCTGAACATCACTTGAGGTGTAGTAGGAGTGGATCCTCCCCTCTGCCTCAAAACGCGTGGCAATCTCAGCCACGAGCACTGACGCAGCATGGCCGCAGATGGTCAATCGCTGGGAGGTAGCGAGGCGATACGCCTCTTCAGTGTTCCCTTCGATCAAAAGATTGGCAAACGCCAAGTCAGACTCCTTGGTCCCTGCCTGTCCATCCCGTCCAAATGGCGTGTAAGAAAATCGTGGTCCATAGTGGGTAAAATCACTGCTTGCAATCAAGAGCGTCTTCCCCTCTCGGATATTCTTTTCACCTAACTCTTCGATCAGTGCGTCGGCAAGCTTTGAGATTGCCTCTGCTGTACTAAAGTGAGAGAGGAGCGCCATGCTGATTGCAGGCGGTGAAGGAAGGTTTGCTATGTATGGTAAGATCATCTCCAGCGCATGCTCAGCTTCAATGGCCTCTCTGTAATCTGTTCTTGCTTCCGAGAGGGCTATCACCTTGAGATTGCCTAGAGGGGTTTGGGCGGCACTGAAAGGGGCACTGGCCAACCGATCAGGGGCGATATGGGCATAGTGGCTAGGAGCGATAATGACAATGCGCTCCACAGCGCTAAAGTCTCCTCCAAAGAAAGGTGCGATCCCACGCTTGGAGTAAGAGAGTCCTGCATGAGGCAAGACAGCAAATCGAGAGGGCATAATAGAGCCGATCTCCGCAATGGAGGAGTCGATCACGGCTTTGAGCTTGGTGGGGTCATTTGTGTACCAGGAGCCGGCAAAACGAGCCGTACGAATCATGGCAACCTCCCCTTTCATGATAGCCCACAAAAGGGGAAATTGCCACACGGAGGGTTTTGAAGTCAGTGGCGCGCTATGGCCACTTGTGGGCGTGATCTCCACTCCCTTCCAAGAGTACGCTTTTGGCCAGTGACGGTAAGTTCACTCCAAAGGTCAATCTGTTCACTGCTTGAGCCGATGCCGATCTTCAGTACACCTGGCTCCACAACCCGATCCATCTCCCTTCCGATGAAGGAGAAGAGATCGGCGGGAAGCGTAAAGGAGACGGTGCACTTCTCTCCGCTTTCAAGGAAGACTTTGGCAAATGCCTTCAGCTCCTTGACTGGCCGTACAATGGATGCGACCACATCGGTACTGTATAGCTGAACGACCTCACTGCCTGCAACCTCTCCGGTATTGGTTACCACCACCGAGAGGGTCACTTCACCATCGCTAGGCAGTTCAGTACTTGTGAGGCTAAGATTTTCAATGGCAAAGCTGGTGTAACTGAGTCCAAATCCGAAGGGATACAGGGGGAGGAACTCTGCCTGTACCGGCAGCCCTCCTGCCTTCTTGTGATGGTTGTAGGCATATGGGGCAGACCCTGCCACTTGTGGGAAGGAGAGTGTTGAGCGTCCACTGGGATTATTCAAACCGACAAGGGTACGCCCTACGGCTTCACCACCGCCTTGGCCTGGAAGCCACGCAGCAAGAATGGCCCAGCCTTCTCTTTTGCAGCCCGCAGGTCATACGGTCTTCCACTGACCAGGACGACAACAATCGGTTTACCCGTCTCAAGAAGGCGGTCCATCAACTGCTGTTGTACACCCGGTAGGTCAAGCGAGGAGACATCAGAGCCCTCACCTACGGTTCCATTGCCAAAGAGACCGGCGAGATCCCCTACTACCAACACGGTGACATCGCTTTGATTGGCACAATCGACTGCCTGGTCAAAACGAGAGGTATCGGTGCTGAGCGTATGGCTACTCTCCTCCTCCCCCACATCACCGGGGAAGAAGATAGCCCGCTCAACAGCATCCTCGTAGAGCATACAGCCTGGCTCATAGAGTACCTGCTCTGCTCCTAAAAGATCCTCAAGGGACTTTCGAATCGTTTTGGCTGCCTCAGGGACACAATCGGCAGCGTCCATGCTACCTAGCAAGTGAATTGGCGGAGAATAGCCGCCGAACATTGCAAAGGGATGGTCGGCCAACGGTCCGATGACCGAAACTTTCTGCCCCCTCTTAAGCGGCAACAACTCTTCATTCTTCAGTAGAACCAGCGAAGCCTCTGCTGCCTCAACGGCCAGTGCATGGCTGGCGCTACTATTCAGATCGATCGCCCCTTCATCAATGTAGGGATTCTCGAAGAGACCTTGGCGGTACTTCTCGGCAAGGACACGGAGCACCGCTTCATCGATGTTTTCAATGGTCACAAGATTCCGTTCAAGAGCTTCAATGAGCCCGGCCTTATAGACGGTGAAGCCCGGAAGCTCCATATCAAGGCCGCCATTGAAAGCCATGGCAGCAGCTTCGGCAAGGTCATTGGCCACGTGGTGGTCGCGCAGCAGCTGAATCGGTGCTTCGTAGTCACTGACTACCAAGCCATTGAAGCCCCACTGATGTCTGAGTAGATCTACCAGCAGCTCTCCGTCACAGGTAGTGGGGATTCCATCGATATCATGATAGGCGGGCATCACCGATCCAATATCGGTGTGCTGTACCACCATCTCAAAGGGCAGGCCGAAGATGTTCAGCAGTTCACGCTTTCCAATATGCACTGGGGCGTGGTTACGTCCCCCTTCGCTGGCAGAGTGGCCGATGAAGTGTTTGAGGGTAGCCAAGGGGACTTTCTTCTTCCCTTGGATACCATTCACATAGGCGATACCCATCTCACCTGCAAGGTAGGGATCTTCCCCAAAGGTCTCTTCAAGCCTTCCCCATCGTGCATCACGGGCAACATCAAGGACCGGGGCGAGGCCCTGGTGGACTCCCAGGCTCCGTAGCTCAGCGCCAATGGTCGATCCGATGGCCTCAATCATGGAGGGGTCCCAGCTCGATCCGTAGTTCAGGGCAGAGGGAAAGATAGTTGCCCCTCTGACCATCGCTCCGGTAAGGCACTCTTCGTGAAGCATTGCTGGAATTCCCAGACGAGTCTCATTGACCAAATAGTGCTGGATCTTGTTGATGGCTTTGGCTTGGTCCACTGGCTCATTGGCCATCGTCCCATAGGGGCGGGTCAGCTGTCCAATCCCTTCGCCAAGAACTTCCTTGCGACGATCGGCAGTAGTGCGCTCCTTCTGTCCGTACTCACGGACGGTGAATGTGCCATCCTTTGATATCTCAAGCCAAGCGGTCACCAATTGGGCGACCTTCTCCTCAGCGGTCATTCGCTTCAGTAACTGGCGAGCTTTTTGGAATGCTTCCTTCATACGTTACTCCTTCAATGCTCCGAGGGCGACTCCGGCAATGATATACTTTGAAAGAATGAAGTATATGACGAACAAGGGTAAAACCGTCAACGTTAATCCAAGATAGACCGAACCGTACTCGGTTTTATAGATATCTCCGCGTAGCAGGCTGACCATGATCGGCATGGTGTACTTCTCTTGCCGGGTAAGGAGGATCAAGGGGATGAAGAGGTTGTTCCAACTGCCGACGAAGGTAAAGATTGCCTGAGTTGCCATCGCTGGCTTCATGATTGGTAGAATAATCTGATTGAAGGTCCTAAATTCACCTGAGCCATCGATTCGCGCCGAAGCTACGATGTCCAGTGAGAGGGTCGCCATCAGGTACTGGCGCATAAAGAAGACCATCGCAGGGGCTGCTATCGCCGGGAGGATCAACGGCAAGAGGCTGTTGGTCCATCCGATGCGGTACATGAACTGATAGAATCCGATACCCGAGATTTGGGCTGGAATCATCAAGACAGCCATGATGAATGAGAAGAAGGCATCACGGAGTTTCCATCTGTACGCCACCAAGGCGTAGGCGGTGAGACTTGAGAAGTACACAGCGCAGATGGTAGTACCAGTACTGACAATCATTGAGTTGAAGAATCCAACCCAAGGATTGAAACTCTTTCCGGTGAGGATCTTCCAGTTGTTCATTAAGCTCTTTCCGGGAAGAAGAGCGACCGAGGACTGCTGGATCTGATAGGTGTTACGGGTCGCATTCATGATCATCACCCAGAAGGGGAAGATTGAGAGGATCGATAAGAAGATACAGACGATGTAGATGATGGTCTTCATGGTAATCGTCGAAGCTTTCAGACTTTTCATGCTACACCTCCTCTTCTCTTCAGTGCCCGCTCTTGGCGGCGTAACTTCACTTCATCGCGGTCGCGCATAAGAAGGAAGAGGGCAACGGAGAGCACGACAATGATCAAGAAGACCAACATGCTCGCTGCCGAGGCTCGGTTGTAGAGATAACTGCCACTGAAGGCTTGGTTATAGATAAAGGCACTGCTGGTCAGCGTTGCGTTGTCCGGGCCTCCATTCAGATAGAGTTTGGGGATGTCGAACATCTGCAGTCCTCCGATCATGCTGGTGATCAGCACATAGAGGACGATTGTCTTGAGCCTGGGCAAAGTTATACGGAAGAAGATCTGCGTGGCATTGGCTCCATCGATTTCGGCGGCTTCGAAGAGCGTAACATCAATGCCCAACACCCCGGCGATCAAGACAATCATTGAGTTTCCATACCACATCCAGAACTGGATGAAGGCAACGACCCCTTTGGCTGTCCACTTCTGTAGGTGGAAGTTCTGTGGCTTGGCAACCCAACCAAAGCGCACCAGGATGTCGTTGACCGGGCCTTTGGGATACCCGAAAAGGGAGTTGAAGAGAATGGCAATCGTCGCAGCGGTGATGATATTGGGCATGTAGATCAAGACCTTGAAAGCTCCCTGGGCTTTGACGTAGAAGCGTCGGGTCGTGAACCATGCGGTAAGCAGTAAGGCAAGCGTGATCTGAGGAATGAAGTTCATCGTCCAGATGATTGCCGTGTTTTTCAATGACGTACGGAAAGTCTTGTTGGCAAATATAATTTTATAGTTCTCAAATGGGTCACTGAGAATCTTAAAGGCTGTCTTCCCTAGCCCGCGTAGATCGGTAAATCCAATGACCACCGTATACAGCGTCGGGTACAGCGAGAAAATGATGAAGGTGACGACAAAGGGAATGGAAAAGATATATCCATACTTTGCGTAACTTACTCCGCTCTTTTTCATACGGAAGACTCCTCTTCAGTCAATAATAATGGTAGCACAAACACATGGGGTGTCCATGTTTCGATGGACACCCCAGAGGATGATTGGTTAAATATTCAGGGCAAGGTTGTCGGCAACCTGCTGCTTGAAGTCAGCAATTGCTTGGGCCTTGGTTTTCAGGCCGTTGGCATAGTTGCTGACCTGATCGCGCCAGTAGCTGTTGATTGTCTCGTCGTACTGGGTCTTGTTCTTACCGGTTGCGAATGCGCCGGCGGGGACAAAGACATCAAACATATTCTGGCCACCGAGGAAGTCGAGCGTTCCATTGCTCTTCTTCATGACGGTTCCACTTGCAACAGTATCCTTGGTTCCACCGGGTCCCTCGAGGGTTCCGTTGGCCCAGTAGTACTGCAGACCGGTGTTGGAGCTATCCAAGGTGATCCACTCAATGACCTTACCGACAGCGTCCTTAACCGGGCTCTTGTCGTTGGCAATGACCCATGTTCCGCCCCAGAAGAATCCAACGGGAGGCTCACAGACTGCCCAGTCACCATAGGTGCCTTCACCGGGCTTACTACCACCGCTGTTGCCAGCCATGACGTAGTTGATCAGCCAAGCAGGTCCGAAGAAGCCAAATACCTTCTTCTCACCAGCATCCTTCATGTCAGCAAACCATGCATCACCCCAGTCCTGGGTGTCGTTGGTATAGCCCTTTTCGAGCATCATCTTGGCGATATCGAGGAAATCCTCACGAGTGGGGTCGATGAACAGTTTGTCATTGACGATCCAACCCTGCGGGGAGCTACCTTCGATGGCGTGCCAGATATCTCCGTCGCCGCTGATGATTGCATAGCCCTTGCGAGCCAGCTCTTCGGCTGCTACGAAGAAGCGATCCCAACCCGGACCGACCTTGCTGGTCACGAATGCCGGATCATCGGTTCCCCAAACGTCCTTGGCGATGGAGCGGCGATAGATGAATGCACCGCCGGTGGCCTGGTAGCCCAGCCCAACGAGTTCGCCATTCCTGCTTCCAATGTCGACAGTGTAAGGAGCAATGTCTGCTTCCTTGAGCTTTGCGTCAACATCGATGCCCAAGGACTTATACGGTGCTGCAAAGTGTGCGGCATCGCCCTGGGTGTACTTGAGGACGAATGCTGCTTCAGCACAGTAGATGTCCGGAGCATTTGCTCCACCGGCTGCCAGTGCCTGGTCAAGTGCCGGCTGATAGGCGCCATCGGTGGTCGCAATGATGGTTGTGTTGAACTCATAGTCGAAGTCAGGATTCAATTCCTTGAACTTCTCCATCATCTTGGGCACTTCGTCAGTGAAGCTCCAAAGATTGATCACCTTCTTGCCTGCTGCTTCTTCTGCCTTTCCCCCGGCGAAGAGCGAGAAGGCAAGACTGGCGATCAGCACCATACTCACCACAATACGCATGTTTCGTTTCATACGAATACCTCCTTAAGCATCGTATAGATTATCAATGCACCATTTTTGGACAGAGATATACCTCTCTGTTGTAACTCAATGGTAAGGGAGGGTATTTGCGCCCGCCATTAGGCGTTTGTCTAGACTTGGTATAGGACGTTTGTCCTAGGTTTCTTGGCTCTTGACCCACTTGATGGCAAAGCGCCTCAGTTGCGCTGCATCCCCGATATCAAGTTTGTGGCGAATATTGTCGCGATAAACGTTAATTGTCTTCACTGAGAGGTTTAATGCTTCACCAATCTCACTGACCCCATAGCCGTGACCGATGAGTCTGAGCACCTCCAGTTCGCGCAGGCTGAGCAGTGCTACTGGATCGAGCTCCGTCTCCTCCTCACGTCCGACCATCGTGCTGAGCATCCGCTGTTGCATCTCAGTCGAGAGGTATACTTTGTTTGCAAGGACCTGCTCAATAGCTTCAAGCAGGGAGGAAGCAGCTTCTTGTTTCATCACATACCCCTTCGCTCCGGCCTTCAATGCCGCTGAGGCGTAGACCGTCTCATCGTACATCGAGATAATCAGCGATCGGATCTTGGGGTGACTACCCTTCAAAGTTCGCACCAGATCAAGGCCATTCTCTTCGCGCAGTGAGATATCGATGAGTGCCACGTCGATGGGGTGTTCATCAACCAAGGTAAGTGCCTCACCAATCGAGACCGCTTCTCCGACGACCTTGTATCCTGGCACGTTTGTGATCAATGAAGCCAAACCCTGACTGAAGAGCGGATGGTCATCAACAATGAGAAAATGAATGGGTTTGATCATCGAGGGGTCTCCTTAAGTCTGATAGTCACCACCGTCCCGTCGCTGCTGGAGTGGACGCTCAGTGTAGCATTGGCCATTGCCGAACGGTTACGCATGATCCGCATACCCAAGCCACGGGTATTGGTCGTCTCAGCCATTCCGGTCCCATCATCACTGACGGTAATGGTATGGGTAGTCCGTCCCCATTGATCTTGTTCAGAGAGGGATGAAACTTCGATATGAGAGGCGTTGGAGTGTTTGATGGCATTTGTCAGCGCCTCTTGCACGATGCGGAATAGATTCAGCTCTCGGGTGGAGTCGGCAATCCTGAAGTCAGGGGCAACGTTGATGTCCACCTCTACTTTGGCGTGGCGCAGGCTTTCACTGACCAGTGCCTGAAGACGCTCGGCAAAGGTTGATGAATCCAACTCTAGGGGCATCAAACCGCGGCTGATGGTGCGCACCTTGGTAATGGCGTTGGTGAGGAGGGCGCTGATCTCCTCAAGCTGCGGCAGTCCGAGCCCTCCATGGCTCTCCAGCTGTTGGTTGGCAGAGGTTGCAAGCAAAGAGATGCCAAGCAAATATTGGCACAGATCATCGTGTAAATCTTGGCCGATGCGTTCCATTGTCTTGGTGGCGATCTCCATCACCTCATCCTCAAGTTCAATGCGACGGGCCACCTCTTGGCGAAGGTCCTTGGTGCGCTCGGCCACCTGCTCCTCAAGTGTTCGTTCGTGCCGCCTGATCTGCGCCAAGAGCAGTGACCCCTTCATTGCGCTGGAGATCTGCTCCTGTAGGACTGCGTATAGTTTGGGCTCGACCATTCCAAAGGGAACGAGTAGATACCCCATCGGCTCATCGAGATAGACCAGAGGCGATAGTACCCATTGCTTACTCTTCCAAGCTGTCCCCAAGCTGGGAGGGAGGATCTGCTCAACCGAGAAGTCAGTGGCAAATGCCTCGACCTCTTCGATCGTGTGGGTAGTCATCATCAGACGGGCTGTGGAGAGGTCCTTGGTAAAAGCGATCAAATACCCTTCATCCAGGCCGAATTGGATTAAGCTCTCTCTCAGGCTTACCACCAATTCATCCAGTTCAAAGGTTCCTGAGAGGGTGGCGCTGACCTTGCGGAGGTTCTCAAAAGATTTCTGGACTGCTATACGCTTGGCTGCCTGGAATCGGCCCAACCGTTCCCCGAGGAGGGTTCGCGCTGTAGCCATCAGATTTGCCCGTATCTCATTGTCTGCATTCCCGGCATCATGGGCCAAGTATTCAACTACCGAGAGGTAGTCGTGCCAACGGTGCAGAGCGCCACTGCCCGAAGCGGTTGCATCGAGGGCTCGGCTGAGGCGGGCGATCATCTGATCATACTTGCCATCACTGACCAGTTCCACCAGATCCTGCACTGCAATCCGTTCTGATACACCAGCGTGTTGAGGTAACTGCTGCAGTCCCCACGTCAGTCCAACATGGGGGTTACATCCACAGGATTCGCGGATCACTGGGGTACAGGGCAGACGTACATGCTCTTGTTCCCCACCGGCCATGAGACGGTCGATGATATCGATCGCCAGTATGCCCATTTCGTAGAGGGGTTGAGCAACCGTAGTCAATGGAGGGATAGCGTAGCGTGGGGGGTCCAGCCCATCAAATCCTACTACCGAAACATCGTCAGGGACTTTGATACCATGACTGGCAAGCTCATCCATTGCCCCAAGGGCCATCCAGTCGTTGAGACATACGAGAGCATCAAAGGGTTGTCCACGTTCCAAAAGAGCCCGTACTGCTTCTCGGCCAGAATCCTCGGAGAAGGACCCTTCGAAGACCATAGAAGGGTTGATGCTCAGCCCATGGCGTTTGAGTGTCTCAATGACTGCAGAGAACCGGGCAATCGACTCCTGGTGGATCTTCGGCCCCTTGATAACAGCAAAGTGACGACGCTGGTGGACCTCGACCAAATGTTCGGTGAGGGCGGCCATCCCCTTCTCCCCTTCCACGGTGATATCACTCATCCCTTCAAGGCGCATCCCGATGGAGACACTGGGAATCTCCGACCAAGAGGAGAAGAAGTCGTGTAAGTCCATCGTAGAGAAGAAGGTTGCCAGGGAGGAGGAGATGACAATCAAGCCATCGATATTGTGCTGACCGGCCAGATGGTAGGCAAGGTTGGAGGCCGCTTCGCTGGCAATGGGGCTGCCGAGCTGTGACCCAATGAAGGAGATAGTGCCAAAATTGCGCCGTTTTGCCTCCTGGCCCATCGCGTGCCAAAGCGAGGCTTGATACTCATCGTCCAAGCCTGCAGTAAAGATGCCGATACATTGTGTGGGTACTTTCATAGCCCTTGTACTCCCCTTGTTGCCCTTCCATAGTACCCCATGCAAAGGAGAAAACAAGGTTTGTACAAAATTGACTAGTAAGGGGCCAAGATCATGAATGATAGCAGCTCCATTACCCTTCAAAAGTGTGCCGGGCGTACTAAAAAAGGAAGGCAACCCACTGTGCGACCATTGTCGCCCCAACGAGTTGCCCAAAAGCCTGGTGAATCTGGAATCACCGTCCTGTCGTGCACCTTTGTGCGTTCCGACAGTCCAGTATTCAAACCAACTATTTAGCAGGGGAAGGACTCGAACCTACGACCTTCGGGTTATGAGCCCGACGAGCTGCCAACTGCTCCACCCTGCGCCGAATTACCTGCTAACTATAGAAAAATAGAGAATTCTTGTCAACCAGGGTTGGGTCTAGAATACAAAATAACAGTTTATTTTCTTATATATAAACCAATTATTAATCTTATAAAAGATAAAACCTTGGTCTTCAGATTTCGCCTGCCATCTGATATCATGTGCAAAGACCCAAATCTTCGTCGCTGTGGCGGGGGAAGGAGCTGGATACGAGCAAGAAAATAATCATCCTCGGAGCGGGACGGAGGGGCCTGAGCCTTGCCAAGAAGCTCATCTCCGACGGAAACGACATAGTGATCATCGATCACATGCATGAGCGTATAGAGTATGCAGTCAGTCACCTCGATTGCCTGGGAATCCTGGGAAGTGGTACGGACATGGCCAAACTCATCGAAGCGGGGATCGAAACAGCCCAAGCATTCGTGGCTGTTACCGACAGCGACGAAATAAACCTCGTCTCCTGTGGCCTGGTCTCCTCTGCCTATGCACAGACTAAGACCGTTGCGGCGATCCGTTCGCTCGTCTACACCGGCTCTGATGGACTCAGAGAAGGGTTGTTGGGAATTGATTATATCGTCAATCCCAATGCGGAGACTGCAGCACAGATCCACCAGATCATCGAACAAGGGGTCCATGGCAATGTGCTGGGCTTTACCCACTCGCGCCTCCTTCTTTACAACTTCCATGTAGAGGAGCACAGCCCATACGTTGGATCGACGGTCATGCAAATGCGATCGAAACTCGATGCGATCTTCGTCATCGCTTCGATCATGCGCCACGGATCGGTCATCGTACCCTCGGGAACAACAACCATCCAAGGCGGAGACATCCTCTCAATCGTTGCCGATAGTGAGGAGGTACGGGATATCCTCAAGAGTGTCGGGCGGCTACAGAAAAGGCCACAGAGTATGGTGATGGTTGGAGCTAGCCACCTCACTCGAGCTCTCTTGAATCGCATGACTCCTGCAATGCGTTCCAAAGTAGCGGTGGTGGATCATAATGAGGAAGTTTGTCAGCAGTTCAGCGAACGCTTCAGGGAGATTTTGGTCATCAAAGCCGATATCACTGATGAGGAGGTCATGGCTGAAGAGCAGATGGGTGGCTACGACCTGCTCATCGCATTGACTGACAATGATGAATTGAACATCATCACCGCAAGTTATGCCAAGCGCGTTGGGATCAAACAATCAATGGCCCTGATCAGACAAAACAATAACTACGTCCGTATGGCCCCCTCCCTTGATATCGATGTGGTCATCTCAACGACCAATGCAACCGTTGAGTCCTTGCTACGCTATCTCAGAGGTAGTAATGTAACCAGCCTCCATACCCTTTTCAATGGGCAGTTGGATGTGTATGAGTTTGTCATCAAGGAGGAGAGTTTGGTGTGCAACAAGCACCTCAAGGACATCAACATGCGCAAAAAGGCAATTGTTGCCGGTATCACCGATACCGAAGGTGTCAGCCATGTACCCAGCGGTGAGTCGCTTCTCACAGCCGGCGATACGGTCCTCGTCGCTGCGATGCACCACGCCAGCGACTTGATCCAACACCTCTTTGGGTGATGCCATGATCAACTACAAACAAATTGCATGGATTTTGATGATCATCAGCCTCGTCATCGGCGTTGCTATGGCCATTCCCACCGCCATGGCAATCAGCCTCGGGGAGAGTGATGCCCTACAGGGGTTTTTAATTGCGTATGGGGCGATCGCCGCCTTTGCACTCATCGCTTTTCTCATCTCAGTGAAAGATCGTTCAACGCTCTTTCGTAACAGAGATGGGTACTTGACCGTTACCCTCTCTTGGATTGTTGCCACCTCCCTTGGTGCCATCCCGTTGGTGGCAAGCACCTACTACACCTCGTACAGTGAAGCCTTCTTTGAGGTGATGAGCGGATTCACCACTACCGGAGCTACCATCCTGACCCAAGTCGAAAATGTTCCCCAGTCGTTGCTCTTCTGGCGTGCATTGACCAACTGGTTCGGCGGGATGGGTATTATTGTTCTTTTTGTCGCCTTGCTGCCGGCATTGGGCGTCGGTGCCTCCAAACTCGTTGATGCTGAAACTGTTGGGCCAACCAAGGACAAGCTAACCCCCAAAATCAAGAACACCGCTTTGATCCTCTGGTCCATCTACCTCGGCCTCTCGGTTATCCAAGCCTCGCTTCTGCGTCTTGGCGGCCTCTCATTGTATGATGCACTGACCATCACCTTCTCCACCATGTCCACGGCCGGATTCTCGGTCAAGAACAGCTCGATCGGCACCTACGCCTCCCCGTATATCGATACCATTGTCACCCTCTTCATGTTGATCAGTGCCACGAACTTTGCCCTCTACCACAAAGTGATCACCGGGCGTATCAAGATGGTCCTCAAGGATGGGGAGCTTCGTGCATACCTCGGCATCTGGGCGGTGATCACCCTTCTGATTGCTGCCAACCTCCTCTTCTCCGGAACATTCGCCACAGTTGGGGACTCACTTCGCTACAGTGCATTTCATAGTGCCTCGATCATGACCACAACGGGCTTTGCTACCTTTGACTATCAACTTTGGCCCTCCTTTAGCCAGATGCTGCTCTTCTTACTCTTCTTTGTCGGTGGGTCTGGGGGATCAACTGGCGGAGGAATCAAGGTCATCCGCATCGTCGCTCTCTTTAAGATGGCCCGCGTCCAAGTGAAGCGAAGAATCCACCCCAGAGGGGTCTTCCAGGTGCGGGTTGGCCAAACAACATTGCATAAGGAGCTGTTGGTTGCCATCGCCTCCTTCTTCGGAATCTATATTCTCACTGGTCTGGTAGGGGCGGCTCTGATCTCCTTAAGTGGAGCCGATATGATGACCAGCCTATCGGCCTCCTTCTTATGCCTCGGTAACATCGGCATCGGCTTTGGCCAGGTGGGCCCGACCGGCAGCTTTGCCCACTTCAGTCAGCCAATTCTCTGGGTCTGTTCACTCTTGATGCTCATCGGGCGCCTCGAGCTCTTTACCGTCTATGTTCTTTTCACTAAACACTTCTGGAAGCGTTGAATAATTCAACTGGATTTTTTGCCTCTCCTTGGTGTACGATATGTCCATTAAGGGCCATGGGCCTACCAGCAAAGAGGTGCTTACAATGAAGAATGTTGTTTTGATTCCAGACTCCTTCAAAGGAACGATGTCCAGCGAAGAGATCTGTGCCATTATGGAACGATCGATCAAAGTCCACTACCCCGATGCGTCGGTCACCAGTATTCCTGTCGCCGATGGCGGTGAGGGAAGCGTTGATGCCTTTCTTCAAGCCTTGGGTGGAGAGCGACGCACCCTGACGGTCCAAGGACCATATGGTGAGGCGATGGAGGGTTTCTATGGGGTGGTCAAGGATACCACTGCTGTCGTTGAGATGGCTGCATGTGCTGGCTTGCCGCTGGTAGGCGACCGCCTCGATCCATCGGTTACCACCACCTACGGTGTCGGCGAACTGATTCTCGACGCAGCTAAAAAAGGAGCCAAGACCATTATTGTTGGCCTAGGTGGTAGTGCGACCAACGACGGCGGTTGCGGTGCAGCCGCTGCGTGTGGAGTCGGTTTCTTTGACAGCGACGGCAATAGCTTTGTCCCCACCGGCTCCACTATGAATAAGGTTGCACGAATCGACCGCTCCACCCTCGCCAAGGAGCTTGAGGGCATCACCATCATCACCATGTGTGATATCGACAACCCCTACTGGGGACCGACAGGAGCTGCCCACATCTTTGGCCCCCAGAAGGGAGCCGATGAGGCGATGGTCGCCTTCCTCAATCAGTCGATGAAGGACTTCGCTGAAATTATCAAGCGTGACACTGGTGTCGATGTACAAGCAATACCAGGCAGTGGTGCTGCCGGAGGCATGGGAGGTGGGATGGCTGCCTTCTTTGGCAGTGAACTGCAAATGGGTATTGAGACGGTCCTCGATACGGTGAACTTCGACTCCCTGCTCGACGATTGTGACCTGGTACTGACCGGCGAAGGAAAGATCGATGGCCAATCGCTGAGGGGTAAGGTTGTCATCGGCGTGGCTCGTCGGACCAAGGTACGGAATGTTCCCACCTTGGCTATCGTCGGTGACATTGCCGATGATGTAGATGGTGCCTACGATGAGGGAGTCACCGCAATCTTCTCAATCAACCGTCTTGCCATCCCATTCAAGGAAGCGAAGAAACGTGCTGCCCTTGATATGGAGAAGACCATCGATAACCTGATGCGCTTCTACAAACGTATGGGTCTGTAAGCTATTTACACACCCCTTCTTCAGTGAGGGGGTGTGTGTGTTTGCTAGGTAGTTGCCATTAGCAAATAAAAGTAGTACTTTGTGTGTTAGTAAAACTAAAAGATCATTGTAGATAGGATAGAAACCTACGAGGAGAGAAAGAAATGGCAATCAATGTTACTAAGAGTACATACGAAGCTGAGGTATTGAAGAGCGACGTACCGGTCGTGGTGGACTTCTGGGCAGCGTGGTGTGGGCCGTGCCGCATGCAGGCTCAGATCCTGGACCAACTGGAGAAGGAGTACAGCACCGACCAACTGAAGATCGCCAAGGTCAACGTCGATGAGGAAGGGGAGCTGGCTGTCACCTTTGGAGTACAGTCCATTCCAACTCTGCTCTTCTACAAAGACGGTAAGGTCGTCGACAAAGCCATCGGAGTGCGCGATGCTGCCACAATCAAGAAGGCTTTGGCACTCTAAAACCTGTCAGCTTCTGACTATAGGGCCCGCAGATATCCGGCTGCGGGTTTTTTCTGTCCATTACGTTTCTATTTATAGAAACTTTTTTCCTAAAACTGCTTGACAGGCTGTTTCTACATACAGTAACATCGGGAACCAAGGAGAATCAACATCATGCAAAACCCACTGACAAAAGAGATCAACACAACAGGCCTTCCGGACAATGCCGGACAATTCGGAGAGTTCGGGGGTTCCTATATTCCTGAGCAGCTACAGAGCGTTATGGATGAGGTGACACACGCCTACCATCAGATCGTCCAAGACCCCGCCTTCCTCACTGAATTCAGTGACCTTCTGAAGCATTACGTAGGACGACCCTCGCCGGTGTATTACGCAAAACGTCTCAGCGAAGCTGTCGGTGGAGCGCAGATTTACCTCAAGCGTGAGGACCTCAACCACACCGGAGCCCATAAGATCAACCACTGTATCGGTGAAGTACTGCTGGCCAAGCGAATGGGCAAGAAGAAGGTCATCGCCGAAACCGGAGCCGGACAGCATGGGGTGGCCTTGGCAACAGCAGCAGCTCTGTTGGGCCTTGAGTGTGATATCTACATGGGTGAGGTGGATATCAAGAAAGAGGCTCCGAATGTCAGTCGGATGAAGATTCTTGGTGCTACGGTAGTAAACGTCGACCGCGGGACAAAAACCCTCAAGGATGCCGTAGATGCAGCCTTTGAGGCATACCTAGAAGACCCACACTCCCAAATTTACTGTATTGGCTCGGTAGTAGGACCCCACCCCTTCCCCATGATGGTACGAGACTTCCAGGCAGTCGTTGGTCTCGAGGCCAAGAAGCAGATCCAAGAGATGACCGGCTCCCTCCCTCAGGCCGTTATTGCCTGTGTCGGTGGCGGCTCCAATGCAATGGGTATCTTCAGCGCTTTTCTTGAAGACAAGGACGTGGCCCTCTACGGGGTTGAACCTGCAGGCAAGGGCCTTGATACCCCCTATAATGCTGCGACGATTACGCTGGGCTCGCCTGGCATCCTCCACGGCTTTAAGAGCCTGCTCCTCCAAGATGAGAGCGGTGAAGCCCTGCCGGTCTACTCAATTGCCAGTGGCCTCGACTATCCGGGAGTAGGACCGCAGCACAGCTACCTCCACTCAATCGGACGTGTGCAGTATGAGAGCGCCACAGACCGAGAGGCTGTCGAAGCTTTTTATGGACTCTCTCGTATGGAAGGAATCATCCCTGCCCTTGAATCCAGTCATGCTGTTGCTTACGCCATCAAGAAGGCTCAGCACTCCAGCAAAGATGATGTACTGTTGGTCAACCTCTCTGGACGAGGAGATAAGGACATCGACTATGTCCTAGAGCACTATCCACTCGTCGATTACGAGGTTCGTCACGATAACGGTAACAGATTCAGGGATTTCTTAGCCCACATCAAGGAGCGATAATCAGAGCGAATCTAGAATCAGAGGTCCTGCGAACGCAGGGCCTCTTTTCAGCTAGAAGCCCACTTGTACTCCAATGGTCTGGCCGACCATAAGAGTTGGGGCCTTGGGGTTGTCTGCAGTAATCTTGCTCGTGATCCAAGGACCAAGAAAACCAAGGGCGGAGCCGATTGCAGCACCTGCGAGTACGTCGGTGAGATGGTGATTGGCACTGACTACCCGTAGTACCCCGGTAGCAGTGGCTGCTGTCCAGCCGGCGATTGTAGCAATGCGCACACCTTTTGAGTGAGGGTAATAGATACTGCTCATTGTCTGTAGGTAGGCAGCACTGGAGAAGGCCATCAGGGTGTGACCGCTAGGAAAGGATTTATAATCGTCACTAGTGTCAGTCGGACGTGGAGTCTGTTCCACATATGGACGAGCGCGTACAACCGTCTCTTTGAGTAGGGTGCGAACTCCATAGGAGGTGAGCATGGTCGCCGACCAACTGGCTCCCAAAGTCACGTAATCAGCAGGAGGGGCTTGCAATATGAGTGCTGCAGGGGCCACCAATGAGAGGGCGCTGGTGATATCGCCTGCTAGATCCAGCGAGGATGAGTACGGTAATGCTGCGTAGAGTGAACCCATCATAGCTATTAAGATTACGAATACTACGATGATTCTCTTCGGTTTCATCATCATCTCCTACTCATCCGGTCCATACTCATCGAGGGCCATCCGAATCTCCGAAGGGGTAAAACCCATCTTTCTAAGAGTAAGGCGAGCTTTCTCCTCTTCAGCCTTGGCAAGGGCGATTTGATATGCTCGTCGCACATAGGCACGCGTCGACTCTTCATCATAGAATTCATCGAGGGCTTTGTCAGCCTCTTGACGATTAACCTGCTTGGCAGCAAGGCGATTTTTCATCAAGAGCCTGCCCTCAGGACGTTTTCTTAGCCTGCTTTGGATATAAATTTGGGCATATCGATATTCACTGAGAAGGTTCTGTTCAGTCAATTGGTCCAACACTATGATCGCAGTCTCTCGGTCAAAACCCTTACGACCTAATTTTTGGAGTAACTCAAATCGTGTGTGCTCGCGATTCGCAAGATAGCGCATCGCTTGCTCAGTACACAAATATTGCTCTTGCTTCTCTTTTAGACGGAGAAATTCCTCTTCGGTAAGCTCTTGACCAAGATGTAATGACTCTTTGATGAAGAGCTCTCTGGACAACAAAAAAGGGAAACCCTCCCCGTACAGGATTTCAAATCCCTTGGGAGGTGTTTCCCTCTCGATTCTCGCAAAGGCCACTTAGCGCTTGGAGAACTGGAACTTACGGCGAGCGCCGGGCTGGCCATACTTCTGACGTTCGACCATTCGTGGGTCTCGAGTCATGAAGCCGGCGGCCCTGAGTGCCGGTCGGAATGCTTCATCGTGGTCAACGAGAGCGCGGGCGATTCCATGGCGGCATGCTCCTGCCTGGCCACTGGTCCCACCACCCTTCACGTTGATCAGGATGTCATATTTCTGGGTAGTCTCGGTCGTCTCAAGCGGCTGCTTGACAATGAACTCGAGCATTGGGTTGCCAAAGTAGGCGTCCAGGGCTCTGCCATTGATGACGATTTTGCCCTCACCCTCCCGAAGGTAGACGCGGGCAACGGAGGTCTTGCGGCGTCCAACACCGTGACCGAGGTTCTCAACTTTCTTAACTTCTTTCTTTGCCATCTTCTCTTCCTACCTTAGATCTCAACCTTAATGGGCTGCTGGGCCTGCTGGCGGTGCTCACTGCCGGCGTAGACCTTCATTTTGGTGAACATCTTGCGTCCAAGCGGGCCACGGGGAAGCATGCCCTTGACGGCGTGCTCCATCGGGAAAACCGGATTACGCTTGAGCATCTGCTCGTAGCTGTACTTGCGCAGACCACCGGGGTAGCCACTGTGGCGATAGTACATCTTGTCGGTGCGCTTCTTTCCAGTGAGCGCAGCCTTCTCAGCGTTGATGATGATCACATGATCTCCCATATCTTGGTGAGGGGTGTAATAGCGTTTGTTCTTTCCCCTGAGGATGCGAGCTGCAACAACGGCCACACGGCCAAGTTCCTTGCCCTCTGCATCGATCAGATACCACTTCTTCTCGAGTGTCAGCGGTTTTACAAAAATAGTTTTCATCTACTCTTTCCTGTCCTGCAAGGTCCTACCTTGCGTGTTTTTCAGGGCCAACTGCTCGGCCCTGCTGTTTTGGCAGTTCATTGCACGCACACAGCGTCTGTGAGAGTGTTCGCTTCGGTGAGCAGCCAAAGCGAGCGAAGGGACCATGCCCTGCTCTCGGCCAGCCTGATACCGACGATAGTACTCCATGGGAAAGGGTAGGAGGTTGGGCAGTAGGGATACTGCATCATCGACCGGACCGGCGGCTTGCACTGTGACACACTCTAGTTCTCTAGGAGACCAGTTTGTCCAATGTTTCTGCCGTATCATGATAAAAATCTGCTGTCCACCGCATCACAACAAAATGTTGCTACGATGGGCAACGACAGGCATTGTATAATCTTCTGCGCTAGTGTGTCTAGTCTCTTTGGCTTCAGTGGCTCTCGATCTTCTCGATGTCGGCATACTTGGCAATATAGGTCGCTTTTTTGCCTCCAAAAAATTGAACTTCAATCACTTCATTGCCATCAGGGCGCTCTTTGCTACTGATGACCTCCCCTTCCCCATAGGCATCACTATGGACCCGTTGGCCCACCACAAAAAGTGGCTCTCCACTCGTTTGGGTGTGACGCTCAGTCTTCATGGTGAAGGGTTTGGCACTCTTGCCAAAGCCTTGCTGGATAAGGTTTGATCCTCCAATCGCCCAACTGGAACGCGAAGGTCGTTCAGGGCGGGTAAAGAATCCCTGCATCGGTGGCTCATCCAGTGGAGAGCCTATAATGGTAAGAAGCCGCTTATCAATCTCATCGAGGAACCGACTGGGTAGTTGTAGCGAAGTGCGCCCCCAGAGCATCCGGCGCTTTGCACTGAGTAGGTATAGCTCCCTCTTGGCCCGGGTAGCCGCCACATAGAAGGTCCTACGCTCCTCTTCAATGTCATCGATGCTCTCAGCATTGCGCCCTGGGAATAAGCTCTCCTCCAGCCCCACCACGAAGACCCGGTCAAACTCCAGGCCCTTAGTGTTGTGCATGGTGATCAAGGTAACCCCATCAAGGTCGCGCGGATCATGGTCAGCGAGCGTCGTCCGGTCCAAGGCCAACTGCTCCAAGAAGAGCAAAAACCCTTCGGTGGTCTGGTCCACCTGACCGATGGCGTTGACCAGCTGTTCGAGGTTCTGGACACGGAAGGTGCCTTGCTTGCGATCTTCAGCTTCAAAGTGGTCCAAAAGCCCACACTCTTCGAGTAAGTGCATCGTCAGCTTGACCAAATCCCCTATCTCAAGAAGACGCGCCGCTTCATCGAAGGCAGCGAGGATTTTCCCAATTGCTTCGCGTGTCTTGGGTCCAAAGACTTTTTCTTCTGCGGCCAAAGCGAGCATCTTCAATAGATCTCCTTCGGCGGTGACTCGGTAGGCAAGGATCTTCTCGATTGCCGATGGCCCAATCCCACGGGTGGGTTTGTTGATGATTCGGCGAAAGCTCACCTCATCACGGCGATTGATCAAAAGATAGAGCAGTGCCAGAGCATCTTTGACCTCCTCTCGGTCAAAGAACTGCAAGGCTCCGATTACCTTGTAGGGGATGCCCTCTTGTTTGAGACCTGTTTCGAAGGCCAATGACTGGGCGTTGGTCCGGTAGAGTACCGCGCTGTCGTTGAATCGGCGGTCCTTTCTCAGGATTTGGATGACTCGCTGCACCTCATCCCGGTCATCCTGCACATAGTAGAGGGTTGGTTTCTCTCCAAGAGTCTTATCGGTCCACAGTTTCTTGGGATGGCGGCTCTTGTTAGTCTTGATGATGGCGTTAGCTACCTCAAGAATAGGCTCAGTTGAGCGGTAGTTTTGCTCAAGCTTAATGGTGCGGGTATTGGCAAAGTGGGTGGGAAAACTCAGGATATTAGCCACTTCTGCACCCCGGAAGCGGTAGATTGACTGATCATCATCTCCTACCACACAGACGAAACTTGCGGGTCCCACCAGTTCTCTGAGAAGGGAAAACTGCGCGGCGTTGGTATCCTGATACTCATCGACCATGATCATTGCAAAGCGGCGGTGACACCACTGTCGAGTCGACTCGCTGCGCCTCAATAGCTCAATCGAGCGACCAATAAGGTCAGCAAAATCTACGTTCCCCACCTCGGCTAGACGCTGTTCATAGCGAGCAAACATCGACTTCATCGAATCTCCGCCCTGAAGGGGAAGGTTGCGGTCATGGGGGCCAAGGCCCCGGTCCTTGGCGTAGGAGATTGCGCGCATCACCGGCTTCAGGTCAGCTCGCTTGTGGTTGGGGTAACAAGAGGCAAGCAGCGATAAGCTGTCCTCATCATCGTAGATAGTAAAGTTGGGCTCTAGCCCGATCTCATGACCAAAGCGCCTCAGTAGCCACGCACCAAAGGAGTGGAAGGTGCGAATGACCACATCCTGGGCATCGGTGCGCCCATCGAGCATATCAACGACCCGCTCCTTCATCTCACTGGCCGCCTTATTGGTAAAGGTGACGGCAAGGATTTGCCACGGAGGAACGCCTAAACTTTCAATTGCGTAGGCAATCTTTGTGGTGATGACCCGCGTCTTTCCACTGCCGGCTCCAGCGAGCACCAACAGTGGTCGGCTGTTCTCCTCCACCGCTTGGCGTTGAGGTCCATTTAGTGCTTCAAGCAGATGCGTGATGTCAGCCATGATCTGCTCCCGCTACTGGAATGGCTTCAAGGTCGATGCCATTGACCCGTCTGATTCCAGCTCGCACGACCTCTCCGGCTTGGGAGAAGCGCCCCATTACTACTGTCAGCCCGTCGACCTCCGGAGCTTGGCCCCATGTTCGTCCGATGGCCAGGTCCTCTCCTTCCACCAACTCTTCGATCAACACATCGACCTCTGATCCCACAAAGCGCTGCAGCCGCTCTGCTGTGATCGGCCCTTGCAGGGCCTGAAGGCGCTCTTGGCGCTCCCTAGCTTCGCTTTGCGTCTGTTCGTGTTGGCTCTCATCGGTCAGAGCCCAAGCTTTGGTTCCTTCTTCCCTGCTGTAGACAAAGGAGCCGACCCAATCAAGGTGTGCACGCTCCAGGAAATCCAGCACCTCGCCAAAGGCCTCCTCATCCTCACCCGGATAGCCGAGCAGGATTGTTGAACGGAGCACCGCCTCTGGGATCTCAGAGCGAATGGCTGCGATAAGGGCCAAGTAGCTCTCTTTGGTCCCCACTCGCCCCATACTGCGTAGAATTCGCTCGTCGGCGTGTTGGAAAGGAATATCAAAGTATGGCACTACCTTCGGGTTAGCCTTGATGAAAGCGGGTAGTTCGGAGGGAAAAGCATCGGGATGGATATAGAGGAGGCGAATCCAGAAATCACCTTCAATGGCCACCAAGGCAGCGAGCAAGTCCATGAAATGGCTCTCTTTGTCCGCAAAGTCCGTACCATAGGAGGCGAGATCCTGGGCGATGAGGTTGATCTCCTTGATGCCGCCATCGACCAATTGGTGTGCCTCGTTGAGGATCTGCTCGAAAGGGCGACTTCGTAGACCGCCTCTGATCAAAGGAATCGCACAATAGGAGCAGCGGTGATTACACCCCTCACTGAGTTTGAGATAGGCACTGCCTGGGTAGTTGAAGAGTTCATTGCGTTCATAGACATCTTGGTTGGCATCGCCATAGGCTGGGGTAGAGACGATGCGTCTTCCTTCAAAGACCTGGTCAACGACGACTTTGATCTGGGAGAGGTCACGGTTGCCAAAGATTGCCGAAGCTTCACTGAGCTCACTCTCCAGCTCTTTGGCATAGCGCTGTGCCATGCAACCGCTGAGGATAATTTTGGCCTCTGGATTTGCAGCATGGAGTGCAAAAAATGCTTCGATTGACTCCTCTCGCGCCTCCTCAATAAATCCACATGTATTGACAAGAATCAAATCTGCACCATCAGCATCGTCGGTGAGCGTAAAGGAGTCATCCAGTTGGGCGAGCATTACCTCAGCATCAACTTGGTTCTTTGAACATCCTAGGTTTTCTATGTAGACTTTTCGCATACTCTGTATGGGACTCCTGACCCAAACAGCAGGATACCATAAAACCAGACCCTCTTCCTACCTCTTAGGATATAACTTTCTAATTCATTTGTATGAAAGCTATTGATAGATTTTTCACTCCTCTTGGGACTCTCGAAAACTGGTAATTCTTGCATAATCAGGCATCTTGGTATAGTATCGAAAATGCTGTATGCTATCGCGTTAAACACATCGTTATATTCATGCAACAATACTCTGCATAGAGGAACTGAATGACCAAATACATCATCAATCGGATCTTGGGAATCATCCCTACCCTCTTGATCATCATTACCTTAAGCTTCTTCATCGTGCGAATTGCCCCTGGAGGACCATTTGCAACCGAGCGAAAAATGCCCGAGGTCATCAAGCGGAACATCGAGGCTAAGTACCACCTCAACGAACCATTGATCCAACAGTATGGGCGGTACATGCTCAACGTATTGCGTGGAGACCTTGGCCCTTCCTTCAAGTACAAAGACTATGACGTCAACTACTACATCTTCACCAGCCTGCCTAAATCGATTGTCCTTGGCCTCTGGGCGATGGCCATCGCCCTGACTTTCGGGATGTCAGCCGGAATCATAGCGGCGGTGAAACAAAACTCCTGGGTAGACTACCTCAGTATGGGGGTGGCGGTAATCGGTATCTCCATACCACTTTTCGTTATTGCCCCCGTACTACAACTATTCTTTGCTATGAAACACAAACTGCTGCCCACCAGTGGATGGTACACCACCGGTGAGGGCTGGAAGACGGTCATCTTGCCGGCTGTCTCCCTCTCCTTTGCATACTTTGCTGATATCGCACGACTGACTCGCTCCTCAATGCTGGAGACCCTGCGCAGTGACTATATCCGCACTGCCAAGGCCAAGGGAATGAAGAATATTACCATCATCATCAAACACGCGATGAAGGGAGCAATGCTGCCGGTCGTCAGTTACCTCGGACCAGCGTTTGCCGGTATCATCACCGGATCAATCGTCGTCGAGCAGATCTTCCGGGTCCCTGGCCTAGGTAAATTCTTCGTACAGAGCTCATTTAACCGTGACTACACCCTGATTGTGGGTGTGGTCATCGTCTATTCAGTCATCCTGATCATCATGAACTTCATCGTCGATCTGGTATATGCACAGCTTGATCCCCGGATCACATATAAGTAGGAGGGGACGATGAATTTGCACTTAAGGAAACATGAAGAGGCAGTGGTCAATGAATTTGACCAAGTAGTGGTCGGTAACAGCCTGACCAAGGATGCCTGGAGAAGACTGAAAAAGAACAAGATGGCGGTAGTGGGGATGATTGTTGTAATCGTCTACTCGCTGTTGGCCGCTTTTGCGATGTTCCTTCCCATCCACCCCTATGACCAAATCATCCTCGACCACCAACACCTGCCCCCCTCCTTCACCAAGGATGCAGGCACCCTGATGATGGAAGCGAGGTTGAAGGATCTTTACTTCAAGGCATGGAGAGCCGGCTCACTGGTCGTTACTGAAGAGGAGTCGGCAAGAATCAAGAAGTGGATCGCTGACAATGAGACCAACAAGGTATGGGATTTCTGCCTCAAAGAGGGTGAGCGACAGCGGATCGCTGGCACCTTTACCTTCAGCGATGCGGATGTGCGGACCATTGAGCGACTGCAGGATAAGATCGATTCGGATTTCTTGATCAACGTCGACAAGATGTTCTACACAGATCCTGAGACCAACAAGACTCGCAATATTGCCAAAATGCCCTTCGAAGATGTCCTACAGATCTATGCCGATATGCTGAATATCGACGTACAGGTTATCGCTGACCAAGTTGATACTGAGGTACGTAGCCAGGTGCTCAACAATCTCAAGGCAGCTACCCCGGACCTCAGTGCTGAAGAGTATGAGGCAAACCTCACCCTTGAGTTACAGACCCTTGGGGAGAAGGGGGTCTCCAAACTGGGACACACCAACGTCCTGGGTAAGATCCGTACCACCATTACTCGAAATACCGAGCGGGAGCTGAAGAAAGAGATTGCTGAAAAGCGAGCCCAATTCCCCATCGACCGGACCATCGAGGTCAGCAAGTCGATTACCGCAGAGATTTCCGCAACCAAGAAGCACGAGCGACGCTACTTTTTGGGTACTGACTATAGTGGCCGTGATATGCTCAGCCGCATTATCTACGGCGGGCAAGTCTCCATCGCCATTGGCCTGATCGGGTCGCTGACTAGTGTGATGATCGGTATCATCCTCGGAGCCCTCGCCGGGTATATCGGCGGAAAGGTTGACTTCATCCTCATGCGGATCGTCGACATTATGTACGGGTTGCCCTACATGCTGTTGGTCATTATCTTCATGGCTATCTTTGGCCGCAACATCATGAACCTCTTCGTCGCCTTGGCTATGGTCAGTTGGCTGACCGTTGCCCGAATGGTGCGTGGACAGATCATGAGCTTGAAGAACAGCGAATACGTAGAGGCGGCGCGCAGCATGGGAGCCTCCACCGGCCGGATCATCTTCCGCCACATGGTACCCAACTCGCTGTCTGTGATTATCGTCTATTCGACACTGAGGGTCCCCGCATTCATCATGCAAGAGTCATTCCTCTCCTTCCTTGGCCTCGGGGTACAAGCCCCCTTCGCTTCATGGGGATCGTTGGTCGGTGATGCCGTCAATGGAATGACCCTCTATCCGTGGAAGCTCATCTACCCTGCCATTGCAATGACGATCTTCCTGTTTGCCATGAACTTCTTCGGTGATGGACTGCGCGACGCGTTTGACCCGCAATCCAAGAACCAGCTCTAGGAGGAGCACTGTGAGTCTACAGCCAGATGCAAAGGTCGTTCTCCAAGTGAAAGACCTGAAGACATACTTCAAAACTGATGCCGGAATCGTCAAGGCGGTCGACGGTGTCTCGTTTAAACTACATGAGGGGGAGACACTAGGCATTGTCGGTGAAAGCGGCAGTGGCAAGAGTGTTACCAACCTCTCGGTGATGCGCCTCATCCCCTCCCCGCCTGGGAAGGTGGTTGGAGGAGAGGCAATCTTTGAGGGCGAGGATATCCTCGCCTATAGCGAAAAAGAGATGCGCAAAATCCGTGGGGCAAAGATTTCAATGATCTTCCAAGATCCGATGACCAGCCTCAACCCATTTTTGCGTATCAGTACCCAGATGGTCGAAACCCTTCGCCTGCACAACAAGGAACTCTCCAAGAAAGAAGCACTTGCGCGAGCTGTTGAGATGCTGCACCTGGTAGGTATCCCCAACCCAGAGAAGCGGGTATGTGACTATCCTCACCAGTTCAGCGGGGGAATGCGCCAGCGCGTCATGATTGCCATGGCCCTCTCCTGCAACGCCAAGATTTTGGTAGCCGATGAGCCTACCACCGCCTTGGATGTAACCATCCAGGCCCAGATCCTTGAGTTGATCGCCAAACTCTCCACACAGATGGGCACCGCTGTTATCCTAGTCACACACGACCTAGGAGTGGTAGCTGGCATGTGTGACCACGTCTGTGTCATGTACGCAGGAAAAATTGTCGAACGGGCCGCTACAGCCACCCTCTACGCCGAGCCTGCTCACCCCTATACCGAAGGTTTAATCAAAAGCGTGCCTCGTATGGATACCACTAAGAAAGGAGAGCGTCTCTACTCGATCGAGGGACAGCCGCCAAACGTCATCGACCTGCCGCCTTGCTGTCCTTTCCACCCCCGCTGTCCTAAGGTAATGGAAGTCTGCCGCCATGCGTACCCTCCTCTGCGTACCCTCGGTGAAGGCCATGAGGTGAACTGCTGGCTCTATGTCGATGAGAAGGAGCGAATCTATGAGTGATGCGAAGAAGCCCCTCCTGGAAGTGAGGGATTTGAAACAACACTTCCCCATCACCAGCGGAGCTCTCCTGCAGCGACAAGTTGGAGCAATACGTGCTGTTGACGGCATCAGTTTCGATGTCTATCCCGGAGAGACATTGGGAATCGTTGGAGAAAGTGGATGCGGTAAGTCAACTGCCGTACGTTCGATCAGCCAACTACACAAGCCGACTGGCGGCAGTGTCATCTTTGAAGGGGTAGACCTGGTCACCGCTGACAAGCAGACGATGCTCAAGGCCCGCCGGGAGATGCAGATGATCTTCCAGGACCCATACGCCTCTCTTGATCCACGTATGACGGTGCGCTCGATCATCAGTGAGCCGCTGGTAATCTACAACCGCCGTGGGCTTTTAGAAAAACCGATGACTGCCATCGAGATCGAACACCGGGTCGAGGACCTGATGGAGCGGGTGGGTCTGAACAAGCTCTTCAAGAACCGCTACCCCCATGAGTTCAGTGGAGGCCAGCGTCAGCGGATCGGTATCGCCCGGGCCCTTGCGCTCAATCCAAAGATCATCCTTGCTGATGAGCCGGTCAGTGCTCTGGATGTATCAATCCAAAGCCAAATCCTCAACCTGCTCAGTGACCTACAAAAAGAGTTCGGTCTTACCTACATCTTCATCGCCCATGACCTGGCAGTCATCCAGCACATCTCAACGCGGGTGGCAGTCATGTATTTGGGCAAATTTGTAGAGGTCAGCGATGCAGTACGCCTCTACGACAACCCCCTTCACCCCTACACAGTAGCCCTGCTCAGTGCAGCCCCGATCCCCGACCCGACCGTTGAAAGGGGTCGCCAGAGAATTATCCTCAGCGGGGACGTACCCTCACCGGATAAGGAGCGTTTTGGCTGTTACTTCTACGATCGCTGTCCCAAGCGGATGCCGTGGTGTTCGTGCCACATCCCTCCGATGTTCACCCATGAGCAGAACCACGATGTGGCTTGCTGGCTCTACGACCCCGAGCGTGACTATCACGATGTAAGTCTTGAGGAAGCGCAGGCAGCAGCGGCTCAATCAAAGGTCGTGTAAGCCCAGGTCGCTGTCCAGGCCTCCGGGCCTGTCAATATACAGGGATAATCCCGTAGCCGCCCCGATTGTACGGGCGGCTTCTTCTACCCTTCCCCCTGATCGCCGCTCTCCGATGATCTGAATCGATCGCTCCTGTCCGCTCTCTAGGCGAATGGCAAAAGTCAACATAGCCCGTCCACGATACCGGCGTATGACCGGGATATCGCCGGTACTGCCTTTACGAAAGTGGGTGACCTCTAGCCGCTCAATCTCTTCATACATAATGGGTTTTCGCAACACAAATGGGCCAAAGCCCCAGATTTCGACAATCTGGGCTATTTCATTATCGAAGAGCCAAGTGTCGCGATAGGCAGCCCCTCCAACAGAGAGAACAAAAAGAATGATGATATGCAGCATCGAGAGCAACGAATCTCTTTCACTAATGCCAATTGTCAGTGCCCAACCTAAAAAGAGGGCAAAAAGGGCACAAAGAAGAGAGAAAACTCTACTAATTCGATATATAGGGCCAACTGGTGTAAGCTTTAAGGTGTAATGCATGGTACAATTCCTTAGACCTCAATATGCAACAGGTGCATAAAGAATGATTGTATATGCAAATCATAGGGCGAAAGCCTATAAGCTATTTGCGTTTTTCCTTGATTCATGATTTAATGTATCCTATGCTAAGTTGAACGTCTACACTTAGAACTACAAGGAGATATGTCTATGAAGAAGTTTCTAGCTATCCTGCTGAGCGTGCTTCTTGTCAGTGTTCTTTTTACTTCCTGTGGTAAGAAAGAAGCACCGCCAGCGCCCGCAGCCCCGGCACCTGCAGCCCCTGTTGCTGTAGCAACGCCCGCGGCACCCGCTGTTCCAGCTGTTCCCGCCGCTCCGGTCGAGCCTGCTGTTGGTGAGGTTGTTTTCCGCATTTCCAACGGCGCCGAGCCCGAGTCCCTGGACCCCGCCCTGATCCAAGGAGTACCTGAGCATAGGATCTATGAGGCTCTCTTCGAAGGCCTTGTATCATATGACCCGGAAACCTCCTTCGCTCTTCCAGGCGTAGCCGAGAGCTGGGAAGCCAATGCTGATGCAACCCAATACACCTTCAAACTGCGCAAGAACGCTGTCTGGAGTGATGGGAAGCCAATCACCGCTCACGATGTTGTCTACAGCTGGCTGAGAATCCTTGCCCCCGAGACTGGAGGACCCTATGCTTGGTTCCCCGCAATGTTCCTCGTTGGTGCTGAGGAGTACAACGCCGGTGAGGCAGGCCCTGAAGCCGTCGGTATCCGAGCCCTTGATGACTACACCTTCCAGATGGACCTCATCGGACCGCTTCCGTACGCTGTTGACGCCCTTGCCCACTACAGCTTCGCCATCGTTCCCCAGCACACCATCGAGAAGTTTGGTTCTGCTTGGACCGATCCTGCGAACTTCGTTGGTAACGGACCGTTCGTACTGACCGACCGTGTTGCACAGACCTCAATCACTGTCTCCAAGAGCCCAACCTATTGGGATCGCGACAAGGTAAGCTTGGACAAGGTCATCTTCTACAGCTCCGACAGCTCGACGACCAACTACAACATGTACCTCAACGGTGAGCTTGACTGGGCAACCAACGTACCCCCGGATCAAATCAACGCAGCTCAGATGCGCGATGACTTCCAGGCATCCCCACAGTTGGCAACCTACTACTACGTCTTCCAGACCGAGGTAGCTCCGATCAACAACCCATTGGTCCGCAAGGCTCTTGCCTACGCAATTGACCGAGAGGCTCTGGTCGACGGCATCCTCAAGGCTGGCCAGATCCCCGCTTGGGGTATCGTCAGTCCAATGGCTGGATACGGCGTACTTCCGTTCCCCTTCGATGATATGGACGATGCCATTGAGCTCGCCCAGGATATGCTTGCCCAGGCTGGCTATCCCAACGGCGCTGGCTTCCCGGTCCTGTCGATTCTCTACAACACCGATGAGGGTCACAAGCAGATCGCCGAGTTCATCCAGCAGGAGTGGAAGAACAACTTGGGTATCAACGTCACCCTGGAGAACCAGGAGTGGGGAACCTACCTCAGTAACCGTAACACCGGTAACTTCGTGATTTCACGTGCCGGTTGGGTCGGGGACTACCAGGATCCTAACACCTTCCTTGATATGTTCATCACCGGTGCCGGTATGAATGGTGGTAGATACTCCAACGATATCTACGACCTGTTGATCAACGAAGCTGCACGCATGGAAGCTGGTCCTGATCGCTTCGGTGTTCTGATGACCGCTGAAGACATCTTGATCAACCAGGATATGGCTGTCATGCCGCTGTACTACTACGTCAACCTCGGAATGATCGACCTGGACAAGTGGGGTGGCTGGTATCCCAACACCATGGATATCCACCCGCTGAAGGACATCTACCTCAAGTAGATTCGATTAGCTACTATTCGACCCCCGATTTTTCGGGGGTCTTCTTTATGGTGGTGGACGCCACAGCCGCTCTCCGTTATAGTTTTCGATAGATTAGGAGTAATGAGATGAACATATTTGACCTGCGCAGTGATACAGTTACCAAGCCTTCCCAAGCAATGCGAGAAGCAATGGCCAACGCTGAAGTGGGAGACGATGTCTACCGAGAAGATCCCACGATGGAACGCTTGGAGGAGATGGCGGCAACTTTGACCGGAAAAGAGCGTGCCCTCTTTGTCCCTTCGGGTTGCATGGGAAACCTGATTGCTCTGTACGTCCAAGCGGGTCGCGGAAAGGAAGTACTCACCGCTTCCAATAGCCACATCATCGGCCATGAGATCGGGTCGGTCGCAGCCATTGCAGGATCACTACCCATCACCATCGATGCACCAAGAGGAGTACTCAGTGCTGCTGACCTTGAGGGCAAAGTACGGGGAGGCTCCTACGACAGTGCCACCACAGCGGTAGTTGCTGTGGAGAATACCATCGGTGGGTACTGCTATCCCTTGGAGAACATGGTCGGCATCTACGACTTTGCCCAAGAGAACGGCCTGAAAGTCCACCTCGATGGAGCGAGGATTTTCAACGCACAGGTGGCCACCGGTATTTCTGTTAAAGAGTATGCCTCTTGGGCCGATACCATTACCTTCTGCCTCTCCAAGGGCCTCGGAGCTCCTATTGGCAGCATGCTCTGTGGCAGCGATGCGTTTATCAATGAGGCTCTGACAGTACGTAAGATGCTCGGTGGGGGAATGCGCCAAACCGGCATCCTTGCTGCTGCCGGGATCTATGCACTTGATCACAATATCGATCGCCTTGAGGATGACCATCGACATGCCCGCCTGATTGCCGAGAGCCTCCAGGAGAGTGGCTGGGCTGATGTGGATATGGAAGGGGTGCAGACCAACATCATCTTCTTCACTGTCGGACAGATGAAAGCATCAGAGGTTGTAAGTCGCTTCAAAGAAGTTGGCATCCTTGCAAACACCGAAGGAGATGTAGTGCGACTGGTAACCAACCTTGATATCAGCGCTGAGGACACCACCGAAATCTGTGCACGGATCAAGAGTCTGAAAATTGGAAACTGATCATGAAAACAACTATCTTCTGCTTCTCGGGAAGCGGTAATAGCTATTGGGTTGCAAACCAACTTGCCCAGCTCATCCCCGATTGTGAGCTTCGTATGATTCCCTCCTTGATGAGCGTCAAAGAGATTGAGTTGACCGAGCGGGTTGGGTTTGTCTATCCGGTCTATAAATTTTTCCCACCAAACCTCCTCACTCACTTCGTAGAGGAGATCATTGGCTCCCAAGAACTCGACTCGATTAAGTATCTCTTTCAGATCTGTACCTACAACCTTGCCTCTTCCTGGGCCCTCGGAGCAATGGAACGGGTATTGGGCTCTGCTGGACTGACCGTCAGTTATACCGATCGGGTCAGGATGGCCGACACGTACGTGCCGCTCTTCAAAACCCCCTCCGCAGATCGCATTGGCCGCTACTATGAGAAGGCAAAGCACAAGGTAGAGGAGATAGCACGTAACCTCAGCGATGAGGCGATCAAGCTGGTCCCCAGATCTCTCTTCAGCCGCTCTGCGAGCAAGTACCTGATGAGACCGATCCATCGCTCCCTGATGGATGCTGCTGAGCAGTTTGCGGTAACCGATCAGTGTACCACGTGCGGCATTTGCTATAGGATTTGTCCCTCTCATAATATTGAACTTTTGGGAGGCAAACCACGATGGGATCGGGTTTGCAGTGGTTGCTTGGCTTGTTATCATCGCTGTCCGGAGCATGCGATTATCTTCAATCGTCGTATCCGCGGCTCACACTACCCCAACGAACGCTCTGGGTACACCATGGAGTATCGATAATGAAAACCTTTGATTTTGAAGAGATGGTCGATCGACGAGGGAGCCTGTCCGTAAAGTGGAATCGCGATGCCATCACCAGCATCTGTGGCAATCCTGAAGCTGAGGCCTTCTGGGTCGCTGATATGGATTTCCCGGCTCCTCCTGCAGTCCTAGCAGCTGCCCACGAGCTCTCTGACCATGGTGTCTACGGCTATCCGGTTGCCATCGACCAACGTACGATTTTTTGTACGTGGGCAAAGAATCGCCATAACCTCGATCTTGAACCCTCCCAGGTAGTGATCAGCCAGGGCGTGTTGACCAGTCTTAGCACCCTCATTGAAGTCCTTACCGACGAAGGTGATGGCGTGATTGTTGGCCTGCCGGCTTACCAGCCCTTTATGCGTATCGTCAACAACTATCGTAGGACCCTACTCAACTGGCCCATGAAGTATGATGAGGAGAGTCGGCGTTTCAGCCTTGATTGGGAGCGATTGGAAGAGCTGCTACCGAATGCAAAGGCCCT